>Ga0302157_10001602_pt1 | contig 27282 bp, 32 predicted proteins | sample I_Bog_N3_3_FD_193502 | JGI IMG/M metagenome (GOLD analysis project Ga0302157, IMG submission 193502) | Peat permafrost microbial communities from Stordalen Mire near Abisko, Sweden - I_Bog_N3_3 | ecosystem: Environmental > Terrestrial > Soil > Wetlands > Peat | place: Sweden: Abisko, Stordalen... | reverse complement strand
GCCGCCGTTCGTTTTACGAACAGCGGATGCTGGCCCGCTTAGGCGATCCGCCACCGACGGGTGACACTCCTTGTGGGGGTATTAAAATGGGCGTTCATTGCCGCAGCACGGGTGGTTCGAAACGATGACACTGGGCTGGATCCTGGCCGGGCTCTCTCTTGCCGGGCTCTGCATTGCGGGCGTGCTGGCTTTCGAAATACGGCAACGGCTTCTTCGCCAGGGGCGCTAGCCCGGCTGCCGGCCGCCGGTGGCTGTGCCCGAAAGGGTCGCTGTATCCGAAAGGGTGGCTGTGCCCGAAAGGGTCACTGTGCCCGAAAGGGTCACTGTGCCCGAAAGGGTCACTGTGCCCGAAAAATCTGGACCGCTTCGCGCACCGCGTAGTAGACGATCACCAGGCCCGCGACGGGATCGGCCCACCACCAGCCGAAAGCCAGGTTGAGCACCAGGCCCAGCAGCACCGCGACGGCGAGCAGGCCATCCACGAAAGTCACTCGCCCTTCGGTGATGAGCACCGGGTTGGCGAGCCTGCGGCCGACGCGTGCCTTGCCCGCCGCCAGAAGGAACATGACTACAGCCGTAGCGGCGGTCCACAGGATGCCGACAAGACTGTGCGATGCGTGGTGGCCGGTGACCAGGGCGACCGCGGACTGCGCAGTGAGATAGACGGCGAGGAGCACGAAGGCGATACCGATGAGCCTCAGGGCACGCCGCTGCCGGTCGACGCCGGTGCCGGAGAGCTCCCACAACACCACGATGCTCGCAGCGATTTCAATGAAACTGTCAAGCCCGAAGCCCGCGAGGGCCACCGATGAGGCAGTGATGGCCAGGATCGCGAGCACGACCACCCCGACGACGTTCCACGCGAGCGTCACCCACTCGAGCCGGATGCCGCGACGCAGTGCCTCGCTGTGACCGGTGGCGGGACCCGCGGCACCGGGACCGGCGGCGGCGGGACCCGCGGCACCGGGACCGGCGGCGGGACCCGCCGCACCGGAACCAGTCATGCCGCAAGCCTAGGCAACCCGGGCCGATCCCGCGCCAGGACTGGGACCTAAGTCCCTATCGGGGGGTCTCGCGAGCGCCATACGGTGACTGGAGGTTCACGGAAAATCTGCCGAGAACGAAAGGTGAAACTCGCATGTCGCTAACCAGAGGAATACGCCGATGATCGAAACACTCGCCGCGGTAACCGCCGCCGATACACCCGGGGTCTTTCTCTCGTGGGGTATCTTTTCGATCCAACTCGGAAACCTGATTGTCATTGTGGCGATGTTCGCGCTGTTCGCGCTTGCGCTCGTCATTCCGTTCCCCGGGAACAGGCGCCAGAAATGAGCGACATCGACCAGGTTGAAACCGGAACCCCGACGGAAGCGGAAACAGACCACACGTGGACCGGGCGCACACGCCGCTGGGTGCTCAAGCGCCTGCCACCGGACAAGCTGCTGCCCAACACACAGCCGAGCTACGTCGCCTCCTGGATCTATGTCTTCGGCATGGGAGCGATCGCCTCGCTGCTCTTCATCATCGCGTCGGGTGTGATCCTGAGCCTGAACGGGCCGATGTGGTACCACCTGAGTTCGCTCGGGCACTTCGTGAACAGCGTGCACCTGTGGAGCGTCGAATTCTTCTTCTTCTTCATGGTCATCCACCTCTGGGGCAAATTCTGGATGGCAGCCTGGCGCGGAAACCGCGTCCTCACCTGGATCACCGGGGTCGTCTCGTTCGCGGTCTCCATCGTGGCGGCGTTCACCGGCTACCTGGTGCAGACCAACTTCGACTCGGAGTGGATCGCCTTCCAGGCCAAGGATGCGATCAACGCGACCGGAATCGGTGCCTGGTTCAACGTCACCAACTTCGGACAGATGTTCATGTGGCACATCCTGCTTCTGCCGATCGCGGTGATCGTGATCGTGGCCCTCCACATCGTCCTGGTGCGGATGCACGGGGTGGTGTCGCCGATCGATGCCGACGAAACGGATTCGCAGCTCATCAACAAGGAGATCGCTCATGTTGAAACCCATTGACCTGAAGCGCCGCAAGGCGCAGCTCGCCGCACGCCCCTGGTCAGGCGCCGAGCGAGAGTACGACCTCTTCAAGGAGCTCACCGTCGGCGTCGTCGTCGTCGGATTGATCGTGGTCGGATTCGCGGCCGTGGCCAGTTCACCCGATGAGGCACCCGTCAACCTTCAGTCGTGGGCCAACGCGCAACCCGCCGATTTCGTGGCGACCGCGACGGCAGAACTCGGCAAGACATCGGATACCGCCACCTACGGGCCGCCGTATTCGACCACGAAGGGCGCGACCCAGACCCTGGGGGCACTCGACCTGCAGAGCTTCTCGGGCACCCGCATCCCGATCGACACCGCCGCGGACTTCGTCACCACTCCCCTTCACAAGCTGCAGACCGAGGGGCCAGCGCTCGCCGCCTGGAACGCCGCCAGCTCGAAGCAGCAGGCCACCTGGACCGGCAACTATGGGACCGCGCTCTCGAAGGCACCCGGCGGCAAGCCGTCGAGCGTCAAATCGGGCAATTACGGTCCGGTGCCTGCGCTGACCGGCGGCCTCCTGGCCGAGGCACAACGTGGCGCCCTCGATGGCGCGATCCTCTCGGAGGGTGGCCTGTTCAACACCGACTACACGAGGAGCATCCTGTTCCTGGGAGACGGCACCTACTTCCCCAATCTCGCGGACGCCCAGCACCTGACGGGCGACCAGTGGGGGGTCATGAATGAGACGGGCAGCTACCCGGGGCAGTCCTGGCTCTGGCTCTTCTCGTTCTGGTACCAGGTTCCCGCCATCGGAAACCTGCCCAACGCCGACCTCGTCGTGGTGGGGCTCATGCTCTTCCTCACGCTGCTGCTCGCGCTGGTGCCGTTCATCCCTGGCCTGCGTGCGATCCCCCGGCTGATCCCGGTGCACAAGCTGATCTGGCGGGACTACTACAAGCGGCGGTAGGCGGGATCGGCGGAGTCGGCGATCAGCCGATCCCGTTCACCCGGAGTAGCGTGCCGATTCCGTAGGTTGCCGCGAGCGCCAGTGCGCCTCCGACGGTGACCCGGATGGCGGCACGCAGCTTCGGGCTTCCGCCGATATGGGCCGCAACCGAACCCGTCACGGCAAGTGCGACCAGGACTGCGATGAAGGTCACGACGATGCGAATAGCGGTGGGTACCAGCAGCATCGAGGCGAGCGGCAGTACGGCACCGATCGTGAACGCGACCGCCGACGCGAGTGCGGCATGCCAGGGGCTGACGATGTCGGACTGGTCGAGGTTGAACTCGGCAGCCAGGTGTGCGGCGAGGGCGTCCCGCTTGGTGAGCTCCTCCGCTACCTGCATCGCCGTCTCGCTGGCGAGTCCCTTGTCTTCGTAGTACGCAGCGAGCTCCTTCAACTCCTCTTCCGGGGAGTCGGCGAGTTCCTTCTTCTCTGTCGCGATCGCGGCCCGCTCACTATCACGCTGGCTGCTCACCGATACGTACTCACCGAGCGCCATCGAGATGGCACCACCGACGAGCCCGGCAAGACCGGCGGTCAGGATGGGCGCATTGCTGGCGGTAGCGCCGGCAACGCCGACGACGATCGCGGCGACGGAGACGATTCCGTCGTTCGCCCCAAGAACACCCGCCCTGAGCCAGTTGAGTCGCTGCGCGATGCCCTGCCCCTGACCACGATCCGGATCGTTGTCGGCCCCGGGTCCGCGTGCGGATTCAGCCACGCGCTTCGGCCTCCACGGTTCGACGCGGTCGCTGCGGGGCGATGAAGACGAGCGCGGGATACGTGATCACCGCGAGGGCCACGTGCATGACGGCGAGGACGGCGACCCCGGCCGGCGGCTGGCCCTGGTGCCAGATCCACACGTCGGGAGCAAAGCTCACCAACGTAACGAGCACAGCGAGCCAGAAAAACAGCCGGCGCGCGCGAGTGGTCACGAGAGTGACGATAGGCCAGGCAACCGAGGCGATGACGACACCGATGATGGTGAGTCGGCTGTAATCCGAAAACGCGAAGTGCTCATAGCCGGCCGTCGAGGGGAACAGGGCGACCCCGATGCGCGCCAGGGCGAAGCATGCCGCGAGCGACGCCCCGACCGCGACGATGGTGGCGACGACCCAGCGCCAGGCGGACGGCTGGGCACTGCCCAGGGGGAGATCGAGGACGAGAAACTGCGGACCGACCGTCGTCTGGGGTGTGCGCTGCGCGTTGTCGGTAGGGATGTCCACATGATCACGCTACGGAGTCCAGGTCAAAGCAACGTCCCAATTTCAATGAGGGTTTTCACATGTGGACCGTTTCCCGGGCGTGGTTGGGGATTCGTCTGCGATGGTTGGAGCGTCGTTGGGAGGAACGAAATGTCTATTCGAGTTCGCGGCAAGCGCGTTGTCACCACGATCACGACCCTCACGACGCTCGCCGCCCTCGGGGGCACGGGTTACGCGACGACCGTGTTCCTGGGGCATACCGTTGCGCGCAAGGCGGCGCTCGCAGCGCAGATCCCTCTCACTGCGGCGAGTACACCCTCGGCCGCACCAGCTGCATCCACTCCCCTGCCAGTTCCGACGGCCAGTGCCACACCCACCCCGGCGCCGGCCACACCGGATGCGACGCCAACCGCAGCCGCAGCGGCAGCGCCCAAGACCGCACCCGCACCCGCGCCGAAGCCCATCGTCGTGGCCCCGACCCCGCAGCCGGCACCACCGGTTGCGGGGTCATCCGGCTCCTAGAAATCGCGCTGTCTAGACTTCCCTCGTGGACCAACCGCCGCGCATCCTGGTAGTCGAGGATGACGCGCGCCTGCTCACTATGCTCGAGAGCCTGCTCACCAGGGACGGGTACGAGGTCGTTACGGCGAGCGACGGCCAGCGAGCCCTTCACCTTGGGCTCACCGAAAAGTTCGACAACCTGCTGCTCGACAGGGGCCTGCCGATCATCGAAGGCCTTGACCTGCTGACCAAGCTCAGGCGGGCCGGAGTGCAAACCCCGGCGCTCATCCTTTCTGCCCTCGGTAATCCCGCCGACCGCGTGGAGGGACTGGAGCGGGGTGCGGAAGACTACCTCGCGAAGCCGTTCGACATCGATGAGCTGCTGGCGCGGTTGCGTGTCCTGCGGCGACGGGTGTCAGTCACTGTGCCGGTGCTGTTCATCCCGGGCGGTTCGCTGAATGTCGAGTCGAGAACGGTCGTTCTCGAAGGGCGCGAGCCCATCCCGCTGTCCGAGCGCGAAGGTGACCTGCTGGAGCGTCTCGCCCGCCGACCGGAGCAGGTTTTCACCCGAAACGACCTGCTGAGCGAGGTCTTCGCGGACGCCGACGACTCAGGGGTTGTCGACATCTACGTGCACTACCTCCGCAAGAAACTGGGTCGAGGTGTCGTCGCGACGGTTCGGGGCGTCGGCTACCAGCTCGGACGTACACCGTGAATGGCCGGGACGCGACCGACCTGAGGGGTACCTCGCTCAGGCTGGCCATCCAGTTCGGCGTGGTGAGCGTGGTGCTCATCGCCGGTTTGATCGGGATCACCTTCCTCATCGTGGGCACAAGCCAGGCGCAATCGGTTGAGGACACCCTGGTCGACGCCAGCCTGGTGCACGACGTCGCCGATGCACCGCGCGACGTGCTGCTGGCGTTCTCGACCGGCGGGCAGCTGACCGTGTCCCGGGATGCTCCGAGCTGGTTCCCCGACAAGGCACTGATGACCGCGGCGGCGAACTCGGGCGGACCCATCGACACGACGATGGTGGAAAACGGGCATACCTACCGGATCCGAAGTGATTCAGACCCCGGCCGGCTCGTTCAGGCCGCGGTCGACACGGGCGAAAGTTCCGCGGAGCTCGGCCGCCTTGGACTGGCGCTCGGCATTTCGGGGCTGATCGCAGCCCTTGCTGCGGCGGTGCTTGCCGCGTTCATGTCGCGCCGCGCGATGCGGCCGATGGTGGAGGCGCTCGCCCTGCAGCGCCGCTTCGTGATGGATGCGAGCCACGAACTGCGAACACCGCTCACGCTGCTCAGCACACGCGCCCAACTGCTTCGACGCGAGGTGTCAGGCGGCACCAGCTCGCCCGCTATCACGAGCGGGCTTGAGGACATCCTGCAGGACTCCCGCGAGCTCACCGGCATCCTCGAGGACCTGCTCATCGCGGCCGACCCGCGCGAAACCCTCCAGCTGGAACCGATCGACCTCGCCGCCCTGGCACGCGAGGCGGTCGTTGCGCTCACGCTGCAGGCGACCGAATCGGGTATCGAACTGCGGCTCGCCGACGACGTGACGGCGGTACCGGTGATGGGCTCCCGCAGCTCCCTGCTGAGGCTCTTCACCTCACTCATCTCCAATGCCATCGACCATGCCGACGGTCAGGTCATCGTCGATGTTCGCGCGAGCGGACGGCTTGCGGTCGTCCGGGTGCAGGATGACGGGCCCGGTTTCCCCGAATCGATGCGCACGCGGGCCTTCGAGCGGTTCGCGACCTCGCGAGAAGTGCCGGCAGACTCCCCCGGGGCCACCCGGCATTACGGGCTCGGGCTCGCCCTCGTCGCCGAGGTCGCCGCGAGACACAACGGCACGGTGATCGCCCAGCGGTCCCAGCCGGGAACCGGCGCGGTAATACGGGTCAGTATTCCCCTCAGAAATCCATAGGATCCACTCACTCTTTTCACAGCCCAGCTAACCAGCCTCAAAGAAATATGCCGAAGAGTAGGTCCTGAAGCACAACGGCACAGCAGACACAACGCAGGCGCAGAACAGGACACACCATGGATATCAGGACAAGGGGACGCCGGATAGCGGCCAACCTGACGGCGACGGTCACCATCGCCAGCCTCGGGCTGGCCGGTATCGCCACCGTCGTGGTGTGGGGAACGACCACATACAAGTCGACGACCTCCGCATCCTCAACCTCCTCGACGTCGTCGACCACCACGTCTTCCTCGGACTCGTCGTCGTCGGATTCGTCTTCGTCCGATGACTCGTCCTCATCGAATACCTCGTCCAGCCAGACGAGCGTGGTCAGCCCCAGCACCGGCAGCAGCGCCCAGGCGCAGTCGACGGGATCCTGACATGCAGGCGCCCACCGCGCGCGACGACTGGAGCGTCTGGACCTGTGACGCGAGCGTCGTCGTGACGGCTCCCACCGACATCGCCGCCGCGAGTTCGATCGTGCGGAACATCCTGCGTGAGGTCGACGACGCCTGCAGCCGGTTCCGTCCGGACTCCGAGCTCGCCCGGCGTGCCAACGCGTTCGCGAGCGGCGCCGAAGCCAGCCCGATGCTCGCCTCCCTTGTGGGCGCCGCCCTCGAGGCGGCCCGACTCACCGACGGGGATGTCGACCCGACGCTCGGCAGCGAACTCGCGGGGCTCGGCTACGACCGGGACCTGTCGACGCTTTATGTGGGCGCGGAGCTCGCGTCGGCCCCCATCGCCATGAGCATCTCCCAGCGACACAGCCCCTGGCGCCAGATCGCGCTCGAAGGCAACATGCTGACCATCCCGCGCGGAGTGCAACTCGATCTCGGCGCGAGCGCGAAGGCAGCCGCGGCCGATCTCGCCGCAACCACGATCGCCGCGCAACTCGGCGGCGGTGTGCTCGTCTCGATCGGTGGCGACATCGCGACCGCAGGGTCGACGCCAGCAGAAGGCTGGGAAATCCTCGTCCAGGACACGGATGCGGATCCCCGCCAGCAGGTCAGCCTCGCCGCCGGTGCCGCGATGGCCACCTCCAGTACCCAGAAGCGTCGCTGGATGTCCGGCGGCTACCTCCGGCACCACATCCTCGACCCGCAGTCCGGCTTGCCGGCAACACCGACCTGGCGCAGTGTGACCGTGGCCGCATCCAGCTGCCTGCAGGCGAACGCACTCAGCACCGCCTCCATCGTGCGCGGATTTCGCGCGGTTCAGTGGCTGGAGAACATCAACATCGGTGCGCGATTCGTCGACCTGCAGGGTCGCGTCGTCGCAACCGGCCAGTGGCCGACCCCGGTTGAGACCCTCGAACTCACGGGAGGAACACGATGACCGACGCCATGTGGGCATTCGGGCGCGTCAGCGGAATCGTCGCCCTCGTGCTGCTGACCATCTCCGTGCTTCTCGGCATCCTGACACGGTCGGGACGCCCGCTGCCCGGGCTGCCGAGATTCTCGATCTCGCTCATCCACAGGAACATCGCGCTGCTGGCCAGCGTCTTCCTGGTGTTTCATGTTGGCTCCCTGATGCTCGACTCCTACGCCAAGCTCAAGGTCGTCGACATCCTGATCCCCTTCCTCGGCGCGTACAAACCCTTCTGGCAGGGACTCGGCACAGTAGCCGTCGACCTGCTGATCGCGATCATCATCACGAGCCTGTTCCGCAAGCGCCTCGGTGCACGGCTGTTCAAGGCGATCCACTGGCTCACCTACGCGATGTGGCCGATCGCACTGTTCCACTCGATCGGGAACGGGACCAACGGCCTGAGCGGCTGGTTCATCGCCTTCTCGGTCGTGTCCGCAGGCGCAGTACTGGCCGCCGTGATTTGGCGAGCATCGTCCCGATTCATCGAGACGGCTCACACAAGAGGAGTGGTCCGATGACACAGCTACTGGATGAGGGAATGGCGGTCACAGCTCGCACACCCCAGGGAACGAACCGGCTCTTCGTCGCCGGCGAACGGGCGCACTACAACGCCCACGTTGCGGCGTACGGCGCCCTCGACCTTTCCCGGATCGGCCCCGAACTGATTGCCGAGCTTGACCGGTCCGGACTCACCGGGCGAGGTGGAGCCGGATTCGCGGTCGCCAGGAAGTTCGGTGCGATGCCCACCCGACGCGGCCGCATGTGGCCAGCGAGCGCCGTCGTCATCGCGAACGGCGCAGAAGGTGAACCGCGGAGCCTGAAGGATGAGGCGCTGCTGCGCAACGCACCCCACCTTGTCATCGACGGGCTTCTCGCGGCGGGCGCCGCAGTGAATGCCGCACGGCTGTACATCTACACGACGGCTGCTTCGCTCGAGACGGTGAAGCGCGCGATCGGCGAGCGGCGGGATGCCCACCGCATCCACGTGGTCGAGGCGCCGGACACCTTCATCTCCGGCGAAGCAAGCGCCGTCGTGAACGCGATCACCACGGGGACGGCACTCCCGACCGACCGCACACAAAGGCTGACAACGTCAGGCCTCAAGCAGCGACCCACCCTCGTGCACAACGTCGAAACGCTTGCCCACGTTGGGCTGATCGCGCGCTTCGGGGGCGACTGGTTCCGGGGAGTCGGGAGCTCGCGGGATCCGGGAACGCGGCTGGTCACGGTTTCGGGAGCCGTTCCGCGAGACCGGGTGCTCGAGGTCGCCGGCGACACGCGCATTATCGACATCCTGGCCGCCAGCGGCGCCGCGGATTCGCACATCTCCGCGGTGCTGGTCGGCGGCTACCACGGAACGTGGATCACGCGCGACCACCTTGGCGCGAACCTGTCGAACGCGGGACTCGCCGCGTACGGGGGCTCCCCGGGCGCAGGAATCCTCTACGTTCTCGATGTCAACAAGTGCGGCCTGCGATTCTCGGCCGAAGTCGTGCGTTACCTTGCGAACGAATCGGCCCAGCAGTGCGGACCGTGCATGTTCGGGCTGCCAGAAATGGCCACACTGCTCGAGCGGATCGCCTCAGGTGATCGGGACCCCGCCGTTGCCCGCGAGCTCAGGAACCTGAGCGAGACCGTCGTCGGGCGCGGCTCCTGCCACCACCCGAACGGAACGTCCAGGTTTGCCATCAGCACCCTGGCGGCATTCGCCGCCGACGCACAGGCACACCTGCAGGGCCGATGCCTGCGCGTGGAACGGCATTAGGAGGCGACCATGGCTACACCAACCAATCGCTACCAGCTGCACATCGACTGGACCAAATGTGACGGCCGCGGCCTCTGCACCGAACTCCTGCCGGGCCTGCTGGACCGCGACAAGTGGGGATTCCCGGTCGCGAAAACCGACGATGTGAACCGACGCTCCGACGTGCAGGTTCCCGGCTCCCTCCTCGACGCCGCCACGGATGCTGTGGAACTGTGCCCTCTCATCGCGCTCAGGCTGCTTCCCCCCGCCTCGGCGAGCTGATCGATTCTTGGCGAAACCGTTAGTGCTGGCCGTTCATCACCGCGCCACCACAGCCCGCTAATGTTGCGGTGTGAATTCGCCCGGCGTCGCTGACCTGCGGGCCGCATCCTGATGTCAGGCGCCGATCAGGGAATGCGGGTTCCGCTGCTCGTGATCGCGCGCGAGTGGGGCCGGATCGGCGTCACGGGATTCGGCGGGCCACCCACCCACATCGCCCTGCTGCGCTCGCTGTGCGTCGACCGAAACGCCTGGCTGGATTCCGCCGAGTTCGAGGACGGCATCGCCGCGACGAACCTCCTGCCGGGCCCCGCATCGACCCAGCTCGCGATCCTGTGCGCCTGGCGTCTGCGGGGTCCTGTCGGCGCGGTTATCGGCGGGATCTGCTTCATCGTGCCCGGACTCATCCTGATCATCCTGCTGTCGGTGCTGTTTTTCGGCGGTCGACCGCCGACCTGGGTTGCGGGGGCAGCGGCCGGTGCCGGCGCATCCGTTCCCGCTATCGCCGTCGCCGCCGCCATCGGGCTCATTCGCGGAAGCTGGCGCCGCGCCGCGCCCACCCGACCGGCGCACGCCCGTTGGATCAGCTACTTCGTAGTCGGCATTGCGGCGGGCGCAACCGTCGGGCCGTACCTCGTGCTGGTGCTTCTGGCGATCGGCCTTATCGAGATCGGTTTCGAGCGCGACTGGCGATCTCGACCCCCGCGTGTGCTGGGCGTAGTTGCGCTTCCCCTGGTTCTTCCCGTCGCGGCGACCGTCGGAGGGCTGCTTGCGGTGGCGTGGGTGGCGCTGAAGGTCGGAGCCCTCTCCTACGGTGGTGGCTTCGTCATCATCCCGCTCATGCAGCATGACGCTGTAGTCACCTACCACTGGATGACGAACTCGCAGTTCCTCGATGCGGTTGCGCTGGGACAGGTGACCCCGGGGCCGGTGGTACTCACCGTTGCGGCGGTCGGCTATGCGGCAGCGGGGCTGGGGGGCGCGCTGCTGGCGACGGCAATTGCGTTCGCGCCCTCGTTCGTCTTCATCCTCGCGGGGGCCTCACGGTTCGATCGCCTTCGCGGCAACCGCACGATCCAGGCCTTTCTCACTGGTGCGGGGGCCGCCGTGATCGGGGCCATTCTCGGGTCCGCGATTCCGCTGGGGCTCGCGCTCACGCAGGTGTGGCAGGCGGGCATCCTGGCCGGCGCGGCCGTCTGGCTGCTCGTGTTCCGGCGCGGGGTCGTGACGGCTATCGTCATCGCGGCGGCCATCGGGGTCGCGTTCGCCTTGCTGGGCGTCCCGCTCCCCCGCTAGGTCGACGGTGGTGGCGGGAGAAACCCTCTCGTGGCGGGAGTTGTTACTCCCGCCACGTGCACAGTTCTCCGCCCAGTGCGTGCGGTATCTCCCGCCACTGGGGGTCAGGGGTGGAGGAAGCCCGGGGTGGCACGCAGGCCGCCCGCCCGGTCGACGGTCAGCACGTCGATGTCCCACGAGGCGCAGGCGCGATCCAGTGCAGGCGCCCCACCGGCGATGATCGCCGTGGCAAGCACATCGGCCGTCACAATGTCATCGGCGATGACCGTGGCCTGCAGGAATTCTGAAGGACTTCCGCCAACGGTCCAGATGTGATCACCACGCTCCGCACTACCCGACGTCGCACAGGCGCGACGGGGCGCCGCGATTCGCACCGGGGTGACCAGCGCGGCGCGGTCCTGTGGATCGACGATCCCGACCGACCAGGGCTCCCCGACCGGATCGAGACCCGAAACCAGCACGTCGCCGCCGACGTTGAGGCACCAGTTCACCGCACCACCGTCGAGCAGCTCATCGCCCGCACGCTCGATCGCGAGCGCTTTGACGATGCCGGACAGGTCGATGATGCCGTCCGGGCGGTGTGGCGAGAACTCCCCGTGCGTTGCTGCCCTCCAGTCGAGAGCCGCAGCATAGGCAGCGCGAAGCTCGTCGCTGGCGTCAGCAAGGTCGAGCTCGTGCCGTGCCACGCGCGACAGTTCGCTGTCGGGCTTGTAGAGGCTGTACCTGTCGTCGAAGTGCGCGAAAGTGCCCTGCAGCCGCTCGAGGTCGATCCGCGCAGCCTCGCCGTCATCGAAGGCGAAGGAAACAACCGTCCCCATCGTCTCGAAGACGTGGCTGCGACGGGTCACAGGTGTGCTTTGTCGATCGCAGACTGGACCGAGGCCAGGTAGCCCTGGCTGCTGTAGGTGGCCCCACCAACGGTGTCCACGTTCGCAGACTGTGCCTTGAGCACCTCCTGCCGGAGGATCGGCGCCGCGTAGTTGCTGATCTCGGCAGACCGACCACCCATGTCGGTTTCCTGGAGGAGTTTCACGTTGGTGATCCTGGTGCCTGCGACGATGATCTCGGCCTGCATCGGGCCGAACGGCGTCTCCTCGGTGGCCCCGACGATCGTGCGGCTCGCGGTCGATGACGAACCGGTCGATGACGAACCGGCCGACGGGCTCGGGCTCGCGGTTGAGGTGGCGGCCGACGTGGCTGCCGGCGTCGGAGTCGAACCCGGCGTCGCTGCGCCGGTCGGTGTCGTCGCAGCACCGCTCGAGGATGCCGTGGACAGCTCGGCCGCATTGTGCGCCGCCGCCGCGCCCGCCTGCCATCCGATGACCAAAACGGTCACCGATCCCAAAATGCTGCCTAGTACAGCACGAACTCTCACCAGTCGAACCTCTCCGCGTGAATTTGATGGTCCGGAAGACCATAGGATTTCGCGTCGGCGATGACGGCATCCGTCCACGCCTGCGGGCCGCACACGTAGAGGTCTGAATTCTTGAAATCGGGAAATACCGACCGGAGACTGACGTTGCGAGCGACATCGCGCGCAGAAAGCCAGGAGTGAGCACCGCGGGCGCGCGGCCCGACGGAGGTGTAGAAGTGGGCGCCCCGGGCTCCGGCGAGTTTCTCCATCTCGTCCCACAGGAAGTTCTCATCCTCGGGCCCGCGCAACAGGATGGTCGTCTCCCCCGGCGCCACGCGCGAATCCTCGAGCAGCGCCCGAACGGGCGTGATGCCGATCCCGGCGGCAACGATCGCGAGCTTCGGAGAGGTGCGCCCGGCATCCGTGAAGAGCCCGTACGGTCCCTCGATCGAAACCCGGGTGCCGCGGGGAATCCTGCCCAGCCGGGTGGTGCCGTCCCCCAGCGCACGCACGGTGACCCGCACCCGGGTGTCGGTTGGCGCAGCCGAGAGCGAGATCGGGTGCGAGTGCCACCAGGTGCGGCCGGTCCAGAATCGCCAGATAAAGTACTGCCCGCCGCTGGACCCCAGCGCTTTGAGCTTCCTGCCGCTCATGTGGATCGATGCGACTCCGGGCGCAATCGACTCGACGGCCGTCACACGGATGTCGTGCTGGATGCTCTTGACCAGCGGCTCCGCTATCCGGAACACCACGATCCCGCCGAGAGCCAGCACGTAGAGCGCGATCCAGTACACCCGCTGGCCGGTACCGACAGCGAGCATGGCGCCGACACTGAACTGGTGGGGAAGGGCCGTGAGCACGGCGACGTAGCTCAGCAGGTGCACGACATACCAGAACTCGTACTTGAACTTGCGCCGGACGATGACGAGCGAGGTGACGACCACCACGATCATGAAACCAAGACCGATAAATGCCGCGGGCATGTCGGGAAGGTTCCACATCGACACCGTTTCCGCCACGGGGTCCAGGTGCGAACTGATCCCGTAACCGACGATGAGCAGCACCGTGTGGGCGAGGATGAGGTAGATCGCGGGTTTGCCCAGTGCCCGGTGCGTCGCCATCGCGCGGTCGTGCCCGAACACCCGGTCGATGAGCGGAATCCGCGCGGCGAGCACCAGCATGACCAGGATGAGGTCCGTGCCGACCAGACCGGTGATGATCCCGATGCTGGTGACGAAGCCGCCCAGCGTGATGAAATCGCCGGCACCGCCGTAGGCGAGGTACAGGGCAACCGATGCCGCCGCGGAGGTGACGGCAAGTGAAGTGAGGAGGTCGGCGGCGCGCATCCGGCGCAGGAACCGCTCACGCCTCGACGAGGGGGCCGTCGGAACCAGCGCCCACGGCTGAGGGCGCGACGTGGTTGTCACGTGTCATCCCCTTCCGGCCTGAGCGTTAACTTTCCATTGTCAACCTTCGCCGATCGGGATATGCGAATGCCGATGAAAACATCGCTATCGCGTGTGTTTCCTCACATTTTTGGCAGTCGAATGGTTGCCACGGCACCCCGGTCACCATTGCCGAGCTGCGCGGTGCCCCCCGCTGATTCGGCGATGGCGCGAACCAGGGCGAGGCCGAGGCCGCTGCCGCCTGACGCGCTCGACCGCGACTCGTCGGGGCGGCTGAAACGATCGAACGCCTTCGGCAGGAATCCCGTCGGCACTCCCGGACCGTTGTCGGTCACCTCGATTTCGAGGGCGTCCTCCACATCGCGAATCGCCAGTTCGACGGTGCCGGACTCGCTGACGGCATGGACAGCGTTCGAAAGCAGGTTGTCGAGCATCCGGGCGAACGCGTCGGCCTCGACGGCGTAGAGCGCCGTACCGTCCACGTCATCGGTCGCGAACGATACCTCGACCCGCTTGCCCAGCGCGAGCATCCGCGCCCGGTCGACGGATCCCATCGACTCGTCGACCAATTGCACTGCACTGGAATAGCCGGGCTCCGCATCGTCGCCCTCGAGCCGGGACAACTCGAGCAGCCCGTTGGCGAGCGCGGTCAGGCGAGCAACGGAAACCTCGGCTCCGCGAATTTCGCGCTCCAGGGCGTCCGCGTCGCCGAAGTCGTCGTGGGCCAGCTCGAGCTGGGTCCGCAGCGCGGCGAGGGGTGTCCTGAGCTCGTGCGCCGCATCCGACACCATCCGTCGCTCGCGCAACGTGCCGTCGTGAACCCGGTCCAGGAAGTCATTGAGGGTCACCGCGAGCGCGGCGAGTTCGTCCTTGGCAGACCCCACGGGCAGGCGATCATCCGCTCCCGTGCCGCGCAGCCGTTGGGCACGCCGGCGCATCGCGGTTACCGGACGCAGCGCGAACGTCGAGAGCAGCCAGGATGCGGCGACGAACACGAGAAGGGCAAGAACGCCCCCGACGGCGAGGTCGGCATCAAATCCCGCGAGGACCAGCCGCGACGACGCGGTGCTTCGCGCGGCCCACAGACCCCAGGTGCCGTTCCCGGTGCGCACGGTACGGGAGACGACCACGTAGGGGGAGCCGTCCTCGGAGGCAGTGAACGTTCCATTGGTGGGCCGACGTTTCTCGACGGTGGCCTGCACCTCGTCGGGGAGGGAGCTGGCGACCGTCACCCCGGCGGGTGACCGGATCAGGATGAGGATGCCGGCTCCCGGCGCATCGATGTGCTCGCCGTCGTTGTCGTCGAGATCTCTCTCGAACGATGCGAGGTCGGTGGTTGCGAGGCTCACATCGGAGGCATGCAGGGTCGCCGCGGCGGTGTAGCGGATCGCGATGACCGCGATGACGATCACGATGATCGCCACAGCTGAGCTGCCAAGGGTGAGGCGGCCACGGATGGACAGCGATCGTCTCACTCGACCCCCGCAGTCACCCGGAGCGAGTAGCCCGTGCCGCGGGCGGTTTCGATCTCGATTCCCGAATCGATCGGCTGGAGCTTCTTTCGCAGGTAACGAATGTACTGGTCCACAATCGTGGGATCGATGTGGCGGGTCGTTCCCCACACCTCCTGCAGGATCTCGGGCCGGGTCGCGATCTCGCCCTTGCGGACGGCCAGCATCCGGAGCAGTGAGAACTCCTTCGCGCTCAATGGAACGATTTTGTCGCGAAATGTTGCTCGCACCGCCTGGATGTCAAGCTGCAGGTGACCGATCGGGATTACCGGTTTCGGCATGGCTCGCTCCCGGCGCACTAGGGCCCGGATGCGCGCACTCAGCTCGGCGAAGGCGAACGGCTTGGTGAGGTAATCGTCCGCTCCCGAGTCGAGGCCGTGAACGCGATCGTCAATCGAGTCCCGGGCGGTCAGCAGGAGCACGGGCAGGAGGTTGCCCTGGTTGCGGAGGTGGCGGCAGATCTCGTAGCCGTTCATTTCCGGCAGCATCACGTCGATCGCGGCGGCAGAGAACGAATTGTTGGCAGCGGCGATCAGTGCGTCAACGCCGTTGTCGACCCGCACCACGTCGTAGCCCTCGTCGGTCAGCCCTTTCGCGAGCAGTGCGGCCATGGTCTCGTCGTCTTCCACGACCAGCAGTTTGACCATGGCTAGCCCGCTGCTTTCGATGCCGCATCGGGTGGCGACTCGGCAGCATGCGAAGGCGACCCCGCAGCATCCGGAGGAACGGCGCGGATGGTGATGTCGTCGAGGTTCGGCAGGGCGTGCGAGAGCAGGTGTTCGGCTTCGTTTACGACCCGGTCGACGTCGACGAGCGCCAACGCCTCGACGGTCACCGTCGCGGCGCCCTGCAGGCGATGCCCCACCCACCGCAGCTGCAGTCGCGGTACGCCGGTCACGCCGGGTGTGCCGCCCAGCACGGCACGGGCGCGATCCACCAGCTCCGGCTCGATCCCATCCATGAGACGACGGCCAATGCTGCGTACGGTTCCCCACAGAAGAACGATGATCGCTGCAGAGATGACGAGTCCGACGATCGGGTCGGCGAGCGGGAAGCCGAGCATCACTCCGATGGCTCCGACGACGACAGCCAGCGAGGTGAAACCGTCCAGCCGGGCGTGCACACCGTCGGCGACGAGTGCTGCGGAGCCGATACGGCGACCGATGCGGATGCGGTACACCGCCACCGCCTCGTTGCCCGCGAATCCGATGACGCCGGCGACCGCGACCCACCACAGGTTGTGCAGGATGGCGGGATGAATGAGCCTGCTGATCGACTGCCACGCCGCGACGATCGCGGAGAGGGCGACCACAGCAACGATGAAGAGCCCCGCGAGGTCCTCGGCCCGGCCGAAGCCGTACGTGTAGCGGCGGGTTGCGACCCGTCGACCAAGGACAAAGGCGATCCACAGGGGAATCGCGGTGAGGGCATCCGAGAAATTGTGGATGGTGTCCGCGAGCAGCGCAACGGACCCGCTGAACAGCACGATGAGAAACTGCAGGATGGTCGCGCCGAGCAGGATGAACAGGCTCACCCGCAGTGCGCGAACACCCTCGGCACTGGCCTCGAGGGCATCGTCGATCGAGTCCGCGGCATCGTGGCTGTGCGGCACGAACAGTCCGTAAAGGAAGCCCTTGAGTCCGGACGGATGTGAGTGCCCGTGGTCGTGGTCGTGGTCATGGTCATGGTCGTGGTCATGGTCGTGGTCATGACTGTGCTCGTGGCCGTGCTCATCATCATGAGCGTGCTCATGCTCATGCTCATGCTCATGCTCGGTGGCGCGGCTCACGAGTTGTCCTTTCCGCGGCCCGGCCGCACCTGTGTCCTGGAGTCGACTCCGTGACGCAGTACCTCGAATAACCTCTCCAGTGCGAGCCGATGGTCGTCGACCACGACATCGCGCGGTTCCTCGGCGATGAGGCGGCGCGCGGTGCGCACCATGACAGAGCCGTACCCGGCGAGGAAGAGCGCCGCCAGCAGTGAAGCATCGCCGTTGAACCCGGCGTCGCGCTCGAGTTCACCGGTGAGTGTGCCCTGCAGTTCCGCGAGGATCTCGCGAACCCGCGCCACCAGCGCGGGAGATTCGGAAACAGTACGAAAGAAGGGGGCGGAACGCTCGTCGACACCGGAGAGGGGGTGACGCTCCTCGAACAGGCGGAAGGCCGTTTCGCGCAGCGATTCAACGACGTCGGTGCCGGGTACCCGGTCGCGCACGGCCGTGCGGAGGAGTTCGATGGCATCCGCGGTCCGGTCGAGGAACAGGTCTTCCTTGCGCGGAAAGTGGTTGAAGACCGTGACGCTCGACACGCCAGCCTCCCGCGCGACCTCCGCGACCGTGACGGAATCGTAGCCACGTTCGAGGAAGAGCCTGTTGGCGACCTCACGGATTCGTGCGGCAGTTCGCGGGCCCCCTCGCTCTCCCGTTCTCGGCATTGCGCTCACTCTCTTGTGTAACTAAATTTACTGACATAACATAGTGGCATGTCTTCCGAACCTGCTCCTGTCATTATCACGGCCCCGAACTCGCCGCAGTCACTGCGCGAGGCCTGGGTCGCCCTCGCCGGGCTGTCGGCGGTCTTCCTCTTCGAAATGCTCGACAACTCGATCCTGAACGTCGCCCTGCCCACGATCGGACGACAGTTACACGCTTCTGCGGTGTCGCTCGAGTGGGTCACCGGCGTCTATGCCGTCGTATTCGGTGGTCTCATGCTGATCTTCGGGGCTCTCGCCGACCGGTTTGGTCGCCGACGCATGATGATTGTCGGCCTCGTGATCCTCGGGTGTGCAAGCCTCGCCACTGCGGGCGTCAGGACCGCGGATGAACTGGTCGCCGTGCGTGCTGTCATGGGCATGGCAGCGGCAATGACGACACCGGGGTCGATCGCCCTCGCTTTCCGCCTGTTCCCGGGCGACACCCTGCGGGTTCGCGCGATGACACTCATCTCGACCGTTGGCCTGGTTGGGCTTGCTGTCGGCCCCACAGTTGGCGGATTCGTGCTCGCCATTGCACCCTGGCAAGTACTGCTGCTGGTCAACGTTCCCATCGCCGTGCTGGCCTTCATCGGCATCCGGCTTGGAATCTCCCCGGACCAGCCGGAGGAACTCCATCGCGATCCGATCGACGTTCTCGGTGCACTGGCCGGCACCGCGACGATCGTCGTGGCACTCGTCACGCCGACGCTCTTCGTCGACTACGGTGCCGGGTCCTGGCTGCCGTGGATCGGAACGCTCGTGACTGTGATGCTCGCGCTCGCCTTCATCCTGCGCGAACGCACGGCCCGGTACCCGCTGCTCGACCTCGCCATCATCACCCGCCCGCTGGTAGCCAGCGGCCTTGCCTACAAGGCCGCCACAGGCCTTGCGGTTGCGGGGATGGGCTACCTCGTCACCCTGCAGCTTCAACTCGACTGGGGATGGCCTCCGTACCTGGCCTCGCTTGGGATGCTGCCGCAGGTGGTGGTGCTGGTCTTCGGTGGACCCCTGTCGAATCGCTTCATCGAGAAGGTCGGGCTCGACCGGGCTTCCTGGCTGAGCGCGGGCTCCGTTGTAGCCGGCCTCGCCGTCTACAGCGTGCTCGGCAGTTCGGGATACGCCTGGATCGCGGTGGCCCTGATGCTCGTTGCCGCCGGCATCCGGGTCAATGGTGTCGTCGCCGGAACGAACGTGCTCCGCGGACTTCCCGCCAATCGCACCTCCATCGGCGCCGCGCTCGTCGATACGGCGTCCGAGGTGGCAACCGCTGTCGGCATTGCCGTCACCGGCACGGTGCTTGCCGCCCTGTTCCCCGGCAGGCTCACCACGCCGGGATGGTCACTCGAGCAGACTGGCCGGTTCCAGGAGGGCGTCCTCGTCGGCGGCCTGGCCCTGACCGTCGCCGCCGCCGCGCTGGTCGTTTTCGGAATCGCCCGGTCGCGGCGCTCCAGTACAGCCTGACACCATAACTTCTTGACATGACACCACGGTGGTGTCACTATGGTGGCATGGAACTCGCACAGTACGTCAGCGACCTTCAGCGCCAGCTCATCGCCGCCGCAGCCAGCGGATCGGATGACACGCGCGCCGTCGCCGAGCGGCTGGCCGCCGCGCTCGATGCCGCCACTCGCCTCGTGCTGCTCGACGCCCTGTCAGCGGCAGCCGGCGAAATTACCCGCGACCTGGCCCCCGGGTCGGTCGACCTGCGGCTTCGCGGACGAGATGTCGACTTCGTCGTCAGCCAGCCGAGCGCGGAGCCCGAGGGCGACGACAGGCCCACCGCACCGGTGGATGTCGACGAGGCGAGCACGTCGAGAACCACCCTCCGCCTGCCCGACGCCCTCAAGGTACGGGTAGACGAGGCAGCTGCTGCCGACGGACTGTCCGTCAACACCTGGCTGGTGCGCGCCGTGACAGCCGCCCTCCAACCCCGCCAGCGACGATCCGCCCAGCGCACGCTGCGCACCGGCGACAACTTTGCTGGCTGGGCTCGATAGGCCGCAGTCCGGCGGCAGTCCGGCCGCTGCCCCACCCCACCTCTTCCCCGCCACGCGCGACCGTGGTCGAACCAACACGCCCAGGTATCCCGGCGAACCAGGAACCAGGCACCCAGAGAAAGCGACGCACCCTCATGCCTACCTACGACACCCCTGAGCCGATCGACCTGGCCATCAACCTGAAGGTCGGTCACGTCGAAATATTCGCAACTGATCGGCTGGACACCGTTGTAACCGTCAGCCCCCGAAGCGAGAGCAGGCCGGTAGACCGTCGAGGTGTCGACGACACCGACATCTCCTTCGACGGGAAACGACTCAGTGTGATCGGCCCTCGCCCGCGGCTCAGCTGGATCGGCCCCGGCCCGTTCGACACGGTCGACGTGAAGGTCGAACTGCCGACGGGCTCACGACTCAGCGCGGAGGTCTCTGTCGGGCACGTGCACACCGCGGGACGACTCGGCGCCACACGCATCAAGTGCTCCACGGGCGCGATAGAGGTCGACCAGGCGGATGACCTCTGGCTTCGGGCCGCCCACGGCGGCGCAACCGTGGGTTCGGCCGACGGCGGAGTCGACATCACCTCGTCGCATGGCCAGATCCGCCTCGGGAAAGTCACCGGGGACGCAGTGCTGAGGTCGTCGTACGGTGGCATCCAGATTGCCCGGTCTGGCGGGGACGTCGACGCGAAACTGTCCTACGGCGACCTCGAGATCTCCAAGGCCTTAGCCTCTGTGACCGCGAAGACCGCATACGGAACCATCCGCCTGGACGAGGTCTCGAGCGGAAGCGTCGACGTCGAAAGCGGCTACGGGCAGGTCACAGTCGGGGTACGCGCCGGCACCGCAGCCTGGCTTGACCTGATGTCGAAGGACGGCCGGGTGAACAACGGCCTGTCCGCGGATGCGGCGCCGGGGCCGGACGACGACTCCCTTGCCATCCGCGTGCGCACCCAGAGCGGCGACATCACCATCCGTCGCGCCGGGGAACCTCACCGAACACCGACGGCCGCCAAGGAAGGGACAGGACAATGACCACCACTCAGGACACCTCACCGGCGATCCGGGTTCGCGGGCTCACGAAGTCGTACAAGAAAGTCCCGGTGCTGAGAGGGGTGGACTTCGACGTGCGGCCCGGCACCATCTTCGCCCTGCTCGGGTCCAACGGTGCAGGCAAGACCACGATCGTGAACATCCTCTCCACCCTCCTCGGGGCGAGCGGCGGTTCGGCCACCATCAACGGCTTCGACGTGGCGACCCAGTCCGCCGCGGTGCGGGAGTCGGTCAGCCTCACCGGCCAGTTTGCCGCCGTCGATGAGGTGCTCACCGGCCGGGAAAACCTTGTACTGGTCGCGCGGCTGAGACACCTGGCCGATCCGGGCGGGATTGCGGATGGCCTGCTTGAGCGGTTCTCGCTGGCCGACGCGGCCGCACGAAACGTCGGGACCTATTCGGGAGGCATGCGCCGACGCCTCGACATCGCGATGAGCCTCATCGGAAACCCCCCGGTCATCTTTCTGGATGAGCCCACGACGGGCCTCGACCCGCAGGGCCGGATCGAGGTGTGGGCCGCCGTCAAGGATCTCGCCGCACGGGGCACGACCGTGCTCCTCACCACCCAGTACCTCGAGGAGGCTGAGCAGCTCGCCGACCGGATCGCGATCCTGCGCCAGGGCCGCATCATCGTGGAGGGCACGCTCGCTGAACTCAAACAGCTTCTGCCGCCCGCGCAGGTCGAATACGTCGAGAAACAGCCCACTCTTGAGGACGTCTACTTCGCGATCGTCGGCGCCGTCGACGGCAGCACCGTCGACCGCGGCACCGTCGACGGACGTGGCGGCAGCACCGGTGACGCGCAGCAGTCCGACGACGGCGCCCACAGACGATAAGGACGAAACAATGACAACGCAGTTCTTCGGCGACACCGCCGTGCTCACCGGGCGGTCCCTCAAGCACATCACCAGAAGCGTCGACACCATCATCACGACAGCGGTCATCCCGATCGCGTTGATGCTGCTGTTCGTGTTCGTGTTCGGCGGCGCGATCAACCACGGGTCTGGATCGTATGTGAGCTACCTGCTCCCCGGCATCCTGCTGATCACGGTCGCGTCGGGGATCTCGTACACCGCATACCGGCTGTTCCTCGACCTGAAGTCCGGGATCTTCGAGCGTTTCCAGTCCATGCCCATTGCACGGTCATCCATTCTCTGGGCCCACGTGCTGACCTCGATGGTCGCCAACCTGGTCTCGGTGGTGGTCGTGGTGCTCGTCGCGCTCCTGATCGGCTTCCGCTCGGGCGCGGACATACTGGCGTGGCTCGCGGTCGCAGGCATCCTGATTGTGTTCACACTCGCGCTGACCTGGCTCGCCGTCATTCCCGGGCTGATTGCAAAGACCGTGGATGGCGCGAGCGGTTTCTCGTACCCGCTGATCTTCCTTCCGTTCATCAGCTCGGCCTTCGTGCCGACCGCGACGATGCCTGGTCCGATTCGCGCATTCGCGGAGTACCAGCCGGTGACATCGATCGTTGACACCATTCGCGACCTGTTCGACCGGCAGCCCGTCGGGCCCGACATCTGGACCGCCCTGGCCTGGTGTCTGGGAATCCTGCTGGCTGCCTACGTCGGGGCGAGCGCGATCTACCGCCGCAGGATCAGGTAGCCACCCCGGCCACCCGGCGCACGAACGCCTGCAGGCGCCGGTAAACCTCCTGCGACTCGGGCAGGTGGGAGTCTTGCTGCCAGGTGTGGCGGGTGTTCCTGGCCTTCGAACTGTAGATGAGAGAGTCGACGCGAACACCCACGGAGCGAAGCTGCCGGACGAAATTCAGGTTCGCCCGGTACAGGAAGTCCTGCTGGGAGGTTGACACGAACACCGGCGGGAACGTTGGGCCCACCCACTCGATGGGCGACAGGAAGCGAATCGCCTCGGACAGCACGAGACCGCGACCGCGACCGGGAAGCAGCATGCGCACGAAATTCAGGCTCATCACGAAGCCGCGCTCCAGGATGACCGAAAAATCCACCACGCTGCAGTGCTGCACCACACCCCGGATGTCGGCCGTGGGCGAAATCCCATAGTGGCCGGCCAGTTCCGCGTCACGCGTCGCGGCCGCCAGGAGCGCGGCGATCTGGCCGCCCGCCGAGTCGCCGCCGAGCACAATCCGGCGAGGGTCGCCGCCGAAGCTCCCGATCTCGCGCACAACCCAGGCCAGGGCCGCATCGGCATCGGCCAGGATGTCCCGCATCAGGAAGTGTGTGGCCTTGCGATAGTTCACGTTCGCCACCACCATGCCCGAGGCCGCCTGGCTCGCGCAGTACTTCGTGAGCATCGATTTGTCGCCCGAGGTCCAGCCGCCACCGTGGAAATAGACATACACCGGGAGCTGCGAATCGTCGACGCCAGCATCACGACTCGGCGCGATAACATCCAGGCGGTGTGCGCGGATTCCGTCGCCGACATAGTCGAGGTCTACGACGTAGTCGACACCACTGATCGGATTGCGATTGAAGCGCCGGGTGTCGCCAGGACTGACGCACGCCATGAGGGCTCGCCACGCCCACACCGGCGCTCGCACTGACATACCCAGAACGTAGGCCCGAATGCTTCGAACCCGCTGGGCGCGCCCCTTCTCAGCGCCCTCTCAGTGACGCGCCCCGTGCCCGTGCCGGGAGTCGTCGCTCGCCGATTCCTGAACGTCGGCGCGGCTCACCGACAGGTAAGCCACGAAGGCGGCGATGATCACGGCGAGCGCAAGCGAAACCACCCCGTTGCCGATACCGAGTCCGCCCACCCCAGTCGGCTTCCCCAGCCAGTCAGCAACGGACGCCCCAAGGGGCCTGGTCAGCACGTAGGCGAACCAGAACGCGAAAACCGGGTTGAAAAGACGCGTCACGTACCCCAGCGCTGGCACGAGGATCGCGGCGGCGAAAATGACGGCTGACAGGAAATAGCCGAGATGCAGGTCGACTGCGGCGAGGTCACCGAGGGCAGTACCCAGGGCGAAGGTCGCGATCACGGCCAGCCAGTAGAAGACCTCCCTGCGAGGAGTGTCGATCGAATGGATGGAGAGCGTGCCCTCCACGAGCTTCCAGCTGATGAAGACGGCGGCAAGCAGTACAGCGAACAGGCTGGCGGACAACTCATACGGCACGCCGAACCCGACGTGGAGAACATCCGCCACCATGGTTCCGAATACGCCGACTATCACGACCGCCAGCCAATAGGCCCAGGCTACGTAGCGACGCATGAGGAACTGGATGATTATCGCGGCAACAAAGGCCGCGAATCCGATGAGCACGGCGATCACCGGGGAAATCGAATTGACCAGGTAATCACTGGTCGATTCGCCCAGCGCCGTCGACAGCGCCTTGATAATCCAGAAGTATGCGGTCACCTCGGGTACCCGCAGCGCGCCCCGCCTCGTCAGGCCACCAGCCGACACGCGTGCCCCACCTTCTCTCCGCGCGCTCGCGAGGTCTCTGGCGCAACGCGGAACGCGTCCGATAGTCTAGACAGCGCCGTCTGGTGCCTCCGTGCATCGCGGGGCACGGAGGGGTGCAAATCATAGTTTCTGTACGCTCCTTCAGGCGATTTCCGCCGATTATGCCGATTCGACGGGCAAAGGTTCAGGTCGAGACGAGAGCGTAGGAACGTGAAGAACTCGATGCCCGACGGCCCGGGCACCCAGCGCGCCGCGCGACCCGCCTCCCAGGAGCCCGTAACCGCCGTAACGGTGATCGTGCCCACGTTCAATGAGGCTCCCAATATCGGCGCACTGCTCGAGAGGCTCGATGCCGCGCTGGTCGGCCTGACGGCAGAAGTCATCTTCGTCGACGACTCGACGGACTCGACCCCGCAGGTCATCAGCGAGATCGCGCAGGGTTCCGCTCTCCCCATCGTCCTGCTGCACCGGGAAAGCCCCGACGGCGGGCTCGGTGGCGCCGTGGTCGCAGGCTTGAAGGCGGCCACCTACGAGTGGTGTGTCGTGATGGATGGCGACCTGCAGCATCCACCGGAGTTGATCCCCGCCCTCCTGGCCTCGGCCAGCGCGCAGGGAGCAGACGTCGTCGTCGCCTCTCGCTACGTCAAGGGCGGCTCGTCGAGCGGTCTCAACGGCGGCATCCGCCACATCGTCTCGAGCGCCTCGACAATCCTCACTCGAGCCATGTTCCCGCGCCGCCTTCGCGACTGCACCGACCCGATGACCGGGTACTTCGCGATCGACACGTCTTCGATCGACCTGGCGGATCTTCATCCCCGCGGTTTCAAGATCCTGCTTGAGATCCTGGCGAGAAATCCTCTTCGTGTCACCGAGGAGCCCTTCGTGTTCGCGGAGCGTCACGCCGGGAAGTCCAAGGCGAGCTTCCGCGAGGGCCTTCGATTCCTGCTTCAGCTCGCGGCACTTCGCTTCGGGCGACTGTCCTCGTTCGCGGTCATCGGCGCTCTCGGCGCTGTCGCAAACATCGCCATCATGGCCGCACTCCAGGCCGCTGGTGTCTGGTATCTCGCCGCAGCCATCATCGCCGCTGTCGTGACCATCATCGGCAACTTCCTGCTCCAGGAGCGCTTCGTGTTCGGCGACCTTCGAGGCCTGGGCCACAGCCCCTGGAAGCGCTTCGCGCAGTCGATGACGTTCAACCTGAGCGAAACGGCAGTGAGAACGACCGTGCTGTGGATCATCGTTGAAACGACTGTGATCCCGAGCCTTGTCGCGCAGGCCGTTCTGATCGCAGTGGGCTTCACGCTGCGCTTCATCTTCCACTCGCGCATCGTTTACCGCATGGAACGCACAACCAGCATCAGCTTCGACCTCGACGGCGTCGACGGCACCACGGAGGCCGTCTCGGCGGCCGAGTCCCGTCGCGCCGAACCCGGTGCCGAGTAACGCCGATTGAACGAGCCGGCGTCACCGGTTAGCCGCTCGCGGAACAGCACAACGACTGTGCGCCCGAAGCGCACGTTGACCGACAGGCTCTACTTCATCGGCATCTCCGTCAAAGGAGTGGATGGCACGCTCGAGCTGATCCTCGGGGTCGTGCTCCTCGTTGTGCCGTCCCTTCCGCACACGGTGCTCGAGGCAGCGGCGGACCGCGCCGGCGCCGCGTCGGCACCGTTCGCGCAGTTCGTCTCCAACTACCTCGAAAACCTGGACGGGACGCTCGCGAAGTGGGGAACCGGACTGGTGATCCTGTACCTGATTGCGCACGGGGCGATCAAGGTGCTGTTGGTGATCTGCCTGCTGCTTCGACTGCACAGGGTGTATCCGGCGGCTCTTGTGGTGCTCACCGCGTTTCTCGGCTACGAGGTCTACCTGTTCTGTGTCAAACCCGGTGTGACGCTGGCGATCTTCACGGTGCTCGATGCCGTCATCATCTTCCTGGTCTTCCGCGAGTACCGCGAACTGAAACGACAGGTGCACGGATCGTCCGCTGCCGCGACACCGGCCTGACGGGTGGCCTGGGTAACCGAAGCCCGAGGTGACCGGGGCGAGGCGCAACCGGAACGATACGATTGGCGGGCTCTACTGCGGTAGTTCGGCGCCTGCGGGGATTTCCTGGAGTGCCCAGGAGTTTCCGTCGGGGTCACTGAAGTAGGCGAACTTCACGCCTCCCAGGTCCTGGATGTCGCTCACCGCGGCACCACGGGAGGCGAGCAACTGTCGCGTTGCCGCAATGTCGTCCACGACAAGGTGAATCCCGTTGACGGTCCCGTTCTCGGGGTGCTCTGTCCCCATGCCCGTCCCGATGACGATGGAACAGGCCGACCCGGGCGGCGTGAGCTGCACGACTCGCAGGCCGTTGCCGGGGCTCACGTCGTGGTCCAGGTGAAACCCGATGACGTCGATGTAAAAGGCCTTACTGCGATCGACATCCGCGACCGGGAGCGGAACGAGTTCCAGCCTCATGTCCATTTCGGGTCACCGCGCCGGGCCCAGCAGCACCGCAAGCATCGCAGCGGATGACCCGACGATGAAGAGCAGTGTGCCGAGCTGCATCGTGCGCGTCTTATTGCGGTCCGCGATCCGCACGCTGACCTCAAGGATCGGGCACCCCGACCATCCGATCAGGCCAAGGCTCAGTACAACGACCGAAAACGCGATCCACCACAGCACGGCTTCACCTCCGACCAGCACGGATGGCCGCCAGCCCGACGCCAGCAGCAGGCCGAGCGCTACCGCGACCGAACCGA
>Ga0302157_10001595_pt1 | contig 27346 bp, 20 predicted proteins | sample I_Bog_N3_3_FD_193502 | JGI IMG/M metagenome (GOLD analysis project Ga0302157, IMG submission 193502) | Peat permafrost microbial communities from Stordalen Mire near Abisko, Sweden - I_Bog_N3_3 | ecosystem: Environmental > Terrestrial > Soil > Wetlands > Peat | place: Sweden: Abisko, Stordalen... | reverse complement strand
CATATCACTTAACCCATCTTTGACACCCGCTCGAAAAATACGAGTTTTATCAGTATGATATGCGGCTGATTTTCGCCGAGTAACACTACATCCGCGGATTTGGCGTCTCATGCGATATATTTTCGTGTTCCGCCCGGTGCGGGATCGATCGCCAACGCATCATAAATCTGGCGCAGATCCGGTTCGGCGACGGTCGCCTTGCGCACATGCAAGGTGCGCCGGTCGCGCTGGCGGAAGGTGGCGGTGACGCGCTGCTGAACCGACAGCACGGCCCGCAGCGCCGACCATGACAGATGGCATTTTCGATCGGCCAGGCGGCGGCGGATCGCCTGGACCAGCTGATAGGCCAGCACGGTGATGAACAGGTGCCCCTCGGCGCGGCCCTCGGTGTGATGGAACACCGGCCGCAGGCCAAGCTCTGACTTCAGGCCGCGGAACACCGCCTCCAGATCGGTCAACATCGTATAGGTGTGCCACAGTGTTTCGGCGTCCCAGCCGGTTTCGTTGCTGCGCAGGCAATAGACACCCGGATGCGTCAGCATGGACCCCGCGCGCGGGACCTTGGTCCAGGCGATGGCGGCGGCGTTCAGCCCTGCCGCGTCCGGGGTGACGGTGATCTCGTAGGGCTGGCCGACGCCGCGGCTCTTCGCCTTCAGCCGTCCGATGCGCTGCTGGATGGCCGCCAGCGTCTTATGCGCGCGGGGCTTGGTCAGCGCTTCGGCGATGGCACTCAATCCGGCCTCGAACCGCGTGACGAAGCGCTGGCTGATCGCGGTCTCCTTGGTCTCGCGCCCGGCGGAGTGGCAATAGAGCCGGACCTCGGTCTGGTCTTCGGTCAGCGTGCGGTGCAGGCGGACGGTCTCGCCGGACGCGGTCAGGGTCGCGGTGGCCTGATCGGGGTCGAAGGCGCGGGTGCGGGCGCGGCTGACGGCGAGATAGCGATAGCCCTGGTCCCTGAGCCAGGCGAGGTTGGCTTCCGTGGCAATGCCGGCGTCCATGATGACCAGGGCGCCCTCGGGGGCAGCGAGGTCTTTCAGCATGGTCTGCAGGGTGGTGCCTTCACTGACGTTCCCGGGAAACATCTTCGAACGGCGGACGAATCCGGAATTGTCGAGCACCAGGCCGAGGGTGAGCAGCGGGCAGTCGGTTCTTTTTTCCTTGGACCGGCCGCGGGCGGCGGCGGGAATGTCGGCTGCGGTGCCTTCGAAATAGGGGTTGGTCAGGTCGTAGAGCGTGACCGTGGTTGGCAGCGTGAACAAATCCCGGATCCGGCTGAACAGCGCGGCCTCGATCGCGTCGCGGTGGCGCAGCAGCAGATCAGAGACACGATAGAGGCGGACCAGGGGCATGGACTCGAAGTCGGTATCCAGCAGTTCGCCCAGCGCGCTGCGGTGGCGCAGCCACTGCCAGGTTGCCAGTTCCGACCCCGGCGCGCCCATCCGCCCGATCAGGTTGGCGGTCACGGCCGCGCGCTGGACCGCGTTGAAGCCGAGGCTTTGCAGGATCGGATCAAGGCCCAGCCAGCCGATGGCGGCAAGGCCCACCGCCTCGACGCCGACAGAACGCGGGCGGGTGAGTTGCAGCGAGGCGACGTCGACCTCGGCGAAGTCGGCCGGTGGTTCGGCGGCCGCCGCCGGGGCGCCGGCGCCGGTCGCGTGTGCCGGGCGCGCCGCCCGAACCGCGGGACGGTCAGCGGTGAGGCGGGCGGCGTAGCGTTGGGCCAGGGCCTCGATGGGTTTGGCTTCGGCGAGCAGGCCGGGCTGCGCGGTCACCAACGCCTCGATGCGGGCGCACAAGCGCGGCCAGTCCGCCTGAGGCAGGTCGAAATGGCGTCCGAGGTTGAGCAGCGTCACCTGGCGCACCTGCTTGCCGGTGCGGTGGGAGGCGACGATGCGGTAGGTGAAATAGGCCTCCCCGGTTGCTTTGTTCCGGGTTCTGGCGCGGCGGATGAACATGCGGCGCTGGCTGGTCCGGGACGCCGGAGTCCGTCAAGGTGGTATCATAATATTATGGCACTACATTGCGAATCCTGGACCGGATGTCAGTTATTCACGGGGAGTTTCCGGATTCGTTGCGGGAAAATGCGGCGGGCGTGTCAAAGATGGGCTAACGTCAAGGGCGACGTCTTCCACTCCGAATGGAATTACACGATTTCGCCCAGGACGCCGCCATGAAGCGGTTATTGTTGGGCGACGCCTAAGCTCGACTTTCCGCATTTTTGGCGAAGCAACTTTCGGCCTGCACACGTGGATTTCCTGGCCGGACGGAATTTCCGCGCGCTCGGTCCAATGCCGGGACAGCCATAAATTCCGAGCCGAACCAGGCGCGCTGGCCGCAGTCCCGCACGCCTCCCCTTGCCGGAGTCGGGGATATTTGGCGGGCCGCGGCATGGCCGGCCCATCTCGGAAAATGCGGAAAGTCGAGCTAAGAGCCAATTTTTTCCCGCGCACGGCCGCGATCGATCCGCCGCTACGCGGGCGGATTGATCGCGGCTGTGCGCGGGAAGCTCTTGCCGGAACGCTCAGTCGTCAGATAGAGTCTTATTGCCCAACGGTGGGTGCGACTGAAAACGTCTCGCACACAGATATTGGGACACTTCCGTCCCTGCCTCGTTTAGCCACTCGCTTAGCTCGACTTTCCGCATTTTTGGCGAAGAAATTTTCGGCCTCCACACGTGGATTTCCTGGCCGGCCGGAATTTCCGCGCTCTCGGTCCAACACCGGGACATCCATAAATTCCGGGCGTCGCCGGGCGCGCTGGCCGCAGTCCCGCACGCCTCCCATTGCCGGGGTCGGGGATATTTGGCGGGCCGCGGCATAGCCGGCCCATCTCGGAAAATGCGGAAAGTCAAGCTTAATGCTCGCGACAATTGAGTTCGGCAAAGCGGGCGCAATCGCTAGCCTCGGACGACGAAGTTCACCAATCGCCCGGGGATCGCGATCTCTTTCACCGCGGCCTTGCCCTCCAGCAGGCCGACGACCGCGGACTCCGCCTTGGCCGCGGCCAACAGGGTGGCGGCATCAAGCCCGGTTGATCCTTGGAAGCGGTGACGCACTTTGCCGTTCACCTGCACCACGTACTCCTGGGTGTCCTCCTGCGCCAGAACCGGGTCAAAGTTCGGCCAGGGTGCATAAGCCAGGGTACCGTCGTGGCCCAGCTTGCGCCAAAGCTCCTCCGCGATATGCGGCGCGAAGGGGGCGAGCAGCCTGACGAAGGTTTCCACCACCTCGCGCGGGCGAACCGCCGCGACGGTCAGACCATTCACCATCTCCATCAAGCGCGCGATGGCCGTATTGAAACGCAGCGCCTCGATGTCCTCCGTCACCGCGCCGACCGTACGATGGCGCAAACGCAGCAGGGCCAGGGGCACCTCCGAACCGTCCGAGATCAGCGGGTGCAGCGTGTCATCGTCATCGCAGACGATGCGCCAGGCCCGGTCCAGGAAACGCCGCACGCCGTTCACGCCCGCCATTTGCCATGGCTTGGCCACATCCAGCGGCCCCATGAACATCTCATACAGCCGCATCGCATCGGCGCCGTATTCCTCCACCACGTCATCGGGGTTGACGACGTTGAAGCGCGACTTGCTCATCTTCTCGATCTGGCGGCCCAGCACCTTATCGCCGGCGTAGTAACCGCCGTCGCGTTCGGCGACGTCGGCGGGCTCGTAGTAGCGCCCGGCCTCGTCCCGGTAAGAAAACGCCAGGATCATGCCCTGGTTGAACAGCTTGGCGAACGGCTCCGAGGTCGAAACAACCCCGGCATCGTACAGCACCTTGTGCCAGAACCGGCTGTAAAGCAGGTGCAGCACAGCGTGCTCGGCGCCCCCGACATACAGGTCCACGGGCATCCAGTACTGTTCGGCGGCCGGATCGACCAGCGCGTGCTCGTTGTGCGTGTCGAGGAAGCGCAGATAATACCAGCAGGAACCGGCCCATTGCGGCATGGTGTTGGTCTCGCGCAGAGCCGGTTCGCCGCTGCGGGGATCGGTGGTGCTGAGCCATTCGGTGGCGCGCGCCAGCGGCGGCTCGCCACCCGGCGCGGGGGTGTAATCCTCCAGCTCCGGCGGCAGCACCGGCAGGCTGTCCTCCGGCAGCGGCACCACGCTGCCGTCGCTCAGGTGCAGAACCGGGATCGGCTCGCCCCAGTAGCGCTGGCGGGAGAACAGCCAGTCCCGCAGACGGTAGGTGGTCCTGGCCGTGCCAGCCCCCCTTTCAATCAGGAAGGCGATCATGGCGCGCTTGGCCTCGGGCACGGCCAGGCCGTCCAGGAAGCCGGAGTTGAACAGCGTGCCGTCCCCCTCCCACGCCGCCTCGTCCACGTTCCCGCCGGTGACGACGGGGACGATGGGCAGATCGAAGGTTCGGGCGAAGGCGTGGTCGCGTTCGTCGTGCGCGGGCACGGCCATGATGGCGCCGGTGCCATAGCCGCCCAGCACGAAATCGGCGACCCACACGGGCAGGTGCGCGCCATTCGCCGGGTTGATCGCATAGGCGCCAGTAAACACGCCTGTCTTTTGCCGGCCGGCATCGGTCCGCACCGCCTCACCCAACGCCTCGGCCCGCTGCACGTAGCCGTCCACCGCCGCGCGCTGCTCGTCTGTGACCAGGCTTCCCAGCAGCTTGTGTTCAGGCGCCACCACACAGTAGATGGCGCCGAACAGCGTATCCGGCCGGGTCGTGAACACGGTCAATTCGCCCCCGCCGGCGGCAAGAGGAAACCGGATCTCGGCGCCCTCCGACCGGCCGATCCAGTTGCGCTGCATGGTCTTGACGCTCTCGGGCCAGTCGAGCGCCTCCAGATCGTCCAGCAGGCGGTCGGCATAGGCGGTGATCCGCAGCATCCATTGCCGCATCAGGCGGCGGACGACGGGATCGCCGGTTTCGACGTATTTGCCGTCCTTGACCTCTTCGTTGGCCAGCACGGTGTTCTGCGCCGGACACCAGTTGACCGGGATCTCCGCCTGGTAGGCCAGGCAACGCTCATAGAGCTTGAGGAAAATCCATTGCGTCCAACGGACGAACGCCGGGTCCGTCGTCGCCAGCTCGCGGCTCCAGTCGTAGGAGAAGCCAAGCCGGCGGATCTGGCGGCGGAAGGTGTCGATGTTGGCGGCGGTGGTGATGGCCGGATGAATGCCGGTGCGCATGGCATAGCGTTCCGCGGGCAGGCCGTAGCTGTCCCATCCCATCGGGTGCAGCACGTTGAAGCCACGCATGCGCTTGTAGCGGGCGATGATGTCGGTCGCGGTATAGCCCTCGGGGTGGCCGACATGCAGTCCGGCGCCCGAGGGGTAGGGAAACATGTCAAGCACGTAGTATTTGGGTTTGCCGGGGTCGATTGTGACCCGGAAAGTTGCGTTCTCTTCCCAATATGCCTGCCATTTGGGTTCGATTGCCTTGGGATCGTATGCCACTCACAGCTCCTTGCTGATGCCCCGGCCAGCACCAGTCTCGCTCGGTTATCGTCCGCATCCATTGGAGCTGCTACGGCTGCTGGCGCTCCACGTCCCAGCAGCCGCACCAAAGTCGCCGAACGGAGGGCAGCCGTCGCGGGAACGATTCCGGCTGACCGGACTGTCGTGCGATGGACTGGGGCGTAGATCCGAATGCCATAAGAGGATTGCACCGACGGAGAGATCGGGACGAAAACACAACAAAAAAGCCGTCAGCCGGTTCCGATCACGGAACCGGGGTGATAAGTTGTCCCGACAGCGCGCGAACGCGCATTATGATGACCATCCAAAGCATTCTTGCATTGCTATGCACGATCTTGATCGTCCTGTAAAGAAATTTGGCGCTTTGCGTTGGCTGAAAGCCCTTGCCGCGCCCCATTGCCGCGCCACGCACGCCGTCAATGATCCACCATCCCCACCGACTGCGGCCCGCGCGCCCACTCGTTCATCAGCGTAAACCCCACCCCCAGCAACACCGGCCCGAGGAAAATCCCCAGCAGCCCGAACGAGAGCGCGCCCCCCAGCACCCCCAGCACCGTCAGCAGGAATGGCAGCTTCGCCCCGCGCGCGATGAACCACGGCCGGATCACGCTGTCGGAGCCGGAGATCGCCACCACCCCGTACACCGCCAGAAAGATCCCCCACCCCAGGTGACCCGATCCCATCAGCCAGATTGAGGCGGGAATCCACACCACCGGCGCCCCGATCGGCAGCACCGACAGCAGCCCCGCCACGCTGGCCAGCAGTACCGGCCGCGGCACGCCGGAAATCCACAGCCCAAAGGCCGTCAGGAACCCCTGCACCACCGCGGTGCCGAGGATGCCGTACACCACCCCCCGCACCGTCGCCCCGGTCACCACGATCAGCCGGTCCGCCTGCACCCCGGCCACGCGTTGCAGCACCAGCCGCATCCGGCCGGCAATCGGCTCACCGTATACATAAAAAAAGAACGACACGAACAGCGCCAGCATGAACATCAGCACGCCGTTGGCGATGCCCAGCAGCAACCCGAGACTGCCTTCCAGCACGATGCCAAAATAGGGCCGCAGCGCCTCCAGCATCACACTGATATCCGCCGCCCAGCGGTTCCACAGATCGCCGATGGTCGGCCCGACCAGCGGGATTTCGAACACCCAACCCGGCGAATCGGGCAGGCCGGCGCGCAACGCGTCCTCTACCGTATGGCGCAGTCGCGTCACATCGTCCCCGCCGGTCGGGGCGGCGAGCGCCAGCGGCAACACCAGGACCAGTGCGGTCAGCAACACCATCATCCCGGCGGCGGGGCCGCGACGCAGGCGCAGATGGTGCCGGAGCCACTCGAACACCGGCCAGGTCGTGTAAACCAGGATCGCGGCCCATAGCAGGGCCGACAGGAACGGATACAGCACCAGCACGCAGCCGGTCGCCACCCCCCCGAGAAGCAGGCCCATCAGGACTCGTTCGACGATCATACGGCGACAACATGACGATGATGGGATGCGGCGCAAGCGCTGTTTCATGACGCGCGCCGCAGCCGACCGCGCGCTTGCGGTTGCAAGCCGGGCGCGGGTGACGCAGAAACGCCTCATGCGCTCCGGCCAGATCGTCACCCAGATCGACCAGTATGTCTTCCGCCAGTTGTTTCTGGCGCTCGTCGTGGTCACCGCCGGGTTGACCGCGCTGATCTGGCTGACCCAGTCGCTGCGCTTCGTGGAGCTGGTGGTGAACCACGGCCTGTCCTTCGCCGTGTTCCTGCACCTCACCGCCTTGCTGATCCCCAGCTTCGTCACCGTGATCCTGCCGATCACCACCTTCGTCGTGGTGCAGTTCGTCTACCAGCGCCTGGCCGGCGACCGCGAACTGACGGTGATGCGCGGCGCCGGTCTCTCGCCGTTCGGTTTGGCCCGTCCCGCGCTGGCGGTGGCGCTGATCGCGACCGGGGCGGGATACTGGCTGAACCTCTGGGGAGTGCCCGCCACCTTGTCGGACTTCCGCGATTTCCAATGGGAGATCCGCAACCGCATGGCGGCCTTCCTGCTGCAGGAAGGCGTGTTCACCCCGATCTCGGACAAGCTGACGGTCTATATCCGCTCCCGCGATCCCGATGGCACCTTGCGCGGCATCCTGGTCGACGACGGGCGCGAGGCCTCGGCCCAGGCCACGATCCTGGCCGAACACGGGCGGTTGCTGGAGGGCGACAACGGGCCGCGCGTCTTGCTGATCAACGGCAGCCGCGAGGAGATCGACCGCCAGACCGGCCGGCTGAACGTCCTGACGTTCAAACAGAACGAGATCGACCTTGCGGACGCAACCCACAGCACCGATGCGCGGCCGGCGGACATGTCGGAGGTCTCGTTGTCGGCGCTGCTGGACCCGCATCCCGCCAACCGGCAGGACATTCCGAAATGGATCGCCGAGGGTCACAAGCGGCTGGCCACACCCCTCACCACCCTGTCCTACGCGCTGGTGGCGCTGCTGTCGGTGCTGACCGGATCGTTCCGGCGGCATGGCGGGTTCCTGCGGCCTTTGGTCACGATCGGCGCCATGGTGGCGCTGCTGGCGCTGGGGCTGGCGTCCGATACGCTCGCCGCCCGCGACAATGCCATGCTGCCGCTGATCTGGGTGCAAGCGGTGGCGCCCGGGCTGGTGTGCGGCTGGCTGCTGCTGTGGCGCAGCCTGCGGCCGCAACCGCTGCGCGCCTTGCGGCCGGCCACCGGATGATCCCCGCCGCGATCACACTGTCGATCTACATCTCCCGCCAGTTCGCAGCCTCGGTGTTGGCGATGCTGATGGCGCTCTCGGGTCTGGTCTCGATGTTCGATTTTATCGAACTGCTGCGCCGCTCCTCCAGCAAACCGGACGCGACGTTCGGCCTGGTCGGCGAGATCGCCGCCCTGAGGCTGCCCTACATTGCTATCCAGATCCTGCCCTTCGCGGTGCTGCTGGGCGGCATCTTGTGCTTCTGGCGCCTCACCCGGTCGTCAGAACTGATCGTTGCCCGCTCATCCGGCATTTCGGCATGGGAGTTCCTGGCCGCCCCCACCGCCTGCGCCGCGCTGTTCGGCATCATCGCCACAGCGGTGATCAGTCCGGTCTCCTCGGTGATGCTGGCGCGGGCCGAGGCGATGGACAACGCCTATCTGCGCACCGGCGGCGGGCCGCTGGCGTTGAACGGCGGGCAGCTTTGGCTGCGCCAGTCGGACCGGGTGCTGGTGCCGCAGGGCGTGGCGATCATTCATGCGCACGGCGTGGCGGTGCATGGCAAAAGCCTGTCCGCGCAGCAGGTCAGCGTCTTCCGACTCGACGGCAATGACCGCCTGCTGTCGCGGATCGAGGCGGAGAAGGCCACGCTGACCGCGGGCAACTGGCGGCTCGATGGCGCGCGAACCATGCGGCCCGAGGGATTGCCGGACGCCCCGACGCTCGTGAACCTGCCGACCGACCTGACCGTCACGCGCGTGCAGGACAGCTTCGCCTCCCCGGACACCTTGTCCTTCTGGGCGCTGCCAGACTTCATCGCCTTGCTGGACCGGTCGGGTTTCTCCTCCATTCGGCATCGGCTGCACTTCCAGGCGCTGCTCGCCTTGCCGGTGCTGGCCGCCACGATGGCGCTGGTGTCGGCCGGATTCTCCATGCGCCCGACCCGCCGGGGCGGCGTCGCCCGCATGATCGGCGGCGGCGTCGCGTCGGGGTTCGCGTTGTTCGTCGTATCCAAGATCGCGGAGGAATTCGGCCAGTCCGGCGCCCTGCCGGTGGCGCTTGCCGCCTGGGCACCAACCGCGTCCGGACTTATGCTGGCAGTCGCCCTGCTGTTGCATACGGAAGATGGTTGAGCATGCCGCGTCCGCATCTGATCGCGCTCGCGATCGCCCTTCTCATGCTTACCGCCTGGTCCGAGGCTCGGGCGCAGCTTGGTACCCTGGCGGCCACCGGGGCCGGCCAGCCGGTGTCGAGCCGCGATCCGGTCACCTTCACCGCCGACCAGGTGGAGTATGACCGGGAGAACGCGGTGGTCACCGCCCGCGGCCATGTCGAGGCCTGGCAGAACGGCCATGTGTTGCGCGCCGACCTGGTGACGTTCGACCGCAACACTGGCGTTGCCACCGCCATCGGTCACGTGGTGCTGCTGGAACCGGACGGGCAGGTGCTGTTTGCCGAATCGGCCGAGATGACGCGGGACATGCAGGAAGGCGTACTGCGGGGCATGGCCGCGCTGCTGGCCGAAAACGGGCGGCTGGCGGCGAACGGCGCGCGCCGCACCGCCGGCGAGATCAACGACCTGTCGCGTGTGGTCTATTCGGTCTGCAACCTGTGCAAGACCGACCCGACCAAGCCGCCGCTGTGGCAGATCGAGGCATCGTCGGCGGTGCAGGACCTGGAGCACAAGCGGATCGAATTCTACAATGCCACGATGCAGATGTTCGGCTATCCCGTGGCCTGGTTCCCCTTCATGTCGCAGCCGGACCCCTCGGTGAAGCGCCAGTCGGGCCTGCTGGTGCCCTGGTTGGGCAGCACGTCGGGGCTGGGCGTCTTCGTCTCCCAGCCGTACTACTGGGTGATCGACGATCAGTCCGACGCGACCTTCGCCCCAATGTTGACGACGAAGGCGGGGCCCTATCTCGACGCCGAGTACCGCCGCCGCTTCAACGACGGGTTCCTGTACGCGAACGCATCATTGGGATACCTGGGCGAAAGCGTGCAGACTACCACGGTCTTGCGGGGGCAGTTCAGTTACGACGACACCTGGCGTTGGGGTTTTGATATAAACAGAGCCTCGTCGGCCATCTTCGTGCGGGATTTCCATATCGGGACGGGATTGACCGGCGATCCCAACCTGCTGGCCAGCCAGATTTACCTGGAAGGCTTCGGCGAAGGTTCCTACGCCCGTCTGGACACCAAGGCTTATCAGGGTCTGGCCGGCACGATCACCGACAGCAAATTGCCGACGGTGCTGCCCCGCTACACCTACAGCTATATGGGCACGCCGGATGGCTGGGGTGGCCGTCTCTCGCTCGACGCCGGCGCGTTCAACGTCATGCGGACCGACGGCGTCAATACCCGCAGAGCGGCGCTGACGATGAACTGGGACAGGCCGTTTGCGGGGACTCTTGGCGATCTATGGACCCTCAAGCTGCACGGGGATGCCATCGCCTACGACGCCACACAGTTCAACGAGCAGCCGAATTACGGGTCGCATGGCTCGATTGACGCCATGCGGGTGCTGCCGCAGGTGGCGATGGACGTCCGCTGGCCATTTGCCCGCGATGGCGGCCACTGGGGCAGCCAGTTGATCGAGCCGATGGCCGAGGTCATCATCGCCCCGCAAACCGGTTCCAGCCAGATCCGGCGGTACCCGAACGAGGACAGCCTGGATTTCGAGTTCTCCGACGCCAATCTGTTCGGCTTCAATCGCTTCAGCGGGATCGACCGGCTGGAAGGCGGGCCGCGGGCGAATGTGGGCCTGCACGCCGCCTGGTACCTGGGCGGCACCGCCTTCGACGGGCTGATCGGCCAGTCCTATCGGACGACGAAGGACAACCTGTTTCCCGAGGCGAGCGGTCTGCACGACCAGGTCTCCGATGTCGTCGCCCGCACCAGCTTCGCGCCGACCCAGTGGGCGGACCTGACCCTGCGCGGCCGCTTCGACAAGGAGACGATGGCGTTGCACGCCGCGGAGGCCGTCACATCGTTCGGCGAGCCGCGCTTGCGAGTGGGCCTTGGCTATATTTACACCAACTTCGACCCCTACACGTTTTATGATCAGGTGCAGCCGCCGCCCGCGGGAAACGCCTATTATTCCCCGCGGAACGAGGCCACCGTCAACGTGTCCTCGCAATGGGGCAACTATAAGTTGGCCGGATTCGCTCGGCGCAATCTTGCCCTGGACCAGATGGTGGCTTATGGCGCCGACGCAATCTATGAGGATGAGTGCTTCATCCTCGACCTGAAGTTCTTTCGGCGCAACACCTCGCTCAACGGCGACAGCGGTTCGACGTCGGTGCTGTTCCTGTTCACGTTCAAGACGATCGGCCAGTTCGGCTATCGCGCGATCTGATGCCGTGCGCGGCAACGTCGCTTTGCCGTGATGCGGTGTCCGGGCCGGACCTGAGGAAGAACGCCACATGACCCGCCCCGAGATTTGGCCCGCCAGCGGTAATGTGGCGATGACGGGACGTGGCGATACCTGGCTGGTCGTGCTGCTGGCGCCACTGTCGGCGATCCTCGCTTTGGCCATCTTCGGCCCGATCTGGTCGCCGGACACTGGCGGCTACGTTGAGTATGCGCAGCAGATCCTGCTTGGTACGATACCGTCCGGCGAGGCGCTGCTGCATGGCGGACCGGAGCCGATTTCGCTGTTTCGGGCACCGGGTTATCCGGCACTGCTGGCCGGGCTGCAGTGGTTGTTCCCGGATGCCTGGCGCAGCGCGCTGGTCATGCTGCAGATCGCGGCGACAACGGTGATCGCGGCCGCCACGCACCGGACCGCCTTGCGGCTTGGCGCCGGCCGGGTTGCGGCGATTGCCGCGGCCCTGCTGCCGGCCACCGGCTTTGCGGTCGTCATGCAAATCGCGATTCTGACCGACGCGCTCAATGCGGTCCTGTTCACCGGCGCCGCACTCGCGCTGGCGGCATGGCGCGGCGCCGGTGCCGCGGTGCTGGCGGGGGTTTTGCTGGCCGCCGCGACCACGATCCGCGAGGCAACCCCGATTATGGCGGTGGCGTTTCTGCCATTGGCCTGGATGGGCGCGCGTCCGCTGGCTCGTATGCTGGCCACAATGGTGCCGTCGCTGCTGGTGCTTGCCGCGCTGATGGGCTGGAATCACGACCGCATCGGCCGTTGGGTGGTGACCACCACGGCCGAGACGCAGTTGGTGTATCCGCTGGTTCCACTGCTGCGGCACGGTGTCCCGGTCTATGCCGGCGATGACCAGTTCGATCGCGTGGCACGTGAGACGGTGGGCCGGGATGGTTTCGCCGGCATTGGCGCCCTGCACGACCGCATGTTCCAGGAAGCCGGCATGACGGCACCCGAACTGTCCGCCGCAGCCACCGCCCGCTATTTCCGAGCCTGGCGCGATTTCCCGTTGGCCATGTTGCGCGCCACCGTCGAAGATTTCCGTGTCACCTATCTCGAAATGCCCTTCCAGCCGCTGGATACCGCGGCCAATCTGGTCGTCTATGCCGAACCCGGTGGCAGTCCTGATTTCGTGAAGCTCGACCGGCTTTGGCAGCACAGCCTGCGGGGCAATCTGGGGGCGATGCTGCTGATTGTGCTGATCGCGCTGAGCCGAGCGATCGGGATCGGGATCGCGCTCGCCGGTCTCGTGCTGCCCTGGCTGCCAGGGCGCGGCTGGCCCGCGCGCGGCCTGTGGATGATCTGTGTCGGGCTGGTCGGAGTGTATCTGCCAGTGCATCTGGAGCCGCGTTACATGGTTCCGGTGGTACCGCTGCTGTGCATCGCCGCCGCCGCCTCATTGCGGCCCGCGGCCGTGCCGCACGAAGCACTGAGCGTCTGATCATACCAGGGCGAAGCGCCCGACTCTTGCCGCGCACTCTCGTGGTGCCATGTGTCATCCTGTTCGCCGCCTGGTATCAGACCCGCGGCGAACCTGGATCGCCAAGCCGCAAGGTTGGCAGGAACATTATCCGAACCGGATCGCCGGGTTTCGACGACAGCCCGCCTACGGCCCGTGCTGGGGCATGACGGCCTTGCAACCGGTTCGCCTACACGCGACCGTTCGACGTGATCGGTTTGGCACGACCTTGCCGTGGGACGGTTGGCAGCCTATGACGTGACCTTGATCTGCGCGGAATGCTTTGTCCAACGCTCGCGCTTTCCCGTCGCAACACCTCGTTCAACGGCGACAGCGGTGCGACGGCGGGCTATTCTTGTTCAAGTTCAAGACGATCGGCCTGTTCGGCTTTCGTGCGATCTAAGGTTTGGAGTATCCATGATGCCGCCTGCTGCCCCTTCGCCGAACCTGCCGATCCGGCACCTGCTGGTGGCCCTGCTGCTGCTGGCGGGGACCATATCCGGCCAGGCCGCCTCGGTACCGGTGGCAATGGAGAAATCGGCCACAGCCGAGATGCCGTCGGCCGGGCCCCGGATTGCCGCGGTGGTCAACGGCGATGTGATCAGCTCCGCCGACGTGGATAACCGGGCCCGGCTGTTCGCATTGTCCACCGGGCAGTCTTTGTCCAGCGAGGCGTTGGCGCGTTTGCGGCCTCAAATCGTCCAGCAACTGATCGACGAACGGCTGCGCATCCAGGAATCGCAGCGCCGCAAGATCGTTATCCCGGACCAGCAGATCGCCACGGCGATCCACGACATCGAGCAGCGCAACAATTTGCCGGCGGGGGCGCTGCGCCAGAAGCTTGCAGCCGATGGCGTCAGCACCCGCACCCTGATCGACCAGATCCGGGCCCAACTCGCCTGGACCCAGGTGCTGCGCGATCAGCTTGGCGACAAGGTGGCGGTGTCCGACACCGAGATCGATGAGCAGTTGCGGCTGCTGGCGCAGCAGGTCGGCAAGCCGGAATACCGCGTTGCGGAAATCTTTATCCCGATCGACGACCCGGCGAACACGGCAAACGCGCAGCGCTTTGCCGAAACGGTGATCAACGAACTGCATGCCGGCGCACCCTTCCCCATCGTCGCCGCGCAGTTCAGCCAGACCCAGACCGCTTTGGAGGGCGGCGAACTCGGCTGGGTGCAGGCGAACCAGCTCGACACCGAAGTGGCGCACCTGGTGGCGCAGATGCCGCCGGGCGCCATCAGCAACCCGATCAAGGTGCCGGGCGGGATCTCGATCATTGCGCTACAGGGCAAGCGGGAGGTCGGCCGCGACCTCGGCACCGTGCTGTCCATCCGTCAGGTGTTCCTGCCCTTCACCGCGCCGCTCAATCCCCAGGCGCCAACCGAACAGCAGCAGCAGACCCTGCTGAAGGCGCGCGCGATCAGTGCGAGCGTGACCAGTTGCGAGCAGATGGAGGCGGCGGCCAAGGCCAACAATCCGAACCGGCCGGCCGATCCCGGCGAGGTGCGACTGGAAAGCGTCAATCCGCCGCAGTTCCGCCAGGTGCTGGCGGACCTACCGATCGGCAAGGCCAGTCAGCCCTTGGTCGGCCCGGACGGGATCGGCCTGGTCTCGGTCTGCACGCGCGAGCAGAAGAACCTCGCAACGCCGTCGCGGCAGGAAATCGAGCGGAAGCTGGTCAACGAGCGGGTCGAATTGCTGTCGCGGCAATTGATGCGGGACCTGCACCGGCAGGCCAACCTCGACCTGCGCGACAAGGGCGTGTGAGCGAACCGGGTCCGCTGCGGGAGGTTATTGCGCGTTATGGTCTGGATGCGCGCCGGTCCCTGGGGCAGCACTTCCTGCTCGACATGAACCTGACGGCCCGCATTGTCCGTTCGGCCGGCGATCTCGCCGGACGCCATGTGGTGGAGGTCGGGCCCGGGCCGGGCGGATTGACCCGGCCGCTGCTGGAGTCAGCGGCTGCCGATGTCACCGTAATCGAGATCGATCCGCGGGCGATGGCGGCGATGCGGGATCTGGCGGCAACCGCCGGCGGGCGGCTGATCGTTTTGGAAGCCGATGCCAGAGCCGTCGATCTGCCGGCGCTGGTGGCGGCGCCGCGCAAGGTGGTGGCGAACCTGCCATACAATATTGCCTCGCCCTTGCTGGTCGGCTGGCTGCGTCAGGCCGCGTCTTTCGAGCAATTGACCTTGATGTTCCAGCAGGAAGTGGCGGAGCGGATTTGTGCCGCACCGGATACGCCCGCCTATGGGCGGCTGTCGGTGCTGGCGCAGTGGATCGGAACGGCCGAGATCGCCTTGCGAATTCCGCCGGCCGCCTTCGTGCCGCCGCCGAAGGTATGGTCGGCGGTGGTGAACCTGGTGCCCCACACAATTCAGCCGGACCCGGCCCTGTTCGTGCGGATGGAGCGCCTGACCGCGGCTGCCTTCGGGCAGCGGCGAAAGATGCTGCGCGGGTCATTGAAGCCGCTGGGCGGCGAGGCCTTGCTGCGTTCGGCGGCCATCGCCCCGGACCGCAGAGCAGAAACGCTGGACGTCGCCGCGTTCGACCGGCTGGTGCGGCTGATGGGTGCGGACCCGGCGGCGTAGGGTCAGCCACCGGGGACGTCCTTGACCAGAAGCGCGGTCATGTTCACGTCGGGAAGTCCGGCGATGACTTTTTCCTCATCCTCCATGTGGTCGGTCTTGCGGGCGGATTTTGGCGCGGTCTTCCGCCGGGTCGGCTTTGACGGTGTGGCGAGCACGCCCTGCGCGGCACGAACCCAATACTCCCAGTCGCGCCCCTCCGGGCGGCCCTCCTTCTCCCAGAGGTAGTATGCTGTCTCGCGGATGGTTTGCTCCGTGTTGGGGTCCGGGTCAGGCATTGCTCTCTCCTTTCGGTCAGGAAACCAGTACTGGGTATGTCCCTAAGCGGGGGCAGTCCGGTGCTGATGTTCATCAAACTTTATTCTCCGGTGCCGGCTTACCGCAACCCGAATTCGTGGCGGGCCTCCCTCGGCCATCGCGCGGATCAGAGAGCAGACAGAAGATTGGCCTGAGCGTCGGGGCGCATCAGAAGTGCCGTTTGCCGTCACTCCACAGGCCATGGCGGGCCAGGAAGGCGTTGGCGTCGGCCAGGGCCTCGCGATTTTCTTCGCACCAACGCTGCCGGCGGAGGTTTACCCCGAGCCGCGGGGCTTCCGTAAGCGATTGCAGATCTTCGGCCCCGGGTTTCAACCGGCTGACAGCATCCTCGCCGCCACCGGGCTGTTTCGCTAGGGCCTGTCGTCATTCGCGCCACCTAGCATCGCGGTTCTGGTTCTGGCTCATTATCGGCCGAACAGGATGGTCATCGCCAGTCGCGGAGGCTGAACGGATGGGTCCCAGTCAGGTTAGACCGAGTCTAATATGTCACGGCTCACGCTAATCCACCCGGTTCCGCCGATTTGGGATTCCGGCGCGACGGTTTCTTCGATTGATGAGGTGTCAGCATCATCGAAGGCTGACACATGCGCCTCCATCGTTTGCGTGACGACCAATGGGACCGGATCAAGGACAGCCTGCCTGGACGCGCCGGTCTGGCCGGAGCAACGGCGCTTGATAACCGGACCTTTGTGGATGCGCTGCTTTATCGCTACCGTACCGGAATACCCTGGCGCGATTTGCCGGCAGAACTTGGCGGCTGGAAAAATGTCCATCGGCGGTTCAGCCGCTGGGCCAAACGCGGCATCTGGGACGGCATACTGGCTCTGCTGACCGTCGATGCCGACAACGAATACAACATGATCGATGCCACGATCATCCGTGCGCACCAACATAGCGCTGGCGCCCCTGTCGCGGATGGAAACCAAGCCATTGGGAAAAGCCGAGGCGGTCTAAGCACCAAAATCCACGTTTTGGTGGACGCTCTGGGTAATCCGTTGAAGATGGTTTTGACCGCCGGGCAGGTCCATGATCTGGCCGGGGCGGATGCCTTGCTGCCGGACCTGGAAGCGGCGGCGCTGCTCGCGGACAAGGCGTACGATGCTGACGAGCGGGTGATCGAGCCGTTGCAGGCAGCGGGCAAGACGGCGGTTATCCCGCCGAAGCGCAATCGGACGAACCCGAGACCGTATGACAAGGTGCTGTACCAAGCCCGTCACCTGATCGAGAATTTCTTCTGCTGGGTCAAGCAGTTCCGGGCAATCGCCACCCGTTACGACAAGACCGCCCGGAACTTCCTCGCGGCATTCGAGATGGTCGCGGTGCTTTGTTGGCTTAATTGACGACAGGCCCTGGTTTACCGCAGTTCCAACGTGTGCAGCGTCCGGTCGATCCATTGCGCGGTGAGCTTCTCCTGCGCGCCCTGCTGCATCAGCCGCTCGTGTAATGCCGGAAAATCCACCCGGTCGAGCGCCTGGTCCTGATTGAAGCAGGAGAACACGACCGTCCGTTCCCCGGTCACCGGGTCGGTCTGCGGCTGCAGGCACTGGGCGCAGACTTCCTTCATCATGCACTGCATCGGCGAGTTGATCGACCCGATCGCGGTATGGTCCGGCCGCAGCAACGGCGCCAGCACGCCGTGCCGCGCGGCGCCGACGGCCTGCATCATCCGGTCCGATCCGATCACGATCATGTGTTCCGCCTCGCGCAGCGGAACCGCCTGTTCACCCAGCGCCCCGGACCCGTACGCCGCCATCGCCTGCACGATGTTGCCCACCAGCGCCTTGTCCTGCGGGCGGGACGGGGTGAAGCCCGGCGCCTCGTCGCAGCACCAGACAATGACGTCGGCGGCGCGCTCGATTTCGGCGATCTTGTAACGGTCGCGCACCGCCTTGTAGCCGGCGAAATAGATCACCTTCGAACCGGCCGCCCGCAGCGCCGCGCCGATCGAAAACAGCACGGCATTGCCCAGCCCGCCGCCGACCAGCGCAACCGTGGTGTTGGCGTGGATCTCCGTCGGCGAGCCGGTGGGGCCCATCAGCACCACAGGCTCCCCCGGCTTCAGGATCGCGCACAGATCGGAGCTGCCGCCCATCTCCAGCACGATGACGCTGACCAGACCGGCGTCCGGGTCGGTCCAGGCGCCGGTCATCGCCAGGCCCTCCATACCCAGGATCGTCGCACCGGTGCCGGGTTCGGCGATCCGCGGGGCCAGGACTTCGTAATTCTGCAAGCGGTAGAACTGGCCGGGGCGGAACGCGCGCGCCGCGGCGGGTGCCCGCACCACCACCTCGACGATGGTCGGGGTCAGCCGGTGCACCGCGTGCACCGTGGCTTGCAGCGTGTCGCGGCAGCGCGCGATCAGGTCGGCGCCGGTCACGTTCGACGGCGGCCGAGCGGCCAGGGCGCGCGAGACCACGGGGTAGCCGCGCTTGGCACCGCCCATCGCCTTGACCACGTTGCCGAAGAAGCTGGGATGCAGATCGCCGAAGAAACTGATGAAACGGCCGCTGTCGTCTCGGTGCATCAGCACCTGCGTGACATCCGGCTTGGCCAGACCGCGCACCGGGGTGACCGGCGCGCCGGTCTCATCCACCGCTTGGAAGTAACGACCATCGAGCTGGATGCGCCCGTCCTCGCGCGCCAGCACGGTATTGGGCTGGGTGCCCGCGGCGACCAGGATCGCGCGCGCCGGAAGCACCGATTCCTGCCCGTCCGCATGCTTCACGCGCAAACCCGCCGCGTGGCCGTAGCCATCGACCGTTACCGCCACAGGAGTCAGGCCTTCGGCGAAACGGACACCCTCTTCCATCGCTTTCGCCACTTCCTCGTGGTTCAAGGTGTAGGACGGCGCATCGGTCAGCTTGCGGCGATAGGCGATGGTGGCGCCGCCCCAGGAGTCCAGCAGCGCCGCCAGACGCGGCGTCGCTGCGTTGCGTTCCGCGGCGATCGCCGTCGCGTGGGCCAGGTACTCGTCCGCGATCGCCGTTTCTTCCGCGTTCCAGCGGGCCCGCACCGCGGCCTCCCCCCGTTCGGCCACCAGCACACGGTAACGAGCCGCGAATTTCTCCACCTGCCGCACGTAATAGGCGAGGCTCTCGGTCGCCGTATCGATCGCGGTCAGCCCGCCGCCGATCACCACCACCGGCAGCCGGATTTGCAGATTGGCGATCGAGGAGAACTTCGCCGCGCCCGTCAGTTGCAGCGCCATCAGGAAGTCGCTGGCCTGGCGCACGCCCCGGGCAAGTCCGTTCGGAATATCCAGCACTGTCGGCTTGCCGGCCCCCATGCACAGCGCGATGTGGTCGAAGCCCATCGCCCAGGCGTCGTCGATGCCTATGGTCGCGCCGCCGCCGAAACGGACGCCGCCAAAATGGGCGAACTCCGCCCGCCGTTCCAGCAACAAACGCACCAGCTTCAGATAGTTCTTGTTCCAGCGGACGGTGATGCCGTACTCGGCCACGCCGCCGAATCCGGCCATGACCCGGTCGTCCAGGTCCTCGAACAGGCTGTCCGCGTCACGCACGGCCGCGCAGGGGTCGAAACCCAGAGGCTCGATCTTCAACCCATCGATCGCGACCACGGTGTGGCCGTCGTTCATCAGATGATGCGCGAGCGTAAAGCCGGCGGGCCCCAGGCCGACGATCAGCACCTTCCGTCCGCTGTCCGGGCGGGGCAGCGGCCGGCGGATGTCGAGCGGATTCCAGCGGGTCAGCAGCGCATAAAGCTCGAACCCCCATGGCAGGGACAGCACGTCCTTCAACACCCGGGTCTCGGCCTGCGGGATATCGACCGGTTCCTGCTTCTGGTAGATGCAGGCCTTCATGCAGTCGTTGCAGATACGATGACCGGTGGCCGCCATCATCGGGTTGTCGATGGCGATGGTCGCGAAGGCGCCGAGCACGCTGCCTTGGGCGCGCAACGTGTGCATTTCGGAAATCTTCTCGTCCAGCGGACAGCCGGCCAGGGTCACGCCGAAGGGTGATTTCTGGAACGCACCCGTCTTGCGGTCCTTCAGCCCGGTGCGGCAGGAATCTTTGCCCTGGGTATGGCACCAGATGCAGTAGTTCACCTGGTCCAGCGCCTGCGCGACAGTCATGCCGGCATCCGTCAGCGCGAAGCCGTCCCGGTGGCGCCAGTCGTGTTCGGGCAGGCGCAGCATGGTCACGCCGTCGCGGACGATGGTTTCAACCGGAACCAGGTGCACCGGATCGATGCGCCGTGGCACATGGAACAAGGTGCCGCCGGTATGAGCCGCCGGTCCGGCCGCGGTCAGGGTTGCCCAGGCCGCATAGCGCAGCGCGTCATCCAGGGCCGCGGTATCGCCGGCCGCTTCCCAACGCGTGACGGCGGCGGCAAACCCTGACTCCGTCAACGCCGAAGCCATCCGCGCTTCCAGCTCGGCCCGCAGGGCAGGACCATCGAAAGCGGATGGGTCCGGGTATTTTTTCACCGCCTGGCGCTGCACGAACAACCGCTTGCAGGCGTGGACCGGCTCCAGCGCCATGGTCTGCTGCATCAGCCCGTCCAGCGCGTCCTGGATGCCGAACAACTCGCCCAGAAACCCGTCCAGCACCGGCCCCAGCGCAATGATCAACGCGCTCTCATCCTTCGCCGATACCCTGTCCGGCGCCGCGCGCGCGGCCAACAGACGGGCGTGCAGCGCCGGATCCGGGCCGGCCAGACGGTCCAGGAACACACGGTCCAACCGGATCAGCCCGTCGCGGCCGGCCAGTTCGGCGAAGGTGAAGCCAAGGCCCAGCGCGTCGTCGTTCACAGGATCAGACCACCTTGTGCAGCAGATTGAGAAACGTCGCTCGCTCCTCTGCGGTCAAGGGGGCAAGCGCTGCCGCGTGCGAGCCGCGGGCGGTTGCCACAGCCGAGGCCATCAGCGCAAGCCCGGCTGGCGTCGCTGCCAGCACCGCGGTGCGCCGGTCCATCGGATCGTGCGTCCGGGCGATCAGGCCGCGCGCGGTGAGGCGGCGCACGACGCCCTGGATCGTCGCCGGATCCATCGCCACCAGCCGGCCCAGGAGATTCTGCGTGACCTTCCCCAGCTCCACCGTCTTGAACAACGCGGCGAACTGGGTCGGGGTCAGGCCGTGTTCGGCCGCCAGGTCCAGAAACAAGGCGGCGTGCCGCTGATGCGCCTTGCGCAGCAGAAAGCCGGCATGGTTTTCGAGGAGAAAAGACCCCTCGTGCGTCGGTGGCTGCATGTTGTTTGCATACGTACGAATGGATATTTGGTCAAGTCCAAGTTCGGCAATCCTGCCAGCCGAGCCGTGGCATGGATTTTGCTTGGTATTTGCTGGCCGCAGGGTGGCTGACGTGACGGACATCTCGCTGATTCTGTTCGACCTCAATGGCGTGCTGTATCGCTATGAGCGGGATGCGCGGATCGCATATCTCGCCGCTGTGGCAAAGCAGTCGCCGGAGGCGGTCCGGGCAGCGATCTGGGACTCGGGGTTCGAGGACCAGGGCGATGCCGGGGCGCTGGATGCCGATGATTATCTCCTCGGTTTCGGGGCACGCCTGGGATGCGCTCTGGCGGAGGCGGACTGGGTAGCGGCGCAGTCTGTCGCGGTGTCTCCGATCGGTGCTTCGCTGGCGCTGCTGGCGCAATTGCATACCGGTGTGCAGTGCGCCGTGCTGACCAACAACAACATGCTGATACGGCGGCATTTTGGTGCATTTTATCCCGAGATTGCCGCGCTTGTGGGCGATCGGACGTTTGTCTCGGCTGAATTCGCGGCACGCAAGCCGGAACCCGAGGTCTATCGACGGTGCCTGATCCGGCTGGGCGTGGAACCGGCGGCCGCCTTGTTCATCGATGATAGTGCGGCCAACGTGGCCGGGGCCCGGGGGGCCGGGCTGCACGCCTGGGACTATACCGGACCTGAAGCGCTGGCGGCGGAACTCCGCGTGTTGGGCCTGCTCGACTGAGCCGGACCGGGCTCAGCCAACCGCCTGGTCACCACGGCATAGCCCGGCCCGTCCACCCGCAACCCGGTCGCGGGATCGATCAGGATCGGATCGACCGGTTCCCCGGTCTCGGTTCGGACAATCTGGGCGGTCTGCGCGTCGGGCGGAAAATGCCGGTTGCCCCACGCGAACATCGCCAGCAACACCGGGCGGAAATCCCGGCCGCGCTCGGTCAGCACGTATTCGTAGCGCGGCGGGTGTTCGCAATACCGCCGCCGCTCCAGCAGCCCGGCCTCGGTCAGCGCAGTCAGCCGCTTGGTCAGGATGCCCGGCGCCACACCCAGGCTGTCGCTGAATTCGTCGAACCGGGTCATGCCGCGGAAGGCGTCGCGCAGGATCAGGATGCTCCACCACTCGCCGACCCGTTCCAGGCCGCGCGCGATCGGGCATTGCATGGTGGAAAAGCTTTTGCGCTGCATGGACAAGGTCTCGCCGGGTGACTACTATGGCGGTAGTTAAGCGCTCGGGAGGGTCCGGTCAATGGCGAAGCCGACAGAGAACGCCCGTCACGCATCGGTCGCGGTGGTCGGGGCCGGCGACTATATCGGCGCGGCCATCGCCCGCCGCTTCGCGCGTGAGGGCTATACCGTGGTCGCCGGCCGCCGCAACGGCGACAAGCTGACGCCTCTGGTCGCTGAGATCGAGGCCGAGGGCGGGCGCTGTCTCGGCGCCACCCTGGATGCGCGCAACGAGGACGCGGTCGCGGCCTTCATGACGCAGGCGGACGCGGTGGCGCCGCTGGAGGCCGTCGTGTTCAATATCGGCGCCAACGTCAATTTTCCGCTGCTGGACACCACCGAACGGGTGTTTCGCAAAGTCTGGGAACTGGCCTGCTACGCCGGCTTCCTCACCGGACGCGAAGCCGCTCGGGTCATGCTGCCGCGGGGGCGGGGATCGATCTTCTTCACCGGGGCGACCGCCAGCGTGCGCGGCGGGACGGGCTACGCGGCGTTTGCCAGCGCGAAGTTCGGGCTGCGCGCGGTGGCGCAAAGCATGGCGCGCGAACTCGGGCCGCGAAACATCCACGTCGCGCATCTGGTGATCGATGCGGGAGTGGACACCGCCTGGGTGCGCGAGCGCATCCGCCAGCGCGGGGCGACGGAGCGGCTGGAGCCGGACCGGTTGATGAACCCGGCCTCGATCGCCGAGACCTACTGGCAATTGCATCAGCAGCCGCGCGATGCCTGGACGCACGAGCTGGATCTCCGTCCCGCCCTGGAAACCTGGTGAGAGCCATGCCAAACGTGGAATTCCATTTTGATTTCGGCAGTCCGAACGCCTATCTGGCGCATCGGATCATTCCGGGCATAGAAGCTCGGTCTGGCGTGACGTTCGCGTATGTGCCGGTGCTGCTGGGCGGGGTGTTCAAGGCGACCGGCAACCGGTCTCCCGCCGAGGCGTTCCGCGGCATCCGCAACAAGCCGGAATACCAGCAGTTGGAAACCGAGCGGTTTATCAGCCGGCATGGGATTGTGGGGTTTCGGCGCAATCCGTTTTTTCCGGTGAACACGTTGCAGATCATGCGTGGAGCGGTGGCGGCGCAGATCGATGGTGGATTTGCCGCGTATGTTGAAACGGTGTTTCGTTGCATGTGGGAACAGGGTCTGAAGATGGATGAGCCCGCGGTGATTGTGGCCGCGCTGGATGCGGCGGGGCTGGATGGCGCGCGGATGCTGGAACGGGCGGCGGACCCGGCGGTGAAGGCGCGGCTGATTGAAAACACCGAGCGGTCGGTGGCGCGGGGTTGTTTCGGGTCACCGACGTTTTTTGTGGGGGAGGATATCTATTTCGGCAAGGACCGTCTGCGGGATGTGGAGGAGGCGATTGCGGCGGGCGAAGATGCGGGTGGGGAAACTGGCCTGCGTTCCATTGTTTCGGGTGGCGTTGTCGAGCGGATTGGTTCAAGGAAGGTTTAACACGGATTTCGGGGATTATGGAATCCATTTTAGGGGTGAGACTGAAAACGGTATTGTAACGTTACGGCCGGTCGCGGTCTGCCGGAAAGGGCGCTTGGCTGTTCCATGCAATCCGTGCCTTACTCAGCAGTCGGTAATTTGGGCGACGGCATCGCTTTACTCGTCATGGTGCGCGAAGGCGCACCATCCATGACTTGCGTAGCTGCACGTGCGAAAGTCGTGGATGGCGGGCCTGCGCCCGCATGACGTTGGGAAACCCAGTGTCGTCCTGCTTACCGACGACTGTGTAATCCCTGAAATCCGTGTTGTATCTTGCTTTATCGTGATTGACCCGAAGGCCCCGAGATTGGTTTCTTGCTCGTCCGACCAGCGCATTCACGCAGCGACAGTGTGCCAATATAGAGGGCGGGCACGGACGCCGGCTGTCGCAACGACAGGGAAGAAGAACGCCACGACACGATCGGGGCAACCCCATCCGCCGTACCCGGATTCCACCATCCCGGGTCACGCATTGCTGCGCTGCGGCAGAAATGCCTTGACGCCACACCCGCGCTTTTGCTAGCCCTCGCGCCGGGTCACGCCCCCCCACCGGGGCGCTCGTCTTCTGTAAGGGAGAGCCGATCATGCCAGCCGCGCCGACACCGGACATCCGTCCGGCCAATCCCAACTTCTCCTCCGGCCCCTGTGCCAAGCGTCCCGGTTACACGGTGGACGCCCTTGCCGGAGCCTTCCTCGGCCGCAGTCACCGCGCCGCCGCCCCCAAAGCTCGTATCGCCGAAGTCATCGACCGCTCGCGCGCCATCCTCGGCATGCCCGACGATTGGCGGCTTGGCGTCGTGCCTGCCTCCGACACCGGCGCGGTCGAAATGGCGCTTTGGTCGATGCTGGGCGCCCGTGGCGTTGATGTCCTCAGCTTCGAAAGCTTCGGTGCCGGCTGGGCCACCGACATTACCAAACATCTGAAACTACCCGACGTGCGCGTGCTGTCCGCGCCGTACGGGCAGCTTCCCGACCTGCGCGCGGTCGATCCGGCACGCGACGTGGTGTTCACCTGGAACGGCACCACATCCGGCGTGCGCATGCCGAATGCCGCCTGGCTGTCGCCCGACCGGCAGGGGCTGGCGATTTGCGATGCCACCTCCGCCGCTTTCGCGATGCCGCTGCCCTGGGCGCGGCTGGATGTCGTCACCTGGTCCTGGCAGAAAGTCCTGGGCGGGGAAGCGGCGCACGGCATGCTGGCGCTCTCGCCGCGGGCGGTCGAACGGCTCGAAAGCTACACGCCGCCCTGGCCGTTGCCGAAGATTTTCCGCCTGACGTCGAAGGGCAAGCTGTCCGAAGGTGTGTTCAAGGGCGAAACCATCAACACGCCGTCCATGCTGTGCGTCGAAGACGCGCTGGACGGGTTGCGCTGGGCCGAGAGCATCGGCGGATTGGAAGGCCTGATCGCGCGATCGGAGGCGAACCTGCAAGCGGTTGCCGACTGGGTCGCACGCACGCCGTGGGTGGATTTCCTGCCGGAGGTGCCGGCGACACGCTCCTGCACCGCGATCTGCCTGAAGGTGGTGGCGCCCTGGTTCACCGCGCTGTCGGATGCCGACCAGGCGAAGGCGGCGAAACAACTGGCGTCGTTACTGGAAAAGCAGGGCGTCGGTTACGACCTCGGTGCCTACCGTGACGCGCCGCCCGGCCTGCGGATCTGGGGCGGTGCCACGGTCGAAACGTCCGACGTCGTCGCGCTGCTGCCCTGGATCGACTGGGCTTATGGCGAAGTCGCCACCGCCTTCGCCCCAGCCAGGGCTGCCGAATAGCGCCCACCGGAAAGACCAGCAAAATGCCCAAAGTTCTGATCAGCGACAAGCTGTCCCCTGCCGCCGTCGATATCTTCCGCCGCCGCGGCATCGAGGTCGATCTCAAGCCCGGCCTTTCGCCTGCCGACCTGCGGGCGATCATTGCCGATTATGATGGCCTGGCGATCCGGTCCGCCACCAAGGTCACCCGCGAATTGCTCGACGCCGCGACCGACCTGAAAGTGGTAGGCCGAGCGGGGATCGGGGTGGATAATGTGGATGTGCGGTCGGCGACGGCGCGCGGTGTGGTGGTGATGAACACGCCGTACGGCAACACCATTACCACCGCAGAACATGCCATCGCAATGATGTTCGCGCTCGCCCGCCAGATCCCCGAGGCCTCGGCATCCACCAAAGCCGGCAAGTGGGAGAAGAACCGTTTCATGGGGGTCGAGCTCACCGGCAAGACCCTGGGGCTGATCGGTTGCGGCAATATCGGCTCGATCGTTGCAAACCGAGCAGTTGGGCTGCACATGAAGGTGCTGGCTTATGATCCGTATTTGTCGGAGAAGCGGGCGCTCGATCTTGGCGTGGAGAAGGCGGAGCTGGACACGTTGCTGACGCGCGCCGACATCATTACGTTGCACACGCCGCTGACCGACGCGACCCGCAACATCCTGTCGCGGGAGGCGCTGGCGAAGACCAAGCCGGGTGTGCGCATCATCAACTGCGCCCGCGGCGGTTTGGTGGACGAGGTTGCGCTGGCTGACGCCATCAAAACGAAACACGTCGCCGGCGCCGCGCTGGACGTGTTCGAAACCGAACCGGCCACCGACAGCCCGCTGTTCGCGCTGGAAAACGTCGTCTGCACCCCGCATCTCGGCGCCGCGACCGAGGAAGCGCAGGAAAACGTCGCCCTTCAGATCGCCGAACAAATGAGCGACTACCTGCTGACCGGCGCGGTGGCCAACGCGATCAACATGCCGTCGGTTTCGGCCGAGGACGCGCCGCGGCTGAAACCCTACATGGAACTCTGCCAGCAACTGGGCGCTTTCGCCGGGCAGCTCACGCAGTCCCGCGAAGGCGTGATCCGCCGCGTGGCGATCGAGTACGAAGGCCAGGTCGCCGCGCTGAACACGCGTCCCCTGACCGCCGCCGTGCTGGCCGGGCTGATGGCGCCGCTGATGGCCGGCGTCAACATGGTCAACGCCGCGGTGGCCGCGCGCGATCACGGCATCGACGTGGCCGAAACGGTGCACGACCGGCCCAGCGAATATCTGACCCTGGTCCGCGTCACCGTGGAAACCGAGGGTCTGGTCCGATCGGTCGCCGGCACCTTGTTCGCCGGCTCGCGCCCGCGCATCGTCGAGATCAAGGGCATCAAAGTGGAGGCCGATTTCGCCCCGTACATGCTGTATGTCACCAACCAGGACAAGCCGGGCTTCATCGGCCGGTTCGGCGCCACCCTTGCCGGGGCGGGGATCAACATTGCCACCTTCCACCTTGGGCGGTCGGCCCAGGGCGGGGACGCAATCTGCCTGGTGTCGGTCGATGAACCGGTGGCGGAGGACGTGCTGGCGATGGTGCGCACTCTGCCGCTGGTGGTGCAGGCGACCTCGCTGGCGTTCTGATCCCGGGTTCGCTAAGACAGCGCCGGTTCCATCTGGCCGCCGAGGCAATCCTTGCAGGCGCTGTCGCCTCTTATCCTGGCTGTCCTCTTGCTGGTGGCGAGCACCGCGGCGCCGGTCCGCGCCCAATCGCCAGAGCCGGCAATCGTGCCCAAGCGGAT
>Ga0302157_10001593_pt1 | contig 27362 bp, 19 predicted proteins | sample I_Bog_N3_3_FD_193502 | JGI IMG/M metagenome (GOLD analysis project Ga0302157, IMG submission 193502) | Peat permafrost microbial communities from Stordalen Mire near Abisko, Sweden - I_Bog_N3_3 | ecosystem: Environmental > Terrestrial > Soil > Wetlands > Peat | place: Sweden: Abisko, Stordalen... | reverse complement strand
ATTCGCGAATACGCCATCAAGCCCACCGACACCGGCTCGCCCGAGGTCCAGGTGGCGATCCTGACCGAGCGTATCACGAACCTCACGGAGCACTTCAAGGCCCACGTCAAGGACAACCATTCCCGCCGCGGCCTGCTGAAGATGGTTTCGCAACGTCGCACGCTCCTCGACTATGTCAAGGGTCTCGACGAGCAGCGCTACAAGACGCTCATTGAACGCCTCGGCATCCGCCGCTGAGATAAAGAGACTTACACACGGCGGCCCCCGGGCCGCCGTGTGCAAATGCCAAGAAACGAGGCGTGCGAAAGCGGCGTCATGGCAGGATAGCCAGGGACTGGTAAATCAGTCCCTCGCCGTCTTGCCGATGGCGATCTCTGAAAGCCGGGCCAGGCGGTCCGGCGCTTTCGCATCCTGACTTAGGATGAAGAAAGATGTTTGATATTCAACGTGAAAAACTCGACTGGTGCGGCCGCGAGCTGACACTGGAAACCGGCCGTGTCGCCCGTCAGGCCGATGGCGCCGTGCTCGCCACCTGGGGCGAGACCACGGTTCTGGCGACCGTCGTCGCCGTCAAGACCGCCAAGCCGGGAATCGATTTCTTCCCGCTCACCGTCCATTATCAGGAGAAGGCTTTCGCGGCCGGCCGCATCCCCGGCGGCTATCTGAAGCGCGAAGGCCGCATGTCCGATCGCGAGACGCTGACCTCGCGCCTCATCGACCGACCGATCCGCCCGCTGTTCGCCGATGGATTCCGCTGCGAGACGCAGGTGATCTGCACCGTTCTCAGTTATGACCTCGAGAACGATTCCGACATCCTCGCTTTGGTCGCGGCCTCCGCGGCTTTGACTCTGTCGGGCGTGCCGTTCATGGGGCCGATCGGCGCCGCGCGCGTCGGCTACATCAAGGGCGAACTGAAGGCCAATCCGACCATCGAGGAGATGAAGGATTCGGCGCTCGACCTCGTCGTCGCCGGCACCGCCGACGCCGTGCTGATGGTCGAATCGGAAGCCAAGGAGCTTTCCGAGGAGACGATGCTGAAGGCGGTCATGACCGGCCACGCGGCGTTCCAGCCGGTAATCGACGCGATCATCCGCCTCGCCGAAAAGGCGGCGAAGGAGCCGCGCGCTTTCTCGGCGCCCGATCATGCCGACGTCGAGAAGGCGGTGCTCGGAGTCGCCGAGGCGGATCTGCGCGCCGCGTATTCGATCACCCAGAAACAGGACCGCTACAAGGCGGTGGACGCTGTCAAGGACAAGGTTATGGCGGCGCTATGCCCCGCTGAGGGCAACGCGGAATTCACCAAGGAAGCGGTCGGCGAAGCGTTCCACAGCATGCAGGCCAAGGTCGTGCGCTGGAACATCCTCGACCACGGCACACGCATCGACGGTCGTGATCTCGTCACCGTACGCCCGATCGTGGCGGAAGTCGGCATTCTGCCGCGCACCCACGGCTCCGCTTTGTTCACGCGCGGCGAGACGCAGGCCCTGGTGGTGGCGACGCTCGGCACCAGCGAAGACGAGCAATATGTCGACAGCCTCGACGGCACCGGCAAGGCGCGCTTCCTGCTCCATTACAACTTCCCTCCCTATTCGGTGGGCGAGACGGGCCGCATGGGCGCCCCCGGCCGGCGCGAAATCGGTCACGGCAAACTCGCGTGGCGCGCCGTGCATCCGATGCTGCCGACGGCGGCGGAATTCCCCTACACGGTGCGCGTCGTCTCCGAGATCACCGAGTCCAACGGCTCCTCGTCGATGGCGACGGTTTGTGGAACTTCGCTGGCGTTGATGGACGCCGGCGTGCCGCTGAAGCGGCCGACCGCGGGCATCGCGATGGGCCTGATCCTCGAGGGCGAGCGCTTCGCGGTGCTCTCCGACATTCTCGGCGACGAGGATCATCTCGGCGACATGGACTTCAAGGTCGCCGGCACGACCGATGGCGTCACCTCGCTGCAGATGGACATCAAGATCGCCGGCATCACCGAGGAGATCATGAAGGTCGCGCTCGAGCAGGCGAAGAACGGCCGCCTGCACATTCTGGGCGAGATGTCGAAGGCGCTCACCGGCGCGCGCGCGGAACTGGGCGAGTTCGCCCCGCGTATCGAACAGATGAAGATTCCGACCGACAAGATCCGTGAAGTGATCGGCACCGGCGGCAAGGTGATCCGCGAGATCGTCGAGAAGACCGGCGCCAAGATCAACATCGAGGACGACGGCACTGTGAAGATCGCCTCCAGCGACGCGGCCAAGATCAAGGCCGCCGTCAACTGGATCAAGTCGATCGCCTCGGAGCCGGAAGTTGGCCAGATCTACGACGGCACCGTCGTCAAGACGATGGAGTTCGGCGCGTTCGTCAACTTCTTCGGCTCGAAGGACGGCCTCGTCCACATCTCGCAACTCGGCAAGGGCCGCGTCAACAAGACGACCGACGTCGTCAAGGAAGGCGACAAGGTCAAGGTCAAGCTGATGGGCTTCGACGATCGCGGCAAGGTGAAGCTTTCCATGCGCGTCGTCGATCAGGCGACCGGCGCCGATCTGGAAAAGCTGGAAGCGGCGCAACCCGCCGAATAATTCCCGAAGCGTCCAAAAAAGCCAGGGCGGCGCCATGCGGGCGCCGCCCTTTGCCTTTATGGGGTCCGCTCGTCGGGTTTCGCCGCAATCGTCAACCTTAATGGGATGTTAACGGCGCGCCTTTACGATTCTTAAAGTACAACCTCCGATGCTGCTGGCATCGGTTTCAATCGCCTGAAAATGGTTCTGCCCATGCAAGTCTCTTATACCCGCGCGTTGTCCAAAGATCGCGCACAAGTTGCGCTCGGCCACATCCAAGCCGCCACGGGTTGGCGCGCGTCGGACGCTCCCGTTAACGACCACGATCGAGAGATCGCGCTGCGGGCGCTCGTTCGTGAAGCCGAGGAAGTCGGCGCCGACGGCGTCGTCGCTGTCGAGTTCAAGGTCGAGACCGTCGCCGGTCCCGATCAGCACGGCGTCCCGCTGCGCCGCGTGATTGCCGAGGGCGAGGCGGTAAGGCTGAAGGCTGCGGCCTGAGCCTTCACTTAATTCTGTAGGCTTGGCGCCCGCAGGGTGACTCCGGCGCGCGTGCGCTTAAAATCCGCCCTCCGCTCGGCACGGGCGGAAATGGAACGCTCGCGCCAGCGCCGGTCACCGTCTTTGCGGGCTTGGGCATGGGTCCGACCGGAAGTGAGGCGGCAGCCCGCCGCGCTACTGGGAGACGTTGATCAGTGGCCCTTTCAACGTCGCAAAGTTGCTCGTGTTCAGCGCCTGAATCCCGGCATTATGAGTCGAGTTGAACGGCGTCTGCTTGTCTGAACATCCGGCCTTGGCCGCGGCCGCGGTCGAGTCGAACCACACGCCGAGGTGATAGAGCTGGATCGGCGCGGTTACCGGGTTGCTGCTGGCGTCACCTGTCTGTGTGACTGGCGCCTGGGCCACGCCCGGCGCCACGAGGAAGGTTCCAAAACTGAAGCGCCCGATGAAGTCCCCGACCGCCACGCCGGTCGCGTCGGTCAGCATGTCGCCCATGTACCAGGAAAGGCCAAAGGGCGACGTCGGGACCTGAATGACGAACAGGTCGAAATCCGTATTCGCCGGCAGGCCGGAGATTTCGACGTGCATGTTTTCGACCAGCTTCACCGTATGTGTGATCGTGACCCGGCCAGCCGCTTTGGCTAAGCAGCCTTCCACGCCCGAGGAAGCCGAGACCATCGCGAAAGTAAAGTTCGTGCTGTCCACAGCGAAACTTGACCCGCAACTGGCCATAGCGGCAAGAGAAACGGCGCCCAGCGACGCAATTAGCTTAGCAATCTGCATGTTATTCCTCCCACTTTGGTGTTGGTGGATGACACTTCAGTCCGCTAACTCACCGCTGTTGACCGAATTTGGCAATACAGAGGCTTGCCACTAGGGCTCTTGTCTGGGTCGGAGGCTAAAGGCAAGTGTAGTCGGCAATGTGCAGATGCCGTCTCTTCGGCCCCGGCCCGGCCGCATCCACGCTTCCCCGCGGGCTCTGACGAACGGCCCGGCAGAAGATGCGGTCCCTACAGCGCGCCTTTCTCGGCGAAAGGTGGTTAACAAATTGAGCCTTGTCCAGTTGAGTGTCAAGATGTGGACGCGAGGCGCAGCTCCGCGTGCGCGTCACCGGAATTTACCCCCCTCTCCCGTTTGCGGAAGAGGGTCGGGGTGAGGGCATAGGCGCTAGGATAACGGTTTTCTGAGGCAATCAACAGCGTTTTCCGTCATGGCCAAGCCCAGTCCCGGCCAACCACGTCGCGGTTCACTAACCAATTCGGAAGCTTATCGGCGATGGCCCGACGTGGATGCCCGTGACGAGCACGGGCATGACGGAGAGTGCCGGGCTTAATCTGGCGCAATGGGGTGAGGGCCTGCCGCAGACGTAAAACTCTGAAATAACGCCCTCATCCGGCACTTCGCGCCAACCCGAGCGAATGGTTGCGTTCACGTCGTCCCGCAAGCGGGAGAAGGGACGCATCGCCTCAATTGCAGGGACGCACGCGAGCAGGTCTCCCCACCTCATCCCTTTACGGTCGATGCGAAGTAGATTTCGTCGATGGATTTTCCGAGCGCGGCGTCGAAGATCGCGTCTGTCATCGAAACCTTGAGATCTTCCACCAAAGCCCTTGAAAAGCTGGCGATAATTCCATGATTCCTGGCGAGGCGCTGACAGGCCTCGGTGCGAATATAGCCACCCGATAGCGCGACGACCCGGACCACGCGGGCATGGGTCGTCAGCGAACGGTAGAAATCGGGCACGCTGGGGATCGTCAGCTTCAGCATCACTTGGACGCCGTCCTTCAGCGCGTCCAGCCTCGCCGTCAATTGCTGGCGAAGAATGGCTTCGGCCGCGGCCTTGTCCGGGCTGCGGATGGAGACCTCGGGCTCGATGATGGGGACGAGGCCATGAGCGGCGATCGTCTCGGCGAATTCAAATTGTTGCGCCACCACCGCCGCAATGCCGTCTGGAGACGCGAGATTGATGACGGAGCGCATTTTGGTGCCAAACACGCCGAGTTTCGTGGCTCTTTCGAGAAGCGCGTCGAGGCCGGGAATCGGCTTCATGACACTGACCCCGTCGGTCTCCGCTTCGAGCCCCTTATCCACTTTCAGGAACGGAACGACCCCTCGGTCCTGCCAAAGGTAGGAGGGCACGGGCTTGCCCTGGGCCTGACCGTCCATCGTCCGTTCGAACAATATGGCGCCGATGACTTTCGCCCCGGTGAACGCGGGCGCCGTGATGATCCGCACGCGCATTTCATGCATCAGGCGGTACATCTCGTCATCGCCGACGTAGGAATCCTCCGCGATGCCATAGAGGCGCAGCGCGCCGGGCGTCGAACCGCCGCTCTGGTCCAGAGCGGCGATGAATCCGTCTTTTGTCGCCATTTGCGACAGCATGTTTGCGTCAGGCATGATCGCCACCTCGACAGTCGTCTACAATGACAGCCCCGCAACGCGCGATTCTTACGCCAGCGGACGATATCGGGCAAGTCGCCGGCCCTTGCGGCCGTCTCAGAGTACGACGACTCGCGCTCCCTTTTCGACCCGTTGATAGAGGTCGATCACGTCGGCGTTGAGCATGCGAATGCACCCGGACGAAACCGCCTTACCGATGCTTTTGGGATCGTTGGTCCCGTGAATGCGGAACAGCGTGTCTTTGTTGTCCTCGAACAGATAGAGCGCGCGGGCGCCGAGCGGATTTCCCAAGCCGCCGTCGAGGTGGGCCGGCAGTTCGGGCTGACGCTCCAGCATTTCCGGCGGCGGGGTCCATCCCGGCCAGTAGGCCTTGCGGCCGATCGCAGCGACGCCTTTCCAGGCGAAGCCCTGCCGGCCGACGCCGATCCGATATTCGATCGCGCGCCCATTGGCGAGCGAGAGAAACAGCGTTCGCGACCGGGTGTCGATGGTGAGGGTCCCAGACTCTTGCCTAGTGGGGTCGGCAACCGTCTTGCGTGTCGTCAATTTCATGTCGACGTCGCGGTCGAAGTCTCCGGGAGTCGAGTAGTAGGGGTCGGCGTCCGGCGGCAAACCCGTCCGGTCCGGTTCCTTCGGCTGCGCCTGAGGCGGCGAATCGAATGGCCAGGCCTTTGCCGGCAGCGCGGCGGTGACGAGTGCGATCGCGACAAGGCCGGCTAGGAAGGCCCCGCAAAACCCGTGCGCTCCCGCGCGAGATTGTCTCCTGGGAACGAAAAACGAATGTAGCATCGTCGCCTCAGCTCCGGTTCGCGAATGCAGTTGTTAAGGCGCTGGGAGGAAAATGTCGAATGTCCCGCCCGAGAACGGGCGGAATCCGGCGCCTTGAGAACTCTCGCGGCGCTACCGTCGCCCGTCGGAGAGTGTTACGAATAACCATCGCCATTTCTGCTGATGGCGAGAGAAGCGAGGTTGGTCATGAAGAAGCTTTCGACTGCTCTACTCGGAATTATTATTTTTTCCAGCGTTGTATCGACGGTGGTCGCGCCTGCGTTCGCCTTGGGCGGTTGCGGTCCGAACCGGCATCGCGGCGCGGGAGGTCATTGCGTTTGGGGCGGACAGAATCAAGACTTTTGCTTGAGAAAGACCGGTCACCGCGCTACGCGCATGCCCAATGGCACTCTGAGTTGCCGATGAGATGAGGCGGCAAAATTTTGCGCCTTCACTTGATTGTTGTGGCGAATTACGCAGGGCCGGCCGGGACGATCCCGGTGGGATTGATGAACTTCAGGCTCTCGTAATAATGATGCTTGATGTGGTGGAGGTCGACGGTGTCCTCGACCCCCGGCCACGCCCTGAGCGCGTTGCGGTAGCGGCGGAGGTTCGGGTAATCCTCGATCCGCCTTATGTTGCACTTGAAAAGGCCGACATAGACCGGATCGAAGCGCAGCAGGGTGACGAACAGCCGCCAGTCGGCCTCGGTCAGCCGATCGCCGAACAGGAACGGCCCCTGCGCGAGCCGGGCTTCGAGAAAGTCGAGCGTGGCGAACAGCGCGGCGACGGATTCGTCATAGGCGGGTTGCGTGGCGGCGAAGCCGCAGCGGTAGACGCCGTTGTTGACGCTCGCATAGACGCGTGCGTTGATCGCGTCGATCTCGGGCCGCAGCGCTTCCGGATAATAGTCGCCCGGCTTGGCGCCGACCGCGTCGAACGCCGAATTGAACATGCGGATGATGTCGGCGCTCTCGTTGCTGACGATCGTTCGCGTCTGCTTGTCCCAGAGCACCGGCACCGTGACGCGGCCGGTGTAGTTGGGCTTGGCGCGGACATAGACTTCGTAGAGTTTTTCGGCGCCATTGACGCTGTCGGCGATCACGCCGCGCGCCGGCGAAAAAGTCCAGCCGTCGTCGCCCATGAACCAGTTGACGATCGATACGCCGATCGTTGCCTCCAAGCCTTTGAGCTTGCGAAAGATCAGCGTCCTGTGCGCCCAGGGGCAGGCATAGGAGACATAGAGGTGATAACGCCCCGGCTCGGCGCGAAAGCCGCTCGCCCCGTCGGGCGTGATCCAGTCGCGGAATGAGGTATCCCGTCGGACGAATTGCCCCTGGGCGTCGGTCGTCGCCGGGTCGCGCTTGGTCTCCCACTTGCCGTCTACGAGATGACCCGCCATTTGCGTCTTCCTTGGTTTGTGTCCGCGATTTTCCGCTGGATCGCCGTCCGTGGCAAGTGCGTCTGGCCTCCGGCGTCTGGATCAGCTCGACGGCGACTGGAATACATGAATTTTGCTCGCCGATGCGGATTGTAGGCAATCGCCGATATCGCCTACAATGCTCCACGCCATGCCCATCGAGCACATCCCCGTTTCCATCCAGACCCTCTATGCGGATCTTACTGATCGCGCCTGGAGCGGCGACCTCGCGGAATTGATGGCGGGAGGTGGCGCCGCCTATTCGCGGGAGGTCCGAGGGCGACTCTATTGGTATTGGCAGCCGCCGACGGTCGGCGGCGTCCGTCCCGCCGCGAAGTACCTCGGGGCCGATGGCGAAAACGTGCGCGCTCGGCTCGAAGATTTGCGCGGCGTTGCGGACGCGAAGCGGGAGCGAGTCGCGATGGTTGCCGCCTTGCGAGGCGCGCGCATGCCGACCCCAGACGCGCTCGCGGGAGCCGTGCTGGGGGCGCTGTCGGCGGCCGGCGCTTTTAGGCTCCGGGCGGTGGTCGTCGGCTCCGTCGCATTCCAAAGCTACCCGCCAATGTTGGGCGTACGCCTGCCGGAGGCGATGGCTCGGACGGGCGACGTCGATGTCGCCGAATTCCATTCCATCGCCATGGCGGTGGACGACGACCTCGGCGAAGATTTCCTGACCTTGTTGCGCGCCGTCGATCGCAGGTTCGTCGCCGTACCCTCCCCGCTCGACGGACGAAAGACGCTCCGCTATGCATTGCGCGTCGGATTGCAGGAATTGTTTTCCGTCGATGTGTTGAGTCCGTTGCGCGGGCCGGATCGTCCGCCCTTAACCTATTTGCGAGCGTTGCGCGCGCACGGCCAACTCTTGCGATTTCTGGACTTTCTGCTCTATCGCGAAGTCAACGCGGTCGCGCTGCACGGGCCGGGCGTCCCCATCAATGTCCCCGCGCCGGAGCGTTTTGCCCTGCACAAGCTCCTCGTCTCGCAATTTCGCGCGGAAACAGCGCAAAGCCAGACGAAGTCGCGCAAGGATCTGGCTCAAGCGGCCGCGCTGATCCGGGTTCTGTCGCAAGACCGGCCGCTGGAGCTGAAATATGCGTGGGATGAATTACGCGCGCGAGGCCCGTCTTGGCGACGCAAGGCGGATGCAAGTTTGCCCGCGCTGGACGATGATGTCAGGCGATCGTTGCTGGACGCAGTCGGTTAGCTGCTGCGATGCGCGCGAAAGATTGGCCGCCGGAGCCAAACTGTGTTAGCGTCCTTGCATGCCTGCGAGCGTTGATCCTATCATGCGCCGGTTCCGCGCGGCGCTCGACCAAGCCTAGGGCGACCGGATCGAGCGCGTCGTCCTGTTCGGCTCCCGCGCGCGCGGCGATGCGCGGCCGGACTCGGATTGGGACGTCGCGGTGTTCTTGAAGGATATGAAGGACGCGTGGCGCGAGAGCGGCGTGCTCGCGGAAATCGGGACGGAGATCCTGTTGGACGAGGGCGCGGTGATCAACGCGGCGCCGATGCAGAGCGGGGCTTGCCGGGAGCGGACGATCTTCATGAACGAAGTCCGGTGCGACGGGATCGACCTTTGAGCCCGGAGGTCGAGGATGGCGACGCCCTATCCCGCCTCCAGCAACCTCACGGCGGAATCGCGCTCGAACAGATAGAGCAGGGTGCGCAGCGCGCGGTGGCCTTCGCCCTCCAGCCGCGGGCTCGCCGCGATGGCGGCTTCCGCCGCGTCCCGCGCCAGGCGCAGCAACGCGCCGTGCAACTCCAGGCGCGCCAGTTGGAACCCCGGCATGCCCGCCTGTCGCGCGCCCAAAACCTCGCCCTCGCCGCGCAGCCGCAGATCTTCCTCGGCGATGCGAAACCCATCTTCCGTTTCGCGTAAGATGTTGAGGCGCGCCCGCGAGGCTTCGCCGAGCGGGCTCTTGTACATCAAGAGGCAGGTGGAGCGGCCAGAGCCGCGGCCGACACGGCCGCGCAACTGGTGCAATTGCGCGAGGCCGAAACGCTCGGCGTGCTCGATCACCATGATCGTAGCTTCGGGCACGTCGACGCCGACCTCGATGACGGTGGTCGCGACCAGGACTTTCGTGTCTCCGCGCTGGAAACGCTCCATTGCCGCGTCCTTGTCGACGCCCTTCATCCGGCCGTGCACCAGCCCGACCGAGGTGCCGAAAAAGGCTCTGAGACTCTCCGCGCGTTCCTCGGCCGCCGCGACGTCGAGATCCTCGTTTTCCTCCACGAGCGGACAGACCCAGTAGGCGCGGGCCCCGCCGGCGATGGCGCGGCCGATGGCGGCGACCATTTCATCGAGACGTTCGACCGGCAGCACCCGCGTGTCGATCGGCGTGCGTCCCGGCGGCTTCTCGTCGAGCGCGGAAACGTCCATGTCGCCGAAATAGGTGAGCACCAGGGTGCGCGGGATCGGCGTCGCCGTCATCACCAGCAGATCCGCCGCCTCTCCCTTGTCGGCGAGCGCCAGCCGCTGGTGCACGCCGAAGCGATGCTGCTCGTCGACGACGGCGAGGCCGAGATCGCGGAACGCGACGCTCTCCTGAAACAGGGCATGGGTGCCGACCGCGATATCCACTTCGCCCGCGACGAGCGCCGCCAGCGAGGCCCTGCGCATCAGCGGCGTATCGCGGCCGGTGATCAACGCCAGCCTCAGACCTGCCGCCTCGGCGAGCGGCTTCATGCGCTCGAAATGCTGGCGCGCCAGGATTTCCGTCGGCGCCATCATCGCCGCCTGCCGCCCGGCCTCCACGACATGCGCCATGGCGACCAGCGCGACGATCGTCTTGCCGGAGCCGACGTCGCCCTGCAGCAACCGGATCATCCGCTGCGGGGAAGCGAGATCGGCGCGGATTTCGCCTAGCGCGCGTTGCTGCGCGCCGGTGAGCGCATAGGGGAGTTGCGCGAGGATTTTTCCGCCGAGCTTGCCCTCGGATAGCATCGCGCGCCCCGGCAGGCCCTTCATCCGCGCGCGCACCAGGATCAAGGCGAGCTGGTTGGCGAGCAATTCGTCATAGGCGAGCCGCTGCCAGGCGAGGCTTTGAGGATCGATGTCCGAGGGCGCGTTGGGCGCGTGCAGCCGGCCCAGCGCCTCGGCGAACCCCAGGCCGCCGAGCCGCTTCAGGTTCGCCTCGTCGATCCATTCCGGCAGGACGGGCAGGCGCTTGAGGCCGGCCAGGGCCGCCTTCTGGATGACGCGCGGATAAAGGCTTTCGGTGAGCGCATAGACCGGTTCCACCGGCGGCAGCTTCGCCAGTTCCTCGGCGTCCATCACCTTGTCGGGATGCACCATCTGCAAATGGCCGTCCCATTGCTCCAGCTTGCCCGACACCCAGCGCGTCGCGCCGATCGGCAGCCGTTTCTTGATCCACTCGACATTGGCGAGGAAGAACACCAACTCGACATCGCCGGTGCCGTCCTCGACCAGCACCTTGAACGGCCCTTTGCGGTTGTTCGGCGGCGGGCGGTGCTCGGCGACCCGCACCTCGAGGGTGGCGATCTGATCGAGCTCGGCGTCGCGGATCTTGGGCCGGGCGCGCCGGTCGAGCGCGGCATGGGGCAGATGAAACAGCACGTCGACGACGCGCGCGCCACCGGACTTGCCGAGCAGCCGGTCGAACAGTTTGGCATATTTCGCTCCGACGCCGGGCAGCGAATCGGCGGGCGCGAACAGGGGGTCGAGCAACGTAGGACGCATGAACCTCTTTTACAGGGCTACCGCCCCGGCGGCCAACCCGTGAGCAAATCGTTCACCATGGCGACGAAGGCGAGCGGCTGATCGATCATCACGTGATGCTCGGCGTCGGGCAACACCAGCGAGGGCGAGCCCGGCGGGATTTGACTCAACAAGTAGTCGGCGTCGGCCTTGTGGAACAGCCGCGATCTCTCGCCGCGGATCAGCGCCAGCGGCGCCCGGGCGCCCTTCAATTGCGGCGTGATTTCGAACCGCGCCAGTCGCTCCCAGAAGTGCGGATCGAAGCCGAGCGTCCAGCGCTTGTGGCCGTCGGAATCGTGCGTCTCTCGCGCGGAAGTCCGGGCGATATAATCGAGGATGAAGAGATTTTCGCAGGGTTGCGCGGGCGACAAGCGAAATCTCGCCACCAGCGCGCCGATCGAGGCATGCGGGCGGTGGCCCTTCGAGACGCGCGGCGGGCTCGGCATACGGTTGTTTTGCGGCGCGAAATAAGGCGGATCGACGAGGACGGCGCCGGCGATCTCGGGCCCGAAATCATGGGCGACGCCGGCCGCGACCCGCGCGCCGAACGAATGGCCGATCACAATAGGCGGCCCGGCGTCGAAGGCGCCCAGCGTCCGCCCCGTCTCGCGGGCCTCGCGGGCAAATTGCGGCATTTCGTATTTCGGCCGCCAATCCGAGCGGCCCATGCCGGAAAAGGTCGGCGCCACGACGCGATAGCGATCGGCGAACAGCGGGCCGATGAACGCCCACCAATCCGCATGCGCCGCGCCGCCGTGGAGCAGGATCAGCCCCGGCTGGCCGCGCCGGCCCCAAGCGAGCGTCTCGAGTTTCGCGCCCTCGACTTCGATGAACGTTCGCTCCGGCGCATCGGCGAGCGCTTTGCCGAACCAGTCCGGCGCCGGCGGCTTGGCGCCATGGAAAGCGGCGAGCGGCGCCATATGCTGGGGATCGTTCAACGCGTTAGGCCTCCTCGGCGACTCAAGGCTTCGTCATTATTGTGCGGTAAGGCCGCCGTCGACCACCATTTCCGCGCCGGTCGTGAACGCGGACTCGTCGCCGGCCAGATACAGCGCCGCCGCGGCGATCTCGCTGGCCTTGCCGAACCGGCCCACGGGTATCGCTCGCGCCAGACCCTCGCGCAGCCGGGCAGGGTCGCGCGCAGTGGCGATGAAGCCCTCGACCATCGCGGTTTGCGTGAACGAGGGATGCACGGAATTGCAGCGGATCGGATAGCCCCTGGCGGCGCAATGCAGCGCCACCGATTTGGTGGTGAGCCGCACGGCCGCCTTGCTGGCGCAATAGGCGACCGAATTGGCGTCGCCGATGATGCCGGCGACCGAGGAGATGTTGACGATCGAGCCGCCGGCGCCCGCCTTCATCGCCCGGACCGCCTCGCGGCAACCGAGAAACACGCTCTCGGCGTTCACGGCCTGCGTCCGGCGCCAGTCGGCTAGGGTGGTCTTCTCGATGTTGCCGATCGTCGCGATGCCGGCGTTGTTGACGAGCACGTCGACCCGCCCGAATTTCGCCACCACCGCGTCGACGACCTCTCGCCAACGCGCCTCGTCGGTCACGTCCTGCTCGAGGGTCACGCGGCCCTGCTGGGCGAAATCCGCGAGGCCGGCGAGGTTGATGTCGGTGAGGGCGAGTTCGGCGCCCTCGGCGCCGAACATTTCGGCGCAGGCGCGGCCGATGCCGGAGGCCGCGCCGGTGATGAGGGCGACCTTGCCCTCCAGGCGTCCCGGTCTTGCTGTCATTTCAGGCTCCCGCTTCAAACTGGAACATCGAGCCCTTCGGCGAAACGCGCCCGCAATGCGGGGCGGCGAAATGGCCGGGCACGAGCAAACGATGATGCTCGCAGCATTCTTCCAGCAGTTTGCGCCGCGAGGCGCGGGCCAGATCGGCGTCCCAGCAGGTGAAACTGTTGAGGCGCGTGTCGGCGATCTGGATCGGATGATGCATGGAATCGCCGGTGAACAGCCCGCTGTCGCCGGAATCTTCCACGCGCAGCGCCGTGTGTCCAGGCGAATGGCCAGGGCAGGGCAGGATGGTGAGACCGTCGCCGACCCGATGTTCGCCGTCGACGAATTCCACCTGACCGGCTTCGACCACGGGCAGGACGCTGTCGAGGAACGTGTCCTCGTCCGTGCCGCCGTAATGCGGCCAATCCTGCCGGCGCGGATCGAAGGCGTCATAATCCTTGCGCGAGAACAGATATCTGGCCTTCGGGAAGGTCGGAACCCAGCGGCCGTTGTCCTGTTTCGTGTTCCAGCCGACGTGATCGCTGTGCAGATGGGTGCAGAACACGTAGTCGATCTCGTCGGGCGCGAAACCCGCCGCCTTCAGATTGTCGAGATAGGCGCTGTCGCGCATGTTGAACGGCGGAAAATGCCGCTTCTTCTGATGTCCGACGCAGGTGTCGACCAGGATCGTGTGATGCCTCGTGCGCAACAACCAGCTCTGAATGGGAACCGAGATCGTGTTGTTCTCGGGGTTGAGGAAACGCGGCGCGAGCCAGTCGAGATTCTCTGCGATCGTCGCGTCGTCGAGTTCCGGCAGCAGCATCTTCAGCGGCACGCCATGGTCGGTGAAATCCTCGACCCTGGCGACTTCGAGATTGCCGATTTTGAACGTCGTCATGTGGGCTCCCCTCGTTTTCTTGCAGGTATTCAATCAAATACGAACGCTTCTCTTCGTTCCCGAGAACGTGCATAGGCGCGAACTTGAGCCCGACGGCTTCCGTCATGCCCGCGCTTGTCGCGGGTATCCACGTCGGGACGTTTCTGGAAAGCCTCCGAAAGAAGCATCGCCGCCCGACGTGGGTGGCCGGAACTGGGCCCGGCCATGACGAAGAGGGCGGTTGAGAACCCCCGAAAACTCCTAAGTTAGCGCCTATTCGCGAAAGCGGGAAACCAGAACCACCGCACGTCGTGTCCCACTGGGACCCCGCTTTCGCGAGGATGACAGTTGGCTCTAATGTTTCAACATCCGCCGCAGAATCTTCCCCGTCACCGTCTTCGGCAGGTCTTCGACGATCTCGATCGCATGCGGTCGCTTGTAGGTCGCCATACGAGGATGGCACCAGTCGATCAATTCCTGAACCGTCGCCGACGCCCCGGTTTTCAGGCTGACGAAAGCCTTCACCGTTTCGCCGCGATAGGCGTCGGGAACGCCGATGACGGCGACTTCGCGCACCGCGGGGTGGGCGTAGACCACGTCCTCGACCTCGCGCGGCCAGACCTTGAAGCCCGAGGCGATGATCATGTCCTTCTTGCGGTCGACCAGATAGAACCAACCGTCGCCGTCCATGAAGCCGACATCGCCGGTGCGGAAGCCGTCGGGCCGCATCGAAGCCGCGGTTTCCGCGGGCTTTCGCCAGTATCCCGGCGAAACGCTGGGGCCGACGACGACGATCTCGCCGGTTTCGCCCTGCGGGACAGGATGGCCGTTCTCGTCGGCGATCCAGGCGTCGACGTTGAACACCGGCGTGCCGATGGAGAGCGCGCCGCTCGCCGGGTCGACGGGCGCAGTTCGCCCGTGCGGCCCGGAAATCACGCCGGCGCTGGTCTCCGTCAGGCCATAGCCATTGTTGATCCTGTGGCCCGTTTTCTGTTCGAATTCGTCGACGACGCTGGGTGGAATCGGCGCGCCGCCGGAGACGATGACTTTCAGGCTGGCGAAGCGCTCGCTCTCGCAGTGCTTGTTGTTCATCAGCGCGATGAAGGCGGTGATCGCGGCGACCATCCAGGCGGGCCTGTGTTCGGCGAGGCCATCGAGGACGATTCCGGGCTCGAAACGATAGGTCATGATAACAGGACCGGCCAGCGCCCAGGGCAGCAGGATGTTGGCGACGATGCCGGTGATATGAAACAGTGGCGCGAGCGCGAAGATCGGATCGCCCTGTGCAAGCGAATATTGCCGCTGGATGGACTGACCGTTGAACGCAACATTGCCGTGCGTGTTGATCGCCGCCTTCGGAACGCCTGTCGTGCCTGAGGTGTAGACGAGGAAGGCGATGTCGTCGCGCCCCGGTTTCGCCTCGAACTCGGGCTTGCGTCCACGCAAAGCCTGGCAAAGCGCGATCATATCCTCGGGACCATCGTCCCTTGGCGCGATCTCCGGGATCGAGCCGAAGATGCGGGGGTCGTTGCGTTTCTGGAAGTCGCGCGGGGCAACTTTGATGATCGTCGACGGGCGCCGGATTTCGGCGGGTAGTTTGGCGATGACTTCGTCGTAGAGTTGATCGATGCAGATCAGCGCTTGCGGTTCGCTGTCGGCGAAGATCAGTTCCAGCTCGCGCCGACGATTCATCGGGTTGATCGTCGTCACGATGCCGCGCGCCTTCCAGGCGGCGAGCGTGGCGATGTGAAACGCCGGCATGTTCTGCAAATACAGCGCCAGCCGGTCGCCGGCCCCGAAGCCGTGCTCGATCAGCGCCGCGGCGAGCGCGTCGCTGAGGATTTCGAGTTCGCGATAGCTGATCACCGCATCGAAATACAGGATCGCCGGCGCGTCCGGTGCGGCGCTCAACGCCGCCCGGAACAGGCTCAGACCGTCCCAGAACGGCGGATCGACCGTCGCGGGAACGCTGGCTGCGTAAAGCTTCAGCCAGGGCTTGCGCGAATAGGCCGTATTCTTCGGCGCTTCAGCCATGAGCGTTTCCTTCGTAGTCCAGCGGCGGCGTCAGATAGGCGGAGGCGGCGCCGATGTTGGTTCTATCGCGCTTGAGTTCGCGACGCGCGATCGAGCGCAAATGCACTTCGTCCGGGCCGTCGGCGATGCGCAAGGCGCGACCCATCGTCCACAGGTCGGGCAGCGGCGTATCGGGCGAAAGGCCCATCGCGCCGAACGTCTGCATCGCACGGTCGAGGATCGTCACCTGCATGCGCGGCGCGATCGCCTTGATCATCGAGATCTCCGTCGCCGCCGCCTTGGCGCCGACATTGTCGATCATCCACGCCGCCTTCAGCACCAGCAGACGCGCCTGCTCGATCTCGCAGCGCGACAGCGCGATCCATTCGGCGACCGCGCCGTGCTCATGCAGATATTTGCCGAACGTCTTGCGCTCCTTGGCGCGCATCACCATCAAATCGAGCGCGACTTCGCATTGCCCGATGCTGCGCATGCAATGGTGAATGCGGCCCGGCCCGAGGCGCGCCTGGGCGAGCGCGAAGCCGCTGCCCTCCTCGCCGAGCAGATTGGTCTTAGGCACGCGCACGTCGCGGAACAGGATCTCGCAATGGGTCTCGGCGGAAAGGTGGTTCATGACGCTGATGTTGCGCACCAGCTTGATTCCGGGCGTATCCAGCGGGGCCAGGATCATGCTTTGCCGCTTGTGCGGCTCGGCGCTGGGATTGGTGATGCCCATGACGATGGCGACCTTGCAACGCGGATTCATCGCGCCGGTGATGAACCATTTGCGGCCGTTGATGACATAATCGTCGCCGTCGGCCTCGATGCGCGTCGAAATATTGGTGGCGTCCGAGGAGGACGAATCCGGTTCCGTCATGGCGAAGCAGGAGCGGATATCGCCGGCGAGCAACGGGTTCAACCAAAGCTCGCGCTGCTCAGGCGTTGCGAACAGATGCAACAGCTCCATATTGCCGGTGTCGGGCGCCGAGCAATTGAAGACTTCCGACGCCCATTGCAGCTTGCCCATGATCTCGGCGAGCGGCGCATATTCGAGATTGGTGAGGCGCGTGCCGGGTTCGTCGCTCTTCAGGCCGGGAAGGAACAGATTCCACAGGCCTTCGTCGCGGGCGAGGGTTTTGAGTTCGTCGAGGACCGGCGGGGGATTCTGTCCCGCCGCGATTTCCTGCCGCCAGCGCGTGTTGTTGGGCAGGACGTAGCGATCGAGAAAATCGCCGACGCGGGCGCGCAAACTTTCGACCTTGGCGGAATATGCGAAGTCCATGGGATCAGGTCCTGTTCAGCGGAAAGTCGGAAAGCGCGGCGATGCCGGCGAGCGCGAAGCGCAATGCGCGCGCGAGAATGGCGTCGAGATCCTCGGTGTCGCAGGCGCCGTCGGAAAGAATGGTCAGGCGTTTGAAATTGGTGTCTGTGCATTGGTGCGCCAGGCCATTGGCGAAATGCAGCGCCCAGCAAAGCTCGGCGGCGCTCCACGCCGGCAACACCCGCGCCAGCGCGGCGAGAAACACGCGCTGATGACTGACTTCGGTCTCCAGCAGCAGCCGTAATTCCGGCGTCGATTCCGTCATCGCCCGGTTCATGAAGCGCGAGGCGATCGCGTGGCCCGAGGCCGGAGCGCGCCAAAGGATGGGTGGCGCGAGCAGGGCGTGCAGCACGCCCTCGAGGTCGGCGCCCGCTTCACGCAACAGCCGCTGCCGTTCCTTGTTGAGTTCCCGCGCGCGGCGGCGGAAGATCTCGAGCAACAATTCGCCCTTGGAGCCGAAGTGATAGTTGATCGCGGCCAGATTGACGTTCGCGGCGGCGACGATGTCGCGCACCGAAACGCCGTCATAACCGCGCTCGGCGAATAGTTTTTCGGCGGCGAGGAAAATCTGCTCGCGCGTATCCGAATCAGCGATGACGGCGACGTCATTCATGTGACGCTGGCGGATTTTACGCGCGTTTGCGGCGGCACTTGTTTCCTCCCTGGCGCGTGGATCTCTAGCGCGCCGTCGTGACATAGTCAAACGTTCGTTTGAAAAATGATCATCCGATCTCCGTGTTCCGGCCGGGCCCGCTCGCGCCGGGTGGGGGCGTTAGGCGCGACGTTGAGCTCCGCCGCTTGCCGTCATGCCCGCGCTTGTCGCGGGCATCCCCGTGATTTGCGAGCAAATCACTGTCGTCGGGACATCGCAGATAAGCTTCCGAATTGGTTAGTGAACCGCGGCGTGGATGGCCGGGACAAGCCCGGCCATGATGGAAAACGCGGTTGATTGCCGCACCAATCCGCTATCCTTGCGCCAGTGGCGCATGGGCGCGGGCCGGTCCCACGAAGGGCCTTCAGCTATCTTCGAGCCGTCCCGCATGCGCCAAAGCGCTTCTCAGCCGGGGCCGTCAATCTTGCCCCTTTTGCGATCTCGCCCCAGCCTCAAGCCCGCATATCCGCGCGATTCACTCCAGCGACCGCCACCGGCTTTTTCATTGCGTCGCGACGGAACGGCTCGCCGAGTTCCTGATTGAGCAGCACTTCGATGAAGGTGGTGACGCCTTTCGCCTGCGCCTCGACCGCCGTGCGCAAGGCATGGGTCAGCGCCTCGGTGGTCTCGACGCGCACGCCCTCGAAGCCGCAGGCCTCGGCGATCTTGGCGTAGTTGACGTGTCGGTTCAGCTCGGTGCCGACGAAATTGTTGTCGTACCAAAGCGTCGTGTTGCGCTTCTCGGCGCCCCACTGAAAATTGCGGAAGATCACCATGGTGATCGCCGGCCAGCCCTCGCGGCCAATCGAAGTCATTTCGTTCATCGAAATGCCGAAGGCGCCGTCGCCGGCAAATCCGATGACGGGCGTGTCGGGACGGCCGATCTTGGCGCCGACGATCGCCGGAAAGCCATAGCCGCAGGGGCCGAAAAGGCCCGGCGCCAGATATTTGCGCCCCTCGTCGAACGACGGATAGGCGTTGCCGATGGCGCAATTGTTGCCGATGTCGGAGGAGAGGATCGCCTCGCGCGGCAGTGCGGCCTGGATCGCGCGCCACGCCTGACGCGGCGTCATAAGATGCGGCTCGCGCTCGCGCACGCCGGCGTTCCAGAACGTGCCGGAATCGTCGTCCTCATGATCCATCGACGAGAGCTGCTGCAGCCACGCCGACTTCGTATGATGGACCAGCGCGCGCCGCGCCTCGCGGCCCTTGTCGCCCGCGGAGGGCGCAAGTTGCGCGAGAATCTGATCGGCCACCTGGGCCGCGTCGCCGCAAATGCCGACGGACACTTTTTTGGTGAGCCCGATGCGATCGGCGTTGATGTCGACCTGGATGATCTTGGCATGCTTGGGCCAATAATCGATCCCATAGCCCGGCAGCGTCGAGAACGGATTGAGCCGCGTGCCGAGCGCCAGCACGACGTCGGCACTGGCGATCAACTCCATCGCCGCTTTCGAGCCGTTGTAGCCGAGCGGGCCGGCGGCGAGCGGGTGTTTTCCGGGAAACGAGTCGTTGTGCTGGTAGCCGGAGCAGACCGGCGCGTCGAGGCGCTCGGCGAGCGCGACGGTTTGCTGAATTGCGCCCGCGAGCACGACGCCGGCGCCGCTGAGCACCACCGGAAACTCGGCTTCCGAAAGCAGCCGCGCGGCTTCTTTTATCGCCTGCCTGCCGCCCGAGGGAAGCTCGAAATCGACGAATTCGGGGAGTTCGGTGTCGATCACCTGGGTCCAGTAATCGCGCGGCACGTTGATCTGCGCCGGCGCCGAGCCGCGCCTGGCCTTGGCGATGACGCGATTGAGCACTTCCGCGACGCGCGAGGGGTCGCGAACCTCCTCCTGGTAGCAGACCATGTCGGCGAACAGCGCCATCTGCGGCACTTCCTGGAAGCCGCCCTGGCCGATCGTCTTGTTGGCGGCCTGCGGCGTCACCAGCAGCAGCGGCGTGTGGTTCCAATAGGCGGTTTTCATCGCCGTGACGAAGCCGGTCACGCCAGGGCCATTCTGGGCGATCGCCATCGAAATCCTGCCCGTGACCCTGGAAAAACCGTCGGCCATCATGCCGGCGTTGGTTTCGTGGGCGCAGTCCCAGAAGGTGATGCCGGCCTTCGGGAACAGATCGGAGACCGGCATCATCGCCGAGCCGATGATCCCGAACGCCTGATCGATCCCGTGCATTTGCAGGACTTTTATGAAGGCTTCTTCTGTGGACATGCGCACGGGAAAGGTCTCCTGCGGGAGTTTCGCGCGCATCTCTAGCCGAGGCCGCGCGCCGGCGCCACCGTCACGGGCGCGCGAGTTTGCCGCGCCAATGGGATGAAAAGCGATTTAGGCGCGATCGACGCTATGGGTTTGACACTCCAAGGCGACTCGCTCGGGCAAGCCGCGTAAGTCCCGTGTCACGGGGGGTGAGCCATTACCAATTTTTTGGCTCTTCTGGGTAATCATACCTACTTGACACTTTGATATTCAGCGATGAACCTCAGACTTGCTCGGCAGCATTGACGAAGGTCTTGGCTTTCCCAAAAAGCGTGCTTCGTCACTGAGGGCAAGGAGGAAAGATGCGCCACTCGGTTTTTCGAGTCGTGTCAATGTGGCTTGCGTTCATGGCGAGCCTGATCTTTCTCTGGCAGGCGGCTTACGCCCAAACTTCGGGCTCCCCGACGAATTTCTCAGTCGGCGACGCGGTTACGACCGGATTCTCCGGCGTCGTGGCGCCAGATCCCGCCAAGCCGTTGCCTGCCGACAAGTCCGCCATCGACCTGACCTTCATCGATCTTGACGGCGCCTCCGCCGAAGTCGCAGATGTGGCCCATCCCGGGCATGCGTGGGATGCGAGCCTGTTACCGACGCCGCCAAAATTTCGGGTCACGGCCAGCCAAGTTGGTCAAGTGTTTGGCGTCGCGGTCGGCGACGCGCCGCGCCCGGACGTCTCGCCCAATATTTACCTCAGCGCCACTTCGCTGTTCGGACTGCAAATTACCCATCGTCTGGCCGATGGCTCGCTTGAAAGACTCAAGACGGGCGCGCCGGACGCGCAATGGGCGCCGGGGCAGTTCGGACCCGGGCCGCAAGGCGGCCCCGGGAGCCTTTACGTCGTCAACGGCGCTACCGGCGCCGTGACGCCGCTCGCCAATGTCTCTCTGGACGGCGCCCCCAATCCTGGGCCCGGACTGGGCAACCTCGCCTATGATTCCACCCGCAAACAATTGTTCGTCTCCGATCTCTATACCGGCATGATCCATCGCATCGGCCTGGACGGCGCCGATCTCGGTCATTTCGATCATGGCGTGAACGTGCGGCCGACCGCGCAACTACCGGCGATGACGTTCGATCCCCATTTCCGTATGAACATCGCCAGCCCTGGTTTCGACGCCAGCAATCCCGACAGCTGGGGCTTCGCCCCGCCGGCGCGTCAGGTGTGGGCTGTTACCGTGCATGAGCAGCGATTGTATTATTCGGTGCTCGAGGGTCCGCAGATTTGGTCGGTTGGCCTTCAGGCCAACGGCGACTTCGGCTCCGACGCGCGCCTCGAAGTCAATATTCCCGGGCAGAGCTCGCCGCTCGCGGTCACGGACATCGCGTTTTCCGCGCAGGGCGCCATGGTTGTGTCCGAGCGCAACGCGATCGGCAATGGCTTCTACGACTACACCGCCTTCACCAAGACCGGCGCGCCGCGCGTGCTGCGTTTCTGGCAGAAGAAGCCGACCGATCCGCCATCACCCGGTCTGTGGAATCCAGTTTCCGAGGAAGTACCCGTCGGCTTTTTCGGAGACTTCAGAAACACCGACGGCGGGGTCGCATTCGGATACGGTTACGACCAGTCTTACGCCATCAGCCCCGCCGCCTGCGGCGGTTCGTTACTGATCACCGGCGAGAAGCTCCGAGATGAGCCCGCTTTGGCCGATCGCCTCGCCGCGGGCGGCCCGTTGTTCGTCGATGGCCTGCAAATCAGTCCTCCGGACCTCGCTCGCGATCCCAAGACTCCCGAACCCTGGGCGAGCTATTTCTTCGATTACGACGGGCTTTTCGCCGACGACACGGCGAACTCAGGCCACCAAGGCAGCGTGCGGACGTTCACCGCGCCCTGCGGCGGCGAGCCTATGCCGCTCGCGCAAGGCGCCCAAACGCCGTTCGTGTTTGGCGGCGGACCCGATTGCCAAGGCAATGACTGTGGCTGCGAAGGCCGAGACTGCGAACATCGCGGTGTGTTGATCGTCAAGAAGATCGTCGTCGATCATTCGCCGCTGCCCGTTCCGCCGGGCACGACCTTTCCGATCCATGTCGGCTGCGGCGGCTTCGTCGCCAACATGGCGCTGCCCGACGGTGGGATGGGAACGGTCAACAATATTCCGTATCTGACGAATTGTACCGTGACGGAGGCCCCGCTGGGGGCGGGCTATGATTTCTGCCCCAGGGGCTGGACGCCGGTTTGGACGCAGAACATAGCCAGCAGCCCGGTGCAGATCACCGCTCCGGTCACCGTGGTGACCGTGACGAACACACTGACCTGCGACGGGCGCGTGATCATCAAGAAGGAGGTCGAGAATCGTTCCGAAGCCGTTATTCCGGCCTCGACAACCTACCCGATCACGCTGGATTGCAACGGCGTGACCACGAACGTGGCTCTACCTGACAGCGGTTCGGCGACGATCGCAAACGTTCCCGATCCGTCAACCTGCATCGTCAGTGAGCCCGCGCTGGGGGCGGCGTATAATTTCTGCCCCAAGGGCTGGACGACGGTTTGGACCACCCCCCCTCTCGTCAGCCCCAGCAACCCGGTTCCGATCAACGCGCCGGTGACCGTCATAACGGTGACGAACATCCTGCATTGCAAGCGCGAGATCGGCGATCTCACTGTCGAGAAAAAGGTCCAGAATCATTCGCCGTTGCCGATTCCGGCGACAACGACCTACCCCATCGAAGTGACTTGCGGCGGCGTGCTCACCAACATGGCGCTGACGGACGGCGGGACGCAGACCGTGTCGAACCTTCCTATCGGGACCAACTGCACGGTCACCGAAACGCTGCCGACGATGAACTTCTGTCCCAAGGGCGATATTCCGGTCTGGAGCCAACAGTTCGCGCCAGGGTCCGTGTCGATCACGGGGACTACCAACGCCTATACCGTGGTGAACATTCTGGATTGCAAACACCGGATCGGCGGCGACGTGCTGACCATTACCAAACGCGTCGAGGACAGGAGCCAATTCCCAGTCTCGCCATCGACGACTTATCCAATATCGGTCGATTGCGGCGGTGCGACCACCTCGATGACGCTGACAAATGGCGCGTCTCAGACGGTGACCAATATTACCCCTGGCGCGAGTTGCACGGTGTCCGAAACCACGCCAACCGCGAGCGTCTGTCCGCCGGGCCTCGCTCCGCATTGGACCACGACGTACTCCCCGTCGAGCACGGTCACGGTCCCACCCACCGCGTCGGTGCTCGTGCTGAACGTCCTGATCTGTGAGCAACCGCATGTCTGCGTGAAGCCGATGGTTATGAACGCGGCCGGCGAATGCATGTGCCCGCCGCCGAGCGCGCCGGGACCGATCCTCAACCAATGCATTTGTCCGCAAGGTCAGCAAATGCTGGACGGCGCTTGCGTTCCCATCACGCAGGTCTGCAAGCCGCCGCTGGTTATGAACGCAGCCCACGAATGTGTCTGTCCGCTGGGAACCAACTTACAAAACGGCGCCTGCGTCGGCAACCCCTTGGTCTGCAAGCCGCCGCTGGTCCCGAACTCCGAAGGGGCATGCGTGTGCCAACCCGGAACGCATTGGCAGAACGGCGCCTGCATCAAGAATCCGGTAGTCTGCAAACCGCCCATGGCTCCGGACGCGCGAGGCGGTTGCATGTGCCCGGCGGGAACCGAGAATGTGAACGGCGCCTGCGTAAAGATCGTCAAGACTTGCCGGCCGCCGCTGGTCATGAATGACGCAGGGCAATGTGTCGCCGTGCCCGTTAAGTGCGGAGTCAATATGGTTCCAAACGGAGCGGGAGGCTGCGCCTGCCGGCCAGGACTGGCGCTGGCGCGCGGCATATGTCAGGCGCTTTCGCCGGCGCCGAAGCCGACTCGCTTTTGTGCGCCACCGGCTCGACTGAACAACCAAGGACAATGTGAAACGCCTTTGCGGCCAGGTCCGGATAGAGTCCCGAGACAAGCGCCTCCCCGAAGTACGCCAGAAGTGCCCCAAGGCTGACGTAGAAGTCGGCCGACGCCGGCCCACACTTTCCTGACGACAGGGGAATCGCGTAAGACGACCTATGCCAGATCCAGGAAAGCCCGACTTTCTCCCGAGTTTGCAAAGCGGAATTACGGTGATGGGGTGGACGGCGCCCCAGCGGCATCGGTTGTGCCAAGATGGCGACCGTTGAGAAAACCCCCATCTCGAGGGAAGCCGTCCACCCCATCACCGTAATTCCAGATCGAAGGACGTCAGGATTTTTGCCCGGCGGCCTTGCGCGTAAACGTCCTAAACGTAACCGGCGGCAGATCGCAACCACGCCATTGCCACAATCTCGTTCGCTATATATGGTGTGACATAACGCCGCCAACAAAGGACGGCGCAAAGCACGGAGAAACGCATGTCGGGCTATCGACTTCTCATAAATGGCAAGCTCGTCGACGGGGCGTCGTCGACACCGGTCCTCAATCCCGCAACCGAAGAGGCCATCGCGCAATGTCCGCGCGCGTCGCGAGACCAACTCGACGAGGCCGTCGCGGCCGCCAAGGCGGCTTTCCCGGCCTGGGCCGCAACGCCGATCGAACATCGCCGCGCCGCGATCCAAAAGGTCGCCGACATCATCGAGGCGAACTTGCCCGAACTGGCGCGCCTGTTGACGACCGAACAGGGCAAGCCCCTGCCGGACGCCACGACGGAGGTCGGCGGCATGGCGGCGTTCTTCCGCTACATAGGTTCCCTGGACCTGACGATGAAAGTGCTCGAAGACAGCGCGGACCGTAGGGTCGAGACCCATCGCCGTCCGCTCGGCGTCGTCGGCGCCATCCTGCCGTGGAATTACCCGCTGCTGCTGATCTCCCTCAAGGCGCCGGCGGCGCTGCTCGCGGGAAATACCCTGGTGCTGAAGACGGCGCCGACGACCCCGCTCGCGACCCTGCGCTTCGCCGAACTCATCGCCGACGTTTTTCCGGCCGGCGTCTTCAACATAATCGCCGATTCCAACGACCTCGGCGACGCAATGACGAAACATCCCGACATTCGTAAGATCTCGTTCACCGGTTCGACCGCGACGGGCAAGAAGGTGATGTCGGCCTTCGCAGAGAGCCTGAAGCGCATCACGCTCGAACTCGGCGGCAACGACGCGGCGATCGTACTCGACGACGTCGACCTCAAGAAGTCGGCCGCGGGCGTGTTCGCCGGCGCTTTCGAGAACAGCGGCCAGGTCTGCCTCGCGATCAAGCGCGCTTACGTGCACGAATCCGTCTACGACGAGTTCTGCGATGAACTCGCCACTCTCGCCAACAACGTGGTGGTCGGCGACGGCCTTGAGCAAGGCACCAAGCTCGGGCCACTGCAGAACAAGATGCAGTACGAGAAAGTGAAGGGTTTTCTCGAGGACGCCAAGCAGAACTGCAATGTGATCGCCGGCGGCGGGACGCTCGACCGTCCCGGCTATTTCATCGCCCCGACCATCGTGCGCGACATCAAAGAGGGTTCGCGGCTCGTCAACGAGGAGCAGTTCGGGCCCGTCCTGCCGATCATCAAATATTCGGACACCGCCGACGCGATTCGGCGCGCCAACGCGACCACCTACGGGCTCGGCGGCTCGATCTGGTCCTCCAACCCGGAGCGGGCCTATGAACTCGCCAAACAGCTCGACTCGGGCACGGTCTGGATCAACAAGCACATCGAAATCCTGCCGCACATTCCGTTCGGCGGCGCCAAACAATCGGGCATCGGCGCTGAACTGGCGGAGGAAGGCCTCAACGAGCTCACTCAATTGCAGGTGATCAACCGCTGAACTCAGCAACGGTCGCGATCCCCCCAGGGTGGCTATTGAACCCCGCCGCAAGGCGGGTTTCTTTTATGGGCGCCAAGCATGTTCGGAAGCTCGGAGATGCGTCCCCGCCTGGCGGAACAAAGGTGAAGACAAGTTGACGACGCTTATTATTCCCATACGTATATAACGATAGTTACCGCGGGTCTGCGAGGCGTTGCCCCATTTCCGCGGCGGCGCAGATTCCAGAAAGCCTGATCGCCAGGAGGGAGGCGTCTGATGGACGATTTCGAAATGGGATCAAGGCCTGACGAACGCCAAGACCTGACCGGCTGGGCGCTGGCTCTGGATTGCGACGGCGGTTTGTTGCTGGGGCTGAAATATGCGGCGTATTCGCAGCCTGATGCGTCGGAAGACCGACAGGTTCAACTTCTACTGCCGCCGGAAGCCGCTCTGCATCTTTCGAGGGAACTTGCCCGCCAGGCAACTCAGATTCTTGAAGGGCAGCGGCTCGTCGGCGCGCCGCGCCTGAAGACGTGAGGGTGACCCAGTCAGGCGGGGCAAGATTGCGATGCGTCTCCGATAGTTCACGCCAGTATCAGCGCCTGCGGAAGCGGATCGGCGGTAATCCGGGCTACGAAACTGGCCAGACTCGCCGAGCGAAGCGGCGTCCATGGTTTCCCCAGCCGGCGGCATATTTTTTTCACCTGCTCGGCGGCCGAGTGGCTGATGCAGTCGACGGGAAACATCACGGCGCCAGCTTGGCTGATAAGTCCCGGCAACAGGGCGGGATTGTCGTCGATGCCGCCGTCATGCGCGAGCAACACGCCGCCCCGCGCGGAAACATAGGCTTTGAGCTGTTCAAACAACTTTGGCCGGCCGCCGACATACAGGATCTTGGCGCCGGCTAGTTTTGTCTCGAGCGGCTCTGAAGTCGGCCCCGTTTCGTTTGCGATTGCCAGTTCCAGTACGAGCAGTTCACGCCGAAGGGCTCGCATTTCCAGAGTCAGCTCGGCGACTTCATTCGCGCTCTTGTCTCTTTGCGTTTCCGCCAATCGCCATCTCTGCTCGATCGCTGATGCACGCACGCTTTCATCGGCGCGTTCCTTCTCCAGGACGGTCACGCGGGCGGCGAAGGTCTCGATTGCAGGATCAGCCGCGTCGGATGCGTTTCGACTGGCGACGGCGATCAGCGATTGATCGAGTGACTGTCGCAGCGCCTCCCGTTCCGCCGCGCCTGTCTGGAGTGGGGCTTCCTGGCGGGCGATCTTGTCGTCGCGTTCCCTCAATTCGCGCTCCAGTCGCCGGAGCTGAGCGATATCGAGCCGCGCCGCGGCCCCGACCTGATGCGAGAGCATATGAACGTCGCCGAACACTTCTTGTACGAGTTTGGTGTCCGCCGAGGGATGCGTGAGCAGGGCCCAATAGGGCCCCGCGATATCGCCCTGTTCGAGGGAT
>Ga0302157_10001584_pt1 | contig 27468 bp, 21 predicted proteins | sample I_Bog_N3_3_FD_193502 | JGI IMG/M metagenome (GOLD analysis project Ga0302157, IMG submission 193502) | Peat permafrost microbial communities from Stordalen Mire near Abisko, Sweden - I_Bog_N3_3 | ecosystem: Environmental > Terrestrial > Soil > Wetlands > Peat | place: Sweden: Abisko, Stordalen... | reverse complement strand
CCGATCATCATGACCACCATCGCGATGGGCGCCGGCATGCTGCCCAACGCGCTGGGCCTGGGTGTGGAGCCCAGCTTTCGCCAGCCGATGGCCATCGTCGTGATCGGCGGCCTGCTGACGTCGACCTTCCTCAGCCTGCTGGTGATACCGGTCGTCTTCACCTACGTCGATGATTTCCTGAATTGGCTGCGCCATTTCTTCAGCCGACGCGTCGCCTCGGAAAACGAACCCTCGCGGCCACAAACAGATCAATCGCCTCTCGTTCCCTGCGATGTTGATCGCTACGCGGCAAACGAGTAGCGCTGCTCGACACCCCCTGGAAATCAACTGCGGCCGACGTCGCGAGGAAGTAGCTCATGTCAATCACGGTCACCCGGATGGCGAAGCCCAACGACTATGAAATTCGATGTGCCGACAACAGCCTGGAAGTCATCAAGGCGCTGCTCGACATGCCGGACGCTTCGTACCTGGTTCAAGCGACAGACCGACAAGGCGCCTTGCGTGGGATGACGTTGTCACGCTCCGTCGTGGAAATGCTGGGTGCAGTCTTGCGAGAGGTCGCATCAGGATATGGGGTACAGATGGAATCGTTTTCGGAGTCGATGAGCGCCCTACAAGCCGAAATGCTGCTCAATGAGGTCGCGCCGGGATTTCGGATCCCTTAGACCCGGGTAGATCGCACAAGCCCGAGCTTGGCAACTCGACCTTGCCGAATGCAGTGCCGCTGCCCCGTTGCGTGCCAGCGCCGAGCAGCAACGGCTGCAGACCGCTCGGCACGCCGCCCAAATTGCGTCCTGTAGAGAACACCCAGACCCCTGAAACCCTGCAAGCAGAGCGTGCCCTCGGCAACCGTGGCGAACCAAGGCGCCAAGGCTTCGATCTTGCCGCTTCAACACGGCAACGATCGTTGCTTCAGCGGCCTGGCCCTCGTTGGCTCGCCCTTCAGGCGACCTTCGATGATCTCGCGCATGGCAACTTCGATCGATTGGAACGGTTCTCCAGCCGAATCGAAGCGTTCTGTGGTGCCCGCAAGGCCCGCCACTGGTCGATTCACTCTCTGTCAACGCTGCCAGAACGAAGGTTCAACTTGATCGAAGATACCGCAAGTCAGATGCCCGGTGCCGTGGCAAGAAGCCACTGGGGACGCACTCGCCTTTTCCTGTTTGAGTGGGCGTGCAACCTGTGCGTCTCGATCCTGTACGCAGTGATCGTCATGACGTTTCTGATTTCTGGGGTGGTTGCCAAGGCCTGGGCAACCTCAATGCACAAGGCGAAATCTGAAGACTGGCCGCCAATGCTAGAAATTCCGTCATGCGATCGCGGTAGACGGACAACTGGTCGCGCCGATTCACGTGGTCCCGGCACGCTTGATCTTCGCGGGTTGGCACGGGCTGCAATGTCGTTCCTCAAGCGGGACAGGTCCTTCACCACGATCGATTTCAACTGGCTTGATGCGGTGCGGGGCAGAGAGGTTCCGACCCGGCTCTATTTGCCGAGCGCTGCCAAACCGCTGGGAAGTCTGCCGCTCATTGTCTTCTCTCACGGCCTTGGCGGATCGAGGAACGACTATCAGTACCTCGGGAGATTCTGGGCGTCGCGCGGCTGGGCCAGCCTGCATGTCCAGCACGTCGGAAGCGATAGGAGCCTGTTTTGTGGCAATCCGTTCACGGTCGTTCGAAGGGCACTTGCCTCAGTCACTGAACGCGAAGCGCTAGACAGAGTCGCGGACCTCCGGTTCGCACTCGATGCAATCCAACGGTCAGGCCTCGCCGAGTTCTTGGACGATGATCGCATCGTCGTTGCAGGTCATTCCTTCGGCGCAAACACCGCCTTGCTGGCCGTCGGTGCTTCCGTGACCAGGTATCAGGACATCGTGGTGACTCACGATGCACGATTCAAGGCTGCGCTGTTGATCTCTGCTCCGCAGTTCTACGGCGAAGCTGACCTGGTTGCCGTTCTGGCGGAAGTGAGCGTACCGACACTCCATGTGACTTCCACGGGAGACTTGATCAATATTCCCGGCTTCGTCTCATCAGCTCATGATCGCTTGGCAGTCTTTGAATCTGTCCCGGACTGTCGCAAGACGCTTGTGACCTACGAGGGTGGTACCCACAGCATGTTCTCGGATTTGAAGTTCACTGGCGGCCGCAAGTTCAATCGACAAGTCAAGATCGCCACCCAAGAGTTGTCAATCGCCTTCCTGTCGCAAGCCTTCGAGCATGACAACTTCTCGATCGCTACCTGGACAAGAAAGTGGAATAGTCTGCTCTCCTTGAACTTTCCTGTCCTGAACTCGGCGGTAGGCTGAGAAGGGTCTTGCAGCGCGCTCGAAAGCACTCGCCTGGCCGGCAACCAGGTACCACATCGATCGCAAGCATGGCAACGTGCCAAAAAGCGGGCGCAGTCGAGCGGGTGCGTTTCTGATGAATCGCCTGGCGAAGGCTGGGGTGTATGCATGGATGGATCGGCGCAGTCTTGAACTTCAAATTGACCCGACCTGGCGACGCCTTTTCAGAGCCATTCATTCCTATCAAACGGCTCCGGTTGGGGTGGGCGGATGTTGCTGCTTGAACTCGTGAGAGGTCAAGTAGCTCAAGCTGCTGTGAGGGCGGACGGCGTTGTAGTGCTGCCGCCAGGACTCGATGACGATGGCTGCTTCGCGACAGGATCGAATCGACGCGAGCCCCTGCGCGAACTGTTCAAGCAGATTCAGTGACCGAGCCCTGAAGGAGCCGAAAGGCTTGCGCCTTCAGGCATCATCCATCGGCGCAGTTAGAGCGAAACGGCGACCAATTCAGCGATCTACTCAGCGACAACCTGCATAGAATCTTCCGCCGTATTCAGCCCGCTTCTGGAAGCGAGCATAGGACTGACGTTGAGTAGCGCTTCAAACGTCGTGTTGTGCATGATCGGCACGAGTAGATTGCGCATCAAGAGAACCGAAAGCTCCTTGTCGGCGACTCCTTCTCTCGGCAGACGTGTAATCAGCGCCGGCGTTACAAGCACGAGACCATTCCGTGAATTTGCCAAGCCCTTGTCGATCTCGCGCATCATCAGCGAACCAAGGGGAAGATCGTTCTCACTGAACCAAACCTTCACATCGGCCGTCACCAGCAAATCGTTCAGCAATTTTGCCGGCCCTTGTCGATCGTCCCACGCATGGCACAGGAAGACGTTACGAAGGTCAGGTCATTGCACAGCCCGCGTTTCAACAGTCTCGCTGACTGGCGTGAGCGTCTGCACTTGAGCAGGCGTGTACAGGATGGAAGAGCCAGGCATCGACCAGCGAGCCCTCACACTGCCGCCGCCACTGCTGCGACCACTGCTGTAGCTGCTGCCACCACCACCACCGTATGACGATGGGTATGGCGAGCTGTACCCATCATAGCTGCCACGGTAACCTCTGCTAATGCATGCTGGGCATGCCGCAGCCGCGGAAGAGGAGTTATGACCACGAACAGGGGCTGTGCCTCGAGACATGCGATCCATGGTACTGATCAATTTCCCAACATACAAGACTCAGGTTAGTGGTCAACCTAGCTGCCTCCTCACTCTTTCTTGCTGCTGATGTAGCCGGCCTACGTGTACGGCTCCTTCACTTTTCGGGCATTGAAGACGACGCATCATCCTGGTCCCGTGAAGGTTCGCGATGCCTTGAGGAGAGGCATCCCCGATGGTTCACTCGGCTTTTGTACTGTCCACCCAAGAGTCGAGAACCTGGAACACTTCGGGCAACTCGCTGTAGCTCAGTGGTTGGTTGTAGGTCACGACCGTCCGTGACATTCCGACCAGTCGGTCCCTCAGATTGTCGCGATGCTCGGCCCAGAACTCGGTGAGTCTCTCACGGTCGATGCAGCCAGTCAGCGGGTCTTCCAGCGCATTGGGAGCGCCCAGGTGCATCGACGAGTCACCCACTGCTCGAACGCAGTAGTCACCGAATTCAATAGCGTTCCGGTCGTCGGACATTGGGTTGAAGCAGACGTCGATTAGATAGTCCTGCATTGCCGCCCTGATTCCCGCTCCATCTTTGTGGCCTGACTCGTCGTAGACACCGGTTCCGATGCCGAAGTCGCGACGACCGTTGGACAGTTGGTAGATCACGAACGCCTTGACGGCGTTGCGCAATGCGTCCATCGCAAACTCGATCGAAGCAGCGCCGTCTGGAGTGCGATCCAGGCCGTATGCGTCGGATACTGAGAGACTGTTCACATCAGTGAGGAAGCTGCGGCCGGTGTCGACGTATACCTGTCGGAATCGGCGAAAAACCTCCTGTGAAATGCGGCGCATGGACGCCAGCGCCAACATGCTCACGTCGCCACTGACGGTGGCAGCTGAGTTTTCGTAGCGCAGCAGCGCCGAGTAGACGTTTTGAACACTCCCATTCCTGTCGATGCTGCAGGTCAGGCGAAATAGCATCATGTCGTTCCACCCCAGCACACCTCTGCTGGGGGACGTCAGGTGGTCGATCAACGACACCGGAAACTTTCCGGGCTTCCCGAAGATGCGTTCAGCAATCTCGACCGCATCGGCCGAATCGCGGACGCGGTTGCCTCGCGGCGCGCCGAATCCAGCTCGATCGAGCAGGAGGACAAGAGAGTAGATCGAGCGGTGGCGCAGGCTGCGTTCGCCCTCTCGGGCCGACGAATAGTCGGGCAGTCGTGAGACGAGCGTGTCGATGGCTTCATTCGCAACGGCTGGACTCAGCTCGTAGGCGCCATTGACCAGTATCCGCCACAGCTTATCTTGCGCGGCATCACCTTCGCTGAAAGTGAAGTCGCTGCGACTCAGCACGCCAGCTATGGTCTCCCGGCCAGCGAGGATGTCGTCAACCGCATCTCTGTAGAGCCTATACGTGTCGGCAGCTAGCGGCACCTTGAAGCGGACAATGAGCTTGAGGTAGTTCTCGAGGTTTCGACTGTCGAAGTTGAAGCAGGCCCGCGTGCGCATGTCGGACTCAGTGGCGGGAGAGAACTTCGTAAAGCCAAGAATCTGCACGTCGAACAGCTCTTGCAACAAGAACTTTGCTGTCGGATCGACGTCGTCCATGGCGGCTTCAAGGCCATCGGACGTCTTGATTGTGGCGGTCATGGGATCAGTGGCCCTCCGGGCAGAGAACGATCCCGTTCGGTCATCTGTCTCCTCGATATAGATGCGCCGAAACACTCCCGGAAAGTGCAGGTGAAGCAGGATCAGGTTGACCAAATCGCCAGGATGAAAGTCGCTCCGATCGAATGGCGTCTTCTCCATCTGCATGAGCAGCATGGCGTTGACGAAGCGCTTGACCTTGCGAAGGTCGCCGAGCAGTGGCGCATAGTCTTTCGCATGCGGTCCATTGATCAGCTTCGCGGCCTCGGCCGTGACGACTGACAGCTTGTCCAGCGCTTCCACTGGGATGGTCTCGAACCGTTGCGATTCAGTTTTCCAGTCGGTCTTCAAGAAGTTCTCGATGGTTGTCGGATCGACGAACAAGCTGAGCTTGACCGTGATGAACTTCTCCAGGAATTCGCGTGCCCTGCTTCCCTCGTCCTTGCCCGCGATCAGCATCTCGGTGTCGTAGCATAGGATGTAGAGCGCGCGTTTCAGGTTGAACGTTCGGCGCACCGTAAACAACACGTTGTTGATCAGCTTGGGTTCGAGACGATCCAGGTCGTCGATGACGATGATGAGACGCCGACCGAGTTGCTCAAGAACCTCGTCGATGTTTTCGAGCATCTCGTCCATGGTTTCGCTAGAAGGCTCCAGCGTGAGCTTGATGCCTAAGAAAGAAAGGTCAGTGTTGCCTTTGAGCATGCGCGAGTAGCGGTTGGCGGCCGGAGCGAACTCAGGAGCGAATGCCTTCTGTCGGATGCCGGCGCACAACTCCTTCACGAACCGCTCTGCAAGGTCGGGCTCCGAGGCATAGCGCAGTGGCTGGAACTTGATGACGATAACCGTGCGGTCGTCACTCCAGCGTTGCTCAGCTAGGTTGATGAAACTGGTCTTTCCGACGCCCCATGGCCCGTCCACGCCGAAGACCAACCCAGGGTGGGCGCCTGCGGCGAGGACCGTCTCGGCAAATTGCTCCGCCTGTTTGACGACACCGAGCGCATCCTCTTCAGCAGAGACAACCTCGACATCGGTCAGAAAGGTCAGTTGCGTCCGATTCTTTGCGAAGCGCGCGAGGAATGTCCGCACCATCGGCGATAGCAGCACGCCCAGCAACGCGAATAGCACAGTCGGAGCCCAGGCCGGTTCGAGGTGCGATGCGACGTCATGCGCACGTGCCAGCTGTGGCTGGAGTAGAAAGTCGATCTCGCTGCCGACGCAAAAGAGTACCAGGAGGTCGATGCGCCAGCTGGCGATCACGCGCCATGCATGCCTTTGCGCTTGCCGTTGCAGCGCGTAGACCACGACCACGCAAAGGGCGCAGACGATGCAGGCCACCGACCATCCTGATCCTGCCCGGCTCTCGAGCGCCTTGCCGAATTCCACGCTCGCTAGAAAGCAGAGCCGGACGACTTCGGTCAGCACCGCACCGAGAGCGACTACCTTGCCGAAGATCAACAGCTCCGGCATTCTCATTTGCTTCGCAGCGGACAAATCCTCTCCCCCGAGACTTGAATTCTTGGGTGCGAGGAAATCTAAAGCCGTCTCGTGGTTCTCGCGCCTAGTGGTTCCTCTGCCTATCGTTCAAGGGTACATCAGTGCGCCCTCGACTTGTCGGTCGCGTTGTCCCGTAAGTTGATGCGCGTAGAAAAAGGACGACCCATTGGGAACAACTGCGGTCGCGCAGCGCATTCACTATCGGGTCCGGCAACGGATTTTGGAGGCATGTGCAGGTGTCTCGCAATCAGCCCTTGAGGCGAGGGGTACTAAGCAGTCGTATCGCGGGCGCGGGTGGCGGACACCGCCGCCCCCACACTCGTAACGCGCACTGGCATGTGGGAGGAGCGTGCGTCCGCCACACCGGACTACTGCTTTGCAGCGGAAGCAGCCGACCGACCCGCGAGGCGCGACGCCCGGTACCGCATCATTGCCGACGGTCGACTCTGCCGTGTGGAGTCGTAGCAAGCCGCAGGTCTGAGAGTTCGTGGCGCGGCCTCCGCCGGCATCCGTTTGCTGGCGCCCAGCCTATCCTGCACTCACCTCTGTATTCGTATCTTCATTCGAATCGCCACCCATGGCCACTGGATTTCGCCGCCGAACCCAGCGCGTTCGGCAGTCTATTGCGCACCGCCGATGGGTGCGGGTGACGATCTCGGCCCAACAAGTGACTCGAAACCGATCCAAAGTGAATCAAACTGGGTCGCGGTCGCCGTCAACTTTCTGTGTCGCAAGCTCAATTGCAGCACGCAGGTAGACGAATCGGCGCCCAGGCATGTCAGCACCGAACCGGAACACCGAGCTGTTTGCGGCGCGCGGTCAAGGGCGGGCCCTGCCCGGCGCAGCGCACCCTTGACGGGGCGCGGCAAACAATGACGCTCGAGGCTCGGGCGCGGCAACACAACGTGATGCTGCGCCCCGAGCCCGGCCGGCGGCAAGGCCTTCCCCGCCCCGGGGCGGGGCCAGGGGTGGGGGTCAACGCTCCATTTCTGGCCCGGAGCGATCTCGGGTCACCACCGGACGCACGATGGGCTTCGGCTCTGGCCTGACCTCCACCACGCGCTCTCGCTGTCGCCGCTTGACGACTTCCTTGAAAAACGCCGACTCGCTCAAGAATCGACGGGCGTCCTTGGCCAGGGATTGATCCCACGGGTCGTGGGAATATTCGAGTGCAACGACGACATGCGCCCAGGCCACTATGGCCGCGCGCCGGCTGAGCTCATACGTCTTGCCAGTCTTAACGTCAGCGCTGACTTTGCGGAGTCGATCATCGTCCTTTGCCTTGATGCGCCAGAGCGCGTCGTGGCTCCGATTGGCGCCCCGTGTGAACTGGCGCGTCGCTTCGGCCTGGATGTCGCGATCGCGCAGCTTCTCGGCGAAGGTTTCGCGCCAGCGCTGCAGATCACCTTTGCGAGGATTCAGGCGCAGGCCCGAGATCGACTCGGCCCGCACACTCAGGTGAACGTGCGGGTTGGCCTGGTGGTCGTGCAGCACCATCAGCCACCGATGTCCCGCGAGCTCGGTCTGTGCGAACTCGCGCGCTGCGCCCTTCACGGCGTCCGGATCCGTGCCCCGTGGCATCGACAGCATGATGTTGAACGCTTCGCGCCGGTGGCTGACCTCGTCGATGAAGGAACCGCCGAAACGCCACTGGTCGACCAGGTCGCGCAAGGCCTCCTTGCCCTGGTGATCGACCCTGCGGTCGTCCTCGATGGTGAGCTGGCCGTTCTTGCTGATGTAGCGGAAGTGCGCTGCGATGGCGGCCATCCCGCGACCACCACCCGTGACCTTAACCATCACCTGCGGAGCGCGCAACGTCACCGTCGCGTGAATGCGGTTGCGGATGCCCTGTGCGCGCTGCCAGACCGAGCCGCTCAGTCGCGGCAGCGGGCTTGTCTTGACCATTCGACTACCGGGATAGAAGAGGCGTTCGCCCCACTGCACCAGCACGCCGTCCACCGAGGGCGTTGCCGTCATGACGATCGCTTCGAGGTGCGCGGCGCCGCCAGGCGCTCGCGACGAGCACGGGCAGATGGCTGCAGGCCAATGATCAGTCGGGAGGCGATCGCGATGTGCTCCAGCATTTGCTTGCTCATCGAATCAACATCCGCGCTCTGCCCTGCCAGCCCGTTCGCGCCGGCCATGCGCACCATCCGCGCGAGGGCGTTCAAGTCGACGCGCAGCCCAGCCAGCGCATCGGTCGACTTCGCAAGGGCTGCCACGGCGTCGCCGTGATCCGACGGCCTCATGGGCGGTGGAGATCCTTCGAGCAATCCGGCCACGTAGTGCCCCTGGGACACATCGGCCGCACGGGCTCGTGTGGCGAGTGCGGTCGCGGCCTCGGGGGCCACGCGGATCGTGACCTTGATGGCGGCCCGGTCGATCGGCGTGCGGGCAGGTTGCGTGACGGTGCTGTCCGCATAGACCTGCCCATCGAGCGCCTGGCGGATGGCCATGCGAACCACTGCGGCGGTCGTCATGTGCCGCGCAGCCGCGAGCGAATGCAACCGGTCGGCCGCGCCGTGGAGATCGACGGTGACGCGTTGTCTGGAAGCAGTGGCCATGACGTCGATGCTCCTGGTTCTGCGTGCGATGCAGTTCCGCACGTTTGGTGGCCGGCCAGTTCCGACGGTCCCGAGCGAAGCCTCGTCGCGCCGCAGGGGTCGGACAGTCCGACCCTCAACCCAATCGATGCGCGAGCTCGGACAAGCGTTGCCGGAAGTCCGTGAGATCAGCTTCACGGAAGTCTCCGCGAGCCCTGTTGATCTTGTCGAGAGACCTCTCGAGAAGCGCGCAGGTGGCGGTCGCCTTGGCGAGTTCAGTGGGCCTGGGCGACAGCGTGGGGGGCGCGAGGGAACGTGGTGCCTTCAGTGCTGCTACCGCGCTCCGAGTGATGTCGCCGCCGGCAATCAGCGCGCTGACCTGCTCGGGCTTCTCGTCATGCAGCTTGCTCAGCTCGTACAAGGTTCGTGGCGAGGTGCACAGGCCTGTCTTCAAGGCTTGGTCGACGGGCGGCGGCAGGTCGAGCAGCGCCAGGTGATGCGCCACCGTCGTCAGATCCATACCCAGCTTCCGGGCGATCACCGCGTTGGACTCGCCCGCCACGACACGGCCCTTGATGAAGCGTGCGAGTTCCAGGGGCGACAGGCCGTGACGCTTCTGATTCTCAGCAACTGCGGCATACGGATCTGTGGCGGCGTCGCGCACAACGATCGGCACGAGATCCAGCCCCGCTTTCAGCGCTGCACGCAGTCGCATCGTCCCGAAGTGGATCATGTAGCGACCCGCCGAATCGGCAGGGTGAACGACGATGGGCTGCAAGATGCCACGATCGCGAATGTCCGCCGCCAGTTCGTCGATGTGACAGTCGGCGAACTCGGTGCGTGGGTTGGTCGCGTCCTCATACAAGAGCCAGACGGCTACCTGCAGCGCCAGCCCCGTCGTGGGCTTGCCTTCGGGTGCAGAGGAGGACTTCAGGGCCGACGCTTGCGGCCGTGGCAGTAAGTCCGCCCCAAGATGCTCGGTACGGCGCGGTTCATCAGATCCGGCTCCACTCTTGAGCAGATCGAGCTGAGCTTCCTTGAACTTTTGCCACGACAACGTCATGGAGTGATGGTGACGCAATGCGATGCCGCCGTAAACACAGGCGACTCTCTGCAGCGCGGCGTCCCGCGAAGTGTCGGAAACGCTCGGCGCGTCCAACGCGATCCGTTTTGCGTGCGACCCGCTCACGCTTCGTTTCAAATATATTTTCGAGCGTTGATTTCAGTACCCCACCCGAGTAAGGCTCGCACTGGATTTCAGCTCAAAACCAGCGCTTCGACCTGCGGAATCTCGACCTACAGTTCGAGGACATGTCGGCTTCCGGAGCGCTCCATGCACACCGCTGAAAATCAAGCGCGGGTGGTCATCCCCGACTCACCACCCGCCCCGCTCATGAGGCTGCCGATGGTCATGCGGTGGACAGGGCTCGGCCGCTCCACGATCTATCGCTTGATTGCGGAGCAACAGTTTCCGCCACCCGTCGTGTTGGCCGCGCGTGCGGTCGCTTGGCGCCTGACAGATCTGGAACGCTGGAGCGCGGATCGCCCGACGTCCTCGCATTGAGCATCCCGCCCATGTGCATGGAAAATCCGATTTCCTATGCACGTCCGGGGCACGTGCACAGAAAGTCCGAATTCCTATGCAGGCTCCGTTGGGTTCGTGCCGATCGGCCCGAGTGCTTCGACCTTGCCGGCGACCGCTCTGCAAGCAATCAGCAGATCGGTCACGATCCGCTCGTCGATGTTCAAGTCGCCCTCGTATTCACCCAGGTTGCGGAGCTCGTGGCACTTCGACAGCACGCGCCAAACCGGGGGGCCCAGTCCCAGCGTGTGCGGCAGCAACTGGAAGACGATGTATCGATTGGTCGATCGATACCCGTGCCAGCGCAGCGCGGCCAGACAAAGCCCGTGGGCCGCGTTGTAGCCGAGATCGAAGCGGCTTTCGAGGGCCAGCGCAGCGTTGGAGGCATCGAGCAGCCTTGCCAGGCCAGCGCGTTTGAGCCCGGCAAATTCCTTGGCATCAGGCGGCTCGGCTTTCAGCGGCTTGCCCGGCCCGGTCAGGTTTTCAAACGGCGAGGGCATCTTCACCTCCGATCAGCCAGATCTTGGGCTGCGCCAGGACGCGGGTCAGGAACGATTCCTCGTTCTTGAGGCGCTTCTGGAAGTCTGCGCGCGTCAGGATGGTCGGATTGACGGGCCGCCCGAGTGTCGCGCTGGCAGTTTCGAGCGCGCCGAAAACGTCGGCGTAGGCGAGTTCATCGGACAGCAACAGCACGTCGATGTCGCTGCCTGCGGTGTCGGTGCGCTTGGCGATTGAACCGTACACAAAGGCGGCCCTGATCTTCCCGGCCAGCGGCGCAAGCGCCTCTCGCAACGGATCTGCCAGCCCGATCGTCTTGCGTGCGATGCCGCTCAGCTCTTCGAAGATGGGCGAGTCGGGATTCGCCTGGTAGTGCTTCTGGTTGCCGACGGCACGCACCGTGACGAGACCGCTCTGCGCCAGATTCGCCAACTCACGCTGCACGGCGCCGGAGCCGCTCTTCGTCAGTCCGATCAGTTCGGTCGCATAGAAGCTGCGGCCCACCTGGCCGAACAACAAGCCGATCAGGCGCTGCCTCGTTCCAGAGAACAATGCATCGGCAAGGCTGGACGGGGGTGTCTCGGGGTTGGCTTGAATGCCCATATTGGGCATGAATATACCCAAAATGGGCATGTGATGCGAGGCCAGCGTGGATATGGGCGCTCGCCCTCCTGGTACGAAGCACGTGTACATCCGATCGTCACGACGCCAAAACGTGTCGATTTTTGGCCGGTAAATCGACATCACGCGTTTTGAGCCACCGGCTCTATCCGTCCGCGCGTCACAGGATCCGCCCCCTGGCGCAACTCGTCCAGATAGTCCGCCCAACGCTGCAACATCGCCCGCCGCTGTTCGATGAACTCCGTCCGGTTGTAGGCCCGCCCCAGGTTGTCCCGCACCGAATGCGCCAGCTGCGCCTCGATGACATCCGGACTGAACCCCAGTCTCTCGTGCAGCATCGTCCGCGCCGTCGCCCGGTACCCGTGCATGACGACTTCGTCGGCCGCAAACCCCATCGCCCGGAACCCGGCGTTGATCGTGTTGTTGCTCATCGGCCGATCGTGGTGCCGCTCCCCCCGAAACACGAGCTTGCCGCGCCCGGTCAGCTCGTGGAGTTCGCGGAACACCGCCACCGCCTGCCGGGGCAGCGGCACCAGGTGCGGCGCCCCGTGCAGCTTCTGCTGGACTTCGCGCTTCATGCGCGCGGACGGCACCGTCCACAGCGCGTTGTCGAGGTCGATCTCCGCCCACTCGGCGAACCGAAGCTCCCCGGGCCGCAGCAGCAGCATCGGCGCCACTTTGAAGGCCGCCCGCACCACCGGCGTGGCGGCATAGGCGTCGCAGGCCCGCAGCAACTCGCCGAACCGCTTCGGATCGGTGATGGCCGGCATGTGCTTGGGCTCCGGCCGCCGCAGCGCATCCTTGAGGTCACGCGCCGGGTTCGCCGTCATCCGACCCGTGGCCACCGCGTAGCGGAAGACCTGGCTGCAGTTCTCCAGCGCCCGGTGAGCCGTCTCAATGACGCCGCGCTTCTCGATGCGACGCAGCACTTCCAGCAGCCGCACGGGAGTGATCTCCGCCACCGCCTCATGGCCGACGTACGGGAACACGTCCGCCACCAGCCGCCCGATGATCTTCTCGGCGTACATCGGCGCCCAGCCGCTCTTCCTGATGTCGAACCACTCCCGGGCCACCGCCTCGAAGGAATCGAGCGGCGGCAGGCCCTTGGCCTTGCGCTCTTCCACGATCTCGGCCTGGGCCCAGGAGGCCTTCTCGGCCTTGCGCAGGTCGCTCGGGTTCTTGCCCTCGGCCAGCAGCGCCCGCGCCTCGTCGGCCTTGCGCCGCGCCAGGCCCAGCGACGTGTCCGGATACGTGCCCAGCGACAGCGTGTTGCGCTTGCCGTGGAACCGGTAGTCGAAGCGCCAGCCGTGTGCCCCGCCGCCCACGAAGAGCAGCAGGTACAGGTTGTCCCCGTCGCTCAACCGTCGGCGGGAATCGCCGGGCTTGATCGCGCGCAGGGTGGCGTCACCAGGGATCAGGTTGCGTGCCATGACAGTAACTTTCCGGCCAAAAAGCGCCAAAAGGACAGTTACTGGCGACCTTACTGCTCAGACCCGGCTACCGCAACGAATTCCATGAAGCTGGTCGGGACAACAAAAAAGCCCTAGAGCGTTGATTCTCAAGGGCTTTTTGGATTTCCTGGGACGCTGTGGGACGTCCTCGGACAGTAACTTGGTGGCCTGGGGCGGAATCGAACCACCGACACGCGGATTTTCAATCCGCTGCTCTACCAACTGAGCTACCAGGCCATTCGTCTTCTTCAGACTCGCTTCGTCGAACGGCTCCTGGCGGAGCGCTCAGCGAAGCCCGCTAGTATAGCAGCGTCCAAAGCTGCCACGGCAAAGCCTGCGGAAAAAGTTCAGGCTACGCCGCGCTTGCCGCGCGACAGATCCACGCCGAGCTGCTTGAGCTTGCGGTACAGGTGGGTGCGTTCGAGGCCGGTCTTTTCGGCCACGCGGGTCATCGAGCCGTTCTCGCGCGCGAGGTGGAACTCGAAGTAGCTCTTCTCGAAGGCGTCGCGGGCCTCGCGCAGCGGGCGGTCGAGGTCGAAGCTCTGTTCCGGCTGGGGGCCGAGGTTGAGCGGGGCCGCGGGTTGCAGGCCGAGGCCGCCGGTCATGGCGGCCTCGACGGTCATCGCGTCGGGGCGGTAGCCGCCGCTGCCTTGCAGCATCCCGGCCTGCAGGTCGGTGGGGGCGGCCGGGCGCGAGCTGGGGCGGGCGAGCCCTTGCTCGACGGCGCGCAGCAGCTTCTGCAGGGTGATGGGCTTTTCCAGGAACGCGATGGCGCCGTACTTGGTGGCCTCGACGGCGGTGTCGATGGTGCCGTGGCCGCTCATCATGATCACCGGCATGTTCAGCTGCGCGGTGGCGCCCCACTCCTTGAGCAGCGTGATGCCGTCGACATCGGGCATCCAGATGTCCAACAGCACGAGGTCGGGACGCAGGCGCTCTCGCACGAGGCGTGCATTCGCGGCGTTTTCCGCGACCTCCACCGTATGACCCTCGTCGGTGAGGATCTCGGACAGCAGGGCGCGGATGCCCATTTCGTCGTCAACTACAAGAATCGTGGCCATGAATTCGGGGGAGCTGCGGGTCGGCTCGACTGAGCCGTTGCCGGTAGCGAATAGCGCTTTATACAGGGGTTTCGCGGGGCGACTCTTTGGGGGTCGCCTCTACGAAGCGGGAAAATGATATCGAAACCTGGGCTCCGGCGGCGCCGGTGGCACCGTCCTCGCCGCTGCCCAGGTTCGCGATGCGGACGCGGGCTCGGTGTTCATCGGCAATCTTCTTGACGACCGCCAGGCCCAGGCCGGTGCCCTTGGACTTGGTGGTGACGTAAGGCTCGAACGCGCGCTGGAGGACATTCTCCGGAAAACCGGGCCCATTGTCCTCCACCTTGAGGCGCACGGCGCGCAGCCGCCCGTCGTCGTTGCGAGCCGACTCGGTGCGCACGCAAACAAGGGCGTCCGGCCAGATGGACGCGGCGTCCAGCGCGTTCTGCACGAGGTTGTGCACCACCTGGCGCAGCTGCGTGGTGTCGCCCATGATCTGCGGCAGTCCCGGCTCCAGCTTCGAGACGAGATGGCCGTTCTCCTGCGCGTCGCCGTACAGCGCCAGCACCTCGGCCACCAGCGCGTTGAGGTCGATCGGCACCAGGTTGGCGTTGGGCAGGCGAGCGTAGTCGCGGAACTCGTTGACCAGCTGCTTCATGGCCTGCACCTGGGCGACGATGGTGCCCACGCTGCGCGACAACATGGCCTGGTCGGCCGCATCGGCCAGCTTGCTTTCCAGCTTGAACTGCAGGCGTTCGGCCGACAGCTGGATCGGCGTGAGCGGGTTCTTGATCTCGTGGGCCAGCCGGCGCGCCACCTCGCTCCACGCGGCCGAGCGCTGCGCCGACACCACCTCGGTGATGTCGTCGAACACCATCAGGCGCGCGTCGCCGGGCAGCAGCGCGCCGCGCACCAGCAGCGTCAGCTCGTGGCCCTTGTCGCCCACCTTGAGGTCGAACTGGTCCTGCCACAGCACGCGCTCGCCGGCCTCCGGGCTGGCCAGGTGCAGCTCGAAGCGCTGCTCCACGGCCTGGGCGAAATCGCCCAGCAGCGGGATGTCTTCCAGCTTTCGGCCCTGGTACGCCGACAGCGGCACGCGCAGGATGCGCGTCGCACCGGGGTTGACGGTGTCGATGCGCCATTGCGTGTCGAACAGGATCACGCCCGCCGTGAGGTTGTCCAGGATGGTCTGCAGCCGCGTGCGCGCGCCCTCCACCGCCGTCACGCTGCGATCGACGTCGGCGCGCGCCTGCCCGAGCTGTTCGGTCATCTGCGCGAACGACCGCGTGAGGCCGCCGATCTCGTCGCGCGACTCGTAGACCGGCTTGGCGCCGAGATCGCCGGCGGCGACCGCGCGCATGCCGTCGGCCAGCAGCAGCAGCGGCCGCGCGAGCTGGTTGCCGAAGGTGATGGCGATCAGCACCGAGCCGAACACGGCCAGCACCACCGCCAGCGTCAGCGTGCCCACGTACATGCGGCGCAGCCCCTCTCTGGCCAGCGCGCGCTGCTGGTAGTCACGGTAGGCGGCCTGCACGGCCAGCGCGTTGTTGACGACCACCGGCGGCAGCGGCTGCACCGCGAGCAGGAAGCGCTCGCTGTTGTCGAGCGACAGGCTGCTGGAAGGCACCTGCACGACGGCCCGCACGCGCGCGGCCACGCCGGTGCCCGGCGAGGCCTCGTCCTCCAGGCCTTCCACCTGGCTCGCCTGTCCCGCGGCGCGCGCCTGCTGGATCAGCGCCGTCGAGGGCCGGTCGGGCATCAGCGACGGGCGCGAACTGGCCGTCAGCACGATCTGGCCATTGCCGGCCACCAGCGCGAGATCCTGCGCGCCGATCTGGTCGCGCATGCGCTCCAGCGCGAGCGCGGCACCGGGCGCGTGCGGGTCGCCCAGCCGGGTGGCCACGTTGCGCGCCTTCTCGACGAGATCGGCGGACAGCGTGTCGAGCGTGCCCTTGCCGAGGTTCAGGCCGGCCACCAGGGCGTGGTCGACCTTGGTGTCGAACCAGGCGTCGATGCTGCGGGTGACGAACTGCAGCGACACGGTGTAGATCAGCGCGCCCGGCACCACGCCCACCAGCGCGAAGATGGCCGCCAGCTTCAGCAGCAGCCGGCTGCCGAACTTGCCGCTGCGCCAGCGCAGGCCCAGCCGGATGGTGGCGCCCACCAGCACGACGAGCAACGCCAGCGCCACGGCGGCGTTGAGCCAGAACAGCCACACGAAGTTGCGCTCGTACAGCGCGGGTTCGCCCGAGGCGAGCGACACCACGAAACCCAGCACGAGCGCCACGCCCAGGAACGCCAGGATCGAGACGGTCCACACGAAGCGCACCGAGCGGCGGCTCATCTTGAACGACGGCCGCTTGCGACCGCTCTTCGAGGCGTCGTCGACAGCCACGGGATTGCCCATGTCCTATTCGACCGGGATCGTGCGCTCGACGCCCAGTTCCCACTCGGACCGGGCGTTCAGGTCGAGCTTCATGGGTGGCGGCAGCTGCGAGGAGTCGAGATAGAACTGGAAGTCGACGTAGTACTTGTCGGTGGCATTCACGTCCGCGTCGGCGATGCGCCAGCGCGCGATGCGCGTCACGGTGGTGAGCGCCTCCTCCAGCGACGGATACGACTGGCTGAACGCGCCCAGGCTCACGCGCCAGGCCGAGGTGAGCGGCTGGTACGACAGGCGCCAGCTGCGCGAGATGCGCGCCACGCGCTCGTCGCGCCAGTACCAGCGCGGCTTCTTGACGGTGGCCTCGGCCACGAAATAGACCGGCACGCCGCGCCGCAGCGCATCCTCCACCGCCCGGCTCAGCGTGAGGTTGGCCACGAAATCCAGCACCACGCCGCCGTCCTGGCGCTTGGCCACGATGGTTGGCAGCTCGACTCCTTGCGCGCTCGCCTCGGGCGAGAACCCCGCCAACCCGACGAAGCACGCCACGGCCAGGAACGCTGCCGCCACGACGCGTCGGGCGTCTTGGGCCAGGTGAACCCAGCAGGGAAGCGATCGGACCAGGAACAGGTGCACGGTGGCGATGCGAAGATCGCGCATGGGAGCGCGGAGTGGCTTGAAGCGATACGAACAGAAGAAGGCGTCAGGCAGCGCCGGCAGCAGCCTCCTTGCGCAACAGCGCGTAGTAGAAGCCATCGGAGACGACGAGGGAGGCCGCGACGACACCGTTGCCGGGCGATGATGCCCCAGTCGAACCATTGTCCGGCAGCGGCAGCAGGTGGCCGGGCGAGCGGTCGTCCAAATGGGCGCCGGAGGCACCGCGGCGTTGCAAAAATGCGTCGATCTGGTGCTGGCCCTCCGTCCGGAATACCGAGCAGGTGGCATAGAGGAGCCAGCCACCGGGCTTGAGCAGCGGCCACAAGGCGTCCAGCAGCTCGGCCTGGATCCGCGCGAGCGCGGCGATGTCGTCTTCGCGGCGCAGCCAGCGGATGTCGGGGTGCCGGCGCACGATGCCCGAGGCGCTGCACGGCGCGTCGAGCAGGATCGCGTCGAAGGGCTGGCCGTCCCACCACTCGGCGGGGCGGCGGCCGTCGCCCGCGCGGGTGTGCGCCTTCAGCCGCAGGCGCGCGAGCGTGTCGTCCACGCGCGCGAGGCGCTTCGGGTCCGCATCGAGCGCCAGCACGGCGAGATCGGCCAGTTCCAGCAGGTGGGCCGTCTTGCCGCCCGGGGCGGCGCAGGCGTCGAGCACGCGGGCACCGGGCGGCAGGCCCGCGCCCACCAGCAGCTGGCCGGCACGCTGGGCGGCCGCGTCCTGCACCGACACGGTGCCGTCGGCGAAACCGGGCAGCCGCTCGACGGGCACCGGGGCGTCCAGCACGATGGCCTGGGCGCCGACGAGCCGGCCGGCGAGGCCGGCGGCCTGCAGCTGCGCCAGGTACTGCGCACCCGTGAACTGGCGGACGTTCACGCGCAACGTCATCGGCGGGCGCTCCTGGGCCGCGGCCAGCAGGCCCTGCCACTGGTCGGGCCAGTCGGCCTTCAGGCGGTCTATCCACCACTGCGGATGGTTCCAGCGCGCCGTCGGCTGCTTCAGCGCGGCGGCCACCAGGGCCTCGCGCTCGCGCAGGAAGCGACGCAGCACGGCGTTGACGAACGACCCCGATTGCGGGGCCCGCCGGCGCACCGCGGTCACGGCCTGGTCCACCAGCGTGTGGTCGGTGTACGGCGCGGCTGCGTCGGGCCACAGCAGGGCGAGCGCGCTCAGCAGCAAGGCCTCCACCGCGGGCGGCGGCGTGCGGGGCGCGAGGATCGTGCGCAGCGCCTGGGCGGCACCGAGCCGGCGCAGCACGAGGAACGACAGCGCCTGCGTGCCCGGGCGCAGCGGGCCGGGACACGCCACGAGCACGTCGGTGAGCGAACGGCCGCTGCGAACGGCCTGCACGGCATCGGCCGTCTGTTCGAGCAGGCGGGAAAGCGCAGGCGCCTGGCCGGCGGGCGCGGCGCGGTTGTTGTTGTTGTTGTCGGAAGTCACGCGCTGGAGTCTACCCACCCAGGTTTGCTGCGGCGCGAAGTCGCTGGATCCACCCCCGCCAGGCCAAACGCACCCGCGAAACCCGGGGAATGGGCGTCGGCGCAAAATGGGGCGATCCGGATCCACCCAAGACGCCCATGTCCACCCCCGCTTCGCCGCCCGAACCCTCGCTCACCGCCAGCCAGGCGCCGCCGCGCTCTCTGGCGTTGATCCGCACCGAGGCCGACCTCGCCGCCCTCCCGGCCTCCGAGCGCATCCGCTACCGGCTGGTGGGCGCCGACTGCCGCTTCCACGCCAACGACAACATCTCCGACTTCGTGCACCCCGGCGAGACCGAGGAGTTGAAGGCCGAGGTGGCCGAGAAGATGCAGGCCGTGCTGCGCGCGCTGGTGATCGACACCGACTCGGACCACAACACCCAGGAGACCGCGCGGCGCGTGGCCAAGATGTTCGTCGACGAGGTGTTCCGCGGCCGCTACCAGCCCATGCCGGCGGTCACCGAGTTCCCGAACGTGTCGCGCCTGAACGAGCTGATGATCGTGGGGCCCATCTCCGTGCGCAGCGCCTGCTCGCACCACATGTGCCCGATCCTGGGCCGCATCTGGATCGGCGTGCTGCCCAACGAGCACTCCAACCTGATCGGGCTGTCCAAGTACTCGCGCATCGTCGACTGGATCATGACGCGCCCGCAGATCCAGGAGGAGGCGGTGACGATGCTGGCCAACACGCTGCAGGAGCGCGTGAAGCCCGACGGCCTGGCCATCGTGATGGAGGCCGACCACTTCTGCATGCAATGGCGCGGCGTGAAGGATCTCGACTCCGCGATGACCAACAGCGTGATGCGCGGCGCGTTCCTGAAGGACCCGCACCTGCGCCGGGAATTCCTGTCGCTGCTCTCGAAGAAGACCGCCTGAACCGCCGGAGCATCCCATGCTGGTACGACTGATGTATGCGAGCCGCGCGGCGGCCAACCTCGACAACGAGGAGGTGACCGCCATCCTGCGCAAGTCGCGCGCCACGAACGCGCGCGAGGGGATCACCGGCGCGCTGTGCCTGTGCAACAACGGGCGCCTGTTCATGCAGGTGCTCGAAGGCGGCCGCGACGCCGTGAGCCGCCGCTACAACCGCATCGTGGCCGACGCGCGCCACACCGACGTCACGCTGCTGCAGTACGAGGAGATCGACGAGCGCCGCTTCGCCGGCTGGTCCATGGGCCAGGTCAACATGGCGCGGCTCAATCCGGGCCTGATCCTGAAGTACTCGGAGCTGGGCACCCTCGATCCGTGGACGGTGCCCGGCGAGGCCACGGCGGCGCTGTTCGACGAGATGATCGCCACGGCGGCGATCATGGGACAGCCCTGAAGCGCCCATGAAAAGGGCGCCACGGCCTTGCGGCACGTGGCGCCCGACAACCAGCGCCGCGAAGCCGTGCAGCTCCGCGGGCCAGCCGATCAGAGGAACTTGTAGTTGAAGTAGACCTTCAGCACGCGACCTTGCGCGTCTTCGTTGCTGACCGGGATGATGCCCGAGGCACCGCCGAAGGCACGATAGTCGACCGGCGGACGGTGGGCCAGCACGTTGATGATGTTCGCACCCACGGTCAGGTTCTTCACCCCCGAGAATTCGAGCGCGTAGTCCATGCGGTTGTACGCGCTCATCTTGCACTGGGCGGCCGTCAGGCCTTCGCCCGGGCAGTCGGCCTGCGTGTAGCTCGGGTCATTGAAGTCGCCCTGCAGCGTCGTGCCGCTCTGGTGCGCCCAGCGAATCGTGTGGGTGAAGCTGCCGAGGGCCAGCGACTCCGTGAAGTTCATGCTCCAGTGCGGATAGCCGTAGCGGCCCGCCAGGTTGTCACCCCAGCCGCCCGTCCCGTTGCGAGTCGGGCTGTAGGTCTGCCAGTTCCCGGTGTAGGTGCCCTCGACGCCCGACGTCAGCTTGCCGACCGGCGTGTCCACGTCGCCGCTGACCCCGAAGTCGACGCCCGACGTGCGCGTCTCGAACAGGTTGCCGTACTCCAGCCGCACCGAAGCGATCGGGCCTTGCGTGATGCCGTACTGCGCCAGCTGCGCGGCGGTGAACGTGGGATCGGTGGCGCCCGTCGGATCGAACGGCGCGCGTGTGACGGCCGTCGTGTCGCCCGCATTCAACAGATCCTGCACCGACTTCAGGTTGATCTCGTTCTTGCGAAGGATCGACCACCAGTCGATCGTGGCGCTCCAGTGCTTGGTCAGCTGGAACACGGCGCCGAGCGATTCCGACAGCGAACGTTCGGGCTTCAGGGCAGGATTGTTGACCGCGATCTCGTTGACCTGCTCGGCGCACTCCTGGCTCTGGATCTGCTCGGCCTCTGCGATGAGGTTGGCGGCGTCGTTCGGATCGGGGTCGCTCGCGGCTTGGGTGCGCAGGGCGTTGGCGATCTGCGTGGCCGCCGGGCAGCGGACCGGATCGACGACGGCAGAAGAGAACGCCGATTTGGTCGACGGCGAGCTTTCCTGCAGGTTCGGCGCGCGGAAGCCGGTCTCGACCGTGCCGCGGAACTTCACCAGGTCGATCGGGGTGTACTCGAGCGACGCTCGCGGCGACAGGTGCGCGCCGATGTGCGGGAACTTGTCGACACGGGCGGCCAGGTTCGCCTGCATCTTCGTGATGATCGGGATCTGCAGTTCGCCGTAGACCGCTTCGAAGGTGCGCTCGCCATCGGATTGCGACTGGGCGTAGCCGACGATGTCGTTGGCAAGCAGGTTGGCCGTGGGCGTGAGCACCATCGACTCGTGGCGGATCTCGCCGCCCAGCGACAGTTGCAGCGGGCCGGCCGGGAGTTGCGCGATCGCATTGGTGACGTTGCCGTCGGCGAAGTACTGGCGATAGGTGCCGTCGAAGCCGTATTGCGGGAACAGCGTGTTCAGTACCGCCGCGCTGTTGGGGCCGCCGATCTTGTAGCCGCCAGGCACGTTGAAGAAGTCGGCGGCCACGGGGGTGAGTCCGCCGTACGTCGGGCTGTCCGGATTGGTATCGAATTGCCCGGGGTTGCCGACTTCCTGGTCGAAGCCGGACACGCTGAACTGGCCGCGCGAGCGATCCCTCGTGAACCCACCCATCACGCCAATGGCGGTGTCGTAGTCCCAGTCCTTGATCGAGCCCTTGAGGCCGGACAGGAGGCGGTAGCTGGTGGTGTTGCTCTGCTGCCCGGCGTTGGCGTCGGCAAAGCGATAGCGGAAGTCGTCGGTGTTCTCGTCCTCGCCCGTCGTGTTCAGCGGGTTGGTGACGGGCAGTCCACGCTCGTAGAACGGCGCATTCAGCTGGCCCGTGGAGGCATTGAGCCACGTGGTGGGCGGCTGGTCGTTGCCGTAGGCCGGGTCGGCGTTGATGTACTGAACGCGGGTCGAGGACAGCTGGACTTCGTTGTACCACTGCGCCTGGCTGTTGATGCGCAGGTCGCCGCCCAGGATGGCGTTGACGCGCTGGGCAGCCGGCACGGCCTGGAAGCGCGAGTAGCGGTCGTACAGGCACTCGCCATCGCGCAGCGTGCCGGTGCACCCGGGTGCGATCGCCTGGAAGTCGAGATTGCCCGGGAATGAGTAGGTGGACTGCGTTCCGAACGACGGCGACACGGCCGCGTACTTCGGGTTCACGGAAGCCAGAACCGAACCGTCCCACATGACCGACTGGCGCTGGAAGAACTCCACGCTGCCGAAGACGTTGTAGCCGTCCTTGTCGTAGTTGCCGAGACCGCCGACGAGGCCTTCGGTGCGTTCGCCGAACTTGCTGTTCCTGAGCGAGACCTGGTCGGACCCGCTGACCTCCAGCCCCTCGAAAGATGTGCGTGTGATGATGTTGATCACGCCCGCGATGGCGTCGGAGCCGTAGATCGCGGAGCCGCCCACCTTCAGGACTTCGATGCGGTCGACCGCGCCCAGCGGGATCGTGTCGATGTTGGTGAAGGTTTGCTGGAAATTGGGCAGCGGGAATGTCGGCAGGCGACGACCGTTCAGCAGCACCAGCGTGGCCTGTGCGCCGAGGTTGCGCAGGTCCGCCTGCGACGCGCCGGGGGAGAACGTGTTGCTGCCGTTGATGTCGTTGATCGTGTTGCCGTTGGTGCTGGTGATGGTCAGCTGGTTCAACATCTCGGCCACGCTGGTGGCCCCGGTCTTCCTGATGTCTTCGCGAGTGATGATCTGGACGGGAGACGCCGTTTCGGCGTCGATCTGCTTGATGCGGCTGCCCGTGACCTCGACACGTTGCAGGTCGGAGCCCGGGGCAGAGGCGGAGCCGGCCGGGGCGGCGGGGCTCTGCGCGAGAACTGGCGTGGCAGCTGCGGCGCACGCCAACGCGATCAGCGAGTGGCGGAACGTCCGTCCTTGGATAGCTTTTTGAGCATTCATGGGAGTCCTGGGCGAGGGGTATGAATTGTGTTGGGAACGTTAACGGTAACTTTCCCCTATGCAAACCTCGTGCTCACCCTCAACGGGTATTCCTGTAGCGCATTTGCTTCATCGTCGACCTGTCTTCCCTCCTGTGAGGACGCTCGCCACAGAGGGAGATTGGTGCATGCGCTGCACCGCGAATGTGAACGTAAAGTCTCTATCAGGTGCATGAATATGTCACCTGACAGCAACAGTTCAGCTTCCGCGGACCGCTCGGCGACGCACTGGTCTGCGCCTGTCTAGGCAGGTCGTTCCCGACAGGGCCGTCAGGCTCGTCCGGCGGAGCGGAATCCGAGCGGCGAGGCGATGAGCCGCGTGGGCACCTGGTGGATCGCCTTGTTGTAGCGATCGACGGCGTCGTTGAAGCCCTGGCGGGCGAACTGGATGCGCGGTTCGGCCTCGCGCCAGGCCGCCAGCGCGGCGGCCAGCTGCGGCCCGGAGTCGGACTCGTGGATCAGCGCCGGCTGCAGCTCGATCAGCGCGCGCAGCCGGCTCGCCGGCGATGCGAGGGTGGCCTCGGCGCCCACCCACAGCGAGACGTCGGCGATGCGGGCGCGCGCCTGGCGCACGCCGTCGGCCGCGCTGCGCTGCTTCGCGTCGGCGTCGGCCAGCGCCTGCAGCGTGACCGCCTCGGCCGCCAGGGGCACGCGCACGGCGTCGGCAACGGCCGCCATGGCCTCGCTGCGCTTGACGAGGGCGGCCACGATCTGCTCCCACGCCGAGACGATGGACGCGCGCAGGCGCACCAGCCGGTTGTAGGCGCCCACCACCCAGGCGAGCAGCACCGCCAGCAGCACCAGCTGGAACAGCCAGTGCGAGGTCATGCAGCGGCGCTGCGGGCGGCCAGGAAGCCGGCGTACCCGGCGGCGCGCAACTGGCAGGCGGGGCACAGGCCGCAGCCATAGCCCCAGGCATGCCGGGCGCCGCGATCGCCCAGGTAGCAGGTGTGGGTCTTCTCGACGATGACGTCGTTGAGTGCCTGGCCGCCCAGCGAATCGGTGAGGGCCCAGGTCTGCGCCTTGGTGAGGAACATCAGCGGCGTCTCGATGGTCATGGGCGTGGCCAGGCCCAGGCTGAGCGCGACCTGCATCGCCTTGAGGGTGTTGTCGCGGCAGTCCGGGTAGCCGGAGAAGTCGGTCTCGCACATGCCGCCCACCAGCACCGAGGCGCCGCGCCGGTACGCGATGGTCGAGGCGAAGCCGAGGAACAGCAGGTTGCGACCGGGCACGAAGGTGTTGGGCAGGCCGTTGGCCTCGAACTCGATGGCGCGGTCCGACGTGAGCGCGGTGTCGGAGACCTGGCCCAGCAGCGCCAGGTCCAGCAGGTGGTCGTCGCCCAGGCGCGCGGCCCAGCCGGCGTCGAGCGCGGCCAGGGCGTCGCGCACGCCGGCGCGGCAGTCGAGCTCGATGCGGTGGCGCTGGCCGTAGTCGAAGCCGATGGTCTCCACGCGGGCGAAGCGCGCGAGCGCCCAGGCGAGGCAGGCCGTGGAGTCCTGGCCGCCGGAGAACAGGACCAGGGCGGTGCGGGGGTCGATCATGGGGGTGAGGCGATGCGGAAGTGTTGCAAGCATAGTCGGAAGCTGTCATTCCGCGCGCAGTCGCGGAATCCACCTCGGCCACTCACGTGGATCCTGCGACTTCGCGCAGGATGACACCTGGCGGCGTCAGCTCCGAATCTCGCCCTCGCCCAGCACGATCCACTTCTGCGACGTCAGGCCTTCGAGGCCCACCGGGCCGCGCGCGTGGAACTTGTCGGTGGAGATGCCGATCTCGGCGCCCAGGCCGTACTCGAAGCCATCGGCGAAGCGCGTGCTGGCGTTGACCATCACGCTGGCCGAGTCCACCTCGCGCAGGAAGCGCATGGCGTTCGGGTGATCGGTGGTGAGGATCGCGTCGGTGTGGTGCGAGCCGTGGCGGTTGACGTGGGCGATGGCCTCGTCCAGCGAATCGACCACGCGGATGCTCACGATGGGTGCCAGGTATTCCTCGCCCCAGTCACTGTCCTGCGCGGGCACGAGCTTCGCGCCGGCCACGTCCTTCAGGGCCGCCAGCGCACGCGCGTCGCCGCGCATCTCGACGCCCTTGGCCGCGAACACCGCGCCGATGCGCGGCAGGAACGCCGCGGCCTGCGCGGCGTGCACCAGCAGCGACTCGGTGGCGTTGCAGGGGCTGTACTTCTGCGTCTTCGCGTTGTCGGTCACGCGCACCGCCAGCTCGAGGTCGACGCGCTCGTCGACGTAGGTGTGGCAGTTGCCGTCCAGGTGCTTGATGACCGGCACGCGGGCCTCGCGCGCCACGCGCTCGATCAGGCCCTTGCCGCCGCGCGGGATGATCACGTCGACGAACTCGGGCATCGCGATCAGGCGGCCGACGGCGGCACGGTCGGTGGTCTCGACGAGCTGCACCGCCGTCGCGGGCAGGCCGGCGTCGGCCAGCGCGAGTTGCACGCAGCGCCACAGCGCGATATTGGAGCGGATCGCCTCCGAGCCGCCGCGCAGGATGCACGCGTTGCCGCTCTTGATGGCCAGCGACGCGGCCTCGATCGTGACGTTGGGACGGCTCTCGTAGATCATGCCGAACACGCCCAGCGGCACGCGCATGCGACCCACGCGGATGCCGCTGGGGCGCTGGGTGACGCCGGTGATCTCGCCGATCGGGTCGGGCATCTCGGCCAGCTGCAGGCAGCCCTCCACGACGGTGGCCAGCGCGTGCGCGTCCAGGCGCAGGCGATCCAGCAGCGGTCCGGCGAGGCCCATGTCGGCGGCCGCGCGCAGGTCCTGCGCATTGGCCGTCTCGAGCGCGGGGCCGGCCTCGCGCAGGCGCGCGGCGAGCGCGCGCAGCGCCGCGTCACGCTTCGCGCGCGGTGAAGCGGCCATGAGGGCGGCGGCATCGCGGGCAGCGGCGCCCAGGGCGTCCAGGATGGCGACGACGTCGATTTCGGTCATGCCGCAATTGTCCGTCAAGCGCCCAGTCCTCCGCAGACGCGCAGTTTTCGTGTCTCGGCGAGTGTGGGATCGCCGAGACGGCGGTGCATTCCGGCAGTGGGACGCTGGGTAAGATTCGGCACCCGCGAAGGCCAGGGAGGCCGCGCGGACACGGCGCAGGGAGGAAGCCGGCGCCGTCCCATCAAGCATCCACAGAGATCAAAATGAAGCAACTGTTCGCCACGGCCGCAATGGCCGCCGCCCTCGCCCCGACGCTGGCCCATGCCGGCCTGGATTCCGACAACCCCATCCATCCGCTCGCGGGCGTCGCGCTCACCGCCGGCGGCGACAAGATCGCCAGCGTGGAGTTCACCGACGGCGACTCCCGGGACATCACGGCCGGCGGCCTCGTGCAGCTGTACGGCGGCGTCGAGTACCACGAGAAGGGCTCGCCCTTCGGCCTGCAGGCCACCTTCGGCTACCACTTCGACAACACCAGCGCCCGCAACGGCGACCAGCGCTTCAGCCGCTGGCCGTTCGAGGTCATCGCCCTGTACAACGTGGCGCCCAAGTTCCGCCTGGGCGTCGGCGCGCGCTACGCATCGTCGGCCAAGTTCACCAGCGACGGCGCCGCCGACGTGGGCAGCTTCGACCTCATCTCGCACCTCGGCGGCCTGGTGATGGGCGAATGGCTGGTCACGCCATCCATGGGCCTGCAGCTGCGCTACGTCAACGAGAAGTACAAGGTGAAGTACTACTCCGGCGAGACCGTCCAGGAAGTCACCGTCGACGGCAGCCACGGCGGCGTCGGCTTCAACTACTACTTCTGACGCCCGCGGCGGCCTCGCGGCGGCGCTTCACCGGGGCCCGGTAAGATCGCCGTCGCCGCCGGCCCGACGCCCCGTCACGCAGCCCGCGCCCGCCTCGCCGACGCGTCCCACGACGCCGGCCGCGGGCGCCGCCGCCGATTCCCGTCCCGACCTTTCCGGCTCGTCGGCGCTCCACGCGCCCGCACCGACCAGCCCTGAGGAAATGTCCAGATGACACGTCGTACCATCCCTGCCCTCGTCCTGGGCCTCGCGCTGTCGACCGGCGCCCCGGCCTTCGCCGCCGCATCGCCCGCCGACGGCGACAGCGTGCCGGCCGCCATCCGTCCGCTGGTGGGCGTGATGCTCACCGGCACCATCGGCACCAACACGGTGGGCGTCACCAACCCCGACGGCAGCGTCGCATCGGGCAGCCTCAGCGGCCGCTACGAGGCGGTGGCCGGCGCCGAGTTCCCGATCGACCCGAACGGCCTCACGCTGCGCCTGACCGCCGGCAACCACGTCA
>Ga0302157_10001583_pt1 | contig 27477 bp, 21 predicted proteins | sample I_Bog_N3_3_FD_193502 | JGI IMG/M metagenome (GOLD analysis project Ga0302157, IMG submission 193502) | Peat permafrost microbial communities from Stordalen Mire near Abisko, Sweden - I_Bog_N3_3 | ecosystem: Environmental > Terrestrial > Soil > Wetlands > Peat | place: Sweden: Abisko, Stordalen... | reverse complement strand
GATCTCGGCGCGGCGTTGCGACTCCGCCGCCAGCTCGTCGACGGCGCGGCGGTCGATCCCCTCCAAGGTGGCAATGGCATCGGCGGCCACGCCCTGGTTGGTCTGGGGGTGGATGGCGCGTAGGTGGGCGTTGCCGCTGTCGAGGAAGGGCGAGCGCGACTTCGACACGTTGCCGGCGTAGGACGACATCATTTCGGTGCCGCCGGCGATGACGACGTCCTCCATGCCGGACATGACCGACGCCGCGGCGAAGTTGACCGACGAAATGCCCGACCCGCAGAAGCGGTCGAGGGTGACGCCGCTGGCGGTGGTGGCGTAGCCGGCGTCGAGGGCGGCCATGCGGCCGAGGTCGCCGCCCTGGGTGCCGACCTGCATGGAGGTACCCCAGACGATGTCGTCCACGTCGCCGGTGTCGAGCCCGGTGCGCTCGGCCAGTGCCCGCAGGACGGTGGCGCCCAGGACCTGGGGGTGCAGCTCGGCCAGCGCGCCCTTGCCCACCTTGCCGATGCCCCGCGGCGTGCGGCAGGCGTCGATGATCCAAGCTTCAGTCACGTCGTATCCTCATTCCTCGCCGCCCCATGCGGTGTGTCCTACCTTCGCAGGCCTGATCAGGCCGCACGAAAGAGTATCCCCAATTATGCAGGCGGATCGAGTCGATCCGACCAGGAAGGGTGGCCCGTGGCCAGCACACGAGAGACTGCGTTCCGCGAGATGCCGGGCGCTGCGCCGGACATCATGCGGGACTACGACCTGGCCGTGCTCGGCTACGAGGAGACGGAGTACAGCGTCGAGGGGACGGCGACCTCCTACGAGCTGCAGGGCGAGCGGGGCGCCGATGGCCGTTGGGACGTGACGCCTGCGGGCGACGCTCCGTTCCGGACCCGATTCGTGGCGCGCTGGCCGTCGGACCCGCTGCGGTTCAGCGGGACGGTCGTAGTGGAGTGGCACAACGTGTCGGCCGGGATCGACGCCGCGCCCGACTGGGGGTTCTTCCATCGTTCGCTGGCCGCCGCCGGTCACGCCTGGGTCGGCGTGTCGGCCCAGAAGGTCGGCATCGACGGGGGCGGCTTCGTCGAGGGCATCCACCTCAAGCTGTTGGCGCCGCATCGGTACGCCGAGCTCGAGCATCCCGGTGACGCCTGGGCCTTCGACATCTTCACGCAGGTCGGTGCGCTGCTCCGGCTGCCCAGTGACGAGAACCCGCTGGTCGGGCTGCGGCCATCGCAGATCCTGGCGGCAGGGGAGTCACAATCGGCCGCCTGCCTGGTCACCTACATCAATGCAGTGGATCCGCTGACGCAGCTCTTCGACGGCTACTTCGTGCACGGCCGGCCGGCGTCGGGCGTCTCGATCGACGGTGTGTTCATTCCGGCGTCGCAGCGGTTGGGCATGGAGGCGACGCGGGCGGCCATCTCGTCGAAGGGCGAGCGCATCCGCGACGACGTCCGGGTGCCGGTTCTGGTGCTCCAGAGCGAGACGGACGTGGTCCTGTTGGGCGGGCAGCTGGCGGAGCAGCCCGACTCGGACCGCATCCGTACCTGGGAGATGGCGGGCGCGGCGCACGCCGACACCTACACGGTCAGCGCCGGCCGTCACGACGACGGCACGTTGCCGGCCGAGCGCATGGCCGAGTTGTTGCGCCCGACGACGAATCTCATGATCGGCCGGACGGACACGCCGATCAACGCCGGCCCGCAGCAGCACTACGTGGCCCAGGCGGCCCTGGCACACCTGCACCGATGGGCGGCAGGCGGAGAGGCGCCCCCTTCGGGTCCCTCGCTCGAGCTGAACGGCGACCGCGCCGGCTACGTCCTGGACGAGCACGGCATCGCCCAGGGTGGGATCCGGACACCGTGGGTCGATGTGCCGACGGCGGTCATGGGGGGCCTCGGGCAGTCCGGCGAGTCCTTCGCCATGCTGTTCGGCCGCACCGAGCCCTTCGACGACGCCACCCTGTCGACGCTCTATCCCGGTGGGAAGGACGAGTACCTCGAGCGTTTCGGGGCGGCATTGGACGCCACCATCGCCGCCGGGTTCCTGCTGGAGGAGGACCGCTTGGAGATCCTGGCCGTGGCGGCGCACTCGTATCCCTTGCGGCTGGCGGACGGGTAACGGGTGACGGAATTCATCATGCTCTTTCCGTCCGGGCCGGGGTGGCCACCCTCTGAGCCGAACAGGGATTGTCCCCCTTGAGCTGAGGCGTCCTTCCCGATCTGAGCCTGCGGACCTGCTCTGCTAGGGTGCAAAAAAGAGGGTCCTCTTTTCCCTGGGGAGGGGTGCATGGAGCAGACAATGTTGCGCTGTGAGGGCCTGCGGAAGAGCTACGGCGACCGCGAGGCGGTCAAGGGCGTGTCCTTCTCCATTGCGGCGGGGGAGTGCTACGGGCTGCTCGGGCCCAATGGTGCCGGCAAGACCACGACCATCTCCATGCTGTGCGGCCTCACCCTCCCCGACCAGGGAGAGGTCACCGTCGACGGCTTCGTCGGGGGCACCTTGGAGGCCAAGGCGGCGGTCGGCTACGTGCCCCAGGACCTGGCGCTGTACCCCGACCTCTCCGCCGTCGAGAACCTGACTTTCTTCGGCCAGCTCTACGGGTTGGGCGGCAAGGAACTGCAAGGGCGCATCGGCGAGACGCTGGAGCTGGTGGGGCTGGCCGACCGGGGCAAGGACCGCATCGGGACCTACTCGGGCGGCATGAAGCGGCGGGCCAACATGGCGGCCGGCCTGCTGCACCGGCCCAAGCTGCTCGTGCTCGACGAACCCACGGTCGGGGTCGACCCGCAGAGCCGCAACGCCATTCTCGAGACCGTCGGCCGGCTGGGCATCGCGGTCCTCTACACGACCCACTACATGGAAGAGGCGGCCCGGCTGTGCGACCGCATCGGCATCATTGACGACGGGCAGCTCATTGCCGAGGGGACGGCCGAGTCACTCATCAGCACGCACGGCGGCCGGGACAAGGTGCACCTGTCCTGTGACGGGTCCTCGCTCACTGAGCTCTCGGCCGCCTGCCTCGAGCTCAGCAACGTGCACAACGTCCACGAGCACGAGGGCAGCCTGGAGCTGACCACCGACCACGGACCGGCCGTCCTCTCCGCGGTGGTCGCAGTCGCCACCAAGCACGGCGTGGATCTCACCGGTGTCGAGGTGCGCACACCGAACCTCGAGGACGTCTTCTTGAGCCTCACCGGGAAAGAGCTTCGGGATTGATCCGCGTCATCGCGTGGAACGAGCTCCACCGCCGGCTGCGCGATCGCTCCGTCCTCATCGGCTGCCTGGCGGCGCCGCTGCTCATGGCGGCCGTCCTCGGCTTGTCGTTCGCCGGTGGGGCCAGCGCCACCCCGGTGCACATCGGGGTGGCCGGTGCGTCGCCCCAGATGCTGACGGCGGCGCTGCACGCCAGCCAGCTCCCGAAGAACGTCATGGTCACGACGTTGCCCAGTCAGCAATCGGTCAAGAACGGCGTGGCGGACGGGACGCTCGATGGTGGCGTGGCGCTCCTGCCGGCGCAGGTGCGCCTGCACACCCTGCTCGTGCCCATCGTGGACCCGGGCGCGACCCACACCCCCGGGTTCGACGTGGTGACCAAGGGCACGTCGCCACTGGGACAGGAGTACGCCGAGTCGGTGGCGGCCGGGATGGCGAGCGTGTTGTACGCCGGCCGGGTGCCCCATACGGAGGCGACCGAAGCCGACGTGGCCATCAACAGCCAGAGCGTGGGTCGCGGCGGCAAGGTGAACCTCAACTTCTTCGCGCCCAACATCGCCGTCGTGTTCCTCTTCATCGGCAGCGGCCTCGGCATGCGCTCTTTGCTGATGGAAAGGTCGGCCGGCACGCTGGCCCGGATCACGGCGGCGCCGGTGCGGCCGACCCAGATCGTCCTGGGCAAGCTCCTGGCCATCTTCCTCACCGGCATGGCCACCATTTTCGTGATCTGGGCCGTGACGACCTACGGCTTCGGGGCCGACTGGGGCAACCTGCTGGGGGTCCTGTTGATGGCCATCGGCGCCACGGCGGCCATGTGCGGCATCGGCGTCTTCCTCACGTCGTTGGCCAAGACCGAGCAGCAGGCCTTCGGCATCACGATGCTCGTCGGCCTGTTCCTGGCGCTGGTCGGCGGCAATCTGCTGCCGTCCGGCTCGCTGCCCGACGCCTTCCAGGTGCTGGCGTTGGGCACGCCGAACGGTTGGGCCCTGGTGGGATTCGGCCGGCTCGACCAACTCGGTGAGCCGGCGAGCAGCATCATCGGCCCCTTCATCATTCTGCTGGTGATCGCCGTGGTGGCCGGCGGCCTGGCCATGACCCGCGTGCGCAAGATGGTGGAGCCGTGACGTGATCGCCGTCATCTGGGTCAACCTGCGCCGGGCCATGGGCGACCGCCGCCTGCTGATCATCGGCACGCTGGTGCCCGTGGTCATCATTTTGATCACGGGTCTGCTCGAGGGCAGCCCCAAGGAGCCGATCGGGCTCTACCACCCCTCCGCTCGTCTGCTGCACCTGGCGCAGACCACGGACGGGATCAAGGTGCGGATCGAGAGCAGCCGGACGGATCTGACCGACGACATCCTGCGGGGCCGGGTGGTGGCGGGGATCGTCCAGCTGCCGGCACCCGGAAACTCCGTGAAGGCCGACTTCCTGGTGGAGTCGGCCACCACCGATGCCGTGCAGGCGCGCACCGACGCGGTGGCGCTCATGGACCTGATGGCGGCCGAGGGGTCGCACACGAAGTTCACCGACGCCACGCTGCAGGCGACCCCGGTCGAGGCGCCGTTGAGCCCGTTCTGGTACGTGGCGCCGGCCAACCTGGTGTTGTTCATGGGGATCGCCGTGCTGGTGCTCTCGGCCGGCATGGTCGAGACCCGACGGCTCGGCGTGCTGCAACGATTGTCGGCGGCACCGGTGCACAAGCGCGCCATCGTGTTCGGTCAGATGGCCAGCATGATGGTGACCGCGGTCAGCATGGCGATCGGGTTGATCTTCGTCGGCTACGTGCTGTTCCGGGTGCACTGGGGCAATCCGGCGAGTGTGTTCCTGGTGATCCTGTTCCTCGGCATCAGCGTGGCGGCGCTGGCGGTGATCATCGGGACGTGGGCGCGCTCGCAGGAGCAGGCCATCGCCACCGCGGTCATCGCGGCCATCGTTGCCGGCATGCTCGGCGGTTGCGTCTATCAGCTCAGCGCGGTGAGCACGACGGTGAAGAACGTGGGGCACATTGTGCCGCAGGCGTGGGCCATGGATGCCTTCGTGAAGCTCATTTCGGACCACGCCTCGTTCTCCGAGACGTTGCCGGAGATCGGCGCGCTGGCTGTGTTCGCGGTCGTCCTGAGCGCGCTGGCCGTCTGGTACTACTCGCGCAAGGTGTTCTCGACGACGTAGTCGGTCAGCGCAGATAGTGGCCGAGCGCTTCGAGGTGGCGGCGCAAGCGCCGGCGGGCCAGCTCCACGTCACCGCCGGCGATGGCGGCGGCGATGGCGCCGTGGGCCCGGGAGACTTCGAGGGCGGCGACGGCCCGGTCCTCGTCGGACACCTCCTCGACCTGGTGCAGGCGCATGAGGCGGATCAGGACGAGCGAGATCAGCTCGAGGGCGCGGTTGCCGGCCAGCCCGGCGATGACGGCGTGCAGGTCGTGGCCCCCGTCGGCGAACTCGCCCAGGCTCAGCTTGTCCTCGTGCCCGAGGGCGCCGTGCAGCTCGGACAGGCCGACGATGCCGCCTTTGGTCCGATCGATCGCCAACTCCACTTGGGCCAGTTCGACCCGGATGCGCAGCTCGACGAGGTCGGCCATGGAGATGGCGCGGCGGGCCAGGTAGACGGCGACGACATCGCTCACTCCACGCCCGCTGGGTGCGCTCACGAACAGGCCGCCGCCGGGGCCGCGCCGCATGGTGGCGATCTGGTGATGCTCCAGCAGCCGGAGCGCCTCGCGGAAGACGGCCCGGCTCGCCCCGTACCGCTCGATCAGCGCCGCCTGCGAACCCAACAGCGTCCCGGGCGGCAGGTCGTCCGCCACCACGTCGTGCAGAATGGCCCGGGCCACGTCCTCGGCCCGCTTGTTGCTGACGCCGCCGCCGAGCGCCACGCGGCGCGACAGGAACTGGCGGGACAGCTTGCGGTTCTGCAGGAAGGCGGACTCGGCCTCGAGGTGCCGGCGCATGCGGCGGCCGGCCGCATCGGCATCGTGCTCCAGCACCGCCTCCATGATCCTCGCGTGGGCCTGGCGAGACGCCGACAGTGTGCCCTCGCCGAGCGACGAGCCGTCCCGGAAGTAGAGCAGGGCCACCCGGTTGAGGATGTCGACGAAGAGCTCGAGGGCGGGATTGCGGGTGAGGGCGGCCAGCCGCGCGTGCAGGGCGCGGTGGTCATGCACCTCCGCCTCCTCCATGGTGCGGAGCTCGGTGGCGTCGTCGTCGGTCAGCCGGTCGGTGGCCAACTCGGCCGCGATGACCTCGAGGACGATGCGCGCCTCGAAGACCTCGGTCAGGCGGGTGTTGGCCCGGTGCAGGTACAGCACCGCGGCGTCGATGATGGCGTCCACCGTCGGCTCGGTCACGACCAGCCCGCCGCCCGGCCCGCGCCGCATGGTGGCCACCTGCTGGTTCTCGACGAGGCGCACGGCCTCGCGGAAGACAGCCCGGCTCACCCCGTACCGTTCGATCAGCTCGGCCTGCGAGCCCAGCACCTCGCCCACCGGCCAGCCCCGGTCGACGACATCGGTGAGGATGCGCCGGGCCACCCCCGCCGCCAGCTTGGCGTCGGGGCCTGTCGGCGGCGACATGGTGCGGGCCGCCGGAACGACGAGGGCGGGTGAGGGGGCGGCGGCCATCAAAAATAGGTTATACTCAATAGGTGTCAGGAGCCTTGCGCCCCAGGTGGAGCGGCCAATGAGCGACACCGTGACGGATCTGGCCGACCCGGTGATGTTCGCCGACCCGTTCCCACGCTACGCCGAGTTACGGCGGCGTGGCGCCGTTTCGCCGGCCTTCTCGAAGCAGCTGATGGGTGGCGCGGGGTACATGCTCACCCGGCACGAGCACGTGCTGCTGCTGCACAACGACGTGCGGTTCTCGAGCGACCCGACGAGTGGCGGGTCCAGCTTCCTGCTGCGGCACCTGCCCAAGATGTTCCGCCTGCTGACCAGCTCCATGGTCTACAAGGACGACCCCGACCACGCCCGGCTGCGTCGGCTCGTCAACAAGGCCTTCACGCCTCGCATGGTGCAGCAGATGACGGGGGAGATCGAGCGCATCGTCGACGGGCTCTTGGACGACCTCGAGCGACGGGGCGGTTCGACGGTCGACCTGGTGGCCGACTTCGCCACGCCGCTGCCCCTGTCGGTCATCTCGACCATGCTCGGTGTGGGCGACGAGGACCGCGATGAGTTCCATGTCCTGATGGAACGCTTCGTCGTCCGGTTGGGGAGTGGCTCGGGGGCCGACGCCGTGCGGGCCATCCCGACGGCCCGTCGTCTGTACAGCGTGCTGGAGCGGCTGGCGGCGCAACGCCGTGCTGCACCCGATGACGGGTTGATCTCGGGGCTGCTGGCGGCCAACGAGGACGGCGACTCGCTGAACGACGACGAGGTCATCGCCATGATCTTCCTGTTGATGCTGGCCGGCCACGATACGACGGCCAACCTCATCGGCAGCTCGGCGGTGGCGCTGATCGCACACCCCGACCAGGCCGAGCGGTGGCGTGCCGATCCTTCGTTGACGACGTCGGCGGTCGAGGAGCTGTTGCGCTTCACGACGCCCGTGCCCTGCGGCACGGCCCGGACCTTGTTGGACGAGGTTTCCATCGAGGGCACGACGATGCCCAAGGGCTCCAAGGTGATGGGGATGATCATCTCGGCCAATCGGGACGAGGCGGTGTTCGAACGCCCCGATGATCTCGACCTGGGACGGGATCCCAATCGGCACCTGACCTTCGCCTTCGGGAAGCACTTCTGCCTGGGCAACCAGCTGGCCCGGTTGGAGGGGCAGATCGCCATCGGCGGACTGGTGCGACGGTTCCCTTCGATGCGCTTGGCCGTGCCCCCGGATCAGTTGCAGTACAAGCCCGTGCAGGCGTTGCGGGGCTTCCGGGCTTTGCCTGTGACATTGTGCTGACATTGCGCTGATCCGGGGACCGTTCCCCCGGCGATGGACACGATCACTTCCACCGCCACCGATGAGTTCGAGCTCACTCCGGACGTGGATCTCGGGACGCTGCCCACGGAAACGATCTTGGGGCTCGCTGCCGCTTCGTCCGGCCGGATCACGCGTGAGGTGGGGCGCTTTGTCCGGTTCACCGGAGAGTTGGCCAAGCGGGAGGGCTGGCGGGCCGAGGGCGCGACGTCCATGGAGGCCTGGATCGTGGAGCGCTGCGGCGTCTCTCTTGCTTCCGCCCGGTCTTTCGCCCACGTGGCCGAGCGGCTCAACGAACTTCCGCACCTGGCCGCTGGCCTGTCGTCGGGAGAGCTGACCTTCGACAAGGTGCGAGCGGTGGCCGACGTGGCCTCCCCGAGGAACGACCAGGAACTGGCGGAGCAGGCGAAGGACTGCACGGTCCGGCAGCTGCATGAGGTGGCCCGTACGGAGCGTGGCGTGCCGCGCTCCCGGGCGGAGACCGACTACGAGGCGCGGTCGGTCCGCTTCAACGACACGTTCCGCACCGTCACGGCCCAGCTGCCGCCCGAGTCTTACGCCGAGGTGAAGTCCTGCCTCGAGACCCGGGCCCGGGCGCTGCCCTCTGACGGCGAGACCCGATGGGACCAACGGGTATGCGACAGCTACCTGGAGGTCTTTCGAGCTGATCTCGAGGCGCGGGGCGGGGCAAGCCCGCACGTCGTCGTCGTGCACGCTGCGCTCGAGACGGTGACGGACGAGTCGTCGGAGTTGGCAGGCGAGTTGGAGCATGAGGGGCTGATCAGCGCCGGGACGGTTCGCCGACTGGCCTGCGACGCCACGCTGATCGTGGCGATCGACGACGACGTGGGCCACACCATGTACGAGGGCCGGGCCCGACGTTTCCCGACCGATTCCCAACGGCGGGAGATCATGCGACGAGATCGACATTGCCGCTTCCCGGGTTGTACGAACGTGACGTTCACCAACGTGCATCACATCACTCTCTGGAAGTCGGGCGGCCCCACGGACTTGGACAATTTGGCGTTGCTCTGCCAGTACCACCATCACCGGGTGCACAGCTCGGGATGGTCCCTGACGGGGAACGCCAACGAGGAGCTGCTCTTCGTCGCGCCGACCGGACGCGTCATGACGTCGCGCCCTTCGCCGCTCTGGACGACGGTCTCGGTCTCGGTCTCGGCCTCGGCCGGGACCAGTGCCGGGGCCGGGGCCGGGGCCGGGCTGCCTTCTGCCCCGGAGCGTTAGTCCGGCAGCGAGCTACCTGGCTCGCCGGCGGTTGCGCTCCCACTGGTCACGGCTGAAGTAGCTCTGGTCCTCGCCCCAGCCCTCGGTCGCCTCATCCCAACGCCAGTGGACGAGGGAGTCACCACCGTGACCGCGCCAGTGCCGGCTGACGGTGTCGCCTCGGGCCGATAGGGAGCGGTCGAACTCGTCGATCGCCTCCAACTCGATCGACAGCGGCCAACCTGTGTGTGGGTCGAAAGTGACCCGGCGCTCGCCAGCCAGAATGTGCCCGTAGACGCCGCCCCGGAGCAGGAACCCGCAGACGACTGGTTCTACCTCGGGACCCGGAATGGCGTACGTGAGCCAGGCCTCACCCGGCCCGGCGGCGCAGAACGAATATCCGACGCCGCCGAAGCCACCCGTCCCAGGCTGTTTGTCCGCCGCCGCCGAGCTCGCCGCCGAGTTCATCGCCGAGCTCGGCGCCGTCGACACGGTCGCCTCGGTCCGTGGCCTCCTCCGTCCGAGCGGACGTGGACCCCATGACCGATCGCGCACCGAGTAGCAGTCGATCGGGATCTCCTCGCCGTGGAGCACCATCGTCCCTGTCACATGGCCGGCCTGGTCGAAGTGCGCCCCCTTCAGAAAGGGGACCACGCCGTCAGGGTGCGGGTTGGGCACCATGATGGCGTCGAAGACGAGGTTCACCTCGAGCGCGCCGGGGTCGCTGTAGCTCACGGCATAGGTGGTCAGCGGTTCGACGACCCTGACCTGCACGCCGTTGGGCCATTCGAAGTCCCGCATGTCCCGTTGGGCGCGCGGCGGGAGCTGCAGTCCCGAGTACTCGGCCCGGTAGGCCAGCTCCCAGGGGTAGGCGGCCCTGTCGTCCCAGACCCAGACCCCGCCGTTGCAAATGCTGGCGTTGGGTCGGGCTTGGCAATAGGCCCATCCCCCGAGGTTGCGCTCGGGCACGTTCCAGGAGAACCAGCACGTCTCGGTCTCCCACCAGCGGTCGGTCATCTCCTCGTCGTGGAAGTCGTCGTCCGCCGGCACGAGCTCGCGGTACGTGCGCTCGGCGCGCCGCTGGTCCAGGTCGACTCCGAAGTCGATGCTCATCGACCCACCTCCGTGGCGGCCAGTGGCGGCCAGTGCCGGTCGGCCAGCACCCCCATGGAAGGACGGGCCAGCTCCGTCTCGCGGGCGACCCGGCGCCAGAGGGTGCGCACGTAGTCCTCCTCTGATGCATCGCCCGCCGCGACCGCCTCTGCCGCCTCGGCACGTCCGCCAGCGACCGAGTCGGGCCGCCGACCCAGCAAGGTCTCGAGATCCCCCAGCTCACACTCTTCGTAGTAGGCGCCATAGTTGTCGACCCGCGCCAGGTATTTGATGATGCGGGCGATGCCCTTGCTGCGCGCCTGGGCCAGCGGGTCCGACGTACGGGGAACGATGACGTCGCGCAACTGGGTGAGGACGGCGTCGTACATCCAGTCGCCGTCGCGTCCGTGTCGAGCCCGGGGAGACTCGGCGGGCGTCAGCTCCAGGCCGTTGGCGCCGGCCAGTGCCTCCAGCCACAGCCGTCGGTGCAGCACCTGGTAGATGAAGCCGTTGCCGACGTCGCTCCCGCCACCCCCTTCGTCACCACGTCTGTCGCCGTCGCCGTCGGCCGGTCCCCGATGACCCATGACCTGCAGCTTGGTCTCGGCCATCACCTGGTAGTAGCGCACGCGGGCCTCGTCGACGACGTTGCCCGAGAGCACCTCGTACTCACGCAGGCGGGTCGGGAAGTCGGTGAACGGTTCCTGTGTCGCCCGCAGCGACAGCCACGCGATGTCGTCCATGGGGTCACCCAGGTGCGCCAGTTCCCAGTCGACGACTGCGGTCACCCTTCCGCCGTCGTACATGAAGTTCCCCGGCCCGGTGTCGCCCTGCACCAACACGAGGGGACCGTCGTAGGGGGGGATGTGGTTCCGGAGCCAGCGCAGCGAGAAGGCCAGGGCGGGGTCGGGCGTTCCACCCCGCGCCACCAGCACCCGCTCCCACTCGTCGAGCTCGGCCAGGACGGCCTCGGCGACCGTGCCCACCGTAGGGAACAGCGGGAGATCGAGGGCTGCCGCGTCCAGTGAGTGCAACGCCGCCAGCTTCGTCATGAAGTCGCGGGCCGTCGCCTCCTGCTCGACCGGGTCGACAATGCGGGAGAACCAGTTCCCGCCCTGCACCCGTTCCGACACCATGGCCTGGTGGACAGGATGCACCCCGAGCACTCGCGGCACCGGCACGGCGCTGTCCTGCAGTGCCAGATACACCGTCGCCTCGCGGTGCAGGGTCCACGGGTCCTTCGTCCGCGCCGGGTCCGAGCGGTCGTAGCGCAGGAACAGGGACATCGATGCACCGCCGGCACCTTCGAGGTCGATGAACCAGGCCTCCTTGCGTGCGCCACCCGGCATGCGGTCGGCCGAGAGCAGCCGACCACCGCCGACCTCTTCGATCCACGACACCAGTTCGTCGGGGAGCCCGACGACGTTCCCGCTCACACCATCACACGATCACACGATCAGACGATCAGACGATGCGGGTGTCGTGCGAGGCCCAGTACTGCTCGCGCAACACACCCTTGTACAACTTCCCGGTGGGAAGTCGGGGCAGCTCGTCCACGAAGTCCACGCTGCGTGGGCACTTGAAGTGGGCCAGGTGCTCGCGGCAGAAGGCGATGAGCGAACGCTCCAACGCTTCGTCGCCCGTCACCCCGTCGACGAGCTGGACAACCGCCTTGACCTCTTCCCCGAGGTCCTCGTTGGGCACGCCGATCACGGCGGCGTCCAACACCGCAGGATGTGTCACGAGGAGGTTCTCGGTCTCCTGGGGGTAGATGTTCACCCCGCCGCAAATGATCATGTGTGCCTTGCGGTCGGTCAGGAACAAGTACCCGTCGGCATCGAGGTAGCCCACGTCGCCGACCGTCGACGTCTTCCCGTCGTCCCGGCGAGTGCTCGCCGTCTTCTCGGGGTCGTTGAAGTACTCGAAGTCGGTGGCGCCGGCGAACCACACGGTGCCCGACGTGCCGACCGGACACAGCTCCCCGTCATCGTCGAGGATCTGGATGTCGCTCAGGACCGAACGCCCGACGCTGCCCTTGTGCGCCAGCCAGTCCGGTGACGTGATGAACGTGCATCCGTTCCCCTCGGTCGCCGCGTAGTACTCGAGCAGGATCGGCCCGAACCAGGCAATCATCTGCTCCTTCACCGGCACCGGACAGGGTGCGGCGGCGTGGATGACGACCTCCAGCGACGACACGTCCGCGGCGGCCCGCACGTCGTCGGGCAGCTTGAGCATCCGGGTGAACATGGTGGGGACCACCTGCGAGTGCGTCACCCCGTACCGGCCCACGAGCTCGAGATACAGCGCCGGGTCGAAGTGCTCCATCACGACCACCGTCGACCGCATGCGCAGGGCGATGGCCACGCTCACCTGCGGGGCGGTGTGGTACAGCGGCGCCGGCGACAGGTACACCATGCCCTCACGAAGACGCCACAGCCCGGCGATCCCGAGCACGCCGATGCTGGTCTCGGACGGATGGATGTCGTACATGGGGCGGAGGATGCCTTTGGGTCGCCCCGTCGTTCCTGACGAATACATCATGGGGGCGCCCATCTGTTCGTCCGCCACATGATCCGTGGGTTGCGCCCCCACGGTGTCGTCCCACGACTCGAACGGTGCGCCGACGCTGCCGGTCCCGGACCCGGTGGTGTCGACCATGATCCAGCGCTCGACGTCGGGGCACAGCGCCGGCAGTTGCGCCGCGACGTCCGCCCTGGCCGTCGACGTCACCACGACCCGCGACCCGGAGTCATTGATGACGTAGGCGACCTCTTCGGCCGAGAGATAGAAGTTGACCGGCGTGAAGTAGAGCCCCGTGCGCTCGGCGCCCGCCTCGGCCAACAACACGGCCGGGTGGTTCTCCATGAAGATCGCCATGTGATCGCCCTTGCGCAGACCGGTGTCGCGCAAGACGTGGGCCACCTGGTTGGCTGCCGCCTCGTACTCGGCGAACGTCAGCGTGCGCCCCGAGGGCGCCATGATGATGGCCGGGTGATCCGGATGCTCTGCTGCGTGCTCAGCTGCGTACATCGTCCCCCGTCCCCTTCCCCGTGCACGAGTACAGCACGTCCACCAGACACGCGCCCATGAGCGGGAGCGCCTGGTTCTCCAGGTGGTTGCGGACGAAGCCCACCGAAATGTGTGCCGAAGGATCGGCGAAACCGATCTGGCCGCCGGCACCCATGTGACCGAACGCGCCCTCGTCGGGGCCGTGCATCGGCGGGGCCCCGGGGATGAGCGCCGGGGGCTCCAGCGAGTAGCCCACGGCCCACCGGGTGGGGACGCCCATGACGGCGTCGCGTCCGCAGACCTGCTCGGCGCGGAAACGCTCGACCGAGTCCCGGGAGACGAGCTCTTCACCGTCGGCCAGCGCCATGTACGTGCGGGCGAGCGCCCGGGCCGTCGCCGTGGCGCCCAGGGCACCGATTTCGGCGCCCAGGACGGCGGGCGTGTTCATGAATTCGGCGAACCGTGGCTCCCCCCGCTCGTCGGCGAACATGGTGCCGTGGGCGCCGGCCAGGACGGAACGCCCGGACTTCGACTCGGGATCGATGGCCCGCAACGCGCTCTGCGCACCCGGCCTCACGGGGAACTCCATGACGGTGGCCACCGATGGGAGCTCTGAGGCCGGGGTGCCGATGGAGCAGGCCACCCCGAGTGGTCCGGCCACCTCCGACTCGAAGAAGGTGCCGAGGCTCCGGCCGCTGATGCGCCGGACCAGCTCGCCGACGAGCCACCCGAACGTGACGCCGTGGTAGCCGTGCCGTGTCCCGGGCTCCCACGCGGGCTCTCCATTTGCAATGGCGGCGGCGATGGCCTCGGAGTCGCTCCAGCCCCGCCCGTCCCACGACAGCAGCCGGTCGGCGCCCGGAACCCCGATGGCTCCGGACTGGTGGCTGAGGAGCTGGCGCACCGTGGTGGCCGACTTCCCGGCCTGGCCGAACTCGGGCCAGTAGCGGACCACGGGCGCATCGAGGTCGAGCTCGCCCCGATCCTCCAGCATGTGGGCGCACAGCGTCGTCATGCCCTTGGTCGACGACATGATGACGGCCCGGGTGTCCTCTTCCCAGGCTCGCCCGGGGCCGGCCACGCCGGTCCAGATGTCCACGACGCACTCGCCGTCGACATAGGCACAGAACGCCCCGCCGCCCTCGCCGAGGTCGGCCCGCCGCTCCCGGTCGCCCAACGTCAGGCCGGCGCCCGTTCCGAGCGTCTCGGCCACGCGCTCGAAGCCGGGTGCCGTGAACCCCTTGACGTCGTGGGCGGGGCTCATAGTGCCCGCAGCTCCCGCTCGACGTCGGGCCACCAGCCCTTGCGCCACCACGAGACATTGATGCGGTCGACCAGCCCGCCGTAGCGGGCGGCCACCTCGCCGGCCAGTGCGTCCGGCGCGCAGACGATGGTCAGCGTGTCGAGCACCTCGTCGTCGATGAGGCGCGCCATGTCGTCCCAGCGACCGTTCTTCGAACAGGAATACAGTTCGGCCTGCAGGTCGCCCCAGCCGTGCAGCTCCAGCACCGGCCGGTAGGCGGGAGTCGAGGCGTAGTAGCCGACGTGATTCCGCATGGCGTTGCGGGCCTTCTCCATTTTGGACGGGTCCTCGACCACCGAGATGAACCCCGGGCACGTCACCTCGAACGCGTCCCGGTCCCGACCCGACCGGGCCAGCCCCCGGTCCACCGCCGGCAGTATCACCTCCCGCAGGTAGCGGGCCGAGCAGATCCCGTGCGTGATCACCCCGTCGGCCACCTCGCCGGCGACCTCGTTCATGAGGGGCCCCACTGCGGCCAGGAAGACACGGGGCGGTCCGTACTCGTGGGGAGGCGGGGCGAACACGGGCGTCATCAGGGTGTGCGTGTAGAACTCGCCCTCGAACCGGAGCGTCGCCCCCTCGTTCCACGACGCCCAGATCGCCCGCAGGGCGAGCACGTACTCCCGCATGCGTGCGGCCGGGTGCGACCACGGGGAGCTGAACCGCTTCTCAATGTGCCGGCGCACCTGCGACCCCATCCCCAACACGACGCGCCCGCCCGAATAGCCCTGCAGCTGGTTGGTCGTGTACGCCATGCTCATCGGGTTGCGGGCGAAGGCCACGGCGATCCCCGTTCCGAGCGACACCGACGTCGAGTGCTCGGCAGCCAGTGTCAGCGAGAGGAACGGGTCGTTCGTCGTCTCGGCGGCCCAGACGCAGTCCAGCCCGGCGGCCTCGGCCGCGCCGACCCGATCCGCCACGCGCGGTAGCTCCATCCCCAGACCGCTGTCGATCTTCAACGAGGTCGCCTCCTCATCCCGCCGCCCCTGTTGCCGACGCCGCCGCCGTCGACGCGGCCTTCTTGATCCGTCGTCGCACGGGTGCCGGCGTCGGTGCCGGCCCCTTGACCGCAGGCGCGTCGACCGACAGCGACAGCGGCAGGCCGACCTGGACGAAACGTCCCGCCGCCGGGTGCCGGTAGCGGCGCAGCAGCTCACGGGCCACGACCTGGGGGTCGTCCGGCACGGCGGACGGGTGCACGCTCACGGCAGCCGGCACGTTCTCGGAGCGCAGCGCCGCCAGCGCCGCCGACACCGTCAGCAGGCCGATGGCGTCGGCGACCTCTTCGACGAGCGGCGCCGTGGCACCGTCGCCGTCGACGCCCCCGCCACCCGTCAGTCCCAACGCCCGCAGCAGCCCCGTCCGGTGGGCGTCGGTCACGCAGCAGACCGTCACCCACCCGTCCTCCGCTCGATACAAGTGGAACCACATCGACGGGCCCCACAGGTCGGCTCCCACCCGATCCGGCACGGCACCGGCCACGGCCAGCGCCGCCACGTCCTCGGACTGGAACACGGTCGACGTCAACGCCAACGACGCCTCGACGCCCGTCACGGCCACGCCCCGGGCCCGTCCCAGCAGCGCCAGCACCACACCCGCCCCCAGCAACAGCCCGGTCCCGTAGTCGTTCGCCGTGAAGTTGACCGGCACGGGCCGGGCGCCACCGCCCTGCGTCATCTCCATGCCGGTCGCCGCCTGCACGACGTAGTCGAACGAAGGGCGGCGAGCCAACGGCCCCGTCACCCCGAAGCCCTTCGCCCTCGCGTAAATGAGGTCGGGATTGACGGCCCGCAGCTCTTCCTCGGAAAGCCCGAGCCGCTCCCAGGCGCCCGCCATGGCGTTCTCGACCACGACGTCGGACGCTGCCACGAGGTCGAGCAGGCGCACCCGGTCCTCGGGGGTCTTGAGGTCGAGCACGATCCCCCGCTTCGAACGATTGGCGTCGACGTAAATGTTGGGCAGCACCGGCATCATCTGGAACCCGCCCTCGCCACCGGGCGGCTCCACCTTCACGACGTCGGCGCCCAGCTCGGCCAGCAGCCGTGAGGCGAGAGGACCGGCCCAGAAGGAGGAGAGGTCGATGATGCGGTGGCCGCCGAGGGCGCCCTGTTCTCCTCCGTGCCGGCGGCCGGGCCGCCGTTCGCCCGGCCCGAAGGCGATCCGCACGGGAGGACCCACCAGCGGCACACGCCCCAACACGGGGTCGTCGACTTCCCGCACGAGCTCGTCGACGCGGGCCTGCTCGCTGGCCAGCCATTCGGCCAGGGAGTTGCACTTGGCCACGGCGGCGGGTTGGGCCAGGAGCGCCGTCTCCCACTCATCGGCCGTGCGGCGGCCGAAGGCCTCCATCACCTGCTGCAGCCTTGTGCGGTTCCATTCGCGGTCGGACAGCTTGGCGAGTCCTTCGGGTGTCGAGTAGTCGAGGCCGCCGTCGTCCAGGCCCAACAGGCGGCACAGCTCGCGCCAGCGTTCCGTGCCGCTGAGGTTGACCATGACGGCGCCGCCGCCCGCCGTGTCGAAGACCCGCAGGATCGGCGACTTGGTCTGGCGCACAATCCGGGGCCGGCGCCCTTCGCGATGGAAGATGGCGGCGGCGTTGAGGAAGAGCAGTGCATCGAGGAGCGAGGTCTCGACGTGCTGGCCGTAGCCGGTCGAGGCGCGCTTGATCAACGCGGCCCCGGCACCCAGGACGGCCACGAGCGCCGCCGACACGCTGGCCACGGGGAACGGCAGCCATATCGGATCGTCCCCGGTGAAGAGGCCCTGCTGCGCACCGGCCCGGGCGTGCACCAGTGGTTCCCATCCCGGCTCGTCGCGGGACGGTCCATCGGAGCCCCAGGCGCTGATGGAGCAGGTGACCAGGCGCGGCCGGTCGGCCCGCAGGGCGGCGGGGGCGAGCCCGAGACGCGCCAGCGCGCCCGGCCGCAGGTTCTCGACGACGAGGTCGGCCTCATTGACGAGGTCGAGCAACGAGTCGGCGCCGGCCCGGGAGCGCAGGTCGAGCTCGACGGTCTCCTTGCCCCGGTTCCAGGCGGCGAAGCGGGCGGCATCGGCCCGTAGCGGGTCGCCACCGGGCCGCTCCACTTTGATCACCGAGGCGCCGAGGTCGGCCAACATCGTGGCGGCGAGCGGAGCAGCCACGTACTGGCCGATCTCGACGACCCGCAGGCCGCTGAGCACGTTGCCGACGGAGGGACGATCCTCAGAGGCCACGCGTCGCTCCTCCCGCCGACGTGGTCGCGGTCCTGTCTCGGCGGCCGTCGTCGAGGTCGCCCGGCATGAGGTCGCCTTCTTCGTCCCGCGGCAGGCCGAGCACCCGCTCGGCAATGACGTTGCGCACGATCTCGTTCGTCCCGCCCCCGATGGAGGCCGACAGCGAGCTGAGCAGCTGGTCCGACCAGCGGCCGCGGTCGGGATCGTCGGGTAACCAGGCGGTGGCATGCATACCGGCCGTCTCCACCGCCACCAACGCGGATTCCTGCACCAGTTGGGCCATGGCGAGCTTCAGGACCGATGCCGCCGCCCCGTCGCCCCCCTTGGCCTTCACCAACAGGTAGGCGCTGAGGTGCCGCAGGACCATTTGGCGGATGCGCAGCTGCACCAGGCGGTCACGCAGGACGGGGCGATGCGCCAGGTCGCGCCGCTTGGCCTCTTCGGCCAAGGCGGCGAAGCCCCCCTTGCCCCCGCCCCCGCCGCCCATGTTGCCCAGGGCCTGTCGCTCGAAGGCGAGCATGGAGCGGGCCACCCGCCAGCCGTCGTCGATCGCACCGACCACGTTGGCCAAGGGAACCCGGACCTCGTCCAGGAACACCTCGTTGAAGTGGGAGTCGCCGGTGATCTGGCGCAGCGGTCGCACCGTGATGCCCGGCACGTGCATATCGACGATCAGCATGGTGATGCCCTCGCGCTTGGGCCGGCTCGGGTCGGTGCGCACGAGGCAGGCCGCGTAGTCGCTGTGCTGGGCGCCCGACGTCCAGACCTTCTGGCCGTCCAGGACGAACTCGTCGCCGTCCCGCCGGGCGCGCGTCTGCACGCTCGAGAGGTCCGACCCGGCGCCGGGCTCGCTGAACAGTTCGCACCAGACGTGCTCGCCCCGCAGCAAGGGTGGAATGAAGGCCAACTTCTGCTCCTCGCTGGCGTGCGCCAGCAGCGTCGGCCCGCACATGCCGAGACCGATCTCGAGCGAGCGGGGCGGCAGCTGGAAGGCCTTGGCCTCCCGGTCGTACAGGCGTTGGTAGCGCCCCGGCAGCCCGCGCCCCCCGTACGCGGCCGGCCACGTGATGCCGGCCAGGCCGGCCTCGGCCAGCTGACGTTGGAAGGCGACCGACCGCGACAACCCCGAACCGCCGAACGAGACGGCGCCGCTCGACTCGTCGCCCTTGGCCGGCAGCGTGGCCCGCAGGAAGGTCAGGACCTCCTGTCGGAACGCCTCCTCGGACGGGAGGTCGTCGGCGTCCGTCACTGCGCCGCAGACCTGGTCGCCGGGACGATGGCGTCCGGCCGGGGGATGCCGACGGCCAGCAGCCCCCCGAAGACCATGTCCTTCATGACGCGGGCCAGCAGCTCGGGGTCGGAGCGGTCGAGGGTGGTGATGGAGCGCAACATGCCATCGAGCATGGTCACGGCGGCCCGGGCCTCGTCCTCGCCCAATCCGGGGCTGACCTCACAGAGCAGGTGCACCCACTCGGCCATGCGCACCCGCTCGATCCGGGCCACCCGCCGCCGGGCGTCGTCGTCGAGAGAGCGGTACTCCTTGACGAAGACGTCGCGCAGGTTGCCGTTGCGCAGCTGCAGCACGATGGCGGCGTCGATGAGCAATTCGAGGGTCACCATGGGCGGCATGTCCTCGTTGAGCACTTCGTCGACCGTTCCCCTCCAGATGACCGCCGCCTCCTCGATCAGGACCGAAAGGAGCTCGCCCTTGCTTGCGAAGTAGCGATAGATGGCCGGCCCGCTCACGCCGGCCGCCGCCCCGATGTCGCCCAGGCTCGTCTCCCGGAAGCCACGCTCGCGGAAGAGCTCGATGGCGGCCCCCATGATCGCCTCGCGGGTCCGCTCGCCCTTGGTCTTGCCGCGCCCCGACGCCGGAGCCGCTGCGGCGGGGTCCGGCGGTACCGCCGCGGCGGCCTCCCCATGCGGGCTCATATGGGCACGGATGTTAGTCATCCGTCACAAAAACGGCTGATGTACGTTGACTCCGCCCCCGAGGCATGCTTAAAGTTTAATCACCGTTAACAAAAGTGCAAGGGGGCGGTATGGAGTTCGGCTTGTTCATGGAGCTGTCGGTGCCTCGTCCGTGGACGGCGGACTCGGAGCGCCAGGTCTACGAGAACGCGCTGGAGCAGGTGCGCCTGGCCGACGAGCTCGGCTTCGACTACATCTGGGCCGTCGAGCACCACTTCCTCGAGGAGTACTCGCACTGCTCGGGCCCCGACATCTTCTTGTCGGCGGCGGCGACCATGACCAAGCGCATCAGGGTCGGGCACGGCGTGGTCGCGTGTGTGCCGCAGTACCAGAGCCCCATCCGGGTGGCGGAACGGGCGGCGGTCCTCGACATCATCTCGGGCGGACGCTTGGAGTTGGGGACCGGCCGCTCCGCCACGTGGCCCGAGTTGAGCGGCTTCGGGGCCAACCCCGACGACACCAAGAAGACCTGGGACGAGTTCGTGCGGGTCATCCCCAAAATGTGGATGCAGGAGCGCTTCTCCTGGGACGGCCGCATGTTCTCCATGCCCGAGCGGGCCATCCTGCCCAAGCCGCTGCAGAAGCCGCACCCGCCGATGTGGGTGGCGGTGACGTCGCCGGGAACGGAGATCGACGCCGCCGACCGTGGCCTCGGGTGCCTGGGCTTGTCGCCGGGGGGTTTCGCCGACTCGGAGAAGAAGGTGTTGAACTACCGCAAGCACATTGAGACGTGTGATCCGGTCGGCGCCTTCGTCAACGACAAGGTCCTGACGGTCAACTTCTTGTCGTGTTGCGAGGACGGCGATCTGGGCCGGCGCAACGGGCTGAAGGTGGCCTCCATGTTCTCCTACATGGCGGCGCAGCTGCTGTCGGCCAAAGAGGTGCTGCCGACGCACTCGTACCCGTCCGAGGGCCTGCTGCCGGCGCTGCGACGTGAGTCGGGCTCCCCCGGCGATGCGGCGAAGGCCTTCAAGGGCGTGACCATGGGGACGCCCGACGACGTGGCCGACGCCATCACGGCCTGGGAGAACGTCGGGTTCGACGGCATCAACTTCATCCACCAGTTCATGGAGGTGGTGCCGCAGCAGTACGTGCTCGACTCCATGCGGCTGTTCGCCGAGGAGGTCATGCCGCGCTTCAAGACCAGGGACGGGACGTCCCGGCGGCCGGTTGCGGTTCCGGTCGGCGCTGGGGCCGGTGTGTCGGCCGGTGCTGGCGTGTCGGCCGGGGCGACCGCTGGGGCGGGGGTGGCCTGATGCCGCTCGCCGGATCGCTGGACATACGGCCCCTGGTCGACGGCTCGCCCGAAGTCGTTCTCGATGAAGACGCCGAGTTGCGGGTCGACGACGTCGACATCCTGCAGGTGCTCTACGAGGTCCGGGTGGCCGACCGGGAGTCGTTGGTGCCTCCGGCCTTGAACCCGACCATCCCGCCGGTCATCTCCTTCCTGATCTACCGGGCCAAGGAGAGTGCGTTCGGGCCCTTTGCGCTGGCCCAGGTGCGGTTGACGGCCCGGTCGGGCGTCCGACCCCGGGCGTACCTGATCTCCGCTCGTTGCGACAACCCGGCGCTGTCTGCGGTGCTGGCCCGTTCGTGGGGCTTCCGGGTGACGCCCGGCGACATCACCCTGCGGCGCTTCCACGACCGGGTCGACTGCACCGTGTCGGACAGCCCGCCGGGGGTGACGGGCCTGGTCCGCACGATCCTCGACGTCTCGTTGGTGGACCCGGTGCCGGTGACGGGGCACGACGTGCAGTACCCGCCCGGGATGCATCTTGCCCGCGTTGTCCGGGACGGCGTCCTCGTCCCCCGCATCGTCCAGGTGGACTCCGAATACGAGTTCCGCCGGGCCGACCGGGGCCGGCCGTCGTTGCACTCCTTCGACGCCGCGGCCTGGGGCGACGACCGTCTGGTGCCCGATATCGCCGTCTCGGCCAGCTTCGCCGCCTGCGACCTGACGATCGCCAACGTGCGCTACATCTGCAATCCCGACATCCCGGCGTCCGAGGGGACGGAGAAGGTCTCGGACAAGTGACCGACGGCGTTGCGGGCGGCGGGCCGGATGCGCTCTCCGTATTCTGAGTACCCGTGCCCACCGACGACACCACCTCGTCCTCGTCCGATGAGGGGCTCCACCCCGCGGGCGACGACCCCGACTGGCAGGAGAGCGCCTACCTGGCCTGGCGTGACCCGCTGAGCGGTCTGGGCGGCAACCATCGCATCGGCAACGAACCCAACCGGCGGACCGCGAACCTGTGGTGCGGCGTCTACCACCAGGACGGGACCCGCTTCCGCTGCAACGGCGAGGGGCTCGACCAGCCCGTGCTCGACGACGTCGTGGCCGGCGTATTCGGTGTGGGCGCGGGGCCTCAGCGGATCTTCCACGACGGTGCCCGACTTCGTTTCGTCCTCGACGGCGACGGCTGTCGGGCCGATCTCGTCATCACTGACGAGGGGGAGCGGTCGTTCGCCGACGCCAAGACGTTCTCGGGAGCCTCGGGCACGACCGGCACCATCTTCTCCAACAACTTCCACGTGGCCTGCCGCGTCTCGGGCACGGTTGAGCTCGACGGTCGGCGGGCGGAAGTGGTCGATGTCCCGGCCTGGCGGGATCACTCGTGGGGCGTGCGGCGCTGGGACAGCTTCGTCTCCAGCCGCAGCTTCGGAGGCGCCCACGGGGAGGGCGACGATGCGCTGCACTTCCGCTTCGCCTCCATGGTCGGGTCCAACGGGAGCTTCTTCCGCATCGGCGCGCTGACGCGCGGCAGCGAGAAGATCCCCGTGAAGGAGGCGTCCATGCTGGTGCACGTCGACGACGACTCCATCTCCTGCCCCTCGGCGGAGGTCCGCTACGAGCTCGAGGGCGGAGGGACGACCGTCGTCCGCATCGACACCATCGGGGGCATGATCGGTGTGACGGCGCAGCGACACGGCTGGGAGTCGGTCGGCGACGTGACCGTCGACGACGAGCCTGGAGGTTGGGGCTTCCTCGAGACCACCTTGAACCCTCGCAACGGGTCGGCCCCGCCCGGGTTCGTGCTCGGTGACGCCATGACCAACGGCGTCGTCCGGCCGTCGTGAAGCAGCCGGCCGAAGACCGGGCGCTCTACTACCGCCAGCTGCGACGCACGGTCGCCACGGTCTTTGCTCCCGAGCTGACCAGCGCCACGGCAAAGGACGCCGCCGGCCTGGTCGACCGGATCCTGGCCGAGTTCGTCGTCGAAGAGGAATGGGCGCCTGCGCTCAGCCAGGAGTACGGCGCCGATTTCGAGGCGCTGCTCGACGTGTCCGGCGAGTTGGTGACGCCGGAGCGCTTCGTCGAGTTGCGGCGCCTGGCGGCGGCTGTCGTGGCGGACAAGGCGGGCAGTGAAGACCCGGCCGAACGTGCGCAGTGCCGCCGGCTCGTCGACGTCGAACGCCGCTTCCTCGAGCGCGTCGACGAGTTGCGACAGATCGTCCTGAGCGAGGAGCACACGCCCGACGCCTCGGCCTCGCCCACGGAGTGCTCGGTGACCGAGGAGGAGCTCCAGGCTTATTTCCGGCGGCGGTTCCCCGACTCGCCCGACCTCCGCGTCACCCAGCTGGACGTGGTGCCCGGTGGTCGTTCCAAGGAGACCTTGCTGGTCTCGCTCGCCGGCACTTCCGAGCTCCCGACGCAGGTCATCGTGCGCAAGGACCGGCCGATCGGGCTCCTCGCCACCAAGGCATCCGACGAGTACGCCATTCTCCGGGCCGTCCACGACCACGGAGGGGTCCCCGTCGCCCGGCCACTCTTCGCCGACGACGCCGCCAACGTCAGTGCAGACCCCGGGGAAACCGGCACCCTGCTGGTCATGGAGCGGGTACGGGGCGAAAAAGCGGGCGAGTACTTCCCCGACCTCGCCGCGCCGCCCGAGGAGTACCGCCATGCCATCGGGACCCAGCTGGCGACGGCGCTGGCCCACCTGCACGCGGTCCCGCTCGACACGCTGGCCGGGACCGGCCTCGATCTGGAGGCGCAGGTCAACGAAGCGTCCCTCTCGGCCGCGGTCAATGGCATGGCGGCCCGGATCGCCGAGCTCAGCGGCCCACCGATCGCGGCCGTGCCTCTGGCGCGCCAATGGCTGCTCGACCACATTGACGACGTGGTCCCATCCGGTCCGTTGTCCCTCCTGCAAGGTGACTTCGGATTGCACAACACACTCGTCGACGGTGAGCGTGTCACCGCGCTGGTGGATTGGGAGGCCGCCACCATCGGGCCGGCGGCCCGCGAGCTGGCGGCCGCCTGGCCGGCCGCCACGGCGCTCATGGAGTGGCCGGAGTTCATCAGCGTGTACTGCGCCGCCGGCGGGGCGTCGGAGGCGACCGACGAGTGGGCCGTCATGTACTACCGCGTCTTCTTCGGGCTCGGGGCCTGCATGTCGAGCCGGACGGGCGGCCACCTGTTCCGAACCGGCGACAAGCGGGACCTCCTGACCGCGCACTCGGGTCTCGACGCCCACTTCCGGGCCCAGCGCAATCTGGTCCGGGCCCTGGCCGACGCGGACGCCCTGGCCGGCGCAGGCTGACCCACTCAGGCTGGCCCACCGAGGCTGACTGCCGCCGACCGCCGACCGCCGACCGCCGACCGCCGACCGCCGACCGCCGACCGCCGACCGCCGACCGCCGACCGCCGACCGCCGACCGGTCGTCAGAAGCTGCGGACGTGCACCGTGTCGAGCCGCTGCTCCCGTGGTCGGGTGACGATGAAGACGTGCACGTCGCCGATGTCGTCGACGCTCTGTCCGCTGTAGCGACCCAGCACCTCGCCCAGGAGGCCCCGCTCGGTCCACAACGCATGCGCGGCGGCGGCGTGCGTGGGGTCCCAGGCGAAATCCGTGGCGCCGCCGCCGGCACCCGCCGCGGTGCCCTGCACCACCGTGGTCACCCGGATGTCGTCGTCGCGCACTTCTTGCGCCAGCACCTTCCCGAACGCCTCGAGCGCCGCCTTCGAAGCGACGTACATCGACAGCATGGGGAAGGGGTGCAACGTCGACTCGCTCGACGTGTTGACGATGTCGCCACCCCCGGCGGCCCGCAGCAACGGCACCGCGGCCCGTGAGGCGTACACGGGCCCGAAGAAGTTGGTCGCCATCTGCCTGGTGATGTCGTCGTCGTCCAGCAGCTCGACGGCGCACGGTCGGTAGACGGCGGCGTGGTTCACGAGCACGTGCAGCTGCCCGAAGCGCCGCCCGACCTCTTCGAAGGCGGCCCGCACACTGTCGGGGTCGCCGACGTCGGTGGGGATCGGCACGACCGACGGGCCGAACTCGGCGGCGACCTCTTCGAGACGTTGCCGGGCCCGGGCCAGCATCACCACTGTGGCACCCTCCTGGACGAAGCGCCGGGTGATCCCGACTCCCGATCCGCTCGATGCGCCCGAGACCACCGCCACCTTCCCGTCCATGCTCCCCACGGCTTCAGCCCACCTTCCATCGCGACGTGGACAGAGACGACCTCGACCTCGTCATGCCGTCGATGATCGCAGAAAGAGGAGCGCCGCCCACCCGTGACATCGCCGGACGGTGCGACGACCCCGCCGGCCGTCGCCGCACTACCGTGGCGGACGGAAGAGCCAAAGAGTATCCTTTTCTCATTCAGGGACCTCTTCCGAAGGAACGCCACGGGCGAGGTCACGTACGTCGCCGACGGGGTGGGCCCCGGAGGGGCCCGGCGGCAGAGTCGGACGCCGCCCGGACAACCGGTCCGGCTCGGTTGCAACGCCGAGGGAGGAGGGGCGGCGTTGGCGCGCCCCGGCAAAGAAGAGGCTCATCAATAGGCTGCGACAAGCCTCGACCGGATCCAAAAAGTTAATCAGTCCTGCCAGCTATTTCGGAATATGTTGCAGTATGTTGACGCTAGGAACCGACAAACGGTATCCTCTTTTCACCGCAGCTTCCGGGGGGCTCGTTGCGGCTCGATGAGCACAATTGCCGCCCCCTGATCCCCAAGGAGGAACAGTGCTCACGACAGGTGCGAGCAGGCGGTCAGGCGAACGACGGGGCGGAACGAGGGCCAGAGCGGGAGCCAGGTCCACCGGCCTCAGCATGCTGGGCGTCGCCGCCATCACCATGGCGTCCGTGACGGCGACCCTGGTCGGTGCCGGGACGGCGGGCGCGGCGGCCGCGGGTGAGACGCCCAACCCCGCCACGCAGTCGGCCGTGACCATCGGCCTGATCAGCGACGGCGGAGGCGGCAGCTCCATCGGCACGGCTGCGCTCGTCGAGCAGGGCGCCAAGGCCGCCGTGGCCTACCTCAACAAGTACGGCGACGGCCTGGCCGGCCACAAGGTCACTCTCTACATCTGCGAGAACCAGTCGACGCCGGCGGGCGGCCAGACGTGCGCCAACGACATGGTGCAGCACGGCGTCGTCGCCGTGGTCGAGCCGTTCACCGGTCAGGGCCAGACGGAGGTCCCGACCATCGTGGCGGCGGGCATCCCGTACATCACGGTCAGCGGCGGCTCGACGGCTGAGCTCACGACGCCGGGCGCCTATGCCCTCGAGGGCGGCTTCCCGGCCTACCTGGGCGCCATGGCGCTGAGCGCCAAGCAGCACGGCCTCAAGAAGGTCGACTTCCTGGTCGAGAACGTGCCGGCCGCCATTCAGGGCGCGCAGGTGTTCGGTGACATGGTCTACAAGGCGGCGGGCGTCGGCTTCGACGTGGTCCCGGTCAACGCGGGCACCGCCGACATCAGCCCGCAGATGCAGTCGGCGGTCTCGAGCGGTGCCGACGCAGTGGGCATGGTCGGCGACGTGACGCTCTGCACCTCGTTCCTGCGGGCCTACAGCACGCTCGGCCTCAAGATCCCCAAGTACGTCCTCTCCACCTGCCAGGACCCGAGCATCCTCAACTCGCCGACCCTGGACAAGGTGCTCGCCGGCTCCTACATCACGACGTCGTCGGCGTCGTCGAAGGCAGACCTGGCGCAGTACGCCTTCTTGATGAAGAAGTTCGCGCCGAAGGTGAGCCCGAACCCGAGCGTCAGCAGCAACCAGGCCGACGGTGTGACGCCGGTGCTCGCCCTGGGCGCCATCATGAAGGGCTCGACGCAGCCGGTGACCGCCGCCGGCATCAAGGCGCAGACGGCTTCGGCGACGAACGTCACCATCCCGCTCTCGGGTGGCCTGACCTTCACCTGCAACGGCATGGCCATCCCGTTGCTCAAGTCGGTGTGCTCGTCGACGGCCGCCATCGGTGTCATTCAGGCAGGCAAGTCCGGCAAGGTGACAAACATCAAGGTGTACAACCCGACGCCACTGTTCTAGAGGGAACATCCGGCAGCCCGCCCCGCTGGCTCTTCCGGACCACGTTGCGGGGGCGGTACCTCTCTCCGGGAGGACCGCGTCCTGGGAGACTGACGTCGTGCGACTGACGACCGACGAATGTTGGGCCCGCGTGGGTGCAGCCGAGCACGGGATCCTCTGTACGACGAATGCCGCCGGCGGCATCGACGCCGTCCCGACCTGTCTGGCCGTCGTGGGGGGGCGCATCGCCACGCCCATCGACACGGTGAAGCCCAAG
>Ga0302157_10001582_pt1 | contig 27487 bp, 25 predicted proteins | sample I_Bog_N3_3_FD_193502 | JGI IMG/M metagenome (GOLD analysis project Ga0302157, IMG submission 193502) | Peat permafrost microbial communities from Stordalen Mire near Abisko, Sweden - I_Bog_N3_3 | ecosystem: Environmental > Terrestrial > Soil > Wetlands > Peat | place: Sweden: Abisko, Stordalen... | reverse complement strand
GGACTGGGCGCTCGCGCTGTTGAGCAGCTGATCGGTCCCGGTGAGGCCGGCGTCGTCGTTCTTGAGCACCGGCCACACCGGGCGGCCGGCCGCGGCGGCCGCGGCCAGGGTCACAGCATTCGGAGTGCCCTGGAGGCCCCCGTCCGACTCGACCTGCCAGCCGGTGGGGCTGAGGATGGTCGCCTGGGCGGCGTGCGCCAGCGCCGACGCGTCAGAAGCGGCGGTGCCGTCCGTCCAAAGGGTGAGTCCGAGCCCAGCCGGAGCCGGGACGGCGGCCGGCACCGTGGCCCGGCGGAGCTGCGCGGGCTGGAGGCCGGTGAGCGAGAGCGTCAGCGGGCCGTCCAACACCGACCCGCGCGCCGCGGCCAGCCCGGCGGGAATGGTGAGGGAGGCAGGAGGGGTCGCCCAGGCGAGACTCAGGTGGGTGCCGTCGATCCAGTGGAGCTGGGCCTGGGGGAGGGCGGCGGCGAGGGCGGCGCGGTCCGGGGCCCGTTCAAAGACGACCTGGCAGACGATCTGTCCCGACCCCCCCCGCCAGGCGGCAGCGCTCATCCCGGTGCGATCCACCACCTGGAAGCCGATCACCTGCTGAGGGCGGCCGGCGACGTCGATCACCAGCTGGTGCTCGCTGGCGTAGGCCATGGGGGCGACGCTCGCCGTGACCCCCTGGGACGAGCGGGTGAGGGTGATGGGGTGTCCGTCGAGGGTGGCGGAGACCATGGAGGGGGTGAGCCCCGCCCCCTCAAGACCGAGCTCCAGGGTCGGGGGAACGTCCGCAGTGCCGTCGTCGAGAGCCGTGCCCCCGGCGGTCACGACGACCAGGCCCTGGGGCGACACCGCCGACGAGCCGCCGGCGGCCGGCGATCCGCAACCAGCCAGGGTTAGGAGCAGGAGCCCGAGGCAGGCGCGGCGGGAGCGCATGGCCATGGAGTCTGCGCGCCCGTCCGCCCTGGCGGAAGCGACGGCCGCTCGCCGCCTCCTCAGCTGATCTGGATCGTGAGGATCACCGCGGCATCGGGGGCTGGGACCAGGATGTCGTAGGTCTCGCCCGCCACCGCCGTGGCGGGGACGGTGACCTGGAGGAGGGGCTGGCCATCCACGGTGAGCCCCGCGACCGGAGTGGGGACGGCCATGGTGAAGTCGTCCCCCGGGCTCGAGGAGGAGGACTGCGGCCCGACCAGGACGGTGCAGGGGAGGGAGACGGCGTGGCTGCTGTCGTCGATGAGCCGCGCGTAGATATCGACAGTCGCACCGGGCGCGAAGCTCGACGCCTGGGTGGCCACGACACCCGTACTGACCCCGTTGTCCTCGGTGGCGTGGTTGGGGAAGCCGGTGGGGATCTCCAGAGCCTCGGCTTTGCTGATCGGCAGAGCCTTGGGGGAGCAGACGGGCAGGAGCCCGACCTCGGGGAGGAGGCTGGCGCTCTGCGGAGACGGCAGCGGGGCGCGAATTGCAGTGCCCGGCGCAAGGGCGACCCCGCTGCTCATGCCGGCGCTCGACGAGGAGGGAACGACGGTTCCGGAGTTGAGGTGCCCGACCACGACCACCGCCGCCGCCGCCGCCGCCACCACCAGCCCGGCCGCCGTCAGGCCCGCCAGCAGGCGGCGTCCCTGGGAAAGCCGGGCAGGCACCTCGAACCACCGCCGTCCCGGGACCGGCGACCCCTCGGGGAGGCGGACCGGGTGCGGCATTTGCGCACGTGGCTGCTCCCGGAGGGTGTCCACGGCGGTGGTCAGCTCGGCGAAGGCGGCGGCACACGCGGAGCATTCACCCAGGTGGCGATCAAAGGCGGCCCGCGCGTCCGGGCTCAGCTCGCCGTCGTAGGCGGCCGAGAAGAGGGACTCGACGTGCCCGCTCACCATGCCTCCTCCGCGCGGGGAAAGACGGCGGGAGACTGGCGGAGAGCTGCCGCGAGCAGGCCTCGGGCACGGGAGATCCGCGACTTCACCGTTCCCACCGGGACGCTCAGAGCCTGCGCCATCTCCTCGTAGGAGAGCTGGTTGACGTCGCGGAGGACGACCGCGACCCGGAAGTCGTGAGGGAGGGCGAGCAGGGCGATGCGGATGGCATCGGCCCGCTCGCGCTGGAGGACGGTGGCCTCGGGGCCGAGCCCGGGGTCGGGGAGGTCGAGCACCCGCCCCTCGCTGTCCTCCAGGGGGTCCGCCGGCCGCCGGCTGCGCTGGCGATGGATGTCGTGCGAGCAGTTGACGGCGACCCGGAAGAGCCATGCCCTCACGGTCGCGCCGCGCAGCCTCGGCAGGCTCCGGAAAGCCCGGGTGAACGTCTCCTGGACCACGTCGGCGGCGTCGGCGGGGTTGCCGGTCAGTCGAAGGGCCATGGTGTACAGCTCGTCCTGGTAACGATGGACGAGCGGGGTGAAGGCGTCCCGGTCACCGCGACGGCAGCGGTCGAGGAGCGCCTCATCGTCCATCTCCCCAACATACGCGCAGATCGGAGGCCAGGTTCCCGAAGGGGGAGAGAGGGCCGCTCCCAAGGGGTTTCATGCGCGGCGGCGCCGGCCAGCGCGGCCCCGGGAGACCTGGCCACCGGACGGGCCTGTGTCAGAGTGGGGCGATGGACGTGCGCCTGCTCCGCCCCGAGGAGGCCCCCGCGGTGGCCGCCACGCTCCGCCACCGGATCGTGGTCGCCGACCGGCTGGAGCGGCAGCGGCGCGATGAATGCCTCTACCTGGTGGCCTGGGAGGGCGGCACCCCGGTGGGTCAGGTCCTCCTCCACCGCCGGCGGCCGTCCGCCCTCGCGGTGGCGGGGGTCGTGGACTTGCTGCCCTACATCGAGGATGTGTTCGTTCTCCCGGAGTGGCGCAACCGGGGAATCGGGACCGCCCTTCTGGAGGCGGCCGAGAGCGCCGCCGCGGCGCGCGGGGACCGGGGCGTGAGCCTCGCGGTGAGCACCGGCAACGCCGCCGCCCGCCGCCTCTACACCCGCCGTGGCTACGTCGATGCGGGGGTGCCGGAGCACCGCCACGCATCCACCGAGCCCGGTTTCGACGACGAAGGTCGCAGCGGCAACGGGACCGTCGTCGATCTCGTCAAGCGGCTGGACGCGGTGACCGCGGCGGCATGGCCCACCGCCCGTGAAGGGGACCGCCCGCGCGACGCGCGGTGAGCCGTATCAGCGCGGGCGTGCGATGGTGGGACCCGTTCAGCGGGGCCGCGCGGTCAGCGCAGGCGCACGAAGTCGACGTTTGCCCGGTACTCGGCCAGGGTGCGCGCGTTCATGTAGGACATCGAGCTGCGCAACCCGGCGAGGTAACGGGAGATCACCCCGCTCACGTGGCCCTTGTAGGGGACCATGGTCTCGGCTCCCTCGACGTACTCGGGGTCGTCGCGACCGGCCTGCTGCTGCACCGAGAAGGAGGCTGCGCCGCGCATGATCTTGTACTTCTTGCCGTCCAGCATGATCACGCGGCCGGGCGCCTCACCAGTGCCCGCCAGGGCTGATCCGACCATCACCAGGTCGGCGCCGAGAGCGAGCAGCTTGCAGAGATCGGAGGGGCTGCGCACCCCGCTGTCCCCGACGATGAGCGCGCGCCGGCGCACCTGCGCCACCTCGGCGACGGTGTACGGAGTGGGCACGAAGACGCCGGTCTCGGTGCGCGTCTCGCAGACCGCACCGCCCGCGATGCCGACCCGGACGGCGTCCGCACCGCGGTCCTCCAGCCAGGTGAAGGCCTCGGCCGAGGCGACATTGCCGGCGATGAGGGTGACGTCGTCGCGGCGCTCCCGCGCCCAGGTGAGCGCGACCCCGACCTGGTGGTGGGCGCCGTTGGCGGTGTCCAGGCAGATGGCCCGGCAGCCGGCCTCGACCAGGGCATCGAAACGCTCGCGGTAATCGCCGGTGACGCCGACGGCGGCTCCGACCGCGGCCGGCCCGGTCGTGCGGCTGGTCTTCCGGAACTCCTCCACCTCCTCGTCGACGCTCTGGAAGCGGTGGAGGATGCCGAAGGCACCGGCCTCGGCCAGCGATTCACACATCTGCGGCCCGCAGACGTCGGGCATGGGGGAGGCGAGAATCGGCACCTCGAGCGAGATGGCCCCGAGGGTGACCGCCGGACGCGCGTCCGAGCGATGGGGAAGGCTGGAGGCGCGCCGCGGGACCAGGCTGATGTCGTCGTAGTCAAAGGCGAGCGGCGCGTCGCCCAGGGAGGCAAGCGGGGTGCGGACGGGAAGGGGGTCTGCCATGGCGATCTGATTGTGCCAGGCGGCGACCCCGGCGCCTCAGCCCCGCCGGAGGATGGTCTGGGGGACCACCCGGACCGTGACCCTCACCTCGCCCGGCTGACGGTTCGGGTAGCTGTCGGCGCCGGTGTACTTCTTGGCGAGCCGGTCGATGTGGGCATCGGCGCCCTCCTCGATGAACTCGGCCCGGCCCCGCATGACCACGGTGCGGTAGTCGTTGTCCTTGGCCGAGAGCGAGATGGCGACCCGCGGATCGCGGCTCAGGTTGCGGTACTTGAGGCGCCCCTTGGCCGTGTTGAAGAGCAAGGCCTCGCCGTCGGTGTCGACCCAGACGGGGGTGACGTGCGGGGAGCCGTCGGGCATCACGGTGGCGACGTGGGCGAGCACCTTGTCCCGGAGCAGGGCAACCTGGTCCTCGGTGAGAGTCGGGTGGGGCTGGTCGGTCATGGCCTCTCCTCTGCTGGGGGGCGTGGTTCGATGGGTGCCGGTCTCTGGTATAGCCGAGCCGGCCGGTCGGACGACGGTGGCCGGTGGCTGCCGAGAGCCAGCGAGGACGTGAGAAGCTTGCCCCCGCGACGCCGGGGTGGCGGAATGGCAGACGCAGCGGTCTCAAAAACCGCCGGGGGCAACCCCGTGTGGGTTCGACTCCCACCCTCGGCACGTTTTGCCAGGTACGCGCTTCACGGTTCCGCAGGGCAAACGTTCACCCGGGGGCGGAGCCGTCAGCCGGTCAGGCTCTCTCCCGCTGGAAGTCGCGGAGGGCCGGAGCCGGGCGGCGCGGGAGGTCCGGGCGCCGGTGCGGATTCGGCGAGGTCCGGCACGACCTTGGTGACGGCGATCGCCAACGTCCCCGCGAGCGTTAGCACCATGCCGGCGACCGCCACGGCCCAGGCACCGTTCCTCGGACTGTCACCCAGGAATGCGATGCCGACCACGATGGGGACGATCGACTGTGCCGCCGTCGTCGAGGCGCCGACAACGCTGGCGTGGCTGCGTTGCAGGGCGATGGTGAAGAGCAGGAGGCCGACCAGCCCGTAGGCGAGCATCGACCAGAGCAGCGGGCTGAGCAGGAGCTGCCAGAAGGGATGGGGGACGACCAACATCCGGCCCGCGATGGCGGTGCCACCGAAGGCGACGCCGGCCAGGACGCCGAGCGCGACGGTGGCGCTGTGACGGTTGCGCCCGGCGACGACGGCACCCGCAGCGGCGACGCCCAGGGGCAGCAGGATCACCGCCCAGCGCATCGCGGCGGCAGCGGTGCGGGCTCTTTCGGGCCCCCCGGAGAGGGCGAGCAAGGAGAGCCCGAGCAGGATGCCCACAATCGCCACCCACGCCACTCCGCGCAACCGCCGCCGAAAGAGAAGGCGCTCGAGCAGGGCGGTGATGACCACATTGATGGCGATGACCGGCTCGGCGACGAAGAGGGGCAGGTTCTGCGCGGCCACGACGGTGAGCAGGAAGGAGGCGCCGTCGAGAGCGAGCCCGAGCAGATACGGCCAGTCGTTGAGCAGCCGCCACAGAAGCCCGATGTGCAACGAGGACACGCGCTCTTCCTGATCGGCGCTGACCTTCTGCAACACCGCCGCCACGCCGGTGCTCACCGAGCATCCGAAGGCAGCCAGCAGCGCCAGCCCGAAGGGCATCAGGCAACGGTAGCAGAGCCCGGGAAGCAGCCTCAGGTGCCCGGGCGTGGAGGCCGGCTGCCGCGGAGTCCTTGACGTGGCGCCCCGCGACTCCCCATCCTCAAGCCGTGCTGCTCGCGACCTGGAATGTGAACTCGATCATGGCGCGGCTGCCGCGCCTGCTCGACTGGCTGGGCGCCACCCGCCCCGATGTCCTCTGCCTCCAGGAGACGAAGGTGGCGGACGGCGCCTTTCCGACCGCGGAGGTCGCGGCACTCGGCTATGAGGTGGCAGCCCACGGCAGCGGCCGCTGGAACGGGGTCGCCATCCTCTCCCGGGTCGGGCTCGACGCGGTGACGCCGGGGTTCGCCGGTGAGCCCGGCTTCCCCGAGGTGGAGGCGCGAGCGGTGTCCGCGACCTGCGGAGGGGTGCGGGTCTGGTCGATCTACGTCCCCAACGGGCGGGGGCTGGAGCATCCGCATTACGCCTACAAGCTGGCCTGGCTCGCCGCCCTGCGCGACGCGCTCCGCGCCGAGCTCGGTGCCGGCGACCAGCTGGCGGTCTGCGGCGACTTCAACATCGCCCCCACTGACGACGACGTCTGGGACCCGGCGGAGTTCGCCGGCTCCACCCACGTCAGCGCTCCCGAACGGGCGGCTCTGGCGGAGCTCCTGGCGCTCGGTCTGACCGACGTCCCGCCACGCGCGCTCAAGGGAAGGCCGTTCTCGTACTGGGACTACCGAGCCGGCATGTTCCACAAGGGGATGGGGATGCGCATCGACCTCCTCCTGCTCAGCCGGGCGCTGGCCTCCCGGGTGAGCGACGCATACATCGACCGGGAGGCGCGCAAGGGCACGGCGCCCTCGGATCACGCTCCGGTCGTCGTGGGTTTCGCCACCGAGAGCTGAGCGCGAGCCGGTCGCCCGACCGGATGGGATGCTCCGTCCGGGGGCCGGAGGATCACCAGGGCGACGATGACGCAGAGGGCGAGGGCCGCCACGTGCGGGCCGGAGATGATGAAGAAGGTGTCGACGAGGTGGGCGGCGTTGAGCAGCACCGCCGCCGCGAGCGCGGCTGCCAGGTCCCGCTGAGCGATGACGATCAGCGGTACCACCGCCATGATCAGGTCATAGGCGTAGACGTGGGGGGCGAGCAGAAGGGAGGCGGCGATCCCCAACGCCACGACCTGAAGGGGCCGGCCGGTGAAGGTACGCCGTTGCCAGAACATCCAGACACACGCGAGGAGCCCCAGCGCCGCAGCGGCGGCGAAGGCGGCCCCGTTGCCCCCCAGGCTGGCGATGACCCCGGATAGGCCATCGCTGGTGGCGATGGCCGGTCCCGCGGACCCGAGGAGCGTGAGCCACTGGCCGATCCCGCCCGGCCCGACCAGCCAGAGCGAGCCTCCTGCCAGGCAGGCCGCCCCGACCGCCATCCCCACCACCACCCGCCACTCCCCCACCACCAGGAGGGCGACCGGCAGCAGGCAGATGGTCTGGGGCTTGAGCAGGAGAAGGGAGAACAGCAGTCCCGCGACGAACCGCCGGTCGGCCACGAGCAGCACCGTCCCCGCCACCAGGGGGAGCACGAGCAGCGCGTCCGTCTGACCCAGCCGGTAGTTCCACGCCGCCGGGACGGAGGCGAGCGCGAGGGCGAGGAGGAGGAGCCCCCGGGTGCCGTGGATCGCCAACCCCATCCTCCGCCAGAGGAGGACGCCGGCGAGCCCGACGCAGGCAGCCGAGGCGGCGAGGAACGCGGCGAAGCCCGCGGCAGCGGGGAGGGCGAGCAACGGCCGGTAGACGAGGGCCACCAGAGGGGTATCCAGGAAGGGGTCCCACGCCGGGTTCGGGTGGCCGAGGAGCACCGCCTGGGCCTGCAACTGGGCCGCGTGGCAGTAGAGGCAGCCTCCGTCGGCAAGTACCCGAGCGCCGCTCAGCATCGCGATGTAGTCGGTGCGCAGCGGGGTGAGGAGGCCGTGGAGCGCGAAGCCGGCCGAGACGGCGACCATGAAGGTCACCAGAGCCGGCGCGATCAGCGGGCGAGAGAGTGCGCGGAGCAGCCAGTCCGCGAAGCTGCGGGCGAACCGCCGAGCTCCGCGGGACAGCCGGGTGCGCCCGCTCTGGTATGGGTTCAACGACACCTGCCTCACATGGGGGGCCGGGCTCGCCGCCAAACCCCACGCAGAGCCTATTCGCCGGCTCTCGAACACGGCTGACGGCAGCGTCACCGGACCGTCACAGCTGCGCACGTCGGCCGGCCTTCGAGCGCCCCGCGGCAGGAAGCGCACGCCCGGGATGGGGGTGCGGCAACCGCGCAACTTCTCGGCCCCCGCCGAGCGCGCGACAGCCCGGGCCGGCAAGCCGGCCCGGGCACGCACGGAGGTGGGGTTTCGAGGTGAGCCGGCGGATGATCTCCCGTCCCGCCGCACCCCACACGATGCGGCATCGCCCATGAACGACTGGCGGCGCCGGGGTTAAGTGTCGGGGAAGGGCTGACCGGGCACCGATCGTCAGGCGCCAGCGGGCAGCCTCGATGGTCCGCTGGACGAGCGCGGCCGGCGGAGTCGCGGCTCTGCGCAGGCATGGGGGATGGTGCCGCTCAACGCCCGGGGTGTCCCTTTTCGGTCGAAGGGCGTAGGCTGGGCACCCAGTCCCTGTGGCGGGCTGCCCTACCCTCCATCCGGTAGATTGCGGCCGCAGGAACGTGCAGCGGGAGAGGTGTTGACCGAGCAATCAGGGGAAGAGGGCGGCGTCACGACGCCGGTGGTCTACCGGAGACCAGATGGCACGCCACCGCAACCGCCCGTCGACATCGTGGGGCACTCGAGCCGGCCGCCGGGCCAGCCTGCCCCGACAGGACACGCGGGATACGAGGCGCCCCGGGCCGACAGCATCGGGATTCCGGCGGCTCCTCCGGCCAACGGCCCGGGGGGGCGGTTCGCGCCGCCGGCTCCACCCGCCCGTCACCTCCCCACCGCCGCTGGCCAGTTCCGGCCAGCGGGGTACGCCCTCTCGCCGCCGTCGTACGACCCGGGCCGCCTGGCGCAGGCGCCCCATGGCGCCCCGGAGCTGAGCCTCGCCCCGGCGCCGACAACCACCGCTGATCGGTCCGCGGAGACGCTCGCCGGCTCCCCGGGACCCGTCCTCTCCCGGCCGGCCTGGGCCACATCCGATCGGCCCGTGCGGCCGCCCCACGCCACCCCGGTCTTCAACGTCTCGATACCGCCACCGGTGGATCCGGGACGGTCCCTGCCGCCCCCCCACGGGGCCCCGGTATCCGGCCATGCCGCGCCCTCGCCGGCGCCCACCCGGCCCGCACCGCCGCCTGACATCGCGACCGCGCCCGGGGCTCCGGGAGGACCGCCGTATCTCCCCGTCCGGCCCCTTCCGCCCTCCGACGGCGGGCGCCGGCCCGGGTTCGCCGCACCGGCGCTGCCGATTCCCGGCGGGTCCACCGGCAATGGTGGCTCCCCTGCCGCGCTCCGGCGGCCGGACACCAACGGCGCACGACACCACGGCGGCGCGCCCCATACCGGCGACCCAGCTGGTGGGTGGAGACCGCTTCCCGAGCCGGCACTCGCCTCGCCGCAGCGCCCCGCCCCGAACCGCACCGTCGGCCGTCTGGCCTCCCTCGGCCCCGAGCCGGAGAGCCAGACGGCGGGCCGGCCGGCTCCCACACCTCCCCGCACCGCGCAGGATTTCTCCACCGAACGGGTGCGGGGGCCAATGAAGGTCAAGCCGGCCACGCGGGGGTTGCGCCAGGCGGTCCGTTCCCTCTCGTTCGGGGTGGTCAAGCCCGGCCCGGGCCGGTCCGAGCGGCGCGAACGCGAGCTGGTCGTCACCGCGACCACGCCGATCGCGACCTGCCGCCGAGTGGCCATCGTCTCGCGCAAGGGCGGGATCGGGAAGACCACGACCACCCTGATGCTGGGCCACACCTTTTCCCTCTACCGGAGGGACCGGGTGATCGCCCTCGACGCCAACCCGGATGCCGGGTCGCTCGCCTACCGCGTCCATCGCGAGACTGATGCCACGGTGACCCAGCTGCTCCGCGCCTCGGAGCGTCTCCGCCGCTACAGCGACATGCGCAGCTTCACGAGCCAGGCATCGACGCGGCTCGAGGTGCTCGCCTCCGACGACGACCCGACCATCAGCGTCGCCCTCGGCGAGCCCGAGTACCGCCAGGTGCTCAACGTGCTGGAGCACCACTACAACCTGATCCTGATGGACACGGGCACGGGGATCCTCGACTCGGCCACCCAGGGCATCCTCCGGATGGCCGACCAGATCGTGGTCTGCGCAGCCCCCGGCATCGACGCCTCGCGGGCCTCGAGCCTGACTCTCGACTGGCTCGACGAGCACGGCTACCACGACCTGGTCGCCGACGCCGTGGTGGTCATCAACCAGGTCCGCGGCAACGGCGGCCGCGAGATGAAGCAGGTGGTCGACCACTTCGCCAAGCGCTGCCGGGCGGTGGTCAAGGTGCCCTGGGACGCCCACCTCGCCGAGGGGCTCGAGGTGGAAGTCGAAGACCTGCGCCCGCGGACCCGCGCCGCCTACCTCAGCGCGGTCGCGGCGGTGGCCCGGAGCTTCTCACTCCCCTCCCGCCACCGCTGATCCTCGCCGGCCCGATGGCGGATCGCCACCCCCCCACTGAGCACTACTTCAGCGCTGAACCAGTGGTCGCGACGCGCCCACGCAACGTGACCGTCCACCTTCCGGACCAGAGCATCGAGCTGCGGACCGATCGGGGCGTCTTCAGCCTCGCCGGGCTCGACGCGGGCACCGCGGTCCTCCTCCAGGGCGTCCCCGCTCCTCCAGCAGGTGCCACGCTCCTGGATCTCGGGTGTGGGCACGGTGTGGTCGCGATCACGATGGCCCGCCGAGCCCCCCGGGCCCGCGTCATTGCCGTTGACGTCAACAACCGGGCACTGGAGCTGACCCGTGCCAATGCCGCCGCCAATGGCGTCGAGAACCTCGAGGTCTGCCGGCCCGACGAGGTGAGCCCGGACCTCCGCTTCGACGCCATCTACAGCAACCCGCCCATCCGGGTTGGTCGCCCGGCGCTCCTGGAGCTCCTCGCCACCTGGCTGGCCCGGCTGGCGCCCGCCGGCCACGCCTACCTCGTGGTGCAGCGCCACCTGGGGGCGGATTCGCTCGCGGAGCGGCTGCGGAGCCAGGGGTACGAGGTCCTTCGGATGGGGTCCAAGCGGGGCTACCGCCTCCTCGACGTGCGCGATGCCAGCCCGGCATCGCATCATGGCTGACCATGCTCGCGACCATCACCATCGGCATCGACCCCATCGCCTTCCGGATCGGCTCTCTGGCGGTCCACTGGTACGGGATCATGTACGTGGTGGCTTTCGCGACCGCCTACTACCTGGGCGCCCGTCCCCACGCGATCTCGCGGGGCATCAGCGAGGACCACCTGGAGCGGGTGGCCGGCTGGACCATCCTTTTCGGCCTGATCGGCGCCCGGCTCTACTACGACGTCCAGAACCTCGACCTGATGCACAGCGTGGTCGACGTCATCGCGGTGTGGAACGGGGGGATGGCCTTCTACGGCGCGATCATCGGGGGTCTCGCCACCCTGGTCGTCCTGGGCTGGCGCTGGAAGCTGCCGATCTGGGTGCTCCTGGATGCCGGCGCCCTCTTCGCCGTGGTGGGCCAGCCAATCGGCCGGATCGGCAACATCATCAACGGCGACATCCTGGGCGGGCCGAGCAACCTCCCGTGGGCGACCGCCTACACCAACCCTGACGCTGTCCTCCAGGCCGGGTACCGGCTCGGCGTCGGCTACCAGCCCGCCGCCGCGTACGAGGCGCTGGGCACGCTGGTCATCCTCCTCATCCTGCTCGCAGTGCGCCGGCGCGGTGTGCGGCCGGGGGTGCTCATCCTCAGCTACGTGGGGCTCTACTCGGTGAGCCAGTTCCTCCTCGACTTCCTCCGCCAGACCGAGCCGGTCATCGCCTTCGGCCTCAAGGAGCTGCAGCTAACGGCCATCGTGGCCCTGGTCGTGGGCATGCCGCTGCTCGTGATCCTCTGGCGCCGCACCGAAGGGCGCTCGGGGCGCGCTCCGGAGCCGCTGCGGGACGGGACCTCCTCCGGTGCGGAGCCGGAGTCCCCGTCGGAGGCCTCGTCCTCCGACACGGAAGCGGAGCCGATCACCACGGATTGAGGCGCGAACCGCAGAGGGATCCTCGCCCCGCCCCCCTATACTCGGGCCCGTGCTGGCGAGCGACATCCTTCAGGTTCTCGGGACCGTCTTTGAGGTTCTGACCTTCGTCGTCCTGATCCGGGTGCTGCTCTCGTGGCTCCCCGGGGCCAACCCGTCTCACCCCCTGGTGCGGCTGATCCGGGCCATCGCAGACCCCATCCTGGCCCCGTTCCGCGGCCTGCTGCCGACCTTCGGCGGGATGCTCGACATCTCCCCGGTGGTCGCCATCGTCGTCCTCGAGGTGGCGGCCGAGATCTGCTTCTCGCTCTCCGCGGACGTCTTCACCGGGGTGTCGCTCGGGGTCATCGTGGTGGGGGCGGTGGAGCAGATCGTGCTCACCCTGATCATCCTGGTCGCGGTCCTCGTCCTGCTCCGCTTCCTCCTCTCCCTCTTCCACGCGGATCCCTGGCACCCGCTGACGCGGGGCATCAAGGCGATGGCCAAGCCTTTCGTGCAGCCCTTTGACGGCATCCTCACGAACCACTCGTCGATCGACGTCGAGGCCCTGATCGCCTGCGTCGCCTACATCGTGGTCTTCCTGATCGCCAAGTTCGCACTCGACTGGCTGGCCGGCCTGGTCTGACCCGACCGGGGCCCGCAGCAAACCCTCAGCGGCGGCGGGCGTTCTCCCGTTCGGGAGCCCGCTGGCGCTCCACCTCCACCCGGTAGGCGGAATCGCCGAGCACCGATTCGACGGCCCGCTCCAGGGCCGGTCCCGGCTCCACCGACCACTCGGCGCCGAGGACGATCTCATCCACCGATCGTGATCCCTGCACCTGGATGATCACCGGCGCCTCGCCGCGGTGGCGGGAGAGGATGGCACGGAGCGGGGGGAGGAGGTGCTCCTGTCCGGCGGAGAGCCGCAGGTGCACCCGGATGTTGCGGCGCCAGGCGGCGAGGCGGACGTCCTCCAGCGCGTACACCTGCTCCGCGATGACGCTCACCTGCTCGGAGTCCGCGTGCTCGTCCTCCTCCGGGGCGGCGGCGCCGTTCTGGACGGGGGCGGGAGCGGCGGCGGCCCGCCCGTTGCGACCGGCCTGGACACGCCCCCGAACCACGATCACCTGGTCGGCGCGGAGCAGCTCGGCGCACTCCTCGAAGGTGCGGGCAAAGACGACCACCTCACAGGTGCCCGAGAGGTCCTCCAGGGTCACGAAGGCCATCCGCTGCCCGGTCGTGCTGCGCCGGGGGATGAAGGCGCGCAGATCGCGGATCGCCCCTCCGATCTGCACGTAGACCCCGTCGAGGTGGGCGCCCAGCTCCCCGATGCCGGTGTCGATGCGTTCGCTGAGCTGATCCGAGATCCGGCGCAGGGGGTGGTCGCTCAGGTACATCCCGAGATAGTCGCGCTCCCATCGCAGCCGTTCGTCGGCGGCGACCGGCGCGACCTCGGCCGTGATGCCGAACTGGTCGACGGCGGTCACGCCCGCGGCCGTCTCCACCTCGGCGCTGTCGCCGAAGAGGGAGCCCTGCCCCACCTCCCGCTCCCTGCGGATCTGGGCGGCCCGGTCCAGAGCGCGATCCAGGGTCGCGAGCAGCATGCCACGCTCGCCCAGCAGGTCACAGGCGCCGCTCCGCACCAGGGCCTCGAGCACCCGACGGTTGAGATCGCGCCCCCCGACTCGCAGACAGAGGTCGGCGAGGCTCAGGTAGGGACCGCTGCTCTTCCTCTCCGCGACGAGCTGCTCCATCACCCGCTCGCCCGCCCCCTTGATGTGGGCCAGGCCGTAGAGGATCTCGCCCTTGGCGGCATCGCCCACCGCAAAGCCGGCCTCGCTCCGGTTGACGTCGGGGAGGGCCACGGTGAGACCGCGCGCGTGGGCGTCGAGGATGGTCTGCTTGAGCTTGTCGAAGTCCCCGGCCCGGCTGTTGAGCAGCGCCGCCGTGAACTCCAGGGGATGGTTGGCCTTGAGGTAAGCGGTCTGGTAGCCAATCAGCGCGTAGCACATCGCATGCGCCTTGTTGAAGCCGTAGCCGGCGAAGTGGTCGATGAGGTCGAAGAGGGCTGCGGCGGTCCCCTCCTCCACCCCTCGGGCAGCGGCTCCGGCCAGGAACTTCTCCCGCTGGTGGGCCATCTTCGCCTTGTCCTTCTTGCCCATCGCGGCACGCAGGACATCCGCCTCGCCCAGACTGTACCCGGCCACCGCGGAGGCGATCTGCATCACCTGGTCCTGGTAGATCATGGTCCCGAATGTTTCGGCCAGGATCGGCTCCATCTCGGGACGCATGTAGGTGATCGGCTCCTCCCCGCGCCTGCGCTTGATGTAGAGGTCCACCACCCCGCCCTCCAGCGGGCCGGGCCGGATGAGGGCGTTGGCGGCAGCCAGGTCCTGCAGTGAGCGGGGCTGCATATCGATGAGGATCCGCTTGCCCAAGGTGGCCTCCAGCTGGAATACGCCGTGGGTGTCGGCCTTGCCGAGCAGCTCGTAGGTGGCCGGGTCGTCGAGGGGGATGGTGTCGATGTCGATCCGCTCCCCCCGCACCTTCTCGACGCTCTCGACGGTCTCCTGGATCACGGTGAGGTTGGAGAGCCCCAGGAAGTCGATCTTGAGGAGGCCGATCTTGCTGACCCCCTTCATGTCGAACTGGGTCACGACCCCCTCGTTGCCCGAGGTCGAGCGCGTCAGGGGGACGATGCTGGCGAGCGGCGAGGCGCCGATCACCACCCCCGCGGCGTGCGTCGATGCGTTGCGCGAGATGCCCTCGAGGCGGCGGGCGATGTCGATGACGCTGCGAGCCCAGGGCTCGCTCTCATAGAGGTCGTGCAGGTCACGCGCCTCGTTGAGGGCACGATCCAGGGTGATCCCGACGGTCGCCGGAACCAGCTTGGCCAGCCGGTCCACGTCGGGCAGCGGGACCTCCAGGACCCGGCCGACATCGCGGATCGCGGCCCGCGCCGCCATCGTCCCGAAGGTGATGATCTGGGCCACCCGGTCCTGCCCGTACTTGCCGGTGACGTACTGGAGGACGCGGTCGCGGCGGCGATCGTCGAAGTCGATATCGATGTCGGGCATCTCCCGGCGCTCCAGGTTGAGGAAGCGCTCGAAGATCAGTCCGTAGCGGAGCGGATCGACGTTGGTGATGCGCAGCACGTAGGCGACCAGCGACCCGGCCGCGCTGCCCCGGCCGGGCCCCACCACCACCCCGTCGCAGCGGGCGGCGCGGATCAGGTCCCAGACGATGAGGAAGTAGGCGGAGAAGCCGGTCTGACGGATGACGTCCAGCTCCATCGCGAGCCGTTCCCGCGCCTCGTAAGTGGGATCCGCACCGAATCGCTCGACGAGCCCGCGCTGGCACAGCTCGGCGAGATACGAGTCGGCGTCGAGGCCCTCGGGGATGGGCGAGTAGGCGGGGAGGTGATGGTGGCCGAGCTCCAGCTTCCAGTCGCAGCGCGCGGCCACGGCCAGGGTGTTGGACGCCGCCTCGCCATAGGCGCCGAAGCGGCGCCGCATCTCGTCACTGCTCGGCATGTAGAACTGGGGACCGTGGAAGCGGAAGCGCTTCTCGTCCGCGCGCCGGGCTCCGGTCTGGAGGCAGAGCAGGATGTCGTGCGCCTCGGCGTCGGCCGCGTCGATGTAATGGGAATCATTGGTGCAGATGAGGGGGATGCCGGTCCGGCGCGCGATCTCCAGGAGCCCTTCGCGGACCGCGGTCTCCTCGGGCATGCCGTGGTCCTGAACTTCCAGGAAGTAGTTGTCGGCCCCGAAGATCTCCAGGTGCTGGCGCGCCACCCGCTCGGCGGCGTCCAGGTCGCCACTCAGGATGGCCTGGGGAAGCTCGCCACCGACGCACCCGGAGAGGCAGATCAGCCCCTCGCTGTACGCGGCGAGCAGCTCCTTGTCGATCCGCGGCTTGTAGTAGTAGCCCTCGAGGTGGGCGATGGTCGAGAGCTGGACCAGGTTGGCGTAGCCGGTGGCGTCGCGGGCGAGCAGGACCAGATGGTGGGGGTCGCGGTCGGCGCGCCCCTCCTTGTCGCGGTGGGAGCGGGGGGCCATGTAGACCTCGCAGCCCAGGATCGGCTTGACCCCCGCGGCGACCGCCTCGGTGTAGAGCTCGACCGCACCGTAGAGGACGCCGTGATCGGTGACCGCCACCGCGGGCTGGCCCATGGCCTTTGCCCGGGCCACCAGCTCGGGGATCCGCGCCGCACCGTCCAGCAGCGAGAACTCGCTGTGGACGTGGAGATGGACGAAGGCATCCGATTCAGTCGCCGTCGCCTCCGCCTCCACCATCTCCGTGGCGTCCTCGCCTCCGAACACGCGTACGTTAGCACCCGCCGCCGACCGGTCCACCGGCGCGACTCGCCGTATTCTGACCGGGCCACGGTGGCCGCCGATCTGGGCGCTCCAGCCGAGCCGTCTGACGCGCTTCGCCCCCGGCCGGGAAGGAGGATCCCAGCCGGAGGCAGCTGCGTTGTCAGAGGGTGAAACCGCCCCGCATCACCGTCGCTACTTGCCCGGGACGGGCTGAGGCTCGGTCGGGACCGCGCTGCTCAGGGCCGCACCCGAAGCGCCGGCCATCGGTGTCGCGCCGCTCGCGGCCGCCGGTGCCACGCTGCCGGTCGCCGGTGCCGCGCTGCTCGCCGCCTGTCCGTGATGCCGTCCACCCCGAGCGATGTGCCGCTGGGCCTTGGACTCCTCGTCAACGTGAACGTACTTGCCACCCCGGAACGCCGAGGCGACCGCCGCGATCAGGCTCATCACGACAGCGAAGCCCAGGATGATCGAGAGGCTGCCCACGAAGGCCGGGCCGATCAGCTGTGGAAAGAAGGCGCGGCTGGTGAGGTTCGCGGCCTGGGCGGTCGTGAGGTGGGAGAGCACCGCCGGTGGGAGCAGGGTCTTGAGGGGGTTGTAGCCGAGGAAGGCTGCGAAGACGTAGCCGAGCGGCGGCACGTGGGAGAGAACCGCCGCGCTGCTCGCCGGCACGCCGTTGGCGACGAGCCCCTTGAGCATGGCCGCGGGGACCTTGGCGTTGAGCCCGCTCACCAGCAGGGTGAAGAAGAGGCCCATGGAGAGCGGCATGCCCGTCTGAGCGAAGGTCACCCGCATGCCCGATGCCGCCCCACGGTCGCGGGCCGGAACCGAGTTCATGATCGACGACGTGTTGGGGGAGGCGAACAGGCCTCCACCTATCCCGGAGAAGAGCATGACCGCGCCGAAGGGCCAGTAGTTGAAGTTGGCCGGGAAGGTCATCATCAGGGCGTAGGTCACCGCCGCCAGCAGCATCCCGCCCGTGGCGAAGGGCCGGGCCCCGTAACGATCCGACAGCTTGCCGGAGATGGGCCCCGCGATCACGAAACCGAGGGTGAACGGGATCATGTAGATGCCCGCCCAGAGCGGAGTGTCGGCAAAGCTGTAGCCGTGCTGAGGCAGCCAGATGCCCTGGAACCAGATCATCAGCATGAACATCAGGCCGCCACGTCCGATCGATCCGAGGAACTGGGCGAGGTTGCCGAAGGCGAACGGCCGGATGCGGAAGAGGGAGAGACGGAACATCGGATCCTTCACCCGGCTCTCGATGACCGCGAACGCCGCCAGCAGAACGATGCCGCTCGCGATCATGGAGATGACAAACGGGTTGCCCCACCCGGAGAGGGAGGTCCCGTACGGCTCGATGCCGTAGGTCATGCCCACCAGCAGCATGCCCAGGCCACCGGCGAAGGCGAGGTTGCCGGCCCAGTCGATCCGCGCCGGGATGCGAACCCCGATGTCCTTGAGCTTGAGGTAGGCCCAGATGGTCCCGAAGGCACCCACCGGGATGTTCGCGAGGAATACCCAGCGCCAGCCAAGCAGGGAGAGCAGACCCCCGACGATGATGCCGAGGAAGGAGCCGATGATGGCGGCCACCATGTTTATCCCGAGCGCGAAGCCGAGCTGGTCCGAGGGGAAGGCGTCGGTGATGATGGCGGCGGAGTTGGCCATCAGGAGCGCCCCTCCGATGGCCTGGAACATGCGCAACAGGACCAGCTCCAGAGCCCCGTTGGAACCGGTGCTCCAGACGCAGGACAGCAGGATCGCCGCGACGGTGAACCAGGCAAAGCCGAGGTTGTACATCTTCACCCGGCCGAAGATGTCGCCGATGCGGCCCACCGTCACCACCACGACCGCCGACACCAGGACGTAGCCCATCATGATCCAGAGCAGATACGACGAGCTGCCGGCCGCCAGCGGGTTCAGCTTGATGCCGTCGAAGATCTTGGGCAGGGCGAGCATCAGGCCCGTGCCCGTCATCGACGAGAGCAGCACCCCGATGGTCGTGTTGGAGAGGACTACCCACTTGTAGCGGGGTCCAACAATCGGCGTTCGGGATGGTGCCGCGACATTCATCTTGCCAACTCCTCAATGGCGCGAGAGCCTTCGCGCGCTGCGGTTGCGGTGCCGGGATCACCGGCCACCATGGAATCGAGAACGGTGAGGGCGCGCGCGACCGAGGTGCGATCGGCCTCGTTCAACGAGGCGAGGCGGGCGGCGAGCCACTCGTTGCCGGCCCGCGCGTAGCGGTCCAGCTCCTCGACACCGGCGGGGGTGGCCACGACCTGGACGCCGCGCCGGTCGCCGGGCGTCGCCTGCCGGACGACGAGGCCGGCGGCCTCCAGCCGGTCGGCGAGCCGCGTGGCCGCCGAACCGGGCAGACTCTCCAGCTCGGCCAGCCTGCCGATCCCGAGCGGTCCTTTGTGGACCACGCTGGCAAGCCCGGAGACCTGTGCGATGCTGAGCTCGGAGAGGTCCTGGCGGCGGAGGCGGCGGCTGAGATGGATCATCGAGATCCGGAGGCGCTCGGCGAGCGCGGGGGGATCGATCGCCACCGCGGAGGGGGGCGCGTCCCCTGCCGCGTTCACTGCGCTCGAAACGGTCATCTCTTGCCTCTGTCTGACCTCGGGATGATGCAGAACGCAGATAGTATATATCGCAGGTAAGTAAGTTGGACCTTGGGCCGAAGGCCACGGAACCGATGAGCCACCGCCGGCGTCATCCCTTCATGAGGCTCCCCGCCGTGAGGCTCGCCGCCGTGAGGCTCGCCGCCCTATCCCTCCTCTGCGGCCTGGTGGTCGTGGGCGCGGCGGGGTGCGGGCTCGCGCCCGGCGGCGCGCGGGACACCGCCACATCGGGGTCGCAGCCCCCGTCGCCGTCCCCCGCCTCGCCGGCGCCGGGCACCCCGACCCCCTCCTCGACCTCCGGGCCGGTGCTGGGCAGGGCCACCAACGCCGCCGGCTGGACGGCGGTGGTGACGGCCGGGACGGACGGTCAGCTGGAGGAGACCCTGACGGTCATCGGCCCGCTGACGGTGCTCGGGGGCTGCGTCTCCACGCTCACCGCCTGGGCGGAGACCCCGGCCGGGGTGCCGGTGCCAACCCCGACTCCCTCTCCGGCGGCGCACTGCCTGGCCATCGCCCTGGTGGTGATCCCGGCCGGGTCGAGCCGCGCCTTCACCGCCGTTCTTCCCGAGCCCGCCCAGCCGGGGACGTACGCGATCCACGCCGCGCTGGACACCCAGGGTCCCGGTTCCCCCGTCCCGGTCGTCACCGCCTCGACCTGAGCGTGGCCAGCCGGCCCTGACGGCCAGGGCCGCGGTCAGCAGCGCCCAGACCGCCCGGCGGCAGGGCGCGCCAGGTCAGCCCTGGCGGCGGAGGGCCACCACGCACTCGACGTGGTACGTCTGGGGGAACATGTCCACCACGTCGAGAGAATCCACGACGTAGGGCCCCGAGGCGACCAGCAGGTGGAGGTCGCGGGCGAGCGTCGCCGGATCGCAGGAGACGTAGACGACCCGCGGCGGGCCGGCCAGGGCGAGCCACCCGGTGACCCGGCCGTCGCAGCCGGCGCGGGGCGGGTCCAGGATCAGGCTGTCGATCGCCCCCTCCCCCGCCACCCCGGGCAGCGCCGACTCCACCGGCTCGACGACGTAGCGAAGTCGGTCCCCGACCTCGTTGATACGGCCGTTGAGCCGGCCCATCCGGGCGGCGCTGCGGTTGCTCTCGATGCAGACCACCTCGCGCGCGTCGGCGGCCAGCACGGCGCTCAGCACCCCGATCCCGGCGTAGGCATCGACGATGCGCCGGCCCGCCACCTCACCGAGGGCCGCGATCACGCACCCGTAGAGGGCGTCGAGGTGTCCCCAGCTCACCTGCATGAAGGACTCCGGTGTGACCCGGAAGGCCCTCCCCCGCCAGTGCAGGGTGGTGAGATCGGTGCTCCAGCGCTCCGGCGCGGGCAGCTCCGCCGCCATCGCGTCGACCACCGCCCGGTCCAGTGCCGCCGCCGGCTTGGGGCGGAGCAGCAGCTCGACCCCGTCCTCGCCGGCGGTGACATGCAGGACGGTCAGGCCGGTCGCGCCACCCCGGCGGACCAGCTCACGGAGCCGCGGCAGCGAGTCGGAGATGCGGGAGTGGTGGATGAGGCAGCCGTCGACCTCCACCTTGCGCCAGCTCCGAGCACGATTGAATCCCAGGGCGGCATCGGCCATCCCCCTCTCCCCCGGGATGACGTGGAACTCGCCGCGCCAGCGGTACCGCCAGGGGTCCGGCATGCCGTGGAGGCGAAGCTCGGGCACCGCGACCCCCGCCCGGCGCATGGCGTCCTGCACCACGTCCCGCTTGAGGAGCAACTGACGGGGGTAGGCGACGTGCTGGAGCTGGCAGCCTCCGCAGTCGGGGAGGTAGGGGCAGGGCGGATCCACCCGGTCCGGCGACCCCTCCCGGACATCGACGACCCGGCAGAACCAGGTCCGCCCCTTGCGAAAGGTCAGCGCGACCTCCACCAGCTCGCCGGGGATGCCGCCGTCCACCATGAGGGTGGCGCCGGCCGCGTGAGCGAGACAGAGGCCGCCATGGACCATCCCCTCGCAGCGAACCTCGAGCCGTGTACCGGAGCGGAGCGCCTCGAGAGGCGTGTCCGCCGGCCCGGGGGTGGTGCTCAGCTCCGCATTCGCCCCCGTCTCTCCGGTACCGCCGGCGTCAGGAGGCGAGGCGCTCACGGAGCAGGCCGGTCACCACCTTGGCGTCGGCGCGGCCTCTGGTCGCCTTCATCACCCCGCCCACCAGTCGCTGGAGGGCCTGCTCCTTGCCGCCCTGGAAGTCCGCGACGGCGGCCGGGTTCTCCGCGATCACGGCGTCGACGAGCCGCTCCAGCTCGGCCTGGTCACTCACCTGGCCGAGACCGCGCTCACGGACCGCCGCGGCGGGGTCGCCACCAGCCAGGTAGAGCTCCTCGAGGAGCTCCTTGGCGGTCGAGCCGTTGATGGTCCCCGCCTCCACCAGCTTGATGAGGGAGGCGAGTCCCTCCAGACCGAGGCCGCTGCCCTGGAGCGGGATGCGGGTCTCGCGAGCCAGCCGCGCCACCTCCCCCATCAGCCAGTTGGCGGCGACCTTGGCGGGCACCCCGGCGGCGACCAGCGCCTCGAAGGCGCGCGCGTCCTCCCGCTCCGCGGTGAGGTTCGCGGCGTCGTACGCGGAGAGGCCGTGCTCGCGCTGCAGCCGCTCGGCGAGCTGCTGGGGCAGCTCGGGCAGGGCCGCCCTGACCCGATCCACGAACTCCGCGCTCAGGTGGAGGGGGGGAAGGTCGGGCTCGGGGAAATAGCGGTAGTCGTGGGCGTATTCCTTGCTCCGCTGGGAGATGGTGGCGCCCTTGGCCTCAACCCAGCCCCGGGTCTCCTGGGCGATGGTCTGGCCCTGGTCGAGCAGCCGCCCCTGGCGGACGATCTCGAACTCGAGGGCGCGCTGCACGGCCCGGAACGAGTTCATGTTCTTGACCTCGACCTTGACCCCCAGGCCGGTGTCGCCGTACTTGCGCAGCGAGATGTTGGCGTCGCAGCGGAACGACCCCTGCTCCAGGTTGCCGTCGTTGACGCCGATGTAGACGAGGATCTGCCGGAGCCGGACCAGGTACTCGCGGGCCTGCGCAGGAGTGCGCAGGTCGGGCTCGCCGACGATCTCCATCAGCGGAACGCCGGCGCGGTTGAGGTCGACCACCGAGCTGCGCGCCTGCTGGAGGATGTCGCCCGCGTGCTGCAGGGTGCCGGTGTCCTCCTCCAGGTGCACGCGGGTGATGCCGCAGCGCACCTCCTCGCCGTCCACCGTGAAGGTGAGATGGCCGTTCAGCGAGAGCGGCATGTCCCACTGCGAGATCTGGTACCCCTTGGGAAGATCGGGATAGAAGTAGTTCTTGCGGTCGAACTTGCTGTGCTCGGGGATCTCGCAGTTGAGCGCGAGCGCGCTGCGCACGGTGTACTCGATGGCGACCCGGTTCATCACCGGCAGCATCCCGGGAAGGCCGAGGCAGACCGGGCAGGTGTTGCTGTTGGGCGGGCTGCCGATGTAATCGGCGCTGCAGCCGCAGAACATCTTGCTCTGGGTCAGCAGCTGGCCGTGGACCTCCAGGCCGATCACCGGCTCCCACCGCTGCATCACCTGGTCCAGGGTGCTCACCGCGCTGGTCGCGGTCATGACGGCGTCCCCGTCACCGCGGGCGCCGGCGGCGGCATCTGCGTGTGCCATGGGGTCGACTGCTCATACGCGTGGGCGACGCGCAGCACGCGCGCATCCTGGAGCCGCGGGCCGATCACCTGCAGACCGACCGGCAGCCCCTCGCTCAGCCCACACGGGATGGAGATGCCCGGCAGGCCCGCGAGGTTCACGGGCAGGGTGAGGATGTCGCAGAGGTACATGGAGAGGGGATCGCTCTTATCCCCCTTGGGGAAGGCGACGATCGGGGAGGTGGGGCTGACCAGCGCGTCCACGCTCTCGAAGGCGCGGTCGAATTCTTCCGCAATGAGAGTGCGCACCTTCTGCGCCTGGCGGTAGTAGGCGTCGTAGTACCCGCTTGAGAGCGCGTAGGTCCCGAGCATGATCCGGCGCTTGACCTCGGGGCCGAAGCCCTGGCCGCGGGTCTCCAGGTAGGTGTCGGTGAGCGATTTGCGATCCACGTGGAGGCCGAAGCGGACCCCGTCCATCCGCGCGAGGTTGGCCGAGCACTCCGCCGGCGCGATGATGTAATAGGTGCTGAGGGCTGCCTCGGTGGAGGGGAGCGACACCTCGACCAGGGTGGCACCGAGCTTCTCCAGCTGCGCGAGAGCGGCCTCGACCGCGCTGCGGACGCCGGGCTCCAGGCCCTCGGCCATGTACTCCCGGGGGATCCCGAGGCGCATCCCCTGGACGCCTCTGGCCAGCTGCTCGGCCACCGGCTCGACCGGGGCCGGCGACGACGTGCTGTCGCGGGGGTCGTGCCCGGCCATGGCGGTGAAGACGTGGGCGGCGTCCTCGACGCTGCGGGTGAAGGGACCGATCTGGTCCAGGGATGAGGCGAAGGCGATCAGCCCGTAGCGGGAGATCCGCCCGTAGGTCGGCTTGAATCCGGCGACGCCGCAGAAGGAGGCGGGCTGCCGGATCGACCCCCCGGTGTCCGTCCCCAGGGAGAAGGGGACCGCCCCGGCCGACACCACGGCCGCGCTGCCGCCGCTGCTGCCGCCGGGCACCCGGTTGGGGTCCCAGGGGTTGCCCACCGGCCCGAATGCCGAATTCTCGTTGGAGGAGCCCATGGCAAACTCGTCGCAGTTGGTGACCGCGACCGGGACCGCCCCGGCGTCGAGAAGCCGCTGGAGGGCGGTGCCGGTGTAGGGCGGGATGAAGCCCTCCAGGATCTTTGATCCCGCGCTGGTCTCCACCCCCTCCACGCAGAGGACGTCCTTGTAGGCGAAGGGGATACCGCAGAGGGGACCTGCCTCCTCCGGCGATTCGGCGAGGATGCGGGCGGCACGGCCGGCCTGGCGCTCGGTGAGGGCGTCCGTGTAGCGGAGGACCGGATGGAGGTCCGCGATGGATTCGAGCGCAGTGCGGGCCTGGGCGGCCAGCTCAGTGGGGGTGGCGTTCCCGCGGCGCAGGCGGGCGCCCAGCTCGGCGACGGTCTCGCGGCTCATGAGCAGCTCATTCCTGGATCGCCCCCACCTCGAAGTGGTCGCGACGCCGCTTGGGGGCGTTGGCGAGCGCCTTCTCGACGGGCAGGCACTCGCCCCTCACGTCCTCGCGCCAGGCGTTGACGAGGCCGCCGATCTGGGCGGTCTCGGCCACCTTCGAGGTGTCGACCTGCTGCAGCCGGTCGACGTGCGCGAGGATGGTGTCGAGCTGCTGGCGGTAGCGCTCGACCTCCTCGTCGCTCAGGCCGAGGCGGGCGAGCATGGCAACGTGGGTGACCTGATCGCGGGCGAGGGTCATCGCTTTCTCCGGGGCGTCACGGTGCGTGATTATCCGCATCGCGCCCGCTGCCGGCGTCCGCCGGGCCCGCGTCGGGGCCGGTGAGGGGGAGCCAGGTGAGCACGGTCTGCTCGGTGGGCTGGAAACCGTGGCGCCGGTAGACGGCGAGGGCCTGCGGGTTGTCGGGGCGGGTCCAGACCGTCACGAACGTCGCCTCGCGATCGCGGAAGAGGCGCATCGCCTCCCCGACGAGCGCCGTGGCCACCCCGGCGCCCCGGGCCGGGGGCTCCACGTAGAGCTCGGCCACCTCGCCCTCCAACCCATTGCCGGGGTCGAAGAGGACACACCAGCAGAGACCGAGAGCGTGGTCCTTCTCGTCACGGGCGACGAAGACCACGTTGTCCCCCTGGAAGTGAGGCTCGAGAGGCCCGGTGCGGGCGGCGAGCTCCTCCCTGGTCTCCCGCGGGTGGTCGTAGCGCTCCTGGTCCTCCAGCCCCAGCTCGACGAGCAGGGCGAGAGCCTCGGCGTCGTCGGGGCGCTGGAGGGTCTCGATCCGGAGTGGAGGCGATGCCACCCCGCGATCAGAGCACACCCGGCGCGCGGGGTGTGCGTCAGGCCGTTGCGATCGCGGTCCAGGTGATGCCGTCCCAGGTCCAGGTGTCACCCATCACCTCGCCCGCAGCCGACGTCGACCCGAGCAGCTCTCCGCCGAAAAGCACCACCCGGCCGGTGGAGCCCTCGTACGCCAGGGCCGGATCGGAGCGCGGCTCCGGGGCGCCGGCGGACGGCGCCTGCACCCAGCCGGCGGCCGGGTTGGTCGAGACCCAGAGCGCGCCCGTGTAGTCGAGGCCGGCCACCTCTCCCGCGGCGGTGTCGGTGACCGGCGCCACCTCGAAGGAGCGCGCCGCGCTCGCCTGCAGGTCCTGCACGGGCGTCCAGCCGCTCCCGGTCCACTGCCAGTCCTCGGCGGCCGGGACCATCGGGCACGGCGCGTCGGCGGGGCAGGCGATGTCCGACCCTCCGGCCACCGCGCCCAGGTTGGCACCCAGGTCCACGAGAAGGCCGGGGCCCGGGAACCAGGCGAGCTGACCGCCCGACGCCGGCGAGTCGCTGGCGGAGGAGTCGGCGAGCTGGAAGCTGCCGCCGTCGAACACCCAGGTGAGGGTTGCGGCCAGCGGGGAGCAGGCGATCTCCAGCGGGCAGTTGGAGCAGATGACCTCGGAGCCGGCCGAGGGGGTCGCACCCCCCGAGGCCTCCGGGCAGATGGTGGAGAGGCAGCCGCCGTCCATCGGGCACGCGGTCTGTGCCGGAGAAATGCCGGACGTCGCCGAAGGGAGCGCGACCGGAGAGCCGCACGGGCCACCCCCGACGCCGATGCAGACGCCGCCGCTCCCGGTGGTGGAGGCGCCACCGCTGACCGCGGCCGCGCTCGACGCCGGGGACGCAGCGGCCGAGGCGTCCTCTCCCCCACTCGACCCGTTGTAGATGGCGGGGAGAGGGACGGGGACGACAGCGGAGGAGTTGGCGGTGACGAGGACGAGCTTCCCGGTGGTCGGATCGGTGGCCATGGAGGCACCGGCCAGGGTGTAGTCACCGAGCTTGCCCCTGCCCTGGCCGAGCGCGATCTGGGACCAATCGCTGCCATCCCAGGCCCACGCGTCCTGGAGCTGGGTGCAGCCGCCCGTGGCGCTCACCGTTCCGGCGGAGCCGGTGACGGTGCCCGACGACCCACTCCCGATGGAACAGCCGGGCCCACCCGTCCCGCCGAGCAGGATCACCCGCTGGCTCTGCGGGTCCCAGGCCATCTCGGCGCCGTACCGGGCGGGTGGGCTGTCCACCGGCCCCGCCTCAGACCATCCGGAACCGTCCCAGAGCCAGGTGCCGGCGACGACCTGCCCATCACCGCCGGTGCCACCGAACATGACCACGTCCCCGGTGGCGGGGTCGTCGGCCATGGCCGCGCCGGTCCGCGGCGCCGGGCCCCCGTCCCCGGAGGCGGCGTCGTGGCGGAGGCCAAAGTAGCCGGCGGTCACGGCGGCGACGACGGCCACTGAGATCACCAGGGCACCCGCCCCCCGGCGCAGGCGGCCAGCACGGCTCGGCATCACGTCCATACCGTCCCTACGCGCCAACCCCGCGCCCGGTTCCCGGCGGGTGAGGAGGGGGTGCGACGGATAGACTCCCCAACGATGGCCGAGAACGCAGGCAAGCCCGCCAATCCCGAGCAGCTGAGCCCCGAGGAGCTGACCCGGCTCCAACCCGGGCTGGCCCGGCTGATGCCCGAGATCGCCAACCGCCTCTGGCGCGCCGTCTACTCCGCCCGGGCCGGCCACTGGCGGCTCGCCCGGTGGCAGCTCACCGAGATGCGCAAGCTCTTCCTTCTCGGCACGATCACCCGGCCCAAGTACGCGGACGACATTGCCGAGTTTCTCCACGAGGAGGTGGAGCCGCTCCTCGCCGCCGTGGCGGCCGAGGACCTCGAGACATTCGAGCGCCGGGTGTCCGAGGCGGTGGACGCGACCAACGAATTCCATCGACGCTGGGAGAAGGGATTCATCGTCTGGAAGCTGCCGGAGAGTGCGCCGCCGGACCTCGATCTGACCCCTCGCTGAGCCCCTCCCCCACCCGTTGGGAGGTCTACGCGAAGGCTATGCTGCCCGCATGATCGTCACCACCACCGAGAACATCCCCGGCACCCGCGTGACCCAGACACTCGGGCAGGTCTTCGGCCTCACCGTCCGCACCCGCGGCCTCGGCGGCAACATCGCCGCCGGCTTCCGCAGCATCGTCGGTGGGGAGGTCGGTTCCTACGTGAAGCTGCTCGAGGACGCCCGTCGCCAGGCGGTCGACCGCATGGTGGCGAACGCCACCGCCATGGGGGCAAACGCGGTGACCATGATGCGGTTCGACTCCTCCGAGATCGGCAACAACATGAGCGAGATCGTCGCCTACGGCACCGCCCAGGTGGTGGAGCCGGTGTCGGGAGCGGCCGCCGGCTGATCGCGCGGCGCTGAGGAATCGACTGGCATGGGGGTCGTGTCGTGATCGCGCTCGTCGAGCTGGTGGTGTTCGCGGCACTCGTGGTCCTGATCGCGGTGGGCGCGGTGTGCGGCTGGGAGCGCTACCGGGGTGGCGGCGCGGGTCGCCCGGGCCCGGGTGTCAGCGGAGCTCAACCGACTGCCGAGATCTTCATCGACCCGGAGACGGGGCGGCGAATGCGGGTCTGGTTCGACGCCCGGACCGGGGAGCGGGACTACCGGCCGGAGTAG
>Ga0302157_10001579_pt1 | contig 27509 bp, 21 predicted proteins | sample I_Bog_N3_3_FD_193502 | JGI IMG/M metagenome (GOLD analysis project Ga0302157, IMG submission 193502) | Peat permafrost microbial communities from Stordalen Mire near Abisko, Sweden - I_Bog_N3_3 | ecosystem: Environmental > Terrestrial > Soil > Wetlands > Peat | place: Sweden: Abisko, Stordalen... | reverse complement strand
CGGCGAGAAACGCGCGCAGTTCGGCAGGCGTGATGGCCGCGCCTTCGTGCAGTTTGACAAACAGTTTGGGACTTTGCCCGCGATAGGGATCGGGAATGCCGATGGCGATCGCTTCTTCGATCGCGGAGTGAAGATAGGCGGCTTCCTCGATGACCCGGGGATAGACATTATAGCCGCCGCACAGGATCAGATCCTTGATCCGATCGACCAGGTAGAGATAGCCGTCTTCGTCGAAATAGCCGACATCGCCGGTGCGCAGCGCACCATCGATGAATGTTGCGGCGGTATCGGCGGGCTTGTTCCAGTACCCGGCCATGACTTGCGGCCCGCGCGCGCAGACTTCGCCGCGCTCGCCTTGCGGCAGCACCCGTTCGGGATATTCGCGGTCGCGGATTTCGAGAATGGTTCCGGGAAAGGCAACGCCGCACGAATTGGCGCGCGCTTCGCCGAATACGGGATTGCAGGCGATCACCGGCGAGGCCTCGGTCAGGCCATAGCCTTCGCAAATGCGGACCCCGGTGCGCTGTTCGAAAGTCGTGCGCACGTCGAACGGCAGCGGCGCGCCGCCCGAAATGCACGCGATCACCCGGCTCATGTCGGGCAGTTCTTCGTCGGCCAACGCGTTCATGGCGATGAACAGCGTCGGCACGCCAAAGAACATCGTCGGCGGCTTGCGCCGCATCGCCGCGCACATCGCCTTCATTTCAAAGCGCGGCAAAAGCACGAGTTCGGCGCCGATCAGGACCGAGAAATCGAGCACGGCGGTCAAGGCAAAGACGTGGAAAAACGGCAGAACCGCCATGGTCCGCTGCGGCGCGGGCAGTTCTATGCCGATATGCCGATGCTGTTGCAGCGCATTGGCAGTCAGATTGCGATGGGTCAGCATCGCCGCCTTGGGCACGCCGGTCGTGCCGCCGGTATATTGCAGAACGGCCAGATCGCCTGGCGCAAGCTCGACCGGGTCGGGGGCCGCGCGGTTGCGAGTCAGACCGCCGAAATCGATATGGGTGAGCGTCCCGGTGCCCTTGGGCGGGATGCGGGCATGGTCGCGCCGTTTGAACAGGCGCCAGCCCAAAGCCTGCGGCCAGGGCAAAATCCCGGCCATCGGGCAGATCACGACAGCGCGCAAGGCGCTGTCGGGCGCGACTTCGAGCACTTTGTCATGAAATTCGGCGATGTCGGGCACGGCGATCGCCACCGCGCCCGAATCGTTCAGGATGTGCCGCAATTCGCGTGGGGTATAGAGCGGGTTGCAATTGACCAGCACCACACCGATCCGCGCGGCGGCATAATAAAGTGCGATATAATGCGGCGTGTTGGGCAGGCACAGCGCCAGCCGGTCGCCCTTTTTGAGACCGAGATCCTGCAATCCGCGGGCCGCGCGCGTGACAAGGTCGCCGATCGCGGCCCAGGTCCAGGTCCGGCCCAGGAAATCGACCCCGGGCCGGTTGCCATGATCGCGCACTGTCCTTGTCAGCAGGTCACCGATCAGCATGACCGGTGGTTGCCAGAGTGGAGTGGTGCTGTCGGAAGCAGAAGCGATCATGGCGGCCTCGGTATCGGGGTATGACGGGATCAGAAGCGCAAGCGACCGCCCAGCGAAAGGATGACCACGCTGGGCGAGGTCACTTCGCCGCTGAGCAGCACCGGCGTAACGGCAGAAGACCCGACATAGGCTGCGGTCGGACGGTCGAGCGCCGCCGTCGCCAGAGTCAGGTAATTGACCGCTGCGTCAAGCGTCAGCCCCTTGATGATCTCATGACTTGCGCCCAGCGCAAAGGTCCAGCGGCTGCTGTCGGGCACGCGAGCATCGCGCTGATCTTCACGCACCGGGGTAAGATCGCGCTGGATCCCGCCGCGCACCGTCCAGGCGTGGCCGAGGTCGGCATCGAGCCCGATCGCATAGTTCCAGGTGTTGCGATAATTTTCGGGGATCGCCGTATTGAGCGGCGCGCCGAGATTGATCTGGTTGAACTTGCTCCAGCCAAAGCGGGTCACTTCGGCATCGAGCGTGAAGCGCTTGGTCAATTGATAGCGCACGCCCGCGCCGAGCTGCCACGGCGTTGCAAACGACGCGCTGGTCGTAGTTGTGCCGTTGTACAGGGCAAGCTGATAGAGCAGGCCGGTCACCGCGATCTGACCGTCGAGATGGTGGTTGATCGACGACTTGTAGCTGGCGCCAAAGCTCAGCGGACCGGCGGAAATCCGCGTGCCCAGCGTAAAGCCGGCATCCCAGCCATGGCCCGAAAGCTCTTGCAGCCCGTCGGGCAGTTCGGCGGACAGATTGGGCAGGGCATTGCCGAATGTCGCGGTGGTGCGTTCGATATTGACCGCCGCGCCAAAGTTCACGCCGACGCCGTGGGGCGCGTCGAAATGGACGGCAAGGCTCGGCTGAATGTCGAATGTGCGCAACCGGGTCGTCAGCGCCGAATAGCGGGCAAAGCTGTCCGACGCATACGTCGTGGTGAAATTGTACGGCGCACTGATCGCAAGGCCGACGGCAAGTTGATTGGTCAGCGCGTGGGCAATGGCGCCCTGCGGCACGACGCCGTTGTCGATCGGGTTGCGCGTTGTGGAATTGCCGCCAACGGCTGCCACGCTCTGGCCCGGGCGCACGATCAGCGTGCCGGTATCGGTTACCGTCGCACGCGGCAGGATTGCCGTGGCATTGAACGAGGCTTCGCCGCCGGTCATGCCGCCGATCGCGGCGGGATTCCACCACAGGCTGTCAGGCCCGGTATCGGCGATTTCGCCCGAATAGGCGCGGCCCGCGCCGCGTGCCGATTGTTCCTGGATGTAGAAACCGGCGGCAAAGACCGGCTGCGCCGTTGCGCAAAGCCCGGCGCCGGCAATCAGGGACGTGGCAAGAAGTCGTGCAACGCGCGATTTGTCAGTCATGCTTTTCTCAAATCCAGATTGGGTTGGGGGTAGATAAGGGCACCCGCAGCGCGCGGGCGCGCCGGTTGATCAACGAATGCGCTGCCAGGTCTGGCTTTTGCAAAGCGGCCAGACGATGCATCCCTTGAGATTCAGGATGTCGGCGCCCGACAGCGTGATCGTGGCGTGATAGGTGCCGCCGTCTTCGGGATTGTAGATCGCGCCGCCGTCCCAGCCGTCTTTGCCGCGATGAAATCCATCGAGCAGCATCAGGCCCTTGAGCAGGCGGGTGCGCCGCGCGGGATCGCTGTTTTTGGCATCGCGCATGTCGGGGTTGGTCCGGATCGAATCGGATTCGACAAGCCGACCGCAAACGCCCGATCCGCATGGGGCAATTTCAACGATTCCGTGTTTTGACGGTGTGGCCCAACGGCCGATGGCATCTTCGGGCCGGGCAGAGGCCTCGGCGGCGCCGGTCAATGCCGCGACAGTCGCAGCCATACCGGTGATGACCTGGATAAGTCCCCTCATAGTCTTGCATCCTTGCGCCCAATGCGACCGGCGTCTTTCGCCGTGACGAATCAACCTATGCCGCAAATTTTGATTGACGTATAGGGAAAGTTGCGCACCCTTAGAGAAGTAAGCTGCGCTGTTCGCGTTGCGGGGCTATGGATTCGTCCCTCTTCCGTGAAAAAGCCTGGCCTGAAAAGATTGATCTGAAAAGGAATCGTGATGCCCAACGTCGTTATTGCGGGTTACGCCCGGTCACCGTTTCACCTTGCCGGCAAGGGCGCGCTGGCGCGTACCCGCCCCGACGATCTGGCCGCAGCGGTTGTCCGCGCGCTGGTCGAACGCACCGGAATCGATCCGGCGGCAATCGAGGATCTGATCGTCGGCTGCGCCTTTCCCGAAGGGGAGCAGGGCTTCAACGTCGCGCGGTTGATCGGCCTGTTGGCCGGGCTCCCGCTGGCCACCGGCGGCATGACGGTCAACCGGTTCTGCGGCTCGTCGATGAGCGCGGTGCATTATGCCGCCGGACAGATCGCGCTCGGCGCGGGCGAAGTGTTCATCGCCGCAGGCGTCGAAGGCATGAGCCGCGTGCCGATGATGGGCTTTAACCCGCTGCCCAATCCGGCGCTGGCCAAGACCAGCAGCGCCTATATCGGCATGGGCGATACCGCCGAAAACCTGGCCACGCGGTACGGCATCGACCGCGCCACGCAAGAGGCCTTTGCGCTCGCCAGCCAGCACAAGGCGGCTGCGGCGATCGCGGCGGGCAAACTGGCCGATGAAATCGTTCCGATCATGACCAGGGCCGGGCTTGTCGATACCGATGGTTGCCCGCGCCCCGGCACCACGGCGGAAGGCCTCGCCGGGCTCAAGCCCGCGTTCAGCGCCACCGGCACCGTTACGGCGGGCACGGCCTCGCCCTTGACCGACGGGGCGAGCGCCGTACTCGTGGCGAGCGAAGACTATGCCCGTGCGCGCGGCCTGCCCATTCTGGCGCGCATCCGCAGCACGGCGATTTCGGGCTGCAGCCCCGACATCATGGGCATCGGCCCGGTCGAATCGAGCCGCAAGGCGCTGGAACGCGCCGGGATTTCCGTTGCAGACCTCGATATCGTCGAACTGAACGAAGCCTTTGCCAGCCAGTCGCTGGCCTGCATCGCCGATCTCGGGCTCGATCCGGCGAAGATCAACCTCGATGGCGGCGCGATCGCGCTCGGCCATCCGCTCGGCGCGACCGGCGCGCGCATCGTCGGCAAGGCGGCCTCGCTGTTGCAGCGCGAGGGCGGCCGGTTTGCGCTGGCCACGCAGTGCATCGGCGGTGGGCAGGGCATCGCCACCGTGCTGGAGGCGATCTGATGAGCACGTCGGACACCATCGGACCTGTCAAAAAGGTTTGCGTCATCGGCGCCGGGGTGATGGGCGCAGGCATTGCCGCGCAAGTCGCCAATGCCGGTATCCCGGTCCTGCTGCTCGACATCGTGCGTGACCCCGCCGATCGCAATGCGGTTGCCGCGGGCGCGCTCAAGCGGCTGGAAAAGGCCGAGCCCGCAGCCTTCATGTCGCGCAGGGCGGTCAAGCTGGTCGAAGTCGGCAATATCGAGGATGACCTCGCCCGCGTCGCCGAATGCGACTGGGTGATCGAGGCGATCATCGAGCGGCTCGATCTCAAGCATGCGCTGTATGAAAAGCTCGAAGCGGTGCGCCGTCCGGGTACGGCGGTGACGTCCAACACGTCGACGATTCCGCTCGGGCACCTCGTCGCCGGGCGCGGCGAAGCCTTTGCGCGCGATTTCTTCATCACGCATTTCTTCAATCCGCCGCGCTATATGCGGCTGCTTGAAGTTGTCGCCGGGCCGCAGAGCGATCCCGCGCTTGTCGCGCGGATTTCCGACTTTGCCGACCGCACTTTGGGCAAGACGATCGTCGCGTGCAAGGATACGCCGGGCTTTCTTGCCAACCGCGTCGGCACGTTCTGGCTGCAAAGCGCGGTCAATGCGGCGTTCGAACTCGGTCTGTCGGTCGAAGATGCCGATGCCTTGGCGGGCAAGCCGATGGGCGTGCCCCGCACCGGGATTTTCGGTCTGGTCGATCTCGTCGGCATCGATCTCATGCCGCATCTCAAGGCCAGCCTGACCAGCACTCTGCCCGCAGACGATCCCTATCAGGCGATTGCCGTCGATCACCCGCTGATCAACCGGATGATCGCCGACGGCTATACCGGACGAAAGGGCAAGGGCGGTTTCTATCGTGTCAACCGCGAGGCGGGCAAACGGCGCGAGGCGATCGACCTGATCACCGGTGAATACCGTCCGCAAGGCAAGGCCGCGCCGATTCCGGGCGCAGCGCAAAAGGATCTTAAGGCGCTGCTCGCGCTGCCGGGCAAGGCCGGGGCCTATGCCTGGGCGATTCTCGGCGCAACGCTCAGCTATGCCGCCGCGCTCGTGCCGCAGGCATCGGATGATGTCGTGGCGATCGATGTCGCGATGAAGCTTGGCTATAACTGGAAATATGGGCCGTTCGAACTGATCGACCGGATCGGCGTGGCCGATTTCGTTGCCCGGCTCGAAGCCGAAGGGCGTCCCGTTCCCGACATTCTGCATGTCGCCGCCGGGCGTCCGTTCTATCGCATCGAAGCGGGCAAGCGGCAGGTGCTCGGGGCAGATGGCGTCTATCGCGATGTGGTGCGCCCCGAAGGCGTGCTGCTGCTCGAAGACATCAAGCTTTCGGCCAAGCCGATCATCAGGAACGGTTCTGCCGCACTGTGGGACATCGGCGACGGCGTTGCCGCGCTGGAATTCACGTCGAAGATGAACGCCATCGACGGCGAAATCCTCAAGCTCATCGGGCAGGCGGTGCCGCTCGTTGCCAAGGATTTCAAGGCGCTGGTGATCTATAACGAAGGCGGCAATTTCTCGGCGGGCGCCAATCTCGGCCTTGCCATGTTTGCCGTCAATATCGCGGCCTGGGGCGAGATCGAAAAGCTTGTCGGTGGCGGGCAGATGGCGCTCAAGGCGTTGAAATACGCGCCGTTCCCGGTCGTTGCGGCGCCTGCGGGCATGGCGCTGGGCGGCGGGTGCGAGGTCGTGCTCCATGCCGACGCGGTCCAGGCTCATGCCGAAAGCTATATCGGCCTCGTCGAATGCGGGGTCGGGCTGGTTCCGGGCTGGGGTGGATGCGGCGAGATGTTGGCGCGTTGGCAGGGTATTGGGGGGCAGGCCATGCCCGGCTTGCCCAAGGGGCCGATGCCTGCGGTGTCGAAAGTGTTCGAAACGATTTCGACCGCGACTGTGTCGAAATCGGCGGCGCAGGCGGTCGAGCTTGGCTTCCTGCGCCCGAACGACGGCATTTCGATGAACCGCGATCGCCTGCTGGCCGATGCCAAGGCCCGCGCGCTGGCGCTGGTTCCGGGCTATCAGCCGCCTGCGTCGCCGACGTTCCGCTTGCCGGGCGCCGGGGGCAAGGCTGCACTAACCCTCGCGGTCGAAGGGTTCCGCGCGCAAGGCAAGGCAACGCCGCATGACGCGGTGGTCGCCGGGCATCTGGCCGACGTGTTGACCGGCGGCGAGGCCGATCTGGTCGACACCGTCACCGAGGGCGATCTGCTTGCCCTTGAACGCAAGGCCTTCCTCGCGCTGGTCCGCCATCCCGCAACGCAGGCCCGGGTCGAGCACATGCTCACCACCGGCAAGCCCCTGCGCAACTGATACACACGCGCAACTGAATTAGAAGGAAGCTGCGACCATGCAGGTCTATTCCCCGCCTTTGCGCGACATGCGCTTTGTGCTCAATGAACTTCACGAGGGCGATGGCTTTGGCAATCTGTCCGCTTTTGCCGAGATCACCCCCGACCTTGCCGATGCGGTGCTGACCGAGGCGGCCAGGATCTGCGACGGCGTGATCGCGCCGCTCAACCGCAGCGGCGATGAGGAAGGCTGTCACTTTGAAGACGGTGTGGTGCGCACGCCCGCCGGGTTCAAGGCCGCCTGGGACCAGTTCGTCGCCGCCGGGTGGAACGCGCTTGTCCTGCCGACGCAATGGGGCGGGCAGGGCTTGCCCGAAGCGCTGGGCAAGCTGGTCGATGAAATGGTCTGCGCCGCCAATGTCTCGTTCAGCCTCTATCCGGGGCTGACCAACGGGGCGATTGCGGCGATCGACGGCTATGCTTCGGAAGACCTCAAGGCAACCTATCTGCCGAAAATGGTCGGCGGCGAATGGTCGGGGACGATGTGCCTGACCGAGCCGCATTGCGGCACCGATCTTGGCCTGTTGCGCACCCGCGCGGAGCCTGCCGAAGACGGCAGCTATCGCGTGTCGGGCGCCAAGATCTTCATTTCGGCCGGCGAACAGGATCTGACCGACAATATTGTCCATCTCGTGCTGGCACGCCTGCCCGATGCGCCAAAGGGCGTAAAGGGGATCAGCCTGTTCCTCGTGCCCAAGTTCCTGCCCGATGCACAAGGCGCATGGACCGTGCGCAACGAGGCGCGGTGCACCGCGATCGAACACAAGATGGGCATCAAGGCTTCGGCCACATGCCAGATGCTGTTTGAAGAGGCGACGGGCTGGCTGGTCGGCGAGCCGCATCGCGGGCTCGAAGCGATGTTCACGATGATGAATGCCGAGCGCGTCGGCGTCGGCATTCAAGGGCTGGGCATCGGCGAAGCGGCCTATCAGGCGGCGGTGTGGTACGCCAAGGACCGCGTGCAGGGCCGCTCGCTGGCAGGCACGAAGCATCCCGAAATGCCCGCCGACCCGATCATCGTGCATCCCGATGTGCGCCGCATGCTGTTGACCATGCGCGCCTGGAACGAAGGGTGCCGGGGCATCGCGGGCTGGGTTTCGCGCGCGCTCGATGCGGAAAAGCATGCCGAAGATGCGCCGACCCGCGCTCGCGCCGCCGAATTCGTCGCGCTGATGACACCGGTCGTCAAGGCGCTGTTCACCGACCTTGGCCTCGAAAGCGCGAGCCTGGCGGTACAGGTCTATGGCGGGCACGGCTTCATTCGTGAAAGCGGCGTCGAGCAATATATGCGCGATGCGCGCATCGCGATGTTGTATGAAGGCACCAACGGCATTCAGGCGCTCGATCTGGTCGGGCGCAAGCTGCCGGCGAACATGGGGCGCAATCTGCGCGGCCTGTTTCACCCGATTTCGGCCTTTATCGAGGACAATTCCGCTGATGCGGGGCTGGCTCCGTTTGTGACCGGGCTCAAGCGCGCGTTCGAAGCCTTGCAGGGCGCGACCGCGATGATTGCCGAGCGCGGCATGCGCGATCCCGAAGAAGCGGGCGCGGCGGCGACCGACTATCTGCGGCTGATGGGGCTGGTCGCGATGGCCTTTGTCTTTGCCCGCGCGGTCAAGGTGTCGCAGGCACGGCTGGCCGAAGGGACCGATGACGCGGCGTTCTACACCGCGAAGATCCAGACTGCCCGCTTCTTCTACGACCGCCTGCTGCCGCAAGCGACGGCGGCGTTCCTGGCGATCAAGGAGGGCAAGGCCTCGACCATGGCGCTTGACGAAGCCGCGTTCTGATTTAGCCGGTTTCGGTAATCGTCACCCCCTGCCTGACCAGTGCGGCGCGCAATGCCGGGCTGGTCAGGCGGTCGGTGACGAGATGGTCGATCGCGTCTGCCCCCGCGATGCGGATCGGCGCCGCGCGGCCAAACTTGCTGCTGTCGGCAACGAGAATGACTGTTTTCGCCTGGCGGATGATGCGCCGCGCGACGAGCACTTCGTCGGCATCGAAATCGACCAGATCGCCCTCTTCGGTCAGTCCCGAGGCGCCGATCAGCGCCAGATCGACGCGAAAATTGTCGATGAACTGATCCGCCAGCGCGCCGATCACCGCGCGATCACCGGCGCGCACTTGCCCGCCGACCGCGATGACCGCGATCCCCTCGCGCCCCAGCAGGCAATCGACGACATTGAGATTGTTGGTCACGACCATCAGCCTTTGATGATCGACCAGATGGTGCGCGACGGCCTCGGTGGTCGTGCCGATATTGATGAACAGCGAGGCGCCTTCGGGCACCAGCGCGGCGGCGGCGGCGCCGATCCGCGCCTTGGCCTGGGCCGCCATGCCGCGCCGTTCGTCATAGCGGGCATTGGCAATGCCCGAGCCGAGCTCTGCCCCGCCATGGACCCGCGCGATCAACCCGCGATCGGCCAGATGATTGAGATCGCGGCGGATGGTTTGCGGCGTAACGGAAAATGCGGCGGCGAGTGCGGCGACATTGGCTTCGCCCGCACGGCGCACTGCCGCAAGGATCGCGGCACGGCGCGTCGGGCTGCCCGGCTGCTTAGTCATGACGCAGCCCGGCAAGGAAGGCATCGACCTGATCGGCGGTCTGCGGCAGGACATGCAGCCCCATCTTGCTGCGCCGCCACAGCACGTCTTGCGCGGTGACGGCCCATTCGTTGCGCGCGAGATAGACCAGCTCGGCCTCGGTCAGCCCGGCGCCGAAATCGCGCCCGAGATCGTCCATCGTCCGCGCCCCGGTCAGCACGTCTTCGGCGCGGGTGCCATAGGCGCGCGCGAGGCGGCGGAGCAGCGGGCGGGGAAGCGCGGGATGTTCGCCCCCCAATTCGGCGACAAAGGCATCGAAGTCGCCGCCGGGCAAGTCTCCGCCCGGCAAGACCGCGCCCGCCGTCCACGCCGGGCCAGCCATCGGGAAATGCGGCTCCAGCTTTTCCAGCGCATGTTCGGCCAGCTTGCGAAAGGTGGTGATCTTGCCTCCGAACACGCTGAGCATCGGGGCCGCGCCATCGACCGTATCGAGATCGAGCACATAGTCGCGCGTCACCGCTGCAGCTTTGGCGGCATGATCGTCATGGAGCGGGCGGATTCCCGAATAAGTCCAGCGGATGGCGTCCGGCCCGATGTTGACCGCGAAATAGCGGCGCACGGTGTCGAGCAGATAGTCGATTTCGCTCTGGTCAATCGTGGCGGGCCCCGGCGGGGCGGTCCATGCTTCGTCGGTCGTGCCGATCAGCGTGAATTCGCCTTCATAGGGAATGGCAAAGACCACGCGCCGGTCGGGGTTTTGCAAAAGGAACGCGTGATCGCCGGGATAGAGCCGGGGCAGCACGATATGGCTGCCCTTGATCAGGCGTGCGCCGCGCGACCGCCGGTTTGCGCTGTGCGTGCGCTGAATCACATCTTCGACCCAGGGGCCTGCCGCATTGACCAGCGCACGGGCGCAAACGGTGCGCTGGCCCGCCGCATCGGCGATAGTCGCCACCCAGCCGCCGTTTTCGCGGCGGGCCGAGACGAGCCGCGTGCGCGTCAACACGGTGGCGCCGCGCGCAGCGGCATCCATGGCATTGAGCACGACCAGTCGGCTGTCTTCGACCCAGCAGTCGGAATAGACAAAGGCGCAGGCCGCGCCCGGATTGAGCCCGACACCTTGCGGCGCGTGCGCCAGATCGATGGTTTCGGTCGCGGGCAGGCGCTTGCGACCGCCAAGGTGATCGTAAAGAAACAGGCCAAGGCGCACCATCCACGCCGGGCGCGGCGAATGGAGTTGTGGCAGGATGAAGCGCAAGGGCCAGATGATGTGCGGGGCCATGCCCCACAGCCGCTCGCGTTCGATCAGCGCCTCGCGCACGAGGCGAAATTCGCCGTATTCGAGATAGCGCAGCCCGCCGTGGATCAGCTTGGTCGAAGCCGACGAGGTGTGTTGCGCAAGATCCTCGGCCTCGACCAGCATGACCGACAGCCCGCGCCCGGCGGCATCGCGCGCGATCCCCGTGCCGTTGATTCCGCCGCCCACGATCAGCAGATCGACTTGCTCTTCAACGACCATGATGAAATGCTCCGGGCGGGCATCGCCCGCGCGCGATGCAAAAACGAATTTGAAACGAACAGAAACGCGCTATAACGAACATCAAACGAAAACGCGAGAGGGCATCGGCATGAGCAGCGCGCAGCACATTCTGGCGATCGACCAGGGCACGACTTCGACCAGGGCGATCGTGTTTGACACGAGTGCGCGCCCCGTCGCCACGGCGCAGGCGGAATTTGCCCAGCATTACCCCGCCGCCGGCTGGGTGGAGCACGATCCGGAGGACATCTGGCGCGATGTCCTGATCACGGCAAACGAGGCGATCGCGCGCGCCGGGCTGAGCGCAGCCGGGATTGCCGCAATCGGCATTACCAACCAGCGCGAAACGACCGTGATCTGGGACCGTGCGAGCGGAGAGCCGATCTATCGCGCAATCGTCTGGCAGGATCGGCGCACCGCCGAAACCTGCCACGCGTTGAAAGCCGCCGGCGCCGAGGGGCTGGTCAGGGAACGCACCGGACTGGTGCTCGATCCCTATTTTTCAGGGACCAAGATCGCCTGGATTCTCGATCATGTCCCCGGCGCACGGGCGCGCGCCGAACGCGGCGAACTGGCCTTTGGCACGATCGATTGTTTCCTGCTTTGGCGGCTGACCGGCGGCGCGGTTCATGCAACCGATGTCACCAATGCCGGGCGCACGCTGATCTATGACATCCATCGCCAGCAATGGGATGAAGACTTGTGCCGCCTGTTGCGCGTGCCGATGGCGATCCTGCCGCAAGTGCATGACAACAGCCGCCTGTTCGGCACGACCGCGCCGGGCCTGTTCGAAGCATCGATCCCGATTGCCGGGATGGCTGGCGATCAGCAGGCGGCGCTGTTTGGCCAGGTGTGTTTTCAGCCGGGCGAGGCCAAATCGACGTATGGCACGGGTTGCTTCATGCTGCTCAACACCGGGGACAAGGCGCTGGTATCCAAAGGCGGATTGCTGACCACACCCGCCTATCGGCTGAACGGGCAGATGACTTATGCGCTTGAAGGCTCGATCTTTGTTGCCGGGGCGGCGATCAAGTGGCTGCGCGACGGGCTTGGCGTGATTACCCACGCCAGCCAGACGCACGATATGGCGACCAGCGTCGAGGATTCGCACGGCGTGTATATGGTTCCCGCGTTTGCCGGGCTGGGCGCGCCGCATTGGGATCCGGACGCGCGCGGCGCGATCTTTGGGCTGACGCTGGGTTCGACCCAGGCGCATCTGGCACGGGCGGCGCTGGAATCGGTCGGGTTTCAAACGCGCGATCTGGCCGCGACGATGGCGTCCGATGGCGCGACCTGGCCTGCGGCCTTGCGCGTCGACGGCGGCATGGCTGCCAACGACTGGTTGTGCCAGTTTCTCGCCGACTTGCTCGACACCCCGGTCGAGCGGCCGGACCATCTCGAAACCACGGCGCTTGGCGCGGCGTTTCATGCCGGGCTGGCGGTCGGGGTGTGGAGCGGGCTCGATGCGCTTGCGCACACATGGCAGCGCGGCGCGCGGTTTGTCCCGGCAATGGATGCTGCGCGACGCGCAGGACTGGTCGCCGGGTGGCAGGATGCGGTATCGCGCACGCTTTCACGGCGATGACCGGTGATTCGCGCGGGGGCGAGAATGAAGAACGGATATGTCCGGGTGGCGCTGATTATTGCCGCGTTGGCGCTGGGGCTGGCGGTTGTGGCGATGTTTGCGGGGTTTGACGGCGTGCGGATCGAACAAACGGGATCGACGCACAAGGGGTGATGGCTCCGGCCTGTCAGGCACCTTGTGCGGCGCACAATTCTGTCGCAAGGGACGGGGGTCTTATGGCGTCGGGAACCCTCGGAATGACTTTGTCCGCTCGTTTTTCTTCGGCGCCGCGTCTGGCGCTGGTCTGTTGTGCCGCGATTTTTGGCTTGGTGAACTCTGGCGCGGCCCATGCCGCCGACGAGGAAATCCAGGTCTACATGAACGACATCAATCGCCCGCATCAGCCGGGGCTTGAGCTTCATGTCAACGATGTCGCCAGCGGCGATCAAACGCCCGATTACCTCGGTGCCGAATCGAGTTTGCACCGCCTGCGGGTGACGCCGGAATTTTCCTATGCGCTGGACGATCATTTTGAACTCGGCGCCTATCTGCCGTTGACCACGATTGACAGTGCCGGGCATTTTCGCGCCGACGGCTGGAAAGTGCGCGTCAAATGGCTGGGCCAACACAGTGAGCGCGGGTTTTTCTACGGGATCAATTATGAAGTCGGGCGACTGGGCTATCGGCTTGACCAGAACCCCTGGAACAACGAAATCAAGCTGATCGGCGGCTGGGAAGGGGACAAGTGGATTGTCGGCGCGAACGCCAATTTCGACTTTGCGCTGTCGGGTCCGGCCAAGACACCGGCGGACGTCCAAGTGGCGACCAAGCTCGGCTACAAGCTCACCGAAAACACCGTGCTCGGGGTCGAAAGCTACAATGGGGTCGGCAATTTACGCAATTTCGGCAATTTTTCGGGCAGTGACCAGTCGACCTTTCTCGCGCTCGATACGAAAGTCGGCCGCTGGGATTTCAACGCCGGGGTCGGCAAGGGCTACGGCACGAACAAGGATGACGTCATCATCAAGTTCATCATCGGGATTCCGATCGGGAAATAGGCCGCATCACGTGCCTGGCGCCATGCGCTGCATGTCCTCGCCCAAATCCTGACCGCGCCCCTGAGCCCCGCGCGCGAAATGGGCGATGATCCAGTCGCGCAGCAGAAAAATCGCCGGGTCCGACAGGTCTTCGGCATGGGTTTTCAGGTAATAGCCATAGCCGTCGGCGCTGATGCAGGGAAACGGCATGACCAGCGTTCCGGCGGCGATCTCGTCGGCAAACATGTCGATGTCGGCCAGCACGACGCCGGTTGCGCCGATGGCATAGCGCACGGCCGAATAGGCGGTGTCGAACGCCAGCCCGCCGCCCGCATCGATGTGTACGCGTTGCTGATCGGCATAGGTGCTCCACAGCAGTCCGCGCGGTTCGTTGTCGAGCTTTACATGCAGCAATTCGGCGGCCTGCAAAAAGGCTTCGAGCGTCTTGCCCTGGTGTGCGGCCCAGGTCGCGGGCGAACAGAGCGGGGCGACGCGCACCATCCAGAGCAGATCGGTAACCAGGTCATCGACATTGGGCCGGTCGAACACGATCGCCATGTCGACATTGCCTTGCGGCGTACCCGTCACATTCGACGTGGTGACATCGAGGCGGATTTCGGGATGTTCGCGGCGAAATCCGTGCAGCAGCGGCAGCGCGGTCTGATAGAGCAGCGAGGGCGGGATATGCAGCCGCAGCGGGCGGCTTTCGCTGTCGCGGTTGCGCACCGTATTGATCGTTTCCTCAAGCCGGTCGAGACATTTGGCCACCACCGGCAGCAGGATTTCGCCCGCCGGTGTCAGGCGCAGGCCGCTGGCGGAGCGGTCGAACAGCGGCTTGCCGATAAGGTCTTCCAGACTGGAGACATGGCGGCTCATCGCGCTTTGCGACACGGTCAACGCTTGCGCCCCGGCAGTAAAGCTCAGGTGTCTGCCCACAGCCTCGAACGCGCGCAGCGCGTTGAGCGGAAGCCAGCGGCGATTGATCAGACGGTTGCTCGCGATCGTGTCGGCTCCGTTGCGTTTGGTCCGCGCCGATCCGGGGGTCCGGGCTTCGGCTTTGGCGTTGTCAATGATCTCGCTCAATAGCATGCTCCGAAAGCGATGACGCGTTCCACCCGTAAAAAAGGCTGCACGAAAAATCGAATATGGTCATGACTTAATGGGATTCGCTGCCTTGCGCTTCCTCATGTCATCAAAATGCCGTGAACGACACGGTTCGGGCAAGCCTCTTTGCGGGCGATGTCCCGCGCCCGGTGAGCGGGCCCGGTCAGGCGTCTGCAGCCATGCAAAAGGGGACATGACACGTGGATCTCGCTCAGATCAGCGCGGCGCTGGCCGACCGGCGGCCGGGCTACACTTTGCCGCAGGCGCTTTACAACGATCCCGCCATGTTCGAATTCGACCTTCATGCGATCTATGCCCGGTCATGGTTGATGGCCGGGTTTACGTGCGAAGTCCCCGATCCGGGCAGCTATACCTCGATCAGGATCGGGCCCTGGCCGGTGTTGATCGTGCGCGGGCGCGATGGGCAGATCCGGGCCTTTCACAATTCGTGTCGGCATCGCGGCGCGGTCTTGTGCAAGGAAGGGCTGGGCAAGAGCCCGCGCATCGTCTGCCCCTATCACCGCTGGACGTATAACCTCGATGGCTCGCTGTTGAGCGCGGCGCGCATGCCCGACGATTTCGACACCGGCGAACATGGGCTTCGTCCGGTGCGGCTCGAAGTCGTGGCGGGGGTGATCTATATCTGCCTGTCCGACAATCCGCCGGCCTTCGAACAGTTTCGCACCGACATGGAATCGGTGCTGGCGCCGCACGACCTCGAAAACGCAAAAGTGGCGCGCGTCGAGACGCTGGTCGAATATGCCGACTGGAAGCTCGTGATGGAAAACGGGCGCGAATGCTATCACTGTCAGGGCTCGCACCCCGAGCTGTCGCGCACCTTTCCGGTCGGGAGCAGCGCCTATTTCGATTATGGCGGGGCAGAGCATGCCCGGCAATTCGAAGAGCGCATGGCGGACATCGGTCTGCCATGCGGTCCGGTTGGCGAAGATTGGTGGCAGGCGCTGCGTTTCCCGCTCAATCCCGGCATGAAATCGATGACCATGGACGGCGCGCCGGCTTCGAAAAAGTTGATGTGCAAACTTGGCGATGGCGACATCGGCTCGCTGCGCTGGGCGCTCGAACCGCATAGCTTTGCCCATGCCACGGGCGAGATCCTGTTCTTTTTCAGCGCTATGCCGACGGGGCCAAAGGAAACGCTGGTGACTGCGAAGTGGCTCGTGCACAAGGATGCGGTCGATGGCGTGGATTACGATGGCGAAGCGATTGCCGAGCCGTGGCACACCACCAACCTGCAGGACAAGGAACTGGCGGAAAACAACCAGGCCGGGGTCGACAGTCCAGGCTATCTGCCTGGCCCCTATTCGCCCGAGGCCGAAGTGCTCGTGCTGCGATTTGTCGATTGGTACTGTGCCCGCGCGGCGGAATATCTGAATGAGCAGCTGGTGAATGGGAAACCGGGGGTAAAAGGTCAACTGCATGCCGCATGAACCGGGCGCGACGTTCCATCCCGAAACGCTGGCGATCATGGCGGGCTATGACCCGGCGAGCGCCAGCGGCGCGGCCAAGCCGCCGGTCTATCTGACATCCACGTTCGTCTATGAAAGCGCGGAACAGGCGCGCGCGATCCACGAAGCCTATTTTCGCGGCACCGGGCCGATGGCGGGCCAGCCTGCTTATATCTATGCCCGCCTGTCGCATCCCAATCTCGCCATGCTCGAAACGCGGCTGGCCGCAATCGACGGCGCACAAAGCGCGGCGGTGTTCGCCTCGGGCATGGCGGCGCACAGCGCGATCGCGCTGACCCATCTGCGCCCCGGCGACAGCGTGCTGCACAGCCGACCGATCTATGGCGGGACCGAGGCGCTCTATAATCAGATGATGCCGCATTTCGGCGTCCATGCCGTGCCGATTGGCGATGGCTGCGATGGCGATCATATCCGTGCTCAGGCAGAACTGGCGCTGGCGCAGGGGCCGCTCGCGCTGATCGTGATCGAAACCCCGGCCAATCCCACCGCAGCGCTGACCGACATTGCACTGGTCGTGGCGATTGCCGATGAAATCGGCGCGCGCACGGGGCGTCGGCCGCTGGTGGTCTGCGATAACACGTTTCTTGCGCCCTTTGCGCAACGCCCGGTCGAACTGGGCGTCGATCTGACGATGACTTCGCTCACCAAGTATTGCGGCGGGCACAGCGATCTGCTGGCCGGCGGGGTGAGCGGGCGCGCCGAAGTGATCGCGCCCTTGCTGCAATGGCGCACCATGCTGGGCAGCCATTGCGATCCGTTTACCTGCTGGCTGGTCTTGCGTTCGCTCGAAAGCGTGGCGGTGCGTTCGGAGCGCGCGATGTCGAATGCCGCGTTGGTCGCTGCATTTTTGCGCGATCACGGGAAAGTCGCGGGCGTCACCTTCCTCGGCTTCCTGCCCAAAGGAACGCCGCAGCGCATGGTCTATGACCGCCAGTGCCAAGGCGCGGGATCGACCTTTTCGTTTCATCTCCATGGCGGCGAGGCGGAGGCATTTCGCCTGCTCGACGGGTTGCGACTGGTGAAACAGGCGGTCAGCCTCGGCGGCTCGGAAACGCTCGCCTGTCATTCGGCGACGACCACGCATTACAACGTCCCGGCCGAGGCGCGCGCCGCCGGGGGGATTACCGAGGGCACGATCCGCCTGTCGGTGGGGATCGAACATCCCGACGATCTGATTGCCGACTTTGCCCAGGCGCTGGAGCACGTATGACCCGGATTCACGATCCCTATGCAATTGATGGCAAGATCGCCGCACCCGATGAACTGCATGACATCGTGATCGTTGGCGCGGGCCCCGCCGGACTTGGCGCCGCGCTCGCAGCCGCGCGCGCCGGGCGGCAGGTTTTGCTGATCGACGAACATCCGGTTCCGGCGGTGCTTGCGGGCCATGATGTGCCCTATTGGTTTGGTGCCCGCGCCACTGCCGCCTTGCAGGCGCCCGAACGGTTGATCGAAACGCTGGTCGAAAACGAACCGTTGATTGCGGACTGTTTCGAAGCGGGGGTCGATGTCCGGCTTGGCACGACGGCCTGGGGGCTGTGGCGCAATCGCGAGGCTTGCGGCGCCTTGCCGCGCGCCATACTCGGGCTGTCCGATGGGCAAAAGGCCTGGACGATCGGCTATGAACGCCTCGTTCTGGCGACCGGCGCGCGCGATTGTGCGCTGGCCTTTGCCGGGTGGGATCTGCACGGGGTGATGGGCGCGCTGGCGTTTGACACTTTGGTGCGGCGCTATGACGCCTTTGCCGGGCGGCGGGTGGTGATCCTGGGCTCCGGCGCGCTGGCGCTCGATACGGCGCATCTGGCGCTCGAACACGGGATCGAGGTCGCTGCGCTGATCGAAGTGCGCGATGCGGCGCAGGGTGACGCCGGGGGGCTGTCGGTTTTGACCGGGCACAGCGTGCTCCGTGCCGAGGGCGGGATCGACGGGGTCGAGCGGGTGATCGTGGCATCTGCCGAGGGTGCCGAACACGCGATCGCGTGCGACACGGTGATCATGGCGGTCGATGCCGTTCCGGCGATCGAACTGGCCGAAGTCGCAGGGGCGAGCGTCGTGACCGAGCCGTTGCGCGGCGGCGCGGTCATTCCCGGCGGCGCTGGCGAAGTCCTGCCCGGGATCTGGCTGGCGGGCGCGGCGACCGGATTGACGGGATCGCGCGCGGCGGCCGAGGCGCAAGGGCGCGCGATCATGGCGCTGGCGCTCGGGCAAGAGGCGGTGCTGCAGCACGTTTCCGACGATTTCGACCGCATGGCCTATCGCAGCGACTGGTTGCGCGCGCTTGTCGCGACGAGCCCCGACACGACGCTGGTCTGCCAGTGCGAAGAGGTCAGCCGCGCCGACCTGATCGGGGTGCAGCCGCCGCAATACCTGTCGCGCTCTGCGCACATGGCAGGTCGTTCGCTTTGCACGCTGCTCGAAGACGGGCCGCCCGATGCCGAGCAAGTCAAGCGGCTGACCCGCGCCGGGATGGGGCCGTGCCAGGGGCGGCGCTGCCGCGAACAAGTCTCGCTTTTGCTCGCCATGGCTGCAAACCTGCCGCCAAAGTCCGCGCCGCGCGGCAATTGGCGCGTGCCGGTGCGCCCGGTGCCGCTGGGCGTCATGGCCGACTGGCAGGAAAACGCGGCGATGCGCGCAGGCTGGGACGTGTGGTTTGGCATCGCGACGCAATGGATACCCTATCGCGACATCGGCACCGAAGAAGAAGCGCGCAAATTGGCCACCATCGGCGGGAGCGGACACCTGTGAGCGGACATTACGATGTCATCGTCATCGGCGCCGGGGTCACCGGGCTGTCATCGGCCTGGTGGCTGGCGCACGATGGATTGCGCGTGCTCGTGCTCGACAAGGGCACGATCGGCGCCGAAGCGTCGAGCCGCAACGGCGGCGGGGCGAGCCATTACCAGAGCCCGCTGTTTGCCGAGGAACAGCGGCTCTGGCCGATGATGGACGATTTGCTCGGCTATCCCACCGAGCATCAGGCCGAGCGCGTGATCATCGCGACCGACCCGCACGATCTCGATCATTATCATTTCGTTGCCGATATGTGCGATGCGATGGGCTGGCGTGTCGACCGGATCGACGGACAGACCGCGCGCGCAATGGTGCCGATCGCGGGGGACAATTGCCTGGGCGGGATTCATTTCCGCTTTGGCGGTCATGCCAATCCGCAGCGCACGGTGCAGGCCTTTGCCTGGGCGCTGCAGGACCTGGGCGGCCGGATCTTGCAGCATTGCCCGGTCTTGTCGATCGAACGCACGGGCGGGCAAGTCTGCGCTGTGACCACGCCGCAAGGGCGTTTTTCGTGCGGCGCGCTGGTCGTTGCGGCGGGGCCGCAGATCGCCGGGTTACTGGCGCCGATCGGGATCGAGGTGCCCCTGATGGCCGGGCGCGCGGAAATGATCGTGACCGAACCGATGCCGCTGATGCGGCTGGGCGGAGTCGATGGCAACGGGCTCTATGGCCGCCAGACCTTGCGCGGCAATCTTGCCTTTGGCGGCGGGCCGCACGAATGGATCGAGACCCGCCCCGAAGGCGTGCGCGCGCGTCCGACGACGCCCCTTTCGCGCGGCCTCGCCCGGCGTGTGGCCGAATTGTTCCCCAAGGCGGCCCATCTCCACGTCATTCGTTCATGGGCGGGGATCATCGAAAACACCCCCGACGGGCGCCCGGTCATCGACCGGATCGACAATCTGGTCATCGCGACGATGTCGGGGGTCGGCTTTGGCCTGTCGCCCGCGACCGGCCATGCCGTGCGCGATCTCGTCGTCGACGGGCAATGCAGCTTTACCGACATTGCCAAGCTGTCGCTGGCGCGCTTTGCCGGCCTTGCGCCCGATTGGCGCGAGGCCTGCGGCTGGCTCCCGCTGAGCGCGACCTGAGGTGGGGGCGGGGCGCTATTCGGCGCTTTCCCTGCTGCGCGGCGCGCTGGGCGGCCATCGCCATTGGGGTCGTGCCTGGCGGGCGGGCGAGCCGCGCGGTCCTTATGACGTCATCGTCATCGGCGGCGGCGGGCATGGCCTGGCCACGGCCTACTATCTGGCGAAAGAGCATGGCATTCGCCGTGTCGCGGTGATCGAAAAGGGCTGGATCGGCGGCGGCAATACCGGGCGCAACACGACGATCGTGCGCTCGAACTATCGCCAGCCGCAGTTGCAGCGCCTGCTCGAATATTCGCTCAAGCTGTGGCACGGCCTGTCCGACGAGTTGAATTACAACGTCATGTTTTCACCGCGCGGCGCCTTGTTTCTGGGGCACAGCGATGCCGACATGGCGCGGCTGGCCGAACGCGGCGACGCGCTGATCGCGATGGGGATCGATGCGGACCTGATCGACCGCGACGCTGTGGCGCGGCTGGTGCCGCTGTTCGACATGCGCCGCGATGCGCGCTGGCCGATCGAGGGCGGGCTGATCCAGCGGCGCGGCGGGACGGCGCGGCACGATGCGGTCGCCTGGGGCTTTGCGCGCGCCGCCGACAATCTGGGCGTCGACATCATCGAGAATTGCGAAGTCACCGGTTTCCTGCGGGACGGCAACCGCGTGACCGGCGTGCGCACCACGCGCGGCGACATTGCCGCAGGGCGTACCGGGATCTGCGTAGCGGGCAACAGCGGTCATGTCGCCGGGCTGGCCGGGCTGAAACTGCCGATCGAAAGCCATACCTTGCAGGCCTGGGTGACCGAGCCGGTCAAGCCGATGATCGATACCGTGGTCATGTCGCAGACGCTGCACTGCTATTTCTCGCAAAGCGACAAGGGCGGCATCGTCGGTGGCGGCGATCCCGATTTCTTTCCCAGCTATGCGCAGCGCGGCGCGCCGATCCGGCTGGAAGATTCGATCGCGCAGGCGATTTCGCTGGTCCCCGCGCTGTCGCGGCTGCGCATGGTGCGATCATGGGCGGGGGTGACGGACATGAGCTTTGACGGGTCGCCGATCATCGGCGAAACCCCGCTCGACGGGCTCTATCTCAATGGCGGCTGGTGCTACGGCGGGTTCAAGGCGACGCCGGGCTCGGGACGGCTGTACGCGCATTTGCTCGCCACCGGGCAAAGCCATCCGATCGCCGCCCCGTTTGATCTTGCGCGCTTTGCACAAGGGCGCACGATCGATGAAGCGGGCGCCGGCCCCATGCCGCAAAACCGTTGAGGGGGCCCAGATGCTGTTGATCCCATGCCCGCATTGTGGCCCCCGCATTCAGGAAGAATTCGCCTATGAACGCAGCGCGGACAGCGTGGTGCGGCTCGACGATGCGCCCGCTGTGGCGATGACTGCGCTGTTTTCGCGGGCCAATCTGCGCGGCGAAGAGGCCGAAATCTGGGTCCACGCCCAGGGCTGCGGGCAATGGCTGCGCCTGACGCGTGACCGGATGAGCCACGCCATTCGCTCGGTGGAGCCGCTGTGATGCGCGCGGGATTGGGCATCGATGGCGAAGCGATGCGCTTTACATTCGACGGCAAGGCCTATTGGGGTGTCGACGGTGACACGCTCGCGGCCGCTCTGATGGCCAATGGCGTCAGGCTTCTTGCGCGCAGTTTCAAATATCATCGCCCGCGCGGGATCATGGCGATGGGGGTTGAAGAACCTTCGGCGCTGGTCACGCTCGGCGAAGGCGCGCGGGCCGAGCCCAACGTGCGGGCCAGCGATGTCTTTCTCTATCCCGGCCTCGTCGCCATGAGCCAGAACGCCTGGCCTTCGCTGCGCCATGACGTGGGCGCGGTCAATTCGCTGGTTTCGGCGCTGATCCCGGCGGGGTTTTATTACAAGACGTTCTTTGGCCCGCCGTCGCGCTGGATGATCTACGAACGGTTCATCCGCCGTGCTGCCGGATTGGGGCGCCCTCCGCAAGTCGCCGATCCAGACCGTTATGGCCATCGCGCGGCGTTTTGCGATGTGCTCGTGGTGGGGGCGGGGCCTGCGGGTCTTGCTGCCGCGCTGCGGGCGGTCGAGGCGGGGCGCCGCGTGATCCTGGTCGAACAGGATGCGCTGCCGGGCGGGAGCCTGTTGCGCGAAAACGTGACGATCGACGGCGTTCCCGGTGCGAAATGGGCGGCCAGAGCAGTGGGCCGGATTCGCGCGGCGGGCGGGCGCGTGCTGATGCGCACCACCGCGACCGGGCATTGGGACGACAATTTCGTGACCGCGGTCGAACGTCGGGTCGAGCCGGGGCAGACGTCTCGCGGGCTTGCGCAAGTGTTGTGGAAACTGCGCTGCGGCGACGTGATCCTGGCTTCGGGGGCGCTCGAACGGCCGCTGGTCTTTGCCGACAACGACGTGCCCGGCATCATGCTGGCCGGTGCGGCGCGCGCGCTGGCGCTGCGTTATGGGGTTGCGCCGGGGCGGCGCGCGGTGATCGCGACGAGCCATGACGAGGCCTATCGTACCGCCTTTGCGCTGGCCGGACTGGGCGTGGAGATCGTTGCCATTCTCGACAGTCGCGTCGATCCGCAAGGGCCATTGGTCAACGCGGCGCGCGCGCGTTTTCCGGTTCTTGTCGATGCGCGGCCCTTGCGCGGATTGCGGCGCGGGGTGGCTTTGGCGGGTGTCGAGGCCATCGTCGGCACAACGCGGCGGCGGTTTGTCGCCGATTGCCTGGCCATGTCGGGGGGGATGAGCCCGGTGCTGCACTTGCATCGCCAGGCAGGTGGCGCGCTCGATTATGATGCGGCGCGCGGCGCCTTTCTGCCCGGCGCGGCAAGGCAGCGCCAGGTGACGGTCGGCGCGGCGGCGGGCGAGCACGATCTTCGCGCGTTTCTCGGGCCTGCCTCGATCGATGATCCGCTCGGCCCCGTGGTGCCCGCAGAGCCGGGCCCGATCTGGCGCGGGGAAGCGCGCGGCAAGGCGTTTGTCGATTTTCAGAACGACGTGACGACCGCCGATCTCGCGCTGGCGCAGCGCGAAGGCTATGTCTCCGTGGAACACACCAAGCGCTATACCACGCTGGGCATGGGCACCGATCAGGGCAAGCTGGGGGCCATGGTTGCGCTGGCGCAGATCGCCGATGAACGCGGCCTGCCGCTGCCCGAGGCCGGGCTGACCATGTTTCGCCCGCCCTATACGCCGGTCACGCTGGGCGCCTTTGCCGGGCCCGCGCGCGGTGATCATGCTGCGCCGATCCGACGTCTGCCATTGGCCGAGGCGCATGATGCCCTTGGCGCGCTGTGGGTTCCGGCGGGGGCCTGGATGCGCCCGCGCGTCTATCTGCGTCCCGGCGAGAGCCTGGGCGAGGCCAGCTTGCGCGAGGCGCGCATGGTCCGCAGCCTTGCCGGGGTGGTTGACGTATCGAGCCTTGCCAAATTCGAGATTGCCGGACCCGACGCGCTTGCCGTGGTCGAGGCGGTCTGCGCGACGCCGGTGGCGCGGCTTGGCGTCGGGCGCGGGCGCTATACCGTGATGCTGCGCGAAGACGGCATGGTCATGGACGACGGCACGCTCTGGCGCCTTGCCGAAGATCGCTGGCTGCTGACCGGCTCGACCGGCGGCGCGGCGCGGATGGCGCGGCATTTGTCCTATGTTGCCGACATCCTGCTTGCTCGTCCGCGCGCTGCGGTGATCAATGTGAGCGAACATTGGGCCGGATTGGCGTTTGCCGGGCCGCGCGCGGCGGGCTTGCTGGCCGAATTGACCGGGCAGCCGGTGCCGGCGCACATGGGCCTGGCGCAGGCGACGATCGCGGGGGCGCCGGTGCGTGTGCTCGCCGCGAGCTATAGCGGGGAGCGCGCGTTCGAAGTGCACGTTCCGGCGTATCGGGCGGCGGGCGTGTTCGCGGCGCTGGTCCGGGCGGCGCGGGGCGTCGGCGGCGGAGTCTACGGCCTTGACGCGATGGATCATCTGCGCGTCGAAAAGGGCCATGTCGTGATCGGGGCCGAGGCGGACGGACGCGCCATCCCGGCCGATCTGGGGCTCGGCGGGATGCTGCGCACGTCCGGCGGGTTTGTCGGGTGGCAGGCTTTGACCCGCCCCGCGTTGGCCGATTGCGCCGGACGGCGGCAGCTTGTCGGCGTGACCTCGATCGATGGCGTGCCGATCCCCGAAGGCGCGATGCTGGTCGTTCGCGAAGGCGAGGAACCTGTCGGCCATGTCACGACTTCGGCGCCGCGCGTTGCGGGTGAGGGGGCCATCGGGCTTGGCCTGCTGGTCGATGGCGGGGCTCGTCATGGGGAGGCGTTGCTGGCCTGGTCGCCGACGCGAAAGCAATGCGTGCCGGTGCAGGTCGGTGTACCGCTGTTCTATGATGCGGAAGGGGCGCGCTATCGTGACTGAATTTTTTGTCAGTCCTGCCAAGGCCTTGTTTGCGCTTGATCTGTGGGATGCGGCGGACATCGTGCCGGGTGACATCGTCTTGCCCGGGCCTGGGCGTGCCCTGCTCGGCGCGGGCGGTGCTGTCCTGCGGGTCGGACCCAGGCGTTGGTGGCTTGATGGCGCGGGGCTGTTCGCGGACGAAGCGCTGGCGGGGCGGGGGGTCTTGACCGAGATTGGCGGAGGCTGGGCCCGGGTGCGTCTCGTCGGCGATTGGCGCGATCTTGTCATGCAAAGCGGATTGTTCGACGCGGAGGCTCCGGCGTTCGATCCCGGTGCTGTGGCCGTGACGCCGCTGTGCCATGCGCCCTGCGTGCTGCATGTGCGGGCGCAGACGTGGTGCGAGGTCTTCATTGCGGCAAGCCATGTCGCGCATTGCCTGGCGCATTGGCGTGAACTGGGTTGGCAACAAGGGGTGGGGACGTGACGGTGCGGCTGTCTGGTCAGACGGATGCCGCCACGATAGGCAGGATCGTGAAAAGCGACCTGAATTCGGATTAGGGGAGCTGGCGGCTGTTTGGCAGTTGACCATGGGGAGAACGCATAATGGCGCATGAAAACGACTCCGTCGCAGCGGACGGGGCCCCTCTTGCCGGATGGTTCGCCGGTTCGGCCCTGGGCGAGGCAAGCGCGCGGCAATGGTATGTGCTGATTGTGCTCTCGCTGGTCTATGCGCTCAATATCGCGGATCGTTATGTCATTACCACGGTGATGGAATCGATCCGGCTCGATCTGCACCTGACCGACAGCGCGGTGGCGCTGTTGACCGGGGTGGCGCTGGCGCTGTTCTATGTCAGCGCGGGTATTCCGATTTCGGCGCTGGCGGATCGCACTAATCGCCGCAATATCATTGCCGCCGCATTGGTGATCTGGTCTGCGCTGACCGTGTTTACCGGCCTGTCGCGCACATTTGGCCAGATGATGACCGCGCGGATCGGGGTCGGGATCGGCGAAAGCGGGGGAACGCCGCCCTCGACGTCGATGCTGGCGGACTATTTCCGGCCAAGCCATCGCACCATGGCGTTGACCATCTGGGCACTGGGGGCCTCGCTCGGCGCCTGGCTCGGCGCCGATGTTGCCGGGCGGGTTGCCGATGCCTTTGGCTGGCGCGCGGCGTTTCTGGCGATGGGGGTGCCGGGGCTGGTGATGGGTATCCTGATCTTCACCACGATCCGCGAGCCGCTGCGCGGCACGATGGACGGTGGCGAGACGGTTTCGGTAAAACTCGCGGTCGAACGCGCCCGGACAAAAGTGCCGATGCTGGTCGCGCTGCGCACGATCGTGTCGCAACCGGCGACGGTGCACCTCATGATGGGCGGCGCGGTGACCGCGCTGTGGGGCTGGGGCCTGATGTGGTGGACGCCGACTTATCTGCAGAGGGCCTATCACCTGACCGCGGGAGAGGCGGGCGCGATTCTCGGGCCGATGCATCTGATCGCGGGAAGCCTGGCCACGGTCGGCACCGGGCTGTTGATGGCGACACCGGCGATGGCCGATCCCAAACGCGTCTTGCGCCTGATGGCGGTGGTCGTTGCGGTGGTGACCGTGCCGTCGTTTTTCATCTTCTGGACTCACGATCTTGCGGTGACGCGTCTTTGTCTGTGGATTCTGGTGCCGGCGATGTATTTCTACATCGGGCCTTCCTACGGCCTGCTCAACAATGTCGTGCCGCCGCAGATGCGCGCGATGACGGCTGCGGTCACGCTGCTGGTCGCCAATGTTGCCAATCTGGTCATCGCGCCGCAATTCGTCGGCTTTGTCTCCGACCATGTGGCGGGGCCGGGCGGAGCCGATGCCGCATCGTTGCGCTTTGCGCTGCTGCTGCTGGCGCCGACGGGGTTTTGGGCCGCCTGGCATTTCTGGGCGGCGACAGGGAAGATCGACGAGGAGACCGCGCGCGTTCGTGATGCCCGGTTCTAGATACCCGGTTCTAGATGCGTCGGCGCGGTCCGGTCTGGCGCGGGGCATGGACGCGGTGACGCGCGTTGACTGTCCAGCCGCTCTCTTCCTGCAGGCGGGCAGCCTCCCGCTGGAGTGCGGCGGCAATTTCGGCGGGATCGACCGTGCCGGTCAATTCGACGCCGAACGCGGTTTCGCGCGTCCAGCGCACGATGCCGTCGACATCGGGCGATCCAGGAAGGCTGATCACCACGACTTCGCCCGGCGCCGGTGGGGCCGTGCGGCACGAGACGCCAAGACCCCGCTCCGACAAATTGCGCACGACGATCGCGATTTCGGCCCCGCCGGCAAAGCGCAGCGTACCCCGCACCAGCCGCGCACGCCGCGTTTCGCGCAAGCACGCGCCGGAAAACAACTCGCGGTTGATGAACGACATGCGGTTGTCCTGCCGATTTGCGTTTGGCCCGATCGATGTCAGACCGCTTCCCCTGCCGCCTGTCATAGGGGGCAGGGGTAAAGAGAGTCTTTCCGTCGGCCCGGTTCAGCCGGCAATAAGGGTCAGCGCGGCGATCTGCGCGGGGGAAAAGCCCTGGCCCTCGAGACGATGCGCCAGTTCGTCGACCGCCGGTCCATGGCGCGCGCTTTCGCACAGAAAATCGCGCAAGGGCTCCAGCTCGGGCGCGACATCATGCGCACGCCATGTGCGCAATCCCGGCACCATGCGCCCGATCCGTGCGAGACCGCGATGGAATGGCCCGGGATGTTCGCCGCCGGGGCAGGCGCTGCCCTGAACGGCGCGCAAGGCGCGTTGGACATCGCGCCATTCACCCGCCGTCAAGTCGGGCATGGTTGGGGGAAGAGGCGAGGGGTGGGCCTTGCGCTGGGGCATCGGGGGGGACTTTTCGCGGGGGGGGGC
>Ga0302157_10001577_pt1 | contig 27532 bp, 24 predicted proteins | sample I_Bog_N3_3_FD_193502 | JGI IMG/M metagenome (GOLD analysis project Ga0302157, IMG submission 193502) | Peat permafrost microbial communities from Stordalen Mire near Abisko, Sweden - I_Bog_N3_3 | ecosystem: Environmental > Terrestrial > Soil > Wetlands > Peat | place: Sweden: Abisko, Stordalen... | reverse complement strand
ATCGAGTCTGTCCCCAAAGGCCAATGGGAAGCCGCAGGCTCGGTGGGGTTGAAGCGAGGGCAAGTCATGCGCCTCGTCGTCTTGCCGCAAGCCCTGCGCGTCATAATTCCACAAATGACGTCGAGCTATTTGAGTTTGGCCAAGAACTCCAGCCTCGCCGTCGCCATCGGTTATCCCGACCTCGTCAACATCGTGAACACCGCCTCCAACCAGACGGGCCAGGCGCTGGAATCGATCATGATCATGGTCGCGATCTATCTCGCCATCAGCTTTTCGGTGTCGCTGGCGATGAACCAATACAACCAACGCCACGCGCTGAAGGAGCGATGATGACGCTGCTCACCTTGTCACAAGCGCGCCGCGTCGAGGTGGACTGGGCTTCCTGGCGCAAAAGGCTGTTCGGCTCGCCGACCAACATCGCGATCACCTTCGCCTTCGCCGCCTTCCTCGTCTTCGTCGTCTGGCCGTTTCTGCGCTGGGCGATCATCGACGCGGTCTGGTTCGGGAACGCCGACGCCTGCGCCGCCCATCACGGAGCGTGCTGGGCGTTCGTGGGCGAAAAGGCGCGCTTCATCGTCTTCGGGCTCTATCCCCACGATCTGCAATGGCAGCCCGCCGTCGCGACCGCGCTGATCGTCGGCCTCGTGCTCGTCACTTGCATGCCCTATTCCTGGCGGCGCTGCCTCGTCACGGTCTGGCTGATCGTGCTCGCGCTCGCGGTCGCGATCATGTCGGGATTGGCGACTGGCCATCCCGTCGCCACCGACAAATGGGGCGGCTTCCCCCTGACCGTTCTCCTTGCCGTGGTCGGCTTCGCCGGAGCGTTTCCGCTCGCGGTCGCACTAGCCCTAGCCCGGCGTTCCCGCATGGGCCTATTGCGATTCATGGCTGTCGCGTTCATCGAAAGCGTGCGCGGCATACCGCTGATCGCGGTGCTTTATGTCTCGACGCTCCTCTTTCCGCTCATGTTGCCAGCAGGCGCCTCGATCGACAAGCTCTTGCGAGCGCAAATCGCCGTCGTGCTCTTCATCGCCGCCTATATGGCGGAGAACGTGCGCGCGGGTCTTCAATCGGTGCCGAAAGGCCAATTGGAGGCCGCCCATGCGGTGGGTCTCTCCTGGGCGAAGGCGATGAGGCTGGTGGTGTTGCCCCAGGCCCTGCGCGCCGTCATCCCCTCTTTCGTCAATTTGGGGATCGGTTTGTTTCTCGATACGACGCTGGTGATCGTGATCGGCCTGTTCGACTTTCTCAACACCGCCAAGGTCGCCGCGACGGATCCGCAATGGCTCGGCTTTTACAATGAAGCTTATCTCTTCGCGGCTGTGGTCTATTTCATCATCTGCTTCGGCGGCTCGCGTTACAGCCTTTGGTTGGAGGCGCGTCTGGCGCGACAGCCGCGCAGCGTTCACGCCAAAGTCGTTTGAGACTCCGCTACGTCAATCGCCGCTGAATTCGAACAATACGCCCGCCGCTTCGGACGGGGCGACGACGACGGCGCCGACGGGCGTCCGCGTCGTGGGAACGCCGGCCTGACTCAGGAACTCGGCGGTGGTTTGCGTGGAGCGCACGCGTAGCGCGACCCCCGCGAACCAGCCTTGCGAAGTGTCACGAGAAAGCGGAATGCCGGGGAATCGCGCGCTGAATTTTGCTGGCGTGAGAACGCTTATAGTGTCGTCGCCCACGATGACGCGCAGAGAGTCGGGTTCGACATGAACGAGCCCCTGAAACAGCCCGCGATAGGCAGGTCCCAACGCCTCCGGCGTAGGGTGCACGAGAATCGCCTCGGTCAATCGCGTGGCGCCATTCGCGTGTCCCTCCCATTCCGGTCTCCAGACGAGGTCGCGCGTGAGATGCTGACACGCAAACCAGCGTACGGCGTCCGGGCCGATGCGTGGCAGCGTCGCGTTGAGAAACCGCGCTTCACGCGCACCCCTGGGCAGATCGACGGGACGCGCGAGGTCGCGCGGGGGCTCGACGTCATAGCCGAGACGGGTGATTTCCACATGGAGGGCTCGACTGTCGTCGGGCGCCAACGCGATCGCCACCGCGCCGCGATGGTCGGGGAAGAAGTGGTCCCGCACGCTGGTGGGCTCGATATGAATCAACTCGAAATAGTTGCCGCCGGACAGCGGCGCCGTATGATTGGCGCTGCCGCGACCGACATGAAAGCCGCGCGGCGTCAGGGTGAAGCCGAGCCGCCGATACAGCGTCTCCGACGCATCGAGGTCGGATACGCGAATGACGACATGATCGAGGCCGTTGATTCCGAGCGACATCTCAACTCCAACGGTAGCCGGCTCCGACATGCGGCGCTTGCAGACGCGGCGAACCGCCAAATAGCTTTTCGCGCAAGGTTCCCTCGGGGTAAACGGTCTTGTAGCGGCCGCGTCGTTGCAGTTCGGGCACGAGAAGATCGGAGACGTCGGCGAAAGTCTCCGGTCGCACGGCGAAGGCGAGATTGAAGCCGTCGATGTCGGTCGCGTCGACCCACTCCTCCAACTGATCCGCGACCGTCGACGGCGAGCCGACGAATACGGGTCCGAGGCCGCCGAGAGCGACATGCTCCGCCGCCTGGCGCACGGTCCAGGTGCGGTTCGGGTCGGCGCGCGTGATGTTTTCGAGCGCGGTGCGGCCGGCCTCGTTCTCGACGTGCTGGACGAGCTGGTCGGGGTCCAGCTTGGCGAAATCGACGCCCGTCCAGCCTGACAACAGCGTCAGCGCTGCTTCGAGATCGGCATATTGTCGATAGTCGGCGAGCTTCGCCCGCGCTTCTTCGTCCGTCGCGCCGAGGATCGTCGTGGCGAGCGCGAAGATGCGCAGGCTATGAGCATCGCGGCCGACGCTGGCCGCGTTCGCCCGCAAGCCCGCGACGCGTGGCGCTATCGCGACTTTCGACGGGCCGGAGAGAAAGACGCATTCGGCGTGACGGCCGGCGAAGAGGCGTCCCGCCGGCGACGTCCCCGCTTGATACAGCACCGGCGTGCGCTGCGGCGAGGGTTCGCTCAGATGTAGGGCGTCGAGCCAGAAATGCTCGCCCTGATGGACCGCCTTACGCACCTTGTCGGGATCGGTGAACACGCCGGTCTCCGCGTCGGCTTTCACCGCGTCGTCGGCCCAGGAGCCTTCCCAGAGCTTGTAGACAACCTGCATGTATTCGTCGGCGATATCGTAGCGATCGTCGTGCGCGGTCTGCTTTTCGCGCCCGGCGCCTCGCGCCGCGCTGTCGAGATAGCCGGTCACGATGTTCCAGCCGACGCGGCCTTCGGTGAGATGGTCGAGCGTCGACATGCGGCGGGCGAATGTATAGGGCGGCTCGAAGGAAAGGTTCGCCGTAACGCCGAATCCCAGATGCCGCGTGACGGCGGCCATCGCGGACACGAGCAACAGCGGATCGTTGACGGGGATCTGCGCCGCATGGGTCAGGGCGGCGCGCGCATCGCCGCCGAAGACGTCATAAACCCCGAGCACGTCGGCGATGAACAATCCGTCGAACAGACCTCGCTCGAGGATTTTGGCGAGTTCGATCCAATAGTCCAGCCGCTTGTAATCGCGCGAGCGGTCGCGCGGATGCCGCCACAGGCCCGGCGACTGATGCGCGACGCAATTCATTTCGAAGGCGTTGAGCCGTATTTCCTTGGTCATCGCTATTTCTATTCCGCGGCCGCGCGACTCCGACGCGCCGCGGCGTCGAGGTCGCGATAGCTGGCGCCCGGATGCGTGTCCGGCAATCGCGATCCCGCGCCGAACAGCTTCTCGCGCAACGTGCCGGGCGTGTAGTCCCTGCGATACACGCCGCGCTTCTGCAATTCCGGCACGAGATGCTCGACGATGTCGGCGAAGGTCTCATGTGTCACGGCGTAGGCGAGGTTGAAGCCATCGACATCGGTCTCCTCGACCCATTCCTGCAGCGTGTCGGCCACCGTCTGAGAGCCGCCGACGATTAGCGGCCCGAGGCCGCCGATGCCGATCCATTCCGCGAGTTCCCGTACCGTCCAGACCTTGCTCGGATCGGCGCTGGAGAAAGCGTCAATGGAGGACTGCACGGCGTTGGTCTTGATATGCCGCAACGGCTCATCGAGCCCATAGGCGCCGAAATCGATGCCCATCCAACCCGATCCGAGAGCGAGCGCGCCATCGAGGTCGATGTATTGTTTGTAGTCCTCGTATTTCGCCTTCGCCTTGGCGTCCGTCTCGTCGACGATGACCGTCTGCAAATTGAAGATCAGCACCCCGCGCGGATCGCGACCCGCCTCCGCGACGCTGCGCCGGATCGCGGCCACCGTCTTCTTCAGCACGGTCTTGGACGGCGTCGCCACGAATACGCATTCGGCGTGCTCGCCGGCGAAGCGTTGGCCCCGGCTCGACGCCCCCGCCTGATAGAGCACCGGCGTGCGCTGCGGCGACGGCTCGCTGAGATGAAAACCCGGGACTTTGTAATGCTTGCCCTCGTGGCGGATCGGCCGAACCTTCGTCGGGTCGGTGAAGATGCGGCGCTCACGGTCCCGCAGCACGGCGTCGTCGGCCCATGACCCTTCCCAAAGCTTGTAGACGACCTCCATATATTCGTCGGCGACTTCATAGCGGTCGTCGTGCTGAGTCTGCGATCCGAGCCCGATGTTGCGCGCGCCGCTTTCGAGATAGGAGGTCACGATGTTCCAGCCCGCCCTGCCCTTAGTGAGATGGTCGAGCGTGGAGATGCGTCGTGCGAATGTGTAGGGATGCTCGAAGGATATCGAGGCGGTGACGCCGAAACCGAGGTGTTCCGTCACCAGCGCCATCGCGGGCACGAGTTGCAGCGGATCGTTGACGGGGATTTGCGTCGATACGCGCAGCGCCGTGTCGAGATTGCCCTTGTAGACATCGTAGACGCCGAGCACGTCGGCGATGAATACGCCGTCGAACTTGCCGCGCTCCAGAAGCTTGGCGAGGTCGGTCCAGTATTCCAGATCCTTATATTGCCAGGATCGATCGCGGGGATGCGCCCAGAGGCCCGGCGACTGATGGCCGACGCAGTTCATGTCGAAAGCGTTGAAGTGAATTTGCCGGGTCATGGCGTCAGATCGCTCCATGCCGAGGCGGGTTGATTTCGTTCAACCAGTAGTCGCCTATGGCTCGATATTTCCAACGCACGGGATCATGCACGGAATGCGTGCGCGCGTTTCGCCAGTGCCGATCCAGACCGAATTCGCGCAAGGTGGCGCGGGAGCCGGCGAGTTCGATCAACTTGTTGGAGACGAAAAGCGCCGCCTCGGTTGAGGCGGCCTTGGATTCGGCGACGGCGATCGACGCGGCGGCGACGCTTTCGATCGTCGAATCAGCGGCGGCGGCATCGACGAATTTCCCGGCGCGCGCGAGCAGCGCGTCGGAGGCGGAGACGCGAATTCGCAACTCGCCGATCTGAGCGATCGTATAGGGGTCCTCAAAGGCGTGCTCGACGCCGGAATCCTTCCAGGGCCGAGAGCGCGTCCGGACATAATCGATCGTATCGGCCAGCGCGCCACGCGCGATGCCCGCCTCGATCGCGGCATGCTGGATTTGCGCGAGCGGCCCCATCGAAGTCGGCCGCTGAAACAAGGCGGCGAACGATATAAGGGAAATCGGATGCGCCTCGACATTGTCGAGGATGGTCGATCCCGAGCCGGTGACGCGCTGGCCGAAGCCGGTCCAATCATCGACGATCGTGACGCCGGGCGTATCGCGAGGCACGAAGGCGATCGTGGAAAGATTGTCGTCGTCATTGGCGACCACCGCGACCCAATGCGCGAAGAGCACGCCGGTCGAGTAATATTTCTTGCCGTTCAGCCGATAGATTTCGCCGTCCCGCGTGAGGCGCGTGGCGTGATCATGCGAGGTTTTCGTGCCGACTTCCGACAGCGCGTTGCCGATGCGATCACCCTTGAGAATACGATCATAGAAAAATCGCTTCTGCTCCTCGGTTCCTTGCAACCGCAACGCTTCCAGCATGAAGAAATGGTTCTGCGGGATCTGACCGATCGAGCCGTCCGCGCTGGCGAGCGTCGCGATCACCTCGGCCAGGGTTCCGGCGCGAACGCCCGCGCCGCCATATTCCTTAGGCACGGTGATCGCCAGCAGCCCCGCGTCCGACAGCCATTCCAATTCCTCGAACGGCAGCACGCGCTCGCGATCCCGTTTTACCGCGCCGGCCGCGATCTTTTCCGACAGTTTCCGCGAGACGGCGACAGCCTCGGCGTCGTCGCAGATGACATGGGCGGAACGAGAACGCGCCGGCGGCGCGTAAAACACCCGCGCGGGTTCGCCGACTTGTTGGGCTAGGGTTGCTGACATTCAGTAGGTTCCAGGATGACGGGACGGGAAGCCGGCGTTCGCGTTAGCTCCAGGCGTGACGCGGGGGCGCGACGCCGTTGAGTGCGTAATTGCCGACGTGGAAATATTTCCAACGCACGGGGTCGTGCAGCGTGTGGGTGCGCGCGTTGCGCCAGTGACGATCTAGATTGTATTCGGCAAGGGTCGAGCGCGTGCCGGCGAGTTCGTGCAGCTTGTTGGTCGCCAGTATCGCGATCTCGGTGGTCAGAACCTTCGCTTCCGCGACGACGACGGCGGCTTCGGCCACGTTCTCGTCGTTGGGACGATCGATGATCCCGTCGATCGCCAGCCCCGCCTTTTCCAGCAGCGCCTCGGCGGCGTGGAGTCTTATTTCGAGGTCGCCGATCTGCGAGATCGTGAACACGTCCTCGGAGCCGCGCTCCTGCCCACTGTCGATCCATGGCCGCGTGTAGCGGCGTACGAAGGCGATCGTGTCCTCGATCGCGCCGCGCGCTATCCCCGCATCGACGGCGGCTTGAATGAGCTGAGAGACTGCGCCGTTCGACGAGGGATTTTCGCCTCCGAGATAGGCGGGTATCACCGCGATCGGCTCGACATGCACGTTCTCGATCAGCACGTTGCCGCTGGCCGTGGTGCGCTGGCCGAAGCTCGACCAATTGTCAACGATCGTGAGCCCCTTGGCGCCGCGCGAGGCGATCGCGAGATAGACTTTTCCGTCCGGTCCGATGGCGCCAATATGGATGAAATGCGCGAACAGAGCGCCCGTCGCATAGAATTTCTCGCCGTTGACGACATAACCATCGCGTTCGTGGCCTAGCGTCGTCTCGAAGGCGCCAACATGTTTGCTCTTCGCCTCGGAGAACGCGTTGCCCAGGCGGTAGCCTTGCAGCACACGCGTGAACCAAACCTTCTTCTGCGCCTCGGAGCCGGCGAAGCGGATCGCGTCGAGCGCCGCGAGATGGTTTTGCGGGATTTGGCCGATCGAGGGATCGGCGGCCGAGATCAGTTTGATGACTTCGGCCAGCGTCGCGAAAGAGACGCCCGCGCCGCCATAGGCTTTGGGCACCGTGATCCCCCACAATCCGCTCTTCGAGAATCGGTCCAATTCGGCGGCCGGCAGAATGCGGTCACGATCGCGCTTGGCCGCATCCACCGCGAATTCAGCGGCGAGCGCCTTCGCGGTCTCGATCGCTTCCGCGTCGGAGCGGATCACATGCGCCGTGGGATCGAGATCGAACGTCGGCGCGGGCGAAGTCGGTTGAGGAAACGGAACGTTGATGGTCACGGGTTTCACTCTCCACGATGAATGCGGGCGTACGAATTTGGGCGAGCGACGTGACAACGAGGAAGACTATCCAACAGCCGCCGAGTTTCGAGGCAGCCGAAGTGGAAACGATAGCCTGCTCGTCGCATTGCGCGATTGAATTTAAGTATTGAGTGGACTCAGTTTCCCTCAGCGCGACGAGGACACCGTTCGGTCTCGCGCCCGGCCCAGCGTCATCAAGCTCGCCGACAGCGAGGCGAGGCCGACCCAGATAGTCGCGGCGCGATACGCCGTGACCGCGATCGGGTGCGCGCTGCGGCAAAGCGTTCGGGCGAGGTGGCAGATCGCGGAATCGCCGACCAGACACAGGCTCGCCTCGCTGGCGCTGATGTAATTGTATCGGATGACGTCGCTATACGTCACCCACCACCATCCGGCGGAGCCCAAGACGACGAGGCCGCCGAGGACAAGGAACAAAGCGGATAGGCGATTCATCGCGCGCTCACGTCTTCAGCCCAAGCGTGCCGAGAATTTCTCGCCGCAACGCCACGATCTCGGGATCGTCACGACGGCGCGGATAGCCCTTGTCCACCTTGAATTCGGCCTTGATCCGCCCAGGTCGTTCGCTGAAGACGATGATGCGGCCCGCCAGCAACAAAGCCTCCTCGACGTCATGGGTCACGAGCACGGCCGTGAAGCCGCGGCGACGCCAGAGCTTCACCAATTCCTCCTGAAGCGTCAGTCGGGTCAGCGAGTCGAGCTTGCCGAGCGGTTCGTCGAGCAGCAGCAGCTTGGGATCGTTCACCAGCGCGCGCGCGAGCGCCGCGCGCTGCGCCATGCCGCCCGACAATTGATGCGGATAGGCCTTGGCGAAGGCGGTGAGGTCCGTCAGCGCGAGCGCCTCGTCCACCCTGCCCCGCTGAGCCCTCAACACACCGCGCGCCTCCAAGCCCGTCGCGACATTGGCCTGCACTGTCGCCCAAGGGAACAGCGTCGGGTCCTGGAAGACGAGAATGCGAGAGGGATCGGGACGTCTGATCGCCTCTCCATCGGCGAGAATGGCGCCGGAGCTCGGCGTGTCCAATCCCGATATCAAGCGCAGCAGCGTCGATTTCCCACAACCGGAAGGGCCGAGCAGCGCCACGAATTCTCCGGCGTCGACATTGAGAGTGACGGCGTCCAACACCGGCAGACGCGATCCGCCGAGGTCGAACTGATGGCTGACGTCGCGAATTTCGAGCGACAGGCTCGGTTGCGCGACGGGTTCGCGCGATGCGAGGGCGCTCACGAGATGAATCCCTTCTGCCAGATGAGGAGCCGATCCCGGCCGACGAAGAGCAACCTCACCACGCCCGAACAGAGCACCGCCATGATCAGCAGCGTCGCATAGACATTGGCGTAGCCGGAATAGGCCGTCTCGAACTGAATGTACCAACCGAGCCCGAATCGCGCGCCGAGCATCTCCGCCACGACGAGAACCGCGAAGGAATAGTAGAGGCCCATGAACAGGCCAACGAAGACATGCGGCATCGATCCGGGCACGGCGATCTTGCGAATGAGATACCAGTCGCTCGCGCCCAACACGTGGCCGACGTCGTAGTAGGACTTGTTGATCGAAGCGACGCCCGACGCCGTCAGGATCGCCACCGGAATGCCCGACGCCAACGCGACGATGAAGATGCTCGCGATGAAGGTGGTCGGAAAGAAATAGAATGTGACGGGAATCCAAGCGGTCGCCGGCACCGGACCAATCAGTTTCAGGATCGGCATGCCCCAATATTCGAACTTCTTCGACCAACCGAGCGCGACGCCGAGGACATAACCTACGGAGATGCCACCAAGGAACCCGAGGCCCCACAACCGCAAGGTGTAGCCGATGCAGATGAGCAGGCGCGGCCCATCCGTGACATAGACGTTGAGCAAGCCGTGCGGCGGAGAGAAGAACGGCTTCGGCAGCCAGCCGAACTTCGCCGTCGTCAATTCCCACAGCGCGAGCCAGACGCCGATCGCGATGAACCACGGCCCGTAATGGGCGAGGCGCGCGCCTGAGCGCCCCAGCAGCGGAAACAGGAGGGCGAGCGCCACGAATACAATGGCGCCGCCCCCCGTGATCTTCGCGAACAGACCCGCGCTGCCCCAGGGCACCACATCAGGCAGAGCGACGGTCACCAGGGCCGTCGCGGCCCAGGTGAAAGCCGCGAAGAGGCCCTGCTTCCAGGACCCCTCCCAGACATGCCCCAGCCACGCCGGGACTGACGTCGCCCGGCCTCCATCGAGAGTGCGGATCGCCTCGCTCATGATATTCAGCCTCAGGCGAGCAAATTGACCGTGATGCGCTCGGCGAACGCCTTCGGGTCGGTGGTGGGATCGAGAACCTTGACGAGTTTCAAGTCCTCGGAGGTGATGCGAATCTGGTCGATCAGCGCCTGCCCGATCGGATGATCGTGATAGACCAAGCCGCCCAGGATTTCGGTGAGATCGGCGACGCTGAGACCGGCCGGCTTCAGCGCGTCGAAATACCATTGCGCCACTTCGTCGGGGTGGTTGGCGGTATATTCGTGCACCTCGATGTTCGCCTCGGCGAGACGACGCAGCGCGTCCTTGTTGGCCTTGAGGAACGGGCCGTTGGCGCCGAGCACGCAGCAGGTGTGGTTCTTGTAGACGCCGGTCTGGGTGTCGGCAATCTTGGTGAAGCCGAACTTCTTCTCGATCGACCACGCCCAGGGATCGAGATGCGCGGCCAGATCCGCGTCGCCCCGATTGACGGATTCGCCGACGAGATCGAACGGAACCGCCTTCCAGGTGACGTCCGTTTCTGGGTCGATGCCCGCCTTGGCGAGCGTGACCTGGAACGCGACCTGCGGCGGCGCGCCGATGCCATAAGTGGCGATCGTCTTGCCCTTGACCTGCGACAGATCCGTGATCCCCGAAGCCTTCGAGGCCAGCAGGCGCTGGCAACCGCCGTGCGACCCCACGAACAGCTTGACGTCGAAGCCCTGCTCGAGCGGCTTCAACCAATCGCCGACCAAGCCCGCGCCCGCGTCCGCCTTGCCGGTGGCCAGCGCCTGAATCAGCGTCTGACCGCTGGCGCCTTGATAGAACAATTCCACATCGAGATTGTGCTTGGCGTAGATGCCCTTGGCGACGCCGAAGCCGAGAGGCGAGTGGCAGGCGGCGACTTCCGTCCAGGCGAGCCGGATCTTCGGCGCCGGCCCGGCGATGGCGGGCGAAAACACCTTGGTCCCCAGGGCGCCCGCGGAAGCGGCGACGCCGAGCCCCCCGACGGTCTTGAGCACGGAACGGCGAGACAGGCCTTTATTCTTTACATTGTCAGACATGGGGAGTCCCTTGGGTTGGAAGGTTCAGGCGGCCTTGCGAGCCGGTTCGTCGGCGGCGACCAGGCCGGAATTATCGATGGCTTGGCCGATGTCTTCGATGATGTCGTCGGGGTGTTCGATGCCGACGGAGAGGCGCACGTAGCCGGGGGTCACGCCGGCGGCGAGTTGTTCGGCCGAGCTCAGTTGTTGGTGCGTCGTCGAGGCCGGATGGATCGCGAGCGAGCGCGCGTCGCCGATATTGGCGACGTGATAGAGCAGCTTCAACGAGTCTATGAAACGTCGCCCCGCCTCGACGCCGCCCTTCAACTCGAAGCCGACGAGGCCGCCGTAGCCGCCCTTGAAATAGGCGTCGGCGCGTCGGCGCGGTTCGCCGGTCTGCAAGCCGGGATAGATGACGTGGCTGACTTCCGGCCGCTTCGAGAGGTACTCGGCGACGAGACGGGCATTCTCGTTGTGCTGGCGCAGACGCAGCGGCAAGGTCTCCAGGCCCTGCAGCAACTGGAAGGAATTGGCGGGCGACAAAGCCGCGCCGAGGTCGCGCAGCAACTTCACCCGGGCGCGCAAGACATAAGCGATCGGCCCCAGCGGCTTGGCGGCGTCGGTCCAGATCGCGCCATGATAGGCGTCGTCGGGTTGGGTCAGTAGCGGGAAGCGTTCGGCGTGTTCCTCCCACGGGAAATTGCCGCCGTCGATGATGACGCCGCCGATCGCGGCGCCATGCCCGCCGATATATTTGGTCGCCGAATAGACCACGATCGCCGCGCCGTGCTCGAACGGCCGCGCGAAAAGGGGCGAAGCCGTGTTGTCGATGATCAACGGCACCCCCAAGGACCGGCCGATGTCGGCGACTTCCCGGATGGGGAACACGTGCAGCTTCGGATTCGGTAGGGTCTCGGCGTAGTAGGCCTTGGTCCTGGAATCAGTCGCGCGGCGGAAGTTCTCGGGGTCGGAAGGATCGACGAAGCGCACCTCGACGCCGAATTGTTTCAGCGTTTGGGAGAACAAGGTCACGGTGCCGCCATAGAGGTCGGTCGAGGAGACGATATTGTCGCCGCTGGAGGCCAGATTGAGCACCGAATAAGCCGACGCCGTTTGTCCCGACGCGACGGCGAGCGCCGCCGATCCGCCTTCCAGCGCCGCGATCCGGTCCTCGAACGCGGTCGTGGTCGGGTTCTGGACGCGGGTGTAGATGTTGCCGATCTCCTCCAACGCGAACAGTCGCGAGGCGTGCGCGGTGTCGTGGAACTGATAGGACGTGGTCAGATAGATCGGCACCGCGACCGCGCCCGTGGCGGGGTCGGCGCGATAGCTGCCCCCATGCAAGGCGAGGGTTTCGAAACGTCTGTTGTCGGTCGTCATGACGCAGTCTCCTGTCGCGCGGGTTCAGTAGGCCGAGGCGGTTTCTGGATGTTTTTGCTGGGGATCGAGCAAGTCGGCGTAATGGCGCCGAGCGACGTCGGGATGTGATCGCAGCCGGCCCTTGAGATAGTTCTTGCCGACTTCGCGGAAGAGCGGGTTCTGTGGATCCTGCGTCAGGCCGCGGGCTTGGCCGGCGAGTTCCGGCGGCAGAGACAGAACCGGCACGGTCGCGTCCAGGCTGGCGCCCAGGAAGAACGCGACCGAAAGACGATCGACGCCGCCCGGCGGCGACACCACGCGATGGACGTTGGCGCGCAAGTAGCCGCTCGACGCAAGCTCGAGGATCTCGCCGATGTTGACGATAAAGGTTCCCGATACGGGCGGCGCGTCGATCCAGCCGTCCTCTCCCTCGACCTGCAGGCCCGCGACCTTGTCCTGCAGGAGGATGGTGACGAAGCCGGAATCCTTGTGCGCGCCGACGCCCTGATCGCTCTCGTCGGCCGCCCGGCCAGGGTATCGGATCAGCTTAATGAGTTGATTGGGTTGCGGGGTGTAGATCGCCTCGAACACGTTCTCCGGCTGCTCAAGGGCCGCCGCGAAGACGCGCAGCACGCGAATGGCCAGCGCCGTGACCTCGGACTGATAGAGCAGCAGGGTCGGCTTCAATTCCGGCAACGCGTCGGGCCATTGATTGGGGCCCTGCAGACGCGCCCAGGGCGGCGAATCCGCCGTCAGAATAGGCGCTTCGCGCTCGCCCGCGACATCGAGTTGTTCGCGCCAATCCGGCTTGCCGCGGGTGTGCTCGTAGCCGGCGCGATTGTAGCCGCGGAAGTGCGGCGAGTGGACCATCTCGACTGCCAGCTTGTCCTTTTCCGGCAATGCGAAGAAGCGCCGCGAGAGCGCGAGCACGTCGTCGATCAGAGCGGGTTCGATTCCATGGCCGGTGAGATAGAAAAAGCCGTAGTCGCGGGCGACCGCGCGCAGATCGGCGAGAAACGCAACGCGGTCGGTTTCGAACCGCCGGATGTCGAGGGACGGCAGAGTTTCGGGCGGCACACGCGTCGGCATGGATATGTCCTCGTTCGAGGCTTAACGGAAGGTGGGGCGGACGGTTCGGTCGAACCATGGTCGCGGGCTTGATCCATGACGACAAAATCCATGCCCCGGACGATACGTCAACTAAATCGAGAGTTTAAATAGATTGAAATGCGAACATGGCTCGAGAGTGATCCGCCAAAACCATGGGTGCGACTTCACCCCCCCTGGGCGCGGTCAGGCCGGCTTGGGTTCGCCGAGCGTGAGCATGAGCCGATTCGCCCAGGCGAACAGAGCGACGGCGTTGGCGAGATCAACGATGTCCTCGTTGGTCAGACCGACGTTCCGCAGCGCGCGGATCTCTTCGGGCCCCGACGCGGGCGGCGTTCGCGCGAGTTTGGCGGAAAAGTCGGCGATGGCGCGGAGACGCGGTTCTAATTCAGCGGCGGGTCCCTCGGCGAACAGACGTTCGATCACGTCGGGCCGCTTGGCGAGTTGAACGAAGAACCGCGCGTGAACCGACGTGCAGTAGACGCAGCCGTTGAGAATAGACTCGACCGTCGCGCCGAGTTCACGCTCGGCCCGCGGCAACCCCTTGAGCCCATACATGATCGCGTTGAACAGCAGCGAGCGTTCGCGCAAGGCGGGAGCGTCGTGCAGCAGCAAGTGGTAATATTGTGAATTGCGGGCGTGCGGCCCGCTCTCCTCGAGCACCGTCAATTGTTCGACGCTCGCGCCGGGGATGTCCACCGGCGCGATCCAGGCCGCCCAGTCCAGCACGTCGGTCGTGAAAGCGCGCGCGCTCATGCAAACTCCGCGATCAAGGCGAGGCTGGCCGCCACGCGAACCTGGTAGGCGACGAAGGCGATGATCTGCGACAGCGTGACGATCTCGGCTTCCCCGAGGCCCTGCGCGGCCAACGCGTTCAGATCGGCGCGCGTGGCGTCCGCGGGACGCAGCGTCACCTTGTCCGCATGCCGCAGGATCGCCGCGAGGCGCGCGGTGACCCCCGCCGCCGTCTGCTCGCCTTGCGCCTCGAGCGCGAGACGGTCGCGATAGTGAACCGCGAGCGTCGACGCCTTATGCAATTGCGCGACACGCATGGCGACGGCGAAGCGCTCGTGCGCGGGAAGGCCGCCGGAACCCGCGGAATCAAACAATGCGGCGTAGGACGATTGAGTCCGCGCGCGGACCTCCGGCCGCGCCGCGCGCAGCGCGTCCAATGGCGATCCCTCTGTGACGCCCGAAGTGGCGTCGATGACGTCTTCGGCGATGTGGCTCATGCGGCCTGCTCTCTTGATACAATTGCGTGGGTCGACGCGGCCCGCGCGGCGGCGAGCGCGTTGCGGCCGACCAGCGCCAAGGTGAGATCGTCTTGCGGCGGTTGAAACAGACCGGCGCGCGCGTCGCGGAAGTGCCGCTCCAGGCTGAGGTCCGGCGTGAGGCTGAAGCCGCCGGCGACGCGAAGGCCGATCTCGCTCGCCGCGCAGGCGGCGTTGACGCATAGATATTTCGCCGCCGCGATCTGCGCCGCGAGATCGTCGTGGAGTTCGGGGGACACGCGCCAGAGACGCGCGGTCTCGAACAATTGCGCCCGCGCCGCGTCGATGCCGATCTCCATCTGGCCGATCCATTGCTGGATATGCGGCGCTTCGGCGATCGGCTTACCCAAGGCGGAGGGAATGCGCGCGTTCGCGTAATTCGCGGCGGCCTGGCAAGCCGCCGAGCCGACCCCGAGATAGACCGCGGCGATGGTCAACGACCAGGGGCCGAGCCCCGGCGCGCCCTGGCTCGTCGGCGGCTTGGGCGCTTGTCGCTCGGCGGGCAAGGCGATCGGCCGGCGCTCGACGATCCAGGCGTCGGGGACAAAGACGTTTTCGTAGGTGACGTCGTCATTGCCGACGGTGCGCAAACTCAGCGCGCCCCGCCAAGCGTCGCGTAAATGCAATCCAGGGGCGTTCGCCTCGACGATGGCGCTGCCCACCTCGCCATGCGGCGATTGGTCGGTCGGCGGCAAGCGGACGAGGGTGATGAAATAGCGAAGGCCCCGCGCGCCGGTGACGAAAATCTTCTTGCCGTTGATGCGCCAGCCGCCGTCGACCGGGGTCGCCGTCGCCGCCGGCACGCCGCCGCGCGAGACGCTGCCGAGATCCGCTTCCGTCGCGCAAGTGTTGACGCCGCCGCCGCGCACCGCGATCTCGCGGCAGACTTGTGCGTAGATATCACGCGGCCAGGTGGGGTCGTCACGCTGGCGTCCGAGCACGTTGAGCATCATGCCGACCACGAGCGCGGAGCTCGGATCGCCGCGCCCGAGCCGTTCCTGCGCGATCACCATGTCGAAAACGTCAGCGCCCTCGCCGCCATATTCGCGCGGCAACGCGAGCCTGAGATAGCCGCTCTCGTGCAGGGCTTCGAGGTTTTCCGGCGCGAACGACCATTCGCGATCATGCTCGGGAAGATCGCGGCCGAGGCGCGCCGCCAAGGCGTCGCCGAGATCGGCGATGCGCTTCTGGGCGTCGTTGAGGGGATAGGCGAAAGGCACTTGTGTCTCCTCGTCTCAGGCCGCCATCGCGCCGCCGAGATAGGCGTCGCGAATGCGGGGATCGCGCCGAAGCGCCTCGGCGGAGCCTTGCAGAACGATCTTTCCGGTTCGCAAGACGTAGGCCTCATGCGCGATCTGTAGCGCCAGATTGGCGTTCTGCTCGACCATGAAAATGGTCATGCCCTGAGCGTTGATGCGTGCGATGAGTTCGAGCACGCGATCGACGTAGAGCGGCGACAAGCCCATGGTCGGCTCGTCCATGCAAAGCAGTCTCGGGCGCCCCATCAGCGCGCGCGCCATCGCGACCATTTGCTGTTCGCCGCCCGACAGCGTGCCCGCGCGCTGATCGATACGTTCCGCTACGCGCGGAAAGAACTCCAGCCATTTGGCGAGGTCCTCGGCAACGGCCTTGCGATCCGAGCGGGCATAGGCGCCCATCAACAGATTCTCGCGCACGGTCATCAGGGGAAACAGGCGCCGCGCTTCCGGCACCGAGCCGACGCCAGCGCGGATGATCTTGTGCGCGGCGAGGCCGTCGATCCGCGCGCCGTCGAAAGTCACGGTCCCGGAACGCGGTTTCACCAGTCCGAGGATCACCTTCATCGTCGTCGATTTGCCGCTCGCGTTGCCGCCCAGCAGCGAGACGATCCGCCCCCGCCCGACTTCGAGCGTGAGATCGAAATGCGCCTGCACCGCGCCATAGAACGTGTTGACGCCATCGAGCCGAAGCAGAGGATCGCTCACGCCCATGCCCGGCTCGCCAGAGTTTCCACGGGCGCCGTCGCGCCGCGCCCGAGATCGCTGTGTCCGAGATAGGCCTCGATGACGGCGGGATCGTTGCGCACGACTTGCGGCGATCCTTCGGCGATCTTGGCGCCGTCGTCGAGGACGTAAACGCGATCGGAAAGCTGCATCACCATCTCGAGCTTGTGCTCGATCAGCAGAATGGTCACGCCGCGTGCTTTGAGCGCCGCGATCAGCACTTGCATCTCTGCGGTCTCGGTCGGGTTCATGCCGGCCGTCGGCTCGTCCAGCAGCAGCAGGCGCGGCCGCAACGCCAGCGCCCGCGCGATCTCGACGCGCCGGCGGTTGGCGTAGGAGAGGCTGTAGGCGGGCTGGTCGACGCGGTTCGACAAGCGATCACCGAACAGGGTCAGGATTTCGTGCACTTCTTCGCGCAAAGCCCGCTCCTCCCTGACCACGCTGGCGGGCCGCCATAGGGCAAGCGCGAGTTCCGCGATCGGACCGAGCAAGGGCCAGTGAAAACGCGCCGCGCGCAGCCGCGTATGCGCGCCGATCAGCACGTTGTCCTCGACGCTGAGATTGGCGAAGACGCGGCCATGTTGAAACGTGCGCGCGAGCCCGAGTTCGGCGATGTCCTCCGCGCGCAGTCGCTCGATAGGCCGTCCCGCGAACAGAACCGTACCCGCGTCGGCGCGGTCGACGCCGCTAATGAGGTTGAACGTCGTCGTCTTGCCGGCGCCGTTGGGGCCGATCACGCTGACGAGTTCGCTCTCCTCGACATGAAGATCGAGCGCCTTGACAGCGGTGACGCCGCCGAAATGGCGCGTCAGGCCCTGGATTTCGAGCAGTCGGGTCATGGGTTACACCGCTCCCAACAGGCCTTGCGGGCGGAAACGGATCAGCAGCAGCAACGCGACGCCGTAAATAAGAATGCGATATTCCGCCGTCACGCGAAACAGTTCCGGCAGTCCGACGAGCGCGACCGCGCCCAGAACCGCGCCCAGCACATTGCCCATCCCGCCCAGGATCACCATCGTTAGCGCCAGCAGCGAAAGCTGCGAGTCGAATGTCTGATGGTTGATGTAGGAATAGAGATGCGCGGCGATCGCCCCGCTGACGCCGGCGCCGAAGCCGCCGAAGGCGAAAGCGACCGCCTTGTAGCGATCGATGCGAACGCCATAGCTGCGCGCCGCGATCTCGTCCTCGCGCACAGCGCGCAAGGTGCGCCCCAGATGCGAGCTCAAGAGGCGCGTTTGCAACAAGGCGAGGCCGACGACGACGGCGAGGCAGAGCCAATAGACCTCGCGGGCGGAATAGATCTCATGCCCGAAGATGGAAATCGAGGGAATGCCCGTGATGCCCATTGCGCCGCCGGTCAGGCTCTCCCAGTTGAGGATCGTCAGGCTGACGATCTCGCCGATCGCGAGCGTCGCGATGGCGATGTAGTGACCGCGCAAACGGAACGCGGGAAAGATCAGCAACGTGCCGAGCGCGCTGGTTATGAGACCGGCGGCCGGGATCGAGATCCAGGTCGGCGCGCCCAGGTCGATCACCAGCAGCGCCGAGGCGTAGCCGCCGATCGCGAGCAAGCCAGCTTGACCGAACGAGATTTGTCCGACGGTTCCCGCGATCAAGGTCAGGCTGAGGGCGAGCATCGCCGCGAGCCACGCGTTGGTGAGGGTTTGCAGCAGATAAGGCGCGGCGACCGCGAGGGGCAACGCGAACGCGGCGATTGTGAGCGCCAAGATCGCCCATTTTGGCACGCGGGTTGGCCGGCTCGGGGCGATGAAGCTGCCGGTGAGCGGTTCCGTCGCCAGCGCGGAGCGGCCGCCGAAAAGCCCGTTGGGGAGCCACAGCAGGAAGCCGATGAGCAGCACGAAGGCGAAGAGGTTGCGATAGGTCGTGCCGAACAGCGCGATGCCATAGCTTTCGATCAAGCCCAGCATGAGACTGCCGACAATCGCGCCCGGCACATTGCCGACGCCGCCGATCACCTGCGCGACGACGCCCTTCAACGTCGCCTGGAAACTCATGCCGGGGTCGATGTGGTTGTAATACATGCCGACCAGCAGGCCACTGAGGCCCCCGAGCGCCGAGGCGATGGCGAAAACCGCGCTGTTGACGGTGTCGACATCGACGCCCATCTGCTGCGCGGCCTCACGGTCCTGCGCGGTCGCGCGCACCGCGAAGCCGAGCTTGGTGAATCTCAAGAAGGCGAACAGCAGCCCCGCGCTGACGATTCCGACGGCCGCGATCAACAAATCGAGCGCGCCGATGGATCCGCCGCCGATGGTCAGGCGCCAATCGGGCAGATCGCTCGGCACCGCGCGCGGATTGGGGGAGCCAACGAGTTGCACGATCTGATCGAGAACGAAGCTGATGCCGATGGTCGCGAGCAAAGGCGCGATGCGCGCGCGGCCCTGCAACGGCCGTAGCCCGATGCGTTCGATCAACACCCCGACAATGCCACAGGCGACGAAGACGATCGCCATCGTCACCGGCAACGGCGTATGCAGAAACGTGATCGCCGCCCAGCCGACATAGGCGCCCACCGTATAGACGGAGCCGTGCGCGAAATTGATCAGATTGGCGACGCCGAAGATGAGCGCCAGACCCACCGCGAGCAGCGCGTAAATATTGCCGATGACGAGGCCGTTGACGGTGTAGTCGATGAACGAACTCAAAGGCGGAACCTTATCCTGAAAAGCAAATGACCGGCAGGACCGGGTCGAGGGGTCCTGCCGGCTTTTGGCGAGAAGCCCGCGTCGCGCGCGGGAAGAAGACCGCGATCAGGCGCCGCCCGGCTTCTTGCCATCCCAGAGGAGGAACTTGTTGTCCTTCACAATCAGATACACCGCGCGAGCGCCCGCGACCCGCCGCGTCTGCGGATCGAAGGTCGCCTTGCCGTAAATCACGCTCGGCACGTCCTTGATGGCCGCGAGGCCGTCGCGGATCGCGGTGCGATCGGTCCCATATTTCTCGATCACGGCGGCGATGAGGATGATGGTGTCATAAGCGACCGCGTTGAAATCGTCGGGCTCTTCGTTGTATTTGGCCTTAAACTTCGAGACGAAGGCCTGCACTTCGGGGCGCGAGTCGGCGGGGAAGAAGTTGCTCTCCGTGTAGACGCCGTTGGCGGCGTCGCCGGCGAGTTCGATGAATTTGGGCGAATAGACCGAGCCGCTGGCGACGATCGGCGTCGTCAGGCCCACCGAGCGGATCTGGCGCGAGATCAGCGCGCCGTCGGCATAGTAGGAGATCAGGATGATCGCGTCGGGTTTCGCGTCGCGCACGCGCACCAGCGTCGAGCGGAAATCCTTCTCGTCGGGCTGATAGCCCTCCGACGCGACGATCTCCCCGCCGTTGCTCTTGGCGGACTCGGAGAACAGATTCTGGCTCGCGCGGCCCCAATCGGTGTTGAGATAAAGCACCGCGAGCTTCTTGAAGCCGAGATCGGCCGCGTATTTGGCGAGACGCGGTTGTTCGTCGGCCTGACTGACCGAATTGCTCCAGATGAAGTCGCCGCCCTGTGTGAATTTGGGATGCGAATTCGTGAAGCCGAATTGCACGAGGCCCGCGCGCTGGTAAATCGACGAGGCCGCCATCGACGCCGTACTGGAGAAATCGCCCAGTTCGACGACGATCTTCGGGTCGTCGACGAACTTTTGCGCGATGGCGACGGTCTGGCGCGGATCGGCCTGGCTGTCCTCGAAGACGTATTGCAGCGGCCGCCCCTTGATCCCGGCCTTGTTGACCTCTTCCAGAGCGAGGTCGAAGCCTTTCTTCCATTGCGCGCCATATTGCGCGTTCTGGCCGGTCAACGGGCCGCTGACGCCGATGGTGATGGGCTCGCCCGTCGCCTGAGCGATGGCGGCCCCGGCGCCTAGGCCCTCCACCACGCCGAGCGCGGCGAGTCCTCGCAACAGCGCGCGCCGGCTGACGGCGAAGGGGGACAATATGTTCGTCATGTCATCAACTCCTGGACTTCCCGAAAGGCGCGACCGGGTTCGCTTTTCCGTGGCGTTGGCCGATCATCGCCTCGGCGCGGCAGGCAAACAAACGAGCAATTCTTGTCCCACGCGTGAGCGTCGTTGCGCGCGCCTCAAGATTGACTCGCGCGCGCTTCCGACGGACGCGCGATGTTGGCGATGGTCTCGCCGAAAGGCCCCATATTCGCGGCGACCTCGACGCGTTTGTTCGCGTGATTGAGCGGCAACAGCGGCATCGCGAGTTCGGCGAAGCGATAGGCTTCCTCGAGATGCGGGTAGCCCGACAAAATGAAGCTGTCGATGCCGATCGCCATATATTCCTTGATCCGCGCGGCGACGGTCTGGGGATCGCCGACGAGCGCGGTGCCCGCTCCGCCTCTCACCAAGCCCACGCCCGCCCACAAATTGGGACTGACCTCGAGCCTATCGCGCCGCCCGCCGTGAAGCGCCGCCATGCGGCTCTGCCCCACCGAATCCATCCGCTCGAACACCTTCTGCGCGGCCGCGATAGTGGAATCGTCGAGGTGGCCAATCAACTTGTTCGCCGCGCGCCAGGCTTCGTCGTTGGTCTCGCGCACGATCACATGCAGGCGAATGCCGAAGGAAAGCCGCCGGCCTCGCGCTTGCGCCGCGCGTTTGACCACTTCGATCTTCTTGGCGACATCGGCGGGCGGCTCGCCCCAAGTCAAATATTTGTCGACCAGCCGCGCCGCGACATCTATGCCGGCGTCCGACGAGCCGCCGAAATAGAGCGGCGGCATCGGTTCCTGCAACGGGCGAAACAGCAGGCTGCCCGCATCGATCTGCAAATGCTTGCCGGTGTAGTTGACCGTCTCGCCGCGCAGCAGCGCGTTGTAGATTTCGAGGAACTCGCGCGTCAGGTCATAGCGATCGTTGTGCGCGAGGAACAGTCCGTCGCCGCGGTTCTCGACGGGATCGCCGCCCGTCACGACGTTGATCATCAAACGCCCTTGCGAAACCCGATCGAGCGTCGCCGTCATCCGCGCCGCGACCGTGGGCGATTGCAGGCCCGGCCGCACCGCCACCAGGAAGCGTAGACGCTCCGTCCGCGGCGCCAACGCGGAAGCGACCACCCAGGAATCCTCGCAACTCTTCCCCGTCGGCAACAGCACGCCGTAATAGCCGAGCGTGTCCGCCGCCTCCGCGATCTGGCTGAGATAAGCAAAATCCACGGCGCGACCGCCGACGCTGGTCCCGAGATAACGCCCATCCCCATGCGTGGGAATAAACCAGAGTACGTTGGCGGACTCGATCGTGCTCAATGTATCGCCTTTCTCTTGGCTTCGGAGCCGTGGAGAATTTACGCCCACTCAATGACGTAGCCGCTCGGCGCCACGCGCTGTCGATTTATATAAAACATGTAAATTGATAGAAATGGTGTTTATAATCGATCAAAGGCGGTTGTCAATTCCCTTCATCGGTCAAGAGATAACGACGTCGTGTCGTGCTTTGCACGGAGCTGGAAATGCGCTGAAGGTTTCCCCTGGACCGCGCCTCAGGCGCTCATCACCTTAGCCTCGCATCCGCGAAATTCGAGAACGAGGCAAGGGCTCAGCGCGAACCCGGACTTGCCATCCGCACCTCGGTTCGCGCTGACTCCGGAACAAGCCGCAACCTCTGCAGCTTGCCGGAGGGCCCCTTGGGCAGTTCGGCAAGGAAATAGATAGCGCGGGGGCATTTGAAATCGCCCACGAAGTCTCGACAGAACTGGCGCAAGTCCTCCCCGGAAACCTGAACGCCGGGTTTGAGGACCACGGCCGCTTCCACATCCTGTCCATAAAAGGGATGAGAAACCCCGTAGGCGGCGGCTTCCAGCACCGCTGGATGACGCAACAGCGCCTCGTCGATTTCGCGCGGCGCGATGTTCTCGCCGCCCTTTATGATCAGCTCCTTCAGCCGACCGGTGATGAAATAGAACCCATCGCCGTCGCTTCGCCCCAGATCGCCGGTGCGCAGCCAGCCATCGGCGGTGAACGCCTTGGCGGTTTCGCCTTCGTCGTCGAGATAACCGGCCATGACATTGGCCCCCTTAATCTGGATTTCGCCTTCCCGGTCCGCGCCAAGCAGATCTCCGGTGTCGGGATCGACGATGCGCGCGCGGCTACCGAACGCCTGACCTGGACTGCCCACCTTGCGCCGCTCCCGCGCCAGCGGATTGGTGAAGACCGGAGCCGCGGTCTCGGTCAGGCCCATGGTTTCGATGATGCCGATTCCGAAGCGCCTTTCGAACGCCAAATGCTGTTCCGCCGCGAGCGGGGCGGAGGCGGAACGGCAGAACCGCACCGCCGACAGATCGCTGTCTGGATGGGGACCGTTCAGGAGATACGCGATCATGGTTGGCACTACATTCAACCAAGTGCAGGAAAAGTCCGCCGCCTGTTCCCAAAAACGGCCGACGCTGAAACGCTCCGGCATGACGAGCGATCCGCCATGCCAAAGCGGCGCCAGCGCGGTGACGATCTGAGCGTTGATATGATAGAGCGGCAGCACCGCCAGCACGCGGTCGTCAGGCCCCAGGGCATGTGCCTCGCTGACGAAGCGGGCCCCCGCGAGCACATTGACATGGGTCAGGCGCACGCCTTTGGGCCGGCCCGTGGTACCGGAGGTGTACATCAGCAGGGCGTCATCATCGGCTGAGCGCGAAGGCAGCGGCCAATCGCCCTGGCTGAGCGCGAAGGGGGCCTCGACGATTTTCACCCTCTCGGGATGCGGCGAAGCGGCCTGGGCTCGCGCTAGTATTTCGGCCTGCCGCGGTCCGGCGAAAACCAGTTTGCAGCCGGAATGCCCGAGCACATATGCAAGTTGTTCGGGCGTCGCCAGCAGGCTGATCGGCGTCGTCACGCATCCCGCCGCCATCACCCCGACGAACAGGGCGACGGCCTCGACGCCGTTGGGCAGCAGCAAGCCGACACGGTCCCCGGCCGTCAGGCCATGCGATTCCAAAACGCGGGCGATGGTCAGCGCGCTGGCCCTCAACTCCTCAAACGTCAGGACCCGCCCGGTGTCGGCCTCGATGACGAAAGGGATGTGCGCCTGGCTAGCCGCCCGAGCCTCGACAAGCGCGCGAACGTCAGCGGCCATAGGCGCTCCAGTAAGAGCCCAGAACGTCCTCGACCGCGGGCTCCCGAGGTGGAATTGGCCGGACGATCCGGGTGATGTTGAGGAAGTGGCGATAGTTCAGATTGTCGGAAAAGCCGTTGCCGCCCCAGGTGCCGCAGCCCATAGACAACGAGAACGGCAGGCCATTGTCGAACGCCCCGCCGGTGGCGACGCAATGTATCTGGTCGGCGATCACCCGGCAGACCGGCAGTTCCAGACCCAAGCGCAACAAGTCCGCCGGCCCGCCGCCGTGAATGCCCACCGAATGGCCGTTGCCCTGATAATCGTAGAGGGTCCGCACCAGGGCAATGGCGTGATCCAAATCTCCGACACGATAGAGAGCGAGCGCCGGCGAGAGTTTCTCGCCGGAAAAGGGATATTCCGGGCCTATCTGATCGGGCCGCTGCTCGATCATGAGGAAGCGGGATTCGGCGAATTCCGCGCGCTCGAGTCCAGCCAGCCGAGCGAGGCTTGGCGCATCGCGGCCCACCGCCTCCGGCGCGAGCCGGCCGTCGGGGAACATCGCCCGCCGCAGCCGCGCCGCCTCCGCTGCCTCCAGCAGCGCGCCGCCCTCGGCTTTCAGAGCGGCCAGCAGGGGCCGCCAAGCGTCGCCGACGACGACCAGACTGTTTTCCGACGAGCAACTCGTGGCGTTGTCGAATGTCTTCGAGGCGGCGATGCGGGCGGCGGCCAAACCCATGTCGGCGTCGGGCGTGACGATGACCGCCACGTTTCCCGCTCCGACCCCGAGGGACGGCGTACCGGAGGCGTAGGCGGCCCGCACATTCGCGCGCGATCCGGTCGCCACCACCAGATCCGCCAGTTGCATCAATTCGGCGGTCTGTCGCTTGTTGGCGGGAATGGGCAGCATCTGCGCGAGATCGACGGGCAGGCCGACCTTGGCCAATTCCGCATGGATGAATTCCAACAACCGGGCGCAGGTTCCGGCCCCCTTGGGCGACGGCGCCAGGACGATGGCGTTGCGCCCCTTGAGGGCGTTGATGATGTTGTTGGCGGGCGTCGCCGCTGGATTGGTTGATGGGGTAATCGCGGCCACCACGCCCACCGGACGAGCGATTTCGGTAATGCCGGAGTTCGGATCGTCACTTATGACCCCCGCCGATTTCGCGCCTTGCAAATCCCGCAGCAGCCCCAAGGTTTTGCGGTGGTTCTTGGCGATCTTGTCGGCCACATTGCCGAGGCCCGTCTCGGCCACCGCCTGCTCCGCCAAAGTGCGGTTGCGTTCTGGCTCCAACAGCGCCCAACCGGCCGCGGCGACCGCCATGTCCGTTCGTTGCTGTCCCGCGTCGGCAAAACTTTTCTGGGCAACTCGGGCGCGGGCGACAAGGCTTGCGACGGTGTCGGGCATGGCAGCTCTCTAAGCGACGGGGAACATGCCGGCAAACATATACGAATATGGGTTCCCTTGACACATGCCGATCGGGCATGAGTGACGAGGTTCGATCACTGCGCGCCCTCGCGCGGCTTATAGCTGCTGACAAATCTGTCGCGGTTCGGCATGGCGATCTTGGGCAGCGTCTCGGCGTCGAGTACGATCTCCTCGGGCACGATCTTGTTCAGCCAGAGCACATAGGCGCATACGGAGTAGACTTCATCGTTGGTAAGCGATTGCGGGGCGTTGAAAGGCATCGCTCGGCGAATGAAATCAAACAAGGTCGTGGCGTAAGGCCAATAGCTGCCGACTGTCTTCACGGGCTTCGCTGTCCCGATGGTTCCCGCCCCGCCGGCCAGCGCATCCATCGGCTTGCCCTCACCATGGGCGCCATGACAAGTCGCGCATTTCGCGGCGAAGATCTGGGCGCCCTGCGCGACGGAGCCCCGACCGGGCGGCAGACCCGCTCCGTCGGAAGCGATATCGATATTCCATCCCGCGATGTCTTCGGGCGAGGCCGTATGACCGAGCCCGAAGTCATCTCCGGCGAAGGCGGGGCCGGCGGCGAGCCCAAGCGCGGCGATCCAAAATCTAGCCCGCATGAGTCACGGCTCCATCCACGCCGACGCGCCAATTCTGTATCGCGTTGTAGTGATAGTAAGATCGGGCGTCGCGCTCCTTCAGCAGCGCGTCATGCGTCGGTTGCACGACGCCAGTCTCGTCGGTGGCGCGGCTGGCGAGTTGCGCCGCCTCACGCTGCCATCGCCAAGGCAGGCGGAACCGCGTGAGGCATTTGGGCAGAACCGGCTGTTGTAGCGCCGCGTCGGTCCAACTGTTCCCGCCATCCTCGCTCACCTCGACGCGAGCGATCTTGCCGCGGCCCGACCAGGCGAGCCCAGAGATTTCGCGAAAACCAGGCTCCTCCAGCCGTTGTCCGCCCGAGGGCGACGTGATCACCGACTTCGCCTCCATGACGAAATTGAATTGACGCGCCGAGCCGTCAGGCATGAGCGAGGAATATTTCGAGGTCTCCTCGCGCGTCTGCCACGGCGTCTCGCCGAATTTCAGTCTGCGCAGCCATTTGACGCTGGTGTTGCCCTCGAAGCCGGGCAGCAGCAGGCGAAGCGGATAACCTTGTTCGGGTCGCAGCCTCTCGCCGTTTTGCGCATAGGCCAAGAGGGCGTCGTCGAACGCCTTCTCGACCGGGATGCTGCGGGTCATCGCCGCCGCATCCGCGCCCTCCGCGAGCATCCAGCGCGCTGAACTCTTCACGCCGACCGCTTCCAGCACGGTCTTCAACGCTACGCCGGTCCACTCGCAGCAACTGAGCAGTCCATGCGTGTCCTGCACGGTCTGCGTGGGCGAGGGTTTCGCCCAGTTCTGTGTGTTGCCGGAACATTCGAGAAAATGCAGTCGCGAAACCTGCGGGAACCGCATGATCTCCGCCATCGTGAAGATCATCGGTCGGGCGACCAACCCGTGAATGACCAATCTATGCAGCGCCGGATCGATCGCGGGGACGCCCGCGTGGTGACGCTCGTAATGCAGGCCGTTCGGCGTGATGATCCCGTGCAGATCCTGAAGCGGCGTCAGGCTGATGGCGGCCTGCGGGGTCGGATAAGGGGGGCCTTCGCTGCGCGCGCGCCGGATGACGCCGGCTTCGAACGGCGACGGCTGCCCATAGGGCGGCCTCATCACTCCGGCGCCGGGTTCTTTCTGCCAACGCGGGACGCCGGGCGGAATATCGGCCTCCTGGCCCTCGGCTCTCGCGCCGGTTATGGCGCCGCTCGCGGCGAGGCCGAGGGCTCCGGCCAACACCTCGCGTCGGGATGCGCGTCGTCGTCCAGGCGGCTCCGAGGCGGCGCGCTCTGGGGAGTGAGTGTCGTCTCGGTTTCTCAAGGCGGCGGCCTTTCCTCTTTTTCGATTCCGTCCACGAGCCGAAACGGCGCGGACGCACGAACGCTCGCGCCAAATCGCAGTTGATGACTTCTATAATATTTATATATTAAATATCCAGTGGTTTACCTGCCAGCCGACGCGGTCAACCGCCGCAATTCAACTCCCTCCGTTGGATCGCTCCACGCCCCAGCATATCCATGGCTTCAGCCGCTCGAGAGTGAGAGTTTCTGGCAAACTCGACGCGGTTCACGTGCTTTGGCAAAGGGAATTGAGTCCAGTAATTATATTAATTCAATCGAAATATCGCGTGATAGCCATCATGTGAGTCGCCTTGGTCCGACGCTGGGAGACGCACACGATGAACGCGGCCGTGAAACATCCTGTCTCGATTGGCAAACCGACGCTCAAGGACGCGATGCGTCAGCTCGCCGGCGGAGTCTGCGTGATCACGGCGGGCGCGGGCGAGGAGAGGACCGGCTTGACCGCGACCTCGGCGGTTTCCCTCTCCATGGCGCCTCCGACCATGATAGTCTGCATCAATCG
>Ga0302157_10001574_pt1 | contig 27561 bp, 22 predicted proteins | sample I_Bog_N3_3_FD_193502 | JGI IMG/M metagenome (GOLD analysis project Ga0302157, IMG submission 193502) | Peat permafrost microbial communities from Stordalen Mire near Abisko, Sweden - I_Bog_N3_3 | ecosystem: Environmental > Terrestrial > Soil > Wetlands > Peat | place: Sweden: Abisko, Stordalen... | reverse complement strand
CGTAGGCAAGACAGGGATTTTCCCCAATCTCCGTTGCGGCCAGGAAAACCCCGGCGCGGAAATCCCGCAATGCAAACCTGATCGACTATGCCACCGCAACTCCAGAAATGCCACGGCGCACCCTCGCAGTACGGTTCAACCAGCAGGCGTAATAAGCGCGAGAGACCTCGCGGGCCAGTTCCTCCAGCAACTGCATCCGCAAAGGCGGATAATCTTGAAATGCCAGATTGAGCGACTCCATGGGAAGCAAAACCACCGATCCGGGAGTCTGCGCACTTAGAGAATAGGTATGACGGCCGTCACCGAGTACAGCCGCTAGTTCCACCAAATCCCCGGCGCGCGCCGGTCCCAGCGTCAGCCTCATCTCCATGCGTTCCGTCCGGCGCAGAAACTGCCCAGCAACCACAATGTAGAGCCCATTGCAAATCCCATGCTGGCGAAAAACCGCCTCTCCGGCATCGAAATCGATGCACTGAGCCGAGCCATTCAGCAGATTCCCCGTGGCCGGTGGACACGCCAGCAACTCAGCCAGCGGATGTGCCTGGACTGCCTCCATTCGCCCAGAGCTTGCTTCAGTTTCCATCGCCACATCCCCCTTTGCCTGCGCTTCAGAGCCGATCCTGCGGTGAGCAGACTCTCCATTCCGTCGGCCGATGAGCCCCTGGCGCGCGTGTGTGGTATTGAGAATCTGCGATGAACCGGACTTCATGGTCTTCACTCCCTCCCCACAAAACCGTTCCAACTGCAAATACTTATGAAAAACAGAACCGCCGGATGGGAGGACGTAATCCGTCTTCCCGCCCTGGGGCCCGGTGAAAGCGAAGCAGCAGTATCCGCTTCGCCTGGTTGACTAGGGTTACCCGTGAGTACAAGCCTCACACTCTTGCTTCCGCTCCAAAGAGGCTGGCGCCTGTTCCGGCGGAACACACAACACCGGCACGCGGGAACGGGCAAGCAGGGCAAAAGCAGTTCCGTGCGGACCCGGCGTATTGCTGGCGCGCTTTACACCGGCCACGAGAATGCAGGGATGGTACTGGGCGATGGCCTCGACGACCGCATCGACAGGGTTGCCGTCTTTGACAACGCAGCGCACGGGAAAGTTCCCCGTCGCCTTCACACCGAAATCTTCGGGAGTCGTCGAGCAGGGGTTCAGGATGGCCGATGCCTCCTCGGGCCCGCGCGCATGCATCATCAGCAAAGTCCGCTGAAATGTCTGTGCAAGAGAACTGGCCATGGCTACGGCAGCCGGCAAAGCCTCGTTGCGTTCCATGGCAAGCAGAACCGGCCCACCCGGAACAGGCCGGTGCGATCCCGCGTTCCAGTCCGCCGCAACCGCCAGCACCGGACACGGCGATAACCGCACCAGGCGCTCGGCCACCGCACCCACAATTACCGGGCCAGCGCCTTCAATCCCTTTGGTCCCAATCACGATCAAACCAGCTTCGTATTGCCGAGCGACATCCACCAGCATCTGTGCCACAGTGCCTTGCCGAATCTCGGAATGGCTGTGTATGCCTTCCAACAGCAATTCGCCGGTCAAAGTATCGAGCGCGGAGCGCGCATCTTCGCTCAGCATCTTCAGTACGCGGCTGGGAACATCGTCCACGGCCGCGTAGTCCAGCGGGTCAATGCCATGCGCCAGCACAATCCGCGCCCCATAGGCCCCGGCGATCTTGCGGGCATACTCCAGAGCCGCCTCCGACTGGCCTTTCAAATCGGTGGCCACGACGATGGTCTTGATGCCCTCTGCAAAGCTCATGGATGCCTCCCGCCGCTATGCGGCGTCCTCCGGTTCGTACCTTTAGAATTCCGAGTCTGCACCTCCCATGTAAGACACGGCAGTGACACCATTCACCCCCCGCTGTGATTCTGGTCACAACTCATTGATTGAAAAGAAGTCTGCGGCGCGGTGTCTTACACGGAAGAGGGCCGGAACACACAAGCAAGAACTATACATTCGAGAGGCCGATGGATTAGCCTTCTCTGTGCCATGAGAATCCGCAAAGAACTCCATTTCCTCCTGTTTACGCCCAAGAGCCTCGCATCCAGACTTTCACTCGTCCTGACCGTGTTTCTGACGGTGGCAGCCTACGCATTCGCGCAGGCGCCCGTGCCGGACTCCCCTGCCATCGAAGCCAAAGCACACGCGCTGGTGGCCAGTCTGACCCTCGAACAAAAGATCGAGTTGCTGGGCGGGGTAGACAGCATGTTCACCCATTCCGTGCCCGCCATCGGCCTGCCGCGATTCAAGATGTCTGACGCCTCGGTAGGCGTGCGCACCTGGGGACCGACCACGGCATACGCCGGCGGCGTGGGGCTGGCCGCCGCCTGGGATCCTGAAATGGCGCGCAGGCTGGGCGTCGGCCTGGGCAAGGACGCCCGGGCGCGCAGCGTCAATTTCCTGCTTGGCCCCGGCGTCAATATCGCCCGGTCGCCAATCTCCGGCCGCAACTTTGAATATCTCTCCGAGGACCCGTACCTCAACTCTGCCCTTGTGGTTCCGTTTATCGAAGGCGTTCAATCACAAGGCGTAATCGCCACGGTCAAGCACTTCGCCATGAACGATCAGGAGTACAACCGGCACAACGTAGACTCCGACGTGGACGAGCGGACCATGCGCGAGATTTACCTGCCGGCCTTCGAAGCCGCCGTCACCAAGGGACACGTCGATGCGGTCATGAACTCCTACAACCTGATCAACGGCAGCCACGCCACGCAAAATGAGTTCCTCAATCTGATGGTCCTGAAAGGCGAGTGGGGCTTCAAGGGCATTCTCATGTCAGACTGGGACGCCACCTATGACGGCGTGGCAGCGGCCAACAACGGACTCGACCTGGAGATGCCCAGCCCGCGCTTCATGAACGCGAAAACCCTGCTCCCCGCGGTCAAAGACGGTTTGGTGAAAGAATTCACGATTGACGACAAGGTGCTGCGCCTCATTCGGACAGAGCTGCGGTACGGCTTTGTCGACCGGCCCCAGTTTGACCCGAACGATCCCATTTACTCCGTCGCCGATCGCGCCATTGCGCTGGACGGCGCACTTGAGAGCATCACGCTGCTGAAGAACGAGGGATCCCTGCTCCCGCTCAATCCGGCCAAGATCAAGACCATTGCCATTATCGGGCCCAATGCCTACCCGGCAATCACCGGCGGCGGCGGATCGTCCGAGGCACATGCCTTCGAGCCGGTCAGCACGCTCACGGGAATCGCCAACCTGCTTGGCCCGGACGTACACGTGCTCTATAGCCGCGGCTTGCCAGAGATGAACGATATCTTCCAGCGGACCAACTGGGAGGGCGGCATCAAGGTGGCTACCTTCCAGAGCAGAGACTTCACCGGCACGCCGGAAACCGGGACGATACCGGGCCTTGGCGACTACCGGGTGGAACGCCACGGACCCAGAGGCGAGAATCTGGGCAGCATCCGCTACAGCACCAGCTACAAGGCGGCCAAGGCCGGCAAATACCTGGTCCTTGCGGCTTCGCAATCCTGGGGAAGCGACTTCAAGGTGACTGTGGACGGCAAACTGCTGGAGACGCCGCCTCATGCCGAGGGTCAGGTTCCGCCCTATTGGACGCTCGACCTGAGCGAAGGCCAGACGATCAGCGTGGTGGCGGACTATCTGCCCGGTTTCGGCGGCTCCCACTTTGGCCTTGGCATCGCTTATGAGCCGGACCTGGTCTCGGCAGACGCCACGGCCTTTGCGGCTGCCGCGGACGTGGTGGTGGTAGCCGTCGGCTTCACCCCTGGCACAGAGGGCGAGGGCGCGGATCGCGCTTTTTCGCTGCCTTGGGGCCAGGACGCGCTCATCGAAGCGGTTGCCCAGGCCAATCCGCACACGGTTGTGACCTTGACCGGCGGCGGCGGCATGGATACGCGGCGCTGGCTCGGCAAGGTTCCCGCTCTGCTGCACACCTGGTATCCCGGCCAGGAGGGCGGCACGGCGGTTGCCGAGGTTCTCGTTGGCAAGCACAACCCCGAGGGCAAGCTGCCCATCAGCTTCGACCGCAGTTGGGATGAGAATCCCTCTGCGCAGTACTATTACCCGGTCAAGGGCGCTGACACCGCGCTGCACGTCACCGAAGAAGGGCGTCCGGCTGTCGATTACGTCATTCCTCACGTCAAGTACGAGGATGGCCTGATGGTCGGCTATCGCTACTGGACGACAACCGGCAAGCACCCGCTCTATCCCTTCGGATTCGGGCTTAGCTACACGACTTTCAGCTTCTCCAAGTTGGAGGTTCCGGCGACGGCCACGGCTGGCTCGACTGTTCCGGTCAGCTTCGACGTCACCAACACCGGCAGCGTTGCCGGCGCAGAGGTAGCGCAGCTCTATGTCTCCGACCCCTCCGCCAAAGCCACCCGCCCCGAGCGCGAACTCAAGGGCTTTGAAAAAGTGCGGCTGGCGCCCGGTGAGACAAAACACGTCACCCTCAACCTCGACGCCCGTGCCTTCAGTTACTGGGATGAAGCCGCCCACAAGTGGACCATCGATCCCGGCAAGTTCGTGATCCGCGTCGGCGACTCGAGCGAAAACACGCCGCTCAAGGCTGATCTGACGGCGAACTAGTACTACAGTTGTACATCGCCTATTCGGAGGGAGCAGGGGCATTCATGCCCCTGAAAACCACAGTTGTACATCGCCTATTCGGAGGGAGCAGGGGCATTCAGCCCCTGAAAACTACAGTTGTACATCGCCTATTCGGAGGGAGCAGGGGCATTCATGCCCCTGAAAACCACAGTTGCATCGCCTATTCGGAGGGAGCAGGGGCATTCATGCCCCTGAAAACAGGCCCCTAACACGGGGGCCTTTAGGCCCGGACCGGGGTAATCTGGAGCAACTATAGCCGGGTGCCCCAGGTCCCCCTTTTGGGACCTGGGAAAGCAGTAGTCCCCATGCCCATGTATTGACGTGTGTATGCACAAGTGCCATCCTGAAAGCACATGAAGAAGCTCGCAGCCGGGCACAAGCGGGAGATCGCCACCATCGCCGCCAAGACCGACGCTGCGATTGATTTCTCCGAGATGCCCGAGGTTCTCGACTGGAGCGGCGCGGAAGTGGGGCGGTTCTACCGCCCGACGAAGCGCCCGGTGACCATCCGGCTAGACGACGACGTGATCGACTGGCTGAAAAGTTACGGCCGAGGCTACCAAACCAAGGCCAACATGCTCCTCCGCCACGCCATGGAAGCAAACCAAAGTACAAATTCAACCCGCATTAAGACTGCCTGATTCCGTGGCTGTGACGCCGGTCAAACCGGCTTCAGCTCATGGACCTGCTATCACGCACTGTCTTAGAATCTCCGGCGCAGACCATCTATCAAGGAATTCTTCGGCAGGCATCGTCCCACCCTCCGCCAATGGTAGGCGTAGAATCCTGCGCCGCATGCCAAGAACCGGCGAGAAGTGCCCAACATCGGAAGATGTGTTGAACAAGACTATTGGGACACGGCCGTGTTTGCGCTCGCGGAGGAGGTCAAGCAAGTCAACTGCTGGCTTTACCACGATTCCAAAGCGGCGTGCGTACGAATAACCTTGCTTCTCGAATCCACATATGTGGTCGTCTGGATCAGAATGAAAAGATACCTGGAGTCCATGCTCCCTAAGGCACGCTGCCAGGCACACCGTAAAAACTCCATAGCGCTTTGTGTGCCGGCATGACGTCACGATCTTCGACACCTCAATGCGTTTCCCAAAATAGTGGAGAACTGACCATGCGGCGAGTAGGCCACAGTGTCCATCCATTTCAAGAAGCTCGTTAGGCGCATTTGAAAACTCAGGAAACTTCATTGCCATTCGCCTCGCAAGAATCGATCAAAAGGTTACAGCATACGAGATCCTAACCCCCATGCCGCTCCCAAAAAGCCAAGGGCGTCACGATAGGATACCGTCCGGCGAGCGCGAGCAGGTCTTTATCTCCGCTGATCAGGTAATCTGCCTGCGCCGCAAGCAGAGTTCCAAGCACCGCCTTGTCTGCCGTATCGCGCAAAGCTTCTTCCACTACCCCGCTGGGTTCCACGATCTCCGCCAGGAACAGGAAGCTGTCGGCGAGGTCGCGAATCGCCGCCGGACTCAGCTTAATCCGCGAGAGCCGCGGCAACACCCGCACCATCTCTTCCAGAATGTATTTGGACAGCACGACATCGAGACCACCGCGTTGCCACGCGCCCACAATGCGCCCTGGCACGCTCGCAGGATAGGCCAGCCCGGAAACCAGGACGTTTGTGTCGAGCACAACGCGCAGACGCGCCATCAGCCCCGCCGCGCAGGCCGCCGTTCGAGAGCTACGGCCGCATCGATCTCCGCCATACCCTCGTCGGCTGGTACATCCGCGTATGCCTCGGCAATCTGGCTGCTCAACTCGTCGAAACGCTCCCGCATCCGCCTAATCCGGGCAAAAAGCTCAGCGTCTACCAGCGCGGCCACAGGCTTGCCGTCCTTGCTGATCACGATGCTGTCGTTTCGGTACTGCACCTGGTTGAGCATCTCGCCCAGGTTCTGACGAAAGTTGACGGCACTGACTTCGGATATCACCGCGACCTCCAATCATAATGACCAGTACGATCATTATGATTCATACGTCGCCCTGTGTCCAGCGGGAGACGCCGCAGTCAAGGCAATCGAATTTGGATATTTGGCAGGTATGGTTTATTCAAGCTTTGAAAAAAGGGCTGTTCCGAAGTGGTTCTGTAACAGGGCACGACTTCAGTCGTGCCGCAAAAGCCCCATAAAACCGTTCGGCTTCAGCCGCTGCGGAAGTGCAAATAACTGAAAACAAATACCGCAGGGGCTAAAGCCCGACGGGTTCTATCCGCTTTTTCGGCACGACTGAAGTCGTGCCCTGTTACAAAGCTGAACTCGATTTGAGTGTTTTCCCCAGCGAGCAAAGCACATGCTTTCCATTTCCCCTCGAATTCCAAATAGGATTGCCCATGGAGTCGCCGTCGCAAAGCCTCTTCCCTTCCCCCAATCCCCGTTCCAGCTAATTCGCCGCCGGTGGCAGCCCAACCTCCGCTGCTGGCGGCAGCGCGTGCGTATCCCACCAATGCTGGACCACCAGATTCCAGCGGTCGGCGCGGCCAATCCACAGTTGCGCGGCGACGTCGTAATGAGCCAGATTGTTCTGGAGCCAGTAAGGCCGGTTGTCGCGCAGCCAGGCTTGTTGGTAGAGTTCGCGCAGTTGCGTGTAGCCGTCGCGAATGTCCTGAAGCCGTCCATTATTTGAGCCAATGGTCTCAAGAATCTCTTCCACCTCGCTCCAGTTGCTCTTGTCGGCTGCCAGCGTCTGCGCCCGCGCGTAGAGCGCCACGGAATCATCCGCAGCCTGGAACTTCAGCCCCACAAAGTCGATGCGGCGAGCGCCCAGTTCCAGCGCATCGAGCGCCTCGGGGTTATCGAGCTTGCGATTCTCAAGCTTTGCCGCCGCCTGCGCCTCGGCGATCAGCGCAATGGCGCGCTCGGCGTGCAGGCGCAGTTCGCTTGCTACGGGCCGCACCTTTGCAGCCACACGCTGGCCCTCGGGCGAGAAGGGATCGACCCAGAAGAGGCTGTCTTGCGCATCGGTCAGCCCTGCCTTCTTGAGCACGGCGTGAGCGGCCATGATCTCCCGCTGAGCCTGGCTGATCTTGCCCGTCCGGTCACCGTGAAAGGCCAGCCCGAAGGAATCTGTAAACGCATCTTCAGAGCTTTCGCCCGCCTGCCAGCCGGCAGCCGCGCCAAAGAGCACGCCGAACCAGTTCTCATCGAAGATGCCCTCGCCGTCGTCGTTCCAAACCGTGTTCAGCATCCCCTTCGAGCCCAGCTTCTGGCCGTCGCGGACAAAGGCGCGGATGTTGCCCAGCGCCTCATTGTTGTTGGGGTAGAGGCGGTTCCAGTTGTTCACGCCGGGCGAAACCCAGGTCTCAAGGCCGGCCTTGGTAAAGGGCAAAATGAGCGGCGCAAAGTCCGGCTCCACGTCGTAGCGCCAGGGCACGGCAATCATGTCCTTGGGCAGCGTGCCGACCAGTTCAGGCGAGTTGACCGCAACATCGCCCCAAAACAGAAGCTGCTTGTGGTTGGGCTCAAGCGTGGTATGGATCCTGGTCAGAAAATCGAGATAGACGGGTGCCAGACCTTGTTGCTTCACCTGGTCGCGGGTCCTGCCCATGCCGAGTTCGAAGGTTTCGTCAGCGCCAATGTGCGCATAAGGACCGGGAAAGACCTTGGCCAGCTCGCCAAACCAACTGGAGATGAGCGGCAGCGTGGCCGGATCGCCGGGGGCCAGCACAGCGCCGTGCGGCGTCTCGGCCAGCCCTGAGAACTGCTCGAATTTGAGCACGTGATGCAGGTGGCCAAAGGACTCCTGATCGGGAATCACGGTGATGTGGTACTTGGCCGCGTAATCGACCAGTTCGCGCGCCTCGTCCGGCGTGATTGCGCCGCCGGGATAGGCCGCCACCGGCGAACTCGCGTAGGCGAAGGTGTGCTCGAAGTAAGGCGAGAAGATGTTGTATTTGTATGCCGCCAGGGTGCGAATTTCGCGCTTGAGGAAGTCCATGGTTGGCAGAGGGCCGCGCGACCAGTCGTCGGAGAGGCCTCGGTGCGCCATGGCGGGCCAGTCGCGGATGGTGGGGGCGAGCAGGACCGTGTCCTTGCCGCTGCCGCGAATCAGTTGCTTCACGGTTTGCGCGCCGTAGAAGAAGCCCGCGGAGGATTCGGCGATTACTGCGAGACCGCCCATGCGTTCGGGCACAATCACGTAGCCCTCATCGTGCATCGCGGGATCGAAGATCAGGTGGTGTAAGGCAAGCAGTCCTCTTGCTTGGGGCGCATCTGCGTGCAAGAACCAGATGAGGTTTGAATCATTGACGTGAACGCTCAAGCCCCGGTTGGCGAGCGATTCCTCCAGATCCTTCAAGGCAAACTCGGCCTCGGAGCCTTTCTCAACGGAGGAGTCTGTTCCCAGGTTTCCAATCGCAAATGCCTCAACCGCAATGCATTCTCGCGGCGCAGGCACAACTTGAAGGTCAGCGCAAGCGGGCGCCCGGGCTGGTGTTACCTTCCATTGCGCAGACGCGCCCACTGTTGCACACAACAAAACCGCTGAAACCAAAGAAATACGGAGACGCATAAGCCCTTCCTCATTCCATCCAAAGCCGAATGAAAGGCTAACGCATCTCCGCTTGTGCTGTATACCAGGACGTGAAAATGCCCGAGGCTAAAGCCCGTCGCTGATGTGCCTGGTTCAGGGGTCTGAAGACCCCTGCTTCCTCCGCAAAAACACACTGCACCCGTCCGAAAATCTCAGAGCCCGAGAAACGCCCTCAAGGCTTCGTTGACTGACTGCATTGTGACGGCATCGACGCGTCCAATCCGCGCCCCCAATTTGACGCGGGGTACAGCCGTTGCCTTGTCCACCATGATCTGCGAGGTCTTGCGCAGGCCTGTTGTCGCGCCCGCGAGCACGGTCACTCGAAACAACGGAGCATCGTGGATTTCGCTGGTCAAGGGCAGCACAATGACCGAGGGATGCCGGTCGAAGGCATCCGCCTGCACCACCAGCGCCGGTCGCGGCTTGCCGTAGTCGCCGGAGACCGCCACCGTTACCAGATCGCCGCGCTTCATTGCCCGTCGCCCAGGGCGCTCACATCCTGAATCCAGCGCATCACCTCCGCTTCGTCCTCCGAAGCGGATATCAGCTCAGACTGACGGCGCGCCTCGGCGGCAAAGCGGCGCTTCCGCGCATCGGCAACGTAGCTGCGCATCAATCCGCGCAACACCTCGGAGGCTGGACGGTTTTCCGCTTCCACCGCCGAAGCGAACTCCATCTTGAGCGCAGTTTCAACGCGCAGGTTCAATGTCGATTCCCTGGGACGGGTGATGGGTTGGGGCACGTTACGAATCCTCTACACATAGGATAGTTACATTCTGTAATCACAGCAAGTCGTCACAAAGAAAGTGGCGCTGTTTCATCGCATCGGATTGAAACAACACCACAATTAGCCTTGAATGCCGATCTTTACCGCAAGCTCTTCAGCGCCGGGTAGAGCTTGCGCCACTTCGCATAGCCGATCTTGTAGGCGGCCACGTCAGCGGCATCCGGCTCAATGCGCTGGGCAACCTCGATTGCCTGGCCACAGGCTTCGTCGAGGTTCGCCCAGTGCCCTGCCCCGACGCCTGCCATCAGCGCCGAACCAAATGCGCCGCCCTCTTCGGCGGTGAGCACCTCGACCGCGTGGCCATAAATACCGGCCTGAATTTTGCGCCACAACGGGCCGCGCGCGCCGCCGCCACCCAGGCGAATTCCGGTGACCGGAATGCCGAGTTCGGCGAAGAGCGAAAACGTGTCTTCGAGCGAGTAAGCGACTCCCTCAAGCACCGCACGCACAAAATGCGCCGCGGCATGGTTGGTCGAAATGCCGGCAAAGGCTGCTCTCACCTTGGGGTCCAGATGCGGCGTGCGCTCGCCGAGCAGATACGGCGCCCATTCCAGCCCCTCGCTGCCTGCCGGAACCCTGGCCGCTGCGGCGGTGAGGCTGTCGTAGTCCTGCCCGGCAAAGAAGGTCTCTTTGAGCCAGCGGAAGCTCAAGCCCGCCGACTGCGTTACACCCATGACGTGCCACAGACCGGGAACCGCATGGCAGAAGGTGTGCAACCGTCCTTTAGGATCCTTGGTGGGGCTGGCAGTAGCGGCAAATACCACCCCGGAGGTGCCGATCGTCGCCGAAACCGAACCCGGCTGCAGAATGCCCATTCCCACCGCGCCCGCTCCCTGATCGCCAGCGCCGGCCACCACCGGAGTTCCAGCGGCAAGTCCGGTGAGCCCCGCCGCAGCCTCGCTGATGCGCGCGCAAACCTCAGGCGATTCGTAAACCTTGGGAAGCCAGCTCTCCGCGATGCCCGCCGCCTCGGCCACTTCGCGCGACCAGCGGCGATGCGTTACGTCCAGCAGCAGCGTGCCCGAGGCCTCCTGCACGTCGATGGCAAATTCGCCCGTCAGCCGGTAGCGCACGTAGTCCTTGGGGCACAGAATGTGGCGAATCCTGGCGAAGATCTCGGGCTGGTGTTCCTTGACCCAGAGAACCTTGGTAACGGTGAAATTGGGCAGCGCCGGATTGCAGGTAAGTTCGATCAGCCGTTCATAGCCGATCTTCTCCGTCAGCCAATCGCACTGCGGCTGAGTGCGCGTATCGCACCAGATCATCGCCGGGCGCAACACCTGGCCGTCCTCGCCCAAAAGCACCGCACCATGCATTTGACCGGTCAGGCCAATCGCGGCAATGGGCTGATGCGGCTCGGGCGCAGCGGTCAGGGCTCCGCGGATCGCTTCCTGCGCCGCCCGCCACCAGTCTTCGGGATCCTGCTCGGCCCAGCCGGGATGGGCCGTTTTAAAGGCCTCGTGCTCGCTCGAAGCGCCGGCGATCAGTTTGCCTGCGCCATCCACCACCACGGCCCGCGTCCCGCCCGTCCCAATGTCCATTCCAAGAAACCACATGCGCTCGCACTCCTTCAATAAATCGGTTTTCCCAGCGATGGAAGAATAGCATCTTGTGTGCTGGAAGGAAAAGGCGGAGAGGCACACACCCTGGCTTTCTTGCCGGATGAGACTTCGAGGGCTCGAAGGCTCATCGGGGTCAGTTACGGAAGTTCAATTGCGCGGGTGCAATCTCATCGAAACACAGTTACTTTGATGGATTGCAGCCGGTCACCAACAGGGGCCGTACATAGCAGGAAAGTCCAATTTCCGAAGGCTGGAAACTGCGCTATGGTGATTCCACAGTGAAAAACTATCTCTCCGAGCTAAACGATTGAAGCTTCCTGATTATTATGAAATTCTCCAGATCAGCCCCAATGCGGATACAGACACGATCCATCGTGTTTTCCAGCTTTTGGCGGCCCGGCTTCATCCGGATAACCCCCAGACCGGCGATCGTGACAAATTCATTACCGTGAATGAAGCTCATAGTATTTTGTCGGTTCAAGAGCGCCGGGCGAAATATGACGAGACCTTGAAAAAGGAGGTCAGCCAACCCGTTCCGCTCTGCACTTCGATCGACTTCATGGACGACATTGAAGAAGATTCGAATCGGAGACTGGCTCTGCTGGCGCTTCTTTACAAGCAACGGCGCACCTGTTCGGACCGCCCATTTCTTTCCCTGTTCGATGTGGAGAAGCTGATGGGCTTTTCCCGGGATTTTCTGGACTTCACGATCTGGTATGCGCTGAAGAAGGGGTACATTACAAGAGCTGACAACTCGGCATTCACGCTGACGGCCGAAGGGGTCGATTTTGTGGAATCGCAACGCGATCGAACCCCGGCGTTAAGGAAGATGCTGACCGCCGGCTCCGATTCCAAAGCTGTCGATCAACGAAGCAATGCCCGTGTCTCGGAGAACCATGCCACGCCCTATGTGGTGCAAGGGGAACGGCGCGGTGGAGTGGACCGGCGAAGGCGCGGCTGAATCGCGCGCGGCGGGCCTACTGGGGAAGAACTTCTATCCCGGTCACTGTCGAATAGCCTTCCACCGGAACGAAGTTCAGCAGCAATTTGCCCTGGGCGTTCGGTTCCAAACCCGTGGCCTTGCGGATGACCACATCCGCCTTGCCCGCCTCCTTTACAAGGTCAAAGTTCTTGAGCAGAACATACCCATTGCACGACACATCGAATACATGAGCAACCGCAACCCTCGCCTCGCCGGAGGGGGACGGAGACTGATCCCAATCGCCGTGACGCACCGCAAAATACAGCGCTACTGAGTACTTTCCCGGCGTCACCGGAATGGCATACGAAAAGTTTCCCCATCGCTCGGTCTCGTAGAGTTCAGGATCGTCGGTCCCACTTACGGGGGCCGAATAGGCGGCCAATTGGCCTCCCTCAAAGTAGGCGTCGGGACTCCACCAGCGGCTATCGTTCGAGTAGTAGGGAGTCTGGCGAGCTAGAATGCGCACCGCCCGGATATGTCCCCGGAAGCCGGGCAGAATCTCGATGGCTGAGAGCGTAGCCTGCTTGCCGTCGTCCCCGAAAAACTCAAGATGCAGCAACCCGTCCGTTGCCGGCGAAATGCCGGTGAATACTTTGACGTCGGCGGTGCGGCTGGCCCCGGCGTCGGCCACGATGTCAAAGCTGGTCAGGAGCGTTTTGCCGTTGGCCCTCACCGTCATCAGACGGCTTCCTTCCCCGCCGGCAGGTGTCGATTCCGGGTCATAGACGGTTTCGGCAAAATGAAGCCGAAGTTCGTAGATTCCCTTCTTGAGTGGAATCGCGTAGCGAAACTGGCCTTGGCGGCTGCTGCGGTAAAAATCTGGACTCTGGGTGCGTCCAATGTGCTGCGCCGTGCTTTTGACCGCCGTGCCGCCCTCAAACCATGTATCGGCACTCCACAATTTGCCCGCATGATCGACAAAACTGCGCCCAGAGCCGGCCAGGATTCGGATCTCGTCGCCTATTGGCGGGCCTAGCTGCGCTTCCGGGTACGGTCCTGAGGGCTGATTCGATGCCGCTTGGGGCCCGGTCTGCCTGTTGTGGCGAAGTACCAGCACGGCGCAACCGAGACCTATAACCAGCAGGACGAGTGAAGCGAAAAGCCACCGGGCCAAGCGACCTTGGAGACGAGACTTAGGCTCGGCTTGCGGGGTCGCTTCGTTCTCAACCTTGGATTGGTCTGGCGGCATCGGTTCGGCGAGAACGGGCTGCTCTGCCCCATTTTGCAAACCAGCAGATTTGAACTCCGGGACATATTGCCCCAAGGGGATGACGATGCGAAGCCTATGCGAGGCGCCGTCCCCCGCGTAATACGCTGCCAGACGCTTGCGCAGGCGATTCGCCTCCACCCGCACAATCGAGTCGGAGTTCTGATCGAAGGAAGGCGCACGATGGAAGACTTCCACACCGACGGTATATTCCTTGATATGGTGAGCTTCCCCGGCAAAGAGCTTTTCGCAAAGAAACGACAGCAAATGCGCGAGCATGGGCGCGCGCGTGAAGTGCTCGGAACGAAGCACCGCCTCCAGCTCCGCGCGCTGGGCTTCGAGATCGATCGACTCAGTACTCTCAATCGCCATCGTTTCCATCTCCGGGCTGAATGATATGCTAGCGCCCCCTGATCACTTTCGTAGAGTTTAACGGTGTACGAAACGCTGGAAATCACCATGTAACGGCGTGTAACCTGTCACACTTCCGGGCGGCGGGTTAGTCCTATCGCGAAAGCACAAATGCCGCAAGCGCAAGCGATACTGCAAGTTAGGTTGAATCGACCCCGGGTTTAGCCCCGGCAGTACGGGCAGGTAGCAGGTATAGCGTTGCGGGCGGCTCGCAAGCGATCTCTACTGGGATGGATGCAGGGATCGGATCGGCGCGGTGGGCAAATGCAACCCCAGCCGCCGAAAGATGCCCCCACGCAGACGAGGTGATTCCATGAGAAGACTGGTAATGACGCTGGCAGCAACAAGCCTGGTGATGTGCGGCGCACAATACGGGTGGACGGAACCTTCCCCGAACTCAGCCAAGACAGACAAAATCCAGGGCGCCAAGATGGCAGAGCTGAAAGGGGACCTGGCGCGCATCCACAAGGACAATGCCGCGGCCGTGTCGGACTATATGGCGGCCCTGCGCGTCAATCGGCAGGATGCCGAGCTCTATAACAAGCTGGGCATTGCCGAACTCCAACTGGGTGACCGGAGCCCGGCTCGCAAGCATTTTTTGCTGGCGCACAAATATGACCCGCAACTCACCCCGGTGCTCAATAACCTTGGAGCGGTGGCGCTTCTGGACAAAAAGTACAAAGTTGCCGTTACCTACTTCAAAGAGGCGCTGGCGATGGATGAGTCGAGCGCGCCTACCCATGTCAACCTCGCCGAAGCCTGGATAGGCCTGGGCCAGGTCGATCGCGGAATGACTGAATACGCTCGCGCTCTGGAAATTGACGCCGACATCCTGAGCAGCAGCCAGGACGGAATCATCGCCCAGATCAGGACCCCGGAACAGCAGGCGCGGATCTCATACCTCATCGCCAAATCGTATATGAAGCGAGGCAACATCGAGGGAGCCCTTGACTATTTGGGCAGAGCCAAGGAGCAGCACTATGCCGATTTGGCCAAGCTATATGAGGATCCTGATTTCACCGCGCTTTGGAATGACCCGCGTCTGGCGAAAATCGTCAAGCGCTAGACAATCGTGCCTTTAAAGACATCGCCGCGCGTCGCCGTGTTGCGGCATGGCGACGCGCGGCTTTCTCCATGCGGGCTTCGACTATACCGCCATGCGAGACAAAGCCCCGGCCTGTGACCCTTGGCACAGGCCGGTTATCCCTGCGGGGCGAGAATGAACAAGTGAGGCTAGCCCAGCCATCCGCTGCGCCGGCCAGGAGAAAATGCACATGAGCGATCTTGCACCGTTGGCTGAAGCCGTTGCCGTTGACCCGTTGGTTGGCCATCCCGCCGACTATCACGTCTTTCACAAGTTCATTGAGCGTTGCAAGGAATTGCCTGCCATCTCGACCGCCGTCGTCTGGCCGCTGTCGGAAGTGGCTCTGCGCGGGACCGTCGAAGCTGCCATCGAGGGACTGATCGAGCCGACGTTGATCGGCGACGAACCCGCCTTGAAGGCGCTTGCCGAAAAGATGGGCCTGGACATCAGCCCCTATCCCCTCCTCCACGCCGACAACGGAATCAAGGCCGCCGAACTGGGCGTGGCCATGTGCCGCTCCGGCAATGCTCTGGCCATGATGAAGGGCAGCCTGCATACCGACGAGCTGATGAAAGTGGCCATGCAGCGCGACACCGGCTTGCGCACCTCACGCCGCATTTCGCACGTTTTCATCATGGATACGCCGGCCTATGCCCGTACCTTGCTGATTACAGACGCCGCCATCAACATCACTCCGGAGCTCGAAGACAAAATCCATATCGTCCAGAACGCCATCGATCTGGCCCATGCCCTGGGCATTCCAGAACCCAAGGTGGCGCTGCTATCGGCCATCGAGACGGTGAACCCGAAGATCAAGTCCACGCTGGATGCAGCCGCCCTTTGCAAGATGGCCGACCGCGGGCAGATCACCGGCGGCATCCTCGACGGCCCCCTGGCCTTCGATACTGCCGTCAGCGTGAAGGCCGCCAAGATCAAGGGGCTGGTCTCGCCCGTCACCGGCCAGGCCGATATTCTGGTAGTGCCCGATCTTGAGAGCGGCAACATGCTGGCCAAGCAGCTTGAATACCTGGGCGGCGCGCAACTGGCCGGCATCGTCCTCGGCGCCCGCGTGCCAACCATCCTCACCAGCAGAGCCGATTCGGCTGAGACCCGCCTCACCAGTTGCGCCGTCGCCGTCCTGCTGCACTATGCCACCCATCCGCTTGAACAAGCCTAGCTTTCATTCCGCCCCCGGAATCGAATGGGCGCCGCTTCATTTGAAGCGGCGCCCATTCGATTTTTTGCCGCCGTGCCGTCGTCTGCGAAACTGGAATCGTGCCCAGCTCATTGCCTGCCCTCATCTTCGACCTCGACGGAACCCTCACTGATTCAAAACCGGGAATTCTCAGCTGCCTGAGAAAGGTGCTCGATGCCCGCCAGATAGACCATCCGGGGCCGCTGGACCGCTTCGTGGGACCGCCGGTTGAAGAGTGGACCGTCGAATTGCTTCCTGGAGCAGGCGAAGAAGCGCAAGCCGCCCTGGCTCGCGACTATCGCGCCTGCTACGACCGCGAAGGATGGAAGAACAACTCAGTCTTTGCCGGCGTGCGAGAGATGCTGACGGAGCTTCACGGGCTAGGATTTCCACTGTATGTCTGCACTTCGAAGCAACAGCACTTTGCTGTGAGGATTCTGGACCTTTTCGAGCTGACGGGCCTGTTCACGTCCGTTTACGGCGACAGAGCAGAATACGCCAGCCACAGCAAGGTGGATTTGCTTGGCACGCTGCTGCGGGAGAGTTCCATCAATAGCGATGCAGCGTGGATGATCGGCGACCGCATCTTCGATTTCCAGGCGGCGCGGGGCAACGCCATCCGCTGCATGGCCGCGGCATGGGGCTACGGACCGCCCGAAGAGCTTGCCTTGGCCGACGCTGTCGCGGAAAATCCGGCGAGGGTTGCCGTAGTCTTGCTTCCGTGAATTCCACAAAGTGCTCCCGAGCGAGTCCACTCATTTTAGCTCCCTGTGCAAGTACCCCTTTCGTGTAAGCCCTCTGCGCCTGTCTGCGCCAGCGAAGAACTTTCGTGGCATAAGCGCATCCGCACACTGGATTCGTTCGGGGGTAGAATCAATACACCGAGGTAATTGTTCGGAGTCTTCAGGTAACCTTCAAAGATCGTCCCAGCTTTGTCCGATGGACGAGGCAGGCCGTTTTCAGTGGGGCAAGCTGTATCTTGAGGTCACCAGTACATAGAACCTCATGAGAATAGCTAGCGGACGCCTACTCCGACTCAGCCTGTTTCTGATGGATGAAACGGGAGGTCCCCGAATTCAGGACGGACCGCAATGGACAGTCACGCTGAGGCGAATCTCTCGGCCTTGATCGAAAGCACCGATGTTCTGATCTGGTCGGTGGACCTTGACTGCCGCCTGGTTTCATTCAATCAGGCGATGCGCCTGAACATCCTGAATTTTTATGGCATCGATCCCAAGCAAGGTATGCGCCCGGAAGATTTGCTTCCGGCTGAGAAAGCTGCGCTTTGGCCTCCCATGTACGCACGGACACTCGCTGAAGGCCCTTTCCGCGCCGAGTATCCCCTGCTCGACGGGCGAACCCTCGAATTGGCGTTCAACCGCATCGCGATCGATGGGGAAATCACGGGCGTTTCGGTCTTTGGAAGGGATGTCACCGACCGCAAACGGACCCAGGAAGCTCTGCGCGAAAGCCTGGACTCCCTCAAGGAGGCGGAGATCAATGGAGCCCTTGGCAGCTATGTTCTGGATGTTCCCATGGAGGTATGGACCAGTTCCGACGTTTTGGATGCAATCTTTGGGATCGACAAGGAGTATGACCACACAGTGGCCGGATGGAGGAGCCTGATCCACCCCGATGACCGCGCCATGATCTCATCCTATTTTGCCGGCGAGGTTGTGGGGCGGGGACGAGCATTCGATAAGGAATACCGTATCGTCCGCCAGACAGACCAGGCAGTGCGCTGGGTGCATGGAATGGGAAAACTGGCGTTCGACGCCGGCGGCAAACCCCTGAAGATGCGCGGCATGATTCAAGACATCACCGAACGCAAGCTGTCAGAGATGCATCTCCGCGAAAGCGATGAGCGATATCGCACTGCATTTGCAACCAGCCTAGACGGCATCGCGATCAGCCGCTTCAGCGATGGGAGATACCTGGATGTCAACAGGTCATTTCTGGATTTGTTGGGATTCGATCGTGAGGAGGTCATTGGACGATCGTCAATTGAATTAGGCAGTTGGACGGATACAAATATCCGGCTGGAAGTGGCTGAAAGGCTGCGCCGCAACTCAGTTTGCCGGGACTTGACGATTCCGTACAAAAGAAAGAACGGGGAAGTATTCTGGATGCAACTCTCGGCATCGGTAATTGAGATAGAGGGAGTTTCCTGCATCCTGAGCGTCGTACGGGACATTTCCGCCGCGAAAGTGGCGGAGGAGCGGCTTGTTGCGGCCACTGAGGCCATGCGGGCCAGCGAGGAGCGCTATCGCACCGCATTCCAGACCAGCCTCGACGCCATCAATATCAATCGGCTGTACGATGGGATGTTTATCGACTGCAACCAGGCCTTCCTCGATCTGTCTGGATACGCGCGGGAAGAGGTCATAGGGAAGACATCGAAGGAGCTTGATGTCTGGGCCGACCACCGCGATCGGGAGAGATTGTTTGAACTGCTCCGCGAAGACTCAAGTTGCCGGGATTTCGAGGCTCAATTCATAAGAAAGAACGGAGAGGTCCGTTTGGGGTTGATGTCGGCGTCGACGATGGAGGTTGACGGTGTCCCCTGCATACTTTGCATGACCCGGGATACATCGGAGTCCAAGGCCGCTGAGGACAAGATCAGGAATCTTGCGTACTACGATCCATTGACCGGATTGCCCAACCGCCGTCTGCTGATGGAGCGGCTGCGGAAGACGCTGTCCTCGATTCCTCGCAACCCTCGCAAGCAGGCACTGCTCCTCATAGGTATTGACAACTTCAAGGCGCTGAACGAGTCTCTGGGGCACCAAGTCGGCGATTTGCTGCTGCAAGAGGCCGCCCGGCGTCTCAACTCCTGCCTGGGAGAAGACGGGCCTGCGGCGCGACTTAGCGGCGACGAGTTTCTGGTCATCCTCGAAGACCTGGATGACAATGTGGGCGAAGCCTCGGCTCGCGCCCTGGAGACGGCCGAGAAGATCCTAGCCGCAATCAGCCAGCCTTACATGCTGGGAGGCCGCGCGATTCGGAGCACTGCAAGCATTGGGATCACTTTTTTCGGAGATCGCCCGAACACTGTGAACGATGTTTTGCAACAAGCCGATATTGCGCTGGATCAGGCCCAGACCGCCGGCCGCAACACCGTGCGATTCTTTGCCCCCGCCTTGCAGGTTGCCGTCAACGCCCGAGTCACCTTGGAGGATGAGTTGCTTCTGGCAATCAAGAACAACCAGTTTGTGCTCCATTATCAGCCCCAGGTGAATCGCGGCCGGACGATTGGAGCCGAGGCCCTGATTCGATGGAATCATCCCACGCGAGGCCTATTAGCCCCTGGCGAGTTCATTCCACTGGCCGAAGAAACGGGGCTGATCCTGCCTTTGGGCGCTTGGGTTCTGGAGACCGCCTGCAAGCAGATTGCGGCTTGGAGCGACCGGCTCACGGCGACGGAATTCACGCTTGCCGTCAACATCAGCGCACGGCAGTTCCGCCATCCGGAGTTCGTTCAACAGGTGCTGTCGATCATCGAGCGCACCGGAGCCAACCCGAGAAACATCGAACTGGAACTCACAGAGAGCATGCTGGTTGAGAATATCGAAGACGTCGTCGCCAAGATGACCGTTCTAAAGGCTCATGGCGTTAGATTCTCGCTGGACGATTTTGGCACTGGCTATTCTTCTCTTGCTTACCTGAAGCGCCTCCCACTCGATCAATTGAAGATCGACCGGTCCTTCGTCCTGGACATTCTGCTGGATACAGGGAGTGGCGCGATTGCGCAGACGATCCTCTCGTTGAGCAAGGCCATGGGTTTGCCCACCATTGCAGAGGGCGTTGAGACCGAAGAGCAGCGTGCTTTCCTCGCCGGCCTTGGTTGCCACTCGTTCCAGGGCTTTCTGTTCAGCCGCCCCCTGCCGCTGGAGGAGTTTGAGCAACTGTGGCTGGGCGCCGTCTAGAATTCGACTGCTATAGCCCAGTCGCGAACCCAGATTTGGCCATCGGTCAGTCCTTCCAAGGAAAGCCCTGCCTTCTGGCTGTCTGCCTGAGCTTAATGTCTTTTCCTCAGTCCATCCACATGCTCACTGGGTGGCGCACATCTGCGCCGCGAATCCAGAAGATGACGTCGGTGGCGATGTTCGAGGCATGGTCGGCGATCCGCTCGAGGCTCTTCGCGACCAGGATTCTCTTCGTTGATCGCTATGTGGACTGCGGCCCTGCGGAGAACCTTTGACCCAACATATGCATCTCATCCGTAGCGTGGGGAACAGGCACAGACGCTCCATTCCGGCGCGTCCCGATGCCGTCCCCAGAAGAGGATTTTTCAATGCCAACACACCACACCCATGAAAAAGAGTCGCAAGCCGCCAGGCTCCTCGTTCCAGACGGCTTCTCACCCGAGGATGTCAACAATCTTTCCAGCGTGCTAAACGCGCTGGTGGCCGATGCATTCGCCCTTTATCTCAAGACCAAGAACTTCCACTGGCATATGAGCGGCCAGCACTTCCGCGACTATCACCTATTGCTGGACGAACATGCCACACAGATCTTCGACATTACCGACGCCATCGCCGAGCGGGTGCGCAAGGTGGGCGGCACCACCATCCGCTCCATCGGGCACATAGCCCGGCTGCAACGCATTGCCGATAACGACGAAGAGTTTGTGGGCCCCACCGAGATGCTCAGGGAACTCCACGCCGACAACAAGACCTTTGTGGAGAGCCTGCGCGCTGCGCACGTAGTTACAAGCAAGGCAAACGACTACGCAACCACGAGCCTGATCGAAATCTGGATAGACGAAGCCGAGCGGCGCGCCTGGTTCCTGTTCGAGTCCACGCGGTAAAGGCTCAGCGCAGCCCCGGCATTGCGACCTAACCCCAGGTCTCTGGCCATTCGAGAAACGCCGTGGCCTGGGATAGCGCGCTTCAGTCGTCCACCGGCTTTGCCGACCCACGGGATATGAAACAGCCGGCGTCCATTCTCCCGGAGGGAGAATGGAAAGTAGCCCAGGACAAGCGCAGCGCAGTCCTGGGTGGCGTTGAAGAAAAGACCGTGCGTCCCGTAGGGACGCGGCGAAATCCGCCAATTTAATTTTCTCCTGGAATCAATAACTTGCATGCTCCACGGAAAGCAGTTTCTTTTCAATCCATCGACATGCTCAATTGGTGGCGGACGTCCGCGCCGCGGATCCAGAAGATGACATCAGTGGCGATGTTCGAGGCGTGGTCGGCTATCCGTTCCAGGTTCTTCGAGACCAGAATGCCATTGATCGACTGCTGAGTGAATTGAGGCTGTTCTTCGATGAGCTTGAGCAGATCGTCGTGGGCGCGGCGGTTCATGCGGTCGATCTCGTCGTCCATCTCGCGCACTGAGTCGGCCAGCCGGGCGTCTCCTTCCAGCAGGGCCTGCACCGCCGATCGGATCATGCGGCCGGCAAATTCGCCCATCGCCGCAAAGTCCACTGGCAAATCCACCTCTTCGTTCTTCAGCATCTCTTTGGTGCGGCGAGCTATGCCCATCGACTGGTCGCCGATGCGCTCCAGGTCTCCGTTGATCTTGATCACCGCCAGGATGAAGCGCAGGTCGATGGCCATGGGCTGTTCCTTGGCAAGCAGTTCGTAGGCCATCTCGTCGAGCTCTCGCTGCGCAGTGTTGATGGCGGTTTCGTTTTGCTTGACATACCGGCACAGGCCCTTGTCGCGTTGCAGGTAGGCGTCTACCGCGGACTCGACCGCTTGTTGCGCCAAGGCAGCCATGGCCAGCAGCTTGTCCTTGAGTTCGGCGAGTTGTATCTGAAAATGAATGCGCGGCAACGCAGTTTCTCTCCTATCAACGATTGTGCACCATGGCGTGTTACCACAGTACGAATTTTAGGTTACGCACCAGAACAGTCACGGTCTGTGGACAAACTCTCCCGATGTGGGATTGGATCCCCGCCACGTCGCAATGATGCTCTAGGCTATCAATATGAACGCCCCAGGATTTTCCACCAGGCCTATGCTCACTTTCTACCCAGCCGATTGCGATCTCAAGCAGATATACAAGTTGTTGACCGGCCTCATCGTACCGCGCCCAATCGCTTTGGTATCAACCGTTGCCCGGAGCGGCGTTGCCAACCTCGCGCCGTTCAGCGCTTTCTGCCAGGTTGGCGCCAATCCCCCCGCCGTGCTGTTCTGCCCTGCCCTTCGCGCTCCTGGAGGCAAAGACATGGGTTGCCACTCAGATTTGCGCAAAGACACCCTCCGCAACGTTGAAGAGACCGGCGAGTTCGTGGTGAATGTGGTCAACGAAACCATTGCCGCGTCCGTCAACGACACTGCGGCAGAGGTTCCGCCCGAGGTGGACGAGTTTCAACTCGCAGGGCTGACTCCAATGGCCAGTGAAGCGGTCCGGCCTCCACGAGTAGCCGAGTCGCCGGCGCAGATAGAGTGCAAGCTGCTTCAGGTCATCTACGTCGGCCGCGCTCCGGGTGCGGGCGTGATTGTGCTCGGCGAGGTGGTGCGCTTTCACGTGCGAGAAGATCTATTCGAGGATTTCCGCATCGATCCCGCCGCCCTGGACGCCGTGGGCCGCATGGCCGGGAACACCTGGGTCCGCACGCGCGACCGCATAGAACTGATCAGGCCAAAGTAGAGCGTTTCATATTTCTCGACAAAAAAGTCAATCCTTTGGTATCACAACGAAAGGCCCTTGGATCTTCGGTCCATCGCCTGCGAACGCCGCCTGACCTAAACCGCCCAACCCAATCTCCCACACTGGCGACGCCAGTTCGGGCATTGGCTTTGCCCGGAAGAGCTTCTTGCACTGCTTGGCCGTCCACTTGGCCCATGCCTTCGACTTCTTCCGCCGCGCGCTATCGGTGGAGATTCCGGTGCCCGCATACATTTGCCTGTAAAGCTTGGAAAGAAACATGAAGGCGACCCTTGAGGTCAAATTCGGGCAGCAGGCCGATCGCTTCCAGATATCGCCCCAGTTGTAGAACTTGTCCCACACCTTCTGCGTGCGCTCGCGAATCTCATCGGAACTCATGGTGGGATGGGGGGTAAACATCTTGGGCCTGACCTCGGTGGGAATCAGCCAATACCGGGTAATCGGCACGTCGCCGACCATGGTCGGATTCGCCGACTGTTCCTTCTCCCAGCGCCCAAAATCGACCGTGCCGGGAAACGGCGTCATCATCACGAACTGGGCAAAGGTGATACCCGCCCTCTTCGCCATCGCGACGGTTGCGTCGAAGGTGGCTGCCCTGTCAGTCGGCAGTCCGAAGATGAACGAGCCAAGCACATGGACTCCGTGCTCTTTGAACGTCTGCAACTGTTTGGCAAGAGCATCGCCAGAGAGGTTCCAGTCCTTGTAGACCGCCTTGAGCCCTTCCGGGGTTACAGCCTCAATCCCCACAAGCGCCCCTTTGATGTTGGCCTTCTTCATGGCATCCAGAAACGTGGCGTCCTCACCGGCTTCCATCGTCATCTGGGTATAGAACACCATGTCTTTGGGCAGTTTGGCCAGCTCTTCCATCAGTTGAAATCGCTCGTTGCGAATTGCGGTCAGCTCTTCTACCTTGGCGATGTTGTTCTGCTCCCTGGCCAGCCGCAGATCGGTCTTCGTAACCGGATAGAAGTTATCGTCGGCCAAGGCAATAAAACGAAATCCGAGCCGCCGCAAAGCGATGATCTCGTCAATGACACTTTGAAACTTCCTCTGCCTTGGCTTTTGTCCGTCCGTCCGCCACACGCTGCAAAAGGAGCAGTGCTTGGGGCATCCGCGAATGGTCTGCACAGAAGCCCACATATATTTCTCAGGATTCATCAGGTCCCAGCGAGCAGCCAGGAACTCACTCCCTTCAATCCGCCCGCCTTCGTAGACCCTTTGCAGCTTGCCCGCCAGGCAATCGGTCACAGCCTTGCCCCAGGCTACGTCGCCGTCGCCCTTTACGACCGCGTGGCCTTCTCCGCGTTCCAATGCCTCCTCGGGAAATAGCGTGGCGTGAATACCGCCATATACCACCCATGCGCCTCGACTGCGCGCCATCTTGCCGACTTGGTAGCCGCGCAAGGCGTTGCCTGTATGCACGCTGATGCCCACAATATCCCCCGGCTTAATGCTCTCGGGCACAATCTGCTCAAGCGATTCATCGACGAGAATGGGATCACCCACCACCCGTGGCGTCGCTGCCGCAAGGACGAATAGCCATCGCGGGGTGATTACTGCGGTCCCAAATGAATTGTCGCTGGGATTGACCAGATGAACGCTCATCGGATCCAACCTTTCCTCGAACGAGTATGGCGATCTCAGAGAGCGTCTTCGTTATCGGTCGAATCGATGGCGGGAGTGGGTTCCCGCATGATGGGCGATGCCGAGTCTTCCCGCCGGACAGTTTTTTTGATCATACAGGCCCAGTTTGACGCGGAGTGGTCAATTTTGACCAGATTGTTCCCCCATGTATGCGATTCCGATAAAAATCGTGCGAATTGTCGATAACCTTGGACGAACTCGAAACTTGAGTACGATCAGGGTCAACGCATGGCGATCTTAGGCAGAACGAACCTTTGTTCCCGGATCATTGCTGCGCATATTCTCACGTCTTCTGCGTCAAGCTTGGTGCCAGCCTGTCTCTCGATTTCCTGCAAAGCGGAATCGAGATTGATTGACGGCCGATAGGGCCGGTCTGCAACCATCGCTTCAACAACATCTGCCACGGCAAGCACCTTGGCTTCTGGCAGAATCGCATCCGCCTTCAGGCCATAAGGATAGCCGGACCCATCCAGCCTTTCGTGGTGCTGGCGAACGATTTCGGCCACAGGCCAGGGAAACGGAATGTCTTTCAGAATCCTGAAGCCGGTGTCGGGATGATCGTGAATGACCTCCCAGTCCGCATCGGATAGGCGGGTGGGCTTCGTCAGAACGTCCGCGGAGATCGAGATCTTGCCGATATCGTGAACCATGGACGCCACTCGCAAACCCTGCAACTGGGCATCGGACCAGCCCTTTTCTTTGCCGATCGCGCAGGCAATATCCGCCACCCGCATCTGGTGACCCGCGGTGTAGGGGTCGCGCATCTCCATGGCCGTAACAATGGGAGCCACCATAGCGGAGAGAGCCTCAGTCAGTTGGCGCTCTGTCTTGGCCAGACGCTCCTGCTCGGCATGAAGCAGACCCTCCTGCTCGATCGCGTGCATGCCGTGGCCAATCTGCTCAGCCAGGTGTTGAAAGACCTGAATAGCCACAGACTCAAATGCATAGGGTTGCGCGGCGTACACATGCAATGCGCCATGAGAGGCGCCGTTATTGTTGAAAGGAATTGCAATACTTGAGCGTATTCCGAATTGTTTCGCTCGCTCACGCCAGGCAGCATAGATCGGGGACGTTTCGGTGTCGTCGACGATCTGCAACTGCCGTTTGCGGATGCAGATGCCCGTCGGCCCTTGACCCATTGGGTCGTCACTGGACCAGCTCATGCGCAATCCCTTCAAGTAGCCAAGGGCGCTACCGGATGCCGCAGCCACTCGAACCGGCCGGGATGGGCCATCCTCCGCGATCCCCACCCATGCAAACATATAGACCGACTCGCGTGTAATGGCTTCGCAGATAGCCTCTATAAGACTCTCGGATGTGTGCTTCTGCCAAAGCGCCGAAGCCGCGCCCGCGTAGGCGGAGATAGCCCACCTCTTGGTGGCAAGGCGATGTTCGCGCTCCTCCAGTTCAGTGACGTCCGAGTACACGCACACCAGCACCGGCCGGCTAGCCACAACCTCTGACTTCGAACAAGTGATTACCACCGGCACGGATTGGCCGTCGTGACGCAGCAGGTGGTACCCGGCATAGCGAGAAGGCTGCTGGTGAAGGCGGACAAACTCCGAGTTCACGCGCTCCCGCTCCGCCACTGGATGCATCTGCAATATCTCCAGGCCCAGCAGCTCACCGCGAGAGTAACCACTCAGAGCCTCAGCAAACGGATTCACGTCGACAATGGTCCCCGAGTCCACATCAAATGCAAACATCGCGCCTGGAGCACAAGTCCAGGCCAACTCGTACAAGCTCTGTGGCTCGATCGACTCTAGGACTGCGTTCAATGCTACCTGCCTTCCTGGTCGTGCTGTCGGCTTTTTTTGCCCAGGGAAAAAATGTGGCCCAATAACAGTGGTAACTCATTGGATAGTACCCAAAGGACAAGGGTCAATACCACATATCGGGCATGCTTCAAAAAGGCTCCTGCATACAAGAGGCGCCAGTAACCTATAAAGCATTACCAACGGTGACGGTCTAATCCCACACATAGGTCATATTGAGAAGCAACGATGCTTCTTGCGCAAGTTATCACACCAGGTCTCGTAGCTATTCGCGTTAAGGATACTCTGCATAAGTATGGCCTTGTGTCAGGGCACGACTTTAGTCGTGCCGTAAGTGCCGCAAAACCAACGTGGGCTTTAGCCCCTGGCTGGATGCTGGATTCGCAGCAGATGCTTGTTCAGAGCATCCTTAACGGTCAGGCGTCCTAGCTTGCCGCAGCGATGTAACTTCAACGCTGGATTAGGGCCTGTTCACACTACTGGCGTAAATGGCGCCAGTAGTGGGAACAGGCCCTAGTCTCAACTTACCCGGCTGTGATCCCCGACGGGAATCGACACCTGCTCGACGATCTCCAGCCCGAAGCCTTCCAAAGCTGGAATGTGCATGGGCGTGTTCGAGAGCAGGCGGATGCGCTGGATGCCAAGGTCTGAGAGGATCTGGCCGCCGAGGCCAATGGCACGCAGAATACGGCCCGTCCGCGCCTGCGAGCCTTCGCGCGCGCGCAGTTCCTGATGGAGGATGAGCCGCGCGGCGCCGGGGTCAGGCTGAGGCATCGGCGGTGAGCCGCCATTCCCGAATCCATCCGGTGTGGCGGAAGCTCGATCGACCTCGAAGCCCCGCGAGGTATTGTGCAGATAAAGCAGCACCCCGCAGCCCTCCTCGGCTATCATGCGCATCGACTGATCGAGGGTCTCGCGGCAGCGGCAATCGGCGGCAAAGACGTCGCCCGCCGTGCACCGCGTGTGCACCCGCACCAGCACGGCATGAGCGCACGGCGGCCGCAGTTCCTGCTGGGAGACTGACGCCGGGCCAAAGTCCCCATGGACCCCGGCAACGGCCGGCCCACCATGGAATGCCGGACAGTCCGCGCAGAGCTCGCCGCGTACCAGCGCGATATGGCTTTCGCCGCCATTCACCTCGCTCTCGTAGGCAATCATGCGAAACT
>Ga0302157_10001568_pt1 | contig 27606 bp, 24 predicted proteins | sample I_Bog_N3_3_FD_193502 | JGI IMG/M metagenome (GOLD analysis project Ga0302157, IMG submission 193502) | Peat permafrost microbial communities from Stordalen Mire near Abisko, Sweden - I_Bog_N3_3 | ecosystem: Environmental > Terrestrial > Soil > Wetlands > Peat | place: Sweden: Abisko, Stordalen... | reverse complement strand
GACCACGGCCGAGATGGCCAGGCGCTACGTCAAGGGCGAGCTCGATCCGAAAGTCGCATGACGGCTGGCCCCGGCCGGCCGGGCCGCCGGCCTTGCCGTTTGCGCGCCGGGTTTGCTGGTCTGTTTTCTTGGTCGAATCCCCGGTCGATTCCTTGGTCGATTCCTTGGGCTTTGCCCGAGAACGGTCTAGTTTGACTTGCAAAGCGTATCCGCTCCGCAGGAGGCTCCAGGAGACTTCGATGATTCTCGCCGATCTCAACAAGGTCGCCCGTGCCATGGTAGCGCCGGGCAAGGGCCTGCTCGCCGCCGACGAATCGTCGGGCACGATCAAGAAGCGCTTCGACGCCATCGGGGTCGCCTCCACCGAGGAGAGCCGGCGTGACTACCGCGAAATGCTGTTCCGCTCCACCGAGGCGATGCGAAGCTCCATCTCCGGCGTCATCCTCTACGACGAGACCATCTGGCAGGACGCCAGGGACGGCACGCCGCTGATCCGGATCATCGAGCAGTCCGGCGCGATCCCCGGCATCAAGGTCGACGAGGGAACGCAGGCCTTGCCGCAATGCCCGGGCGAGCTGGTCACCGCCGGGCTCGACAAGCTGGCCGAGCGGCTGGCGAAATATTACGAGCGCGGCGCGCGGTTCGCGAAATGGCGCGCGGTGATCGACATCGGCGCCGGGATCCCGACCATGACCGCTATTCATGTCAACGCCCACGCGCTGGCGCGCTACGCCGCGCTGTGCCAGGCGGCGCAGATCGTGCCGATCGTCGAGCCGGAAGTCCTGATGGACGGCGATCACGACATCGACCGCTGTTATGAAGTGACCCAGCGCGTCCTCAACAAGACCTTCCAGGAACTGCGGATTCAGCGGGTCGAGCTGGAAGGCATGATCCTGAAGCCGAACATGGCCATACCGGGCAAGAAGAGCGCAAAACAGGCCTCCGTCGAGGAGGTCGCCGAGAAGACCGTCCGGCTGCTGAAGGCCTGCGTGCCCGCGGCAGTGCCCGGCATCGCCTTCCTCTCCGGCGGCCAGTCCGACGCGGACGCTACCGCGCATCTCGACGCCATGAACCGGATCGGCGGCCTGCCCTGGGCGCTGACCTTCTCCTATGGCCGCGCGCTGCAGGCGGCGCCGCAAAAGGCATGGTCGGGCAAGCCCGAGAACGTGGCCGCGGGCCAGCGCGCCTTCACCCACCGCGCGCGGATGAATTCGCTCGCCGCCCGCGGCGAATGGAAAGCCGATCTGGAACAGAAGGCGGCATAGAATTGGCCACCAAACCCGTTCCCGCGCGCCCGCTGCCGCGTCTTTATCTGGCGACGCCGGTCGTGGACGATCCCGCCAGCCTGATCGCCGCCCTGCCCGGCCTGCTCGCCGCCGCCGACGTCGCCGCGGTGCTGCTGCGGCTGAAACAAGTCGACCAGCGCGGCATGATCTCGCGGATCAAGGCGCTGGCGCCGGTGGTGCAGGATCGTGGCGCGGCGCTGCTGCTCGACGGCCATGTCGAACTGGTGGCGCGGGCCGGCGCCGACGGCGCGCATCTGAACGGGATCGCGGCCCTGGAGGAAGCGCTGCTGTCGCTGAAGCCCGACCGCATCGCCGGTGTCGGCGCCCTGGCGACCCGGCACGATTCGATGGCCGCGGGCGAACTGGGTGCTGATTACGTGCTGTTCGGCGAGCCGGATGCGAACGGGCAGCGGCCTTCGGTGGAGGCGATCGCCGAGCGGCTGCAATGGTGGGCCGAATTGTTCGAGCCGCCCTGCGTCGGCTTTGCGGCCTCGCGCGAGGAGGCCCATGCGTTCGCAGCGGCGGGAGCCGATTTCGTGCTGGTCGGCGATTTCATCTGGGACGATCGGCGCGGCGCCGCGGCGGCGCTGAAGGAAGTCGAACAGGCGATCAGGCAGGCGCATGAGGCGGCGCCCGGAAAAGCCGAAGCCGAACAGGAATAGCGCCGGAAATGAAGATCCTGCGTCCCATATCTGTCGTGGCGGCCGGCCTGTTGTGGACGGCGGGTGCCGTAGCACAGGTCTCGCTGGCGCCGCCGCCTGTCGCCGCCGCCAAGCCGAAGGCAAAGCCGCACGCGGTCGCCAAAAAGCCCGCGACCGCGGCGCCGAAAGCCGCGACGCCGACGGCCACGACCGTCATCCCCGCCCCCGTGCCCGACGATCTCAATGCCGACCTCGTCTACGGCGCCTATCAGCGCGGTCTCTACAAGACCGCGTTCGATCTGGCGAGCAAGCGGGCGCAGGCGACCGGCGACCCCAAGGCGATGACCATGCTCGGCGAGCTCTATGCCAATGCGCTGGGCGTCAAGCGCGACTACGCCAAAGCCGCCGACTGGTACAAGCGCGCCGCCGACGCCGGCGACCGCGAAGCCATGTTCGCGCTGGCGATGATGCGCCTGGAGGGACGCGGCGCCCCGGCCAACCGCGAGGACGCGGTCAAGCTGCTGGCCTCCTCGGCCAAGCTCGGCAACCCGAAGGCTGCCTATAATCTGGCGCTGCTCTATCTCGACGGACAGACGCTGCCGCAGGACGTCCGGCGCGCCGCCGAACTGCTCCGCCTCGCCGCCGACGCCGGCAACGCCGAGGCGCAATACGCGCTCGCCACCTTCTACAAGGAGGGCACCGGCGTTCCCAAGGACGTCGAAAAGTCGGTCCGGCTGCTGCAGACGGCTTCGCTGGCCGACAATGTCGATGCCGAGGTCGAATATGCCATCGCGCTCTTCAACGGCACCGGGACACCGAAGAACGAGGCCGCCGCGGTGGCGCTGCTGCGGAAAGCAGCCCGCCAAAACAGCCCGATCGCGCAAAACCGCCTGGCGCGGGTGCTGGTGAGCGGCCAGGGCGCGCCAATGGACAAGATCGAGGGCTTCAAATGGCACCTGGTCGCGAAAACAGCCGGCAAGGGCGATCCCATGCTCGACGAGGCCATGGCCCAGCTGAGCCTGGAGGACCGCGCCAAGGCCGAAGCCGCCGCGCGCAAATGGCTCGGCACCAAATGATCCGCCTTGACGCCACGGCCACCGCAGGGCACCCACAGGGCGCGGTCAACAAAAGCATGCCCTCGGACTTGATCTGGGGGTGGCGTCCGGTTTTGCGTCCGACCGCGCTCAAATAGTGAACCAACCCGCCAGTCCCTGTCCTGACCTGACGCTCAGGTCGTCTTGAGCCGAGATCATGCTGCATTCAGCCCTCATCAACGTCATGGTCAAAGCCGCGCGCCGCGCCGGCCGCAGCCTCAAGCGCGACCTCGGCGAGATCGAGAACCTTCAGGTGTCGCTGAAGGGACCCGCCAATTTCGTCAGCCTCGCCGACAAGCGCGCCGAGCAGATGCTGCTCGAGGACCTCACCAAGGCGCGGCCGGGCTATGGCTTCATCGGCGAGGAAGGCGGCGTCCGCGCCGGCGACGACAAGACCCACACCTGGATCGTCGATCCGCTCGACGGCACCACCAATTTCCTGCACGGCATCCCGCAATTCGCGATCTCGATCGGGCTGCAGCGCGAGGGCACCATCATCGCCGGAGTGATCTACAACCCCGCCAATGACGAGCTCTACATCGCCGAACGCGGCAAGGGCGCCTTCCTCAACGAGCAGCGGCTGCGGGTCGCCGGCCGCCGCCAGCTCCACGACTGCGTGATCGGCTGCGGCCTGCCGCATATCGGCCGCGGCGACCTCGAATTGTCGCGGCTCGAGATGACCGCGATCCAGGCCAAGGTGGCCGGCCTGCGCCGCTTCGGCGCCGCCTCGCTCGATATGGCCTTCGTCGCGGCCGGCCGGCTCGACGGCTATTGGGAGCGCAATCTGCAGCCATGGGACATGGCGGCGGGCCAGATCATGGTGCGCGAGGCCGGCGGCACCGTCTCCGGCTTCGAAGGCAATGACGACGCGCTGACGTCAGGCAACGTGATCTGCGGCAACGAAGCGATCCACGGCGAACTGGTGAAGATTCTCAAGCCGCTGGGCAAGTAGCCCTGGTTTCCTGCCGGAGCGCCGCCGTCCCTCGGACGGCGCGCCGACCCTGGCGATGATGGGCAAGGAGCTGGCGCGCTCGACGCCGGGCCGGCTTCCGGCCGCGACCGGCGCGCCGGTGTTTCGCCACGGCAGCGCCGCCTCCGACGATGTCCACGCCATCCTCGACGCCGTTCCCGGCATCACCCGCCTGGTCGGCCACAGCAAGGGCGCACTGGCGATCGAGAATGCGTTGCGCTCACTGCAATCGCCCCGCGGGAGCGGACTTTCCGTCGTCACGCTGGGCTGCGTGATCGAGGAAGAGTTTCCGCAAGCACGCTATGACCAATATCTCGGCTGGCTCGACGCGCTGGGCACGCTGAATTCCTGGAACCGCACCCCCGAACACCGTGCCTTTACCCACCACAGCACCAACAGCGCCATCCCGCTGAGCATGCTGGTCGGATCCTATGTGATGGAGAGCGAGCAGAAGGCGCGAAGCATTGCCGCGCCTTGATCCGGAGAGTGGCCTGTTTTGAACCAGTGAACCTTCACATTTGCCGCCCCGGAACAAATTGGCCCCACGTCTCTTATGCGAAGGGGGGAATGCGGCAATTGGCCGATGCTCCCCGGGGAGGTCCGTGTGGAACAATTCATTCATCGGCAAAATCTTGACCATTATCGCAGGTTGCTGGCCGCACAGGATCAAAAGGACGATGTGAGGCGACAGACGATTTTGAAGCTGCTGGCGGATGAGATGTCGAAAACCCCACTTCCGCGAATGGGACCTAGGTAAACATCCGTAGTTTCGATGGCGAAAGAGTGCCGGCATAAAAAGCACTATGGGCCGTCACATCATATTCAAATGTCCCCAAACCGGGATGAGTGTGCAGCATTGGCTGGCGGACGCGCCAGACGAGCCGGCGAGCACCCAAACCACGGTGGTCTGCAACGCCTGCACCAGATTGCATTTCATCAACAGCAAGACCGGAAAACTGCTGGGCGAAGCAGATAAATAAATAAGGCTGCCTCAGTCGGTGCAACGCCGGCTGGACACAAAGCTATCCACGTTTTGGCTGCTTGGGCGCTTCGGCGTCGGGGAATATGCTCTGGTAGATCGCGCGGGCCTCTCTAATGAGACGCGCCCGTTCGAGCTCGGACTTTGGGACAAGTCGTACAGCGTCGGCCAAGGGACACTCCAAATCTAAAGCCCGGCGCACAGGCGGCGGGCGGATTTCATCAGAACCGTTCCTGCGCGATAGTGTCGCACTGAATGTGCAAGCTGACAATTCGGGCACAATACGGGCCGGAAAAACACGGGCCACAAGGCAGCCTCGACTGGCCTTTTCCGTTTCGATTGAATCGAAACGGGGCTTCAGTTTCATGATTTGACGCGTTTTCTTGACGCGAACCGGTTTCCACCCCGGATCAAGTCCGGGGCCGGCTTTCGCTGGAAAACGCTTCAGGCTTGCTTCATCCTGAAATGGCTGACGCCCCATTCACTGCCGCCGGCATAGCCGAACAGCCCGGAGGTGGCGAGGAAGAACCAGCGCCAGCGCCGCATCCACAGGCTGGCGTCGTTGCCATAGACGTTGCGAAAGATGGTCTCGATCTCGTCGCGACGGGCATCGAAATTGCCGAGCCAGTCCTGCGCAGTGCGCTGATAGTGCACTCCGCTCCAGCGCCATTCCTTCTCGACCTCGAACAGATCGGCATATTGCCGGATCAGATGATGGCTCGGCATCACCCCGCCGGTAAAGAAATGCTGCGCGATCCAGTCTTCGTGGTCGTCGCGGTCGAACAGATAGGCGCCGGAGCGATGGGTGAAGATGTGCATGAAGAAACGGCCGTCCGGCGCAAGCCATGATTTCACCCGCGTCAATAGTTCGCGCCAGTTCATCATGTGCTCGAACATCTCGACCGACACCACGCGGTCGCACTGACGTTCCGGGGCGAAAGCATTCATGTCCTGCGTGATCACGCGTAGATTTGTCAGCCCGCGCGCCGCCGCCTCCGCTTCGACATAGGCGCGCTGCGAATGCGAGTTCGACACCGCAGTGACTTCGGAATTCGGAAACTGCCGCGCCATCCACAGCGACAGCGAACCCCAGCCGCAGCCGAGTTCGAGGATCGACTGGCCGTCGGCGAGATCGGCATGCTCGACGGTCTGGCGCAGCGCTTCTTCCTCGGCCTCCTGCAGCGTCGATTGCGGCTCCTTGTAGAAGCACGAGGAATATTTGCGGTTGGGACCGAGCACGAGCGCGAAGAACGCCGCCGGCACTTCGTAGTGCTGGGCGTTGGCGGCGTCGGCATGTTCAGCGATGGCGCGGGCCGCCATGGCGTCGGCGAACCGGGCGTCGCTTTCGGCGCTGCCGGAGGCCAGTCTCGTGGCGGTGCGCGAGGACAGCCGCTGGATGGCGGCGCGAATGATGAGGTCCGGCAGTGGCACCCGTTCGGCGGTGCCGATCACCCTCGATACCACGCTCATGTGACGACTCCCTTGTGCGGCGGCAGCGGAAAGAAGGCGCTGGTGCGCGACTGGTAGTCGCGATAGCGCTCGCCGCGCGAGCGCAGCATCTGCGCTTCCAGCGGCGGGATGCCGGTGACGTGAACCAGGATCCAGTACATGAAGACCGGCGCCAGCAGGCTCGCCCAGCCCCAGCCATAATGCGGCGAGATCGCGATGACGGGATAGGCGAGCCAGCCGAGCCACTCGAAGAAATAATTGGGATGGCGCGACCAGCGCCACAGGCCGATGTCGCAGACCCGGCCCTGGTTGGCGGGCGCGCGGCGGAAGCGCTTGAGCTGCGCGTCGGCCAGCGCTTCGCCGGCGATGGCCGCGACCAGGATGAGCACGCCGAGCGCGTCCTGAAGCCGCAGAGACGAATCGGGAAACCGCGCCGCGATGCAGACCGCAAGCGCCAAGGGGATCGAGCCGAACGCCTGATTTTGCAGGAAGATGAACATCTTGCGCGGCGCGTCGAGGCCCCAGTCGCGGGCGAAGGCGGCATAGCGGGGATCGTCCGATATGCCGGCGGTGCGGATGGCGATATGCGTGCCCAACCGCAGCGACCAGATCAGGACCAGCGCTGCGACCAGCCATTGCCGGGCATTGGGGGCCGCGCCCGCCACCGGCCACAGCGCCGCCCCGGCCCCGACCGCGCCCACCGAAAACGTCCAGATGGTGTCGACCCAGCCGGAATTGCCGCTGCGCTCTCGCACCAGCCAGGCTACGCCCATCAGGACCGACATCGACACCGCGATCCCGGCCAGTGCCTCGAAAGCCAAAACGGTCATGAAAATCCCGGAAATCAGCGCTATAGTCAAAGCCCTCGCCAAATACGCACCAACCCAAGCCCGGTTTCAGCCGGAGGTTCCGCCCGACACCCCTAAATCGGGGCGGATCCGATCTTTTTTCCCGGCCCCGCTGTGCCATATTGGTTGTTCGACAACGGTCCCTCGCAACGGATGACACCGGCAATGCCTTCAGGCTCCTCTTCCCGCTCCGCGATGGAGATCGAACTGACCAAATTGTCCTCGCCCCGGATTTTCCTGGTGCGGATGCTGGTGTTCCTGGTGCTGTGCGCGCTGCTGATGGTCGTGCTCTACAAGCAGATCATCAACGCCTTCTTCGCCAATCCCGGCCTCAACGCGCTGATCGGGCTGGTGCTGCTGATCGGCACCATCCTGGCGTTCCGCCAGGTGATCCGGCTCTATCCGGAGGTCGCCTGGGTAAACAATTTCCGCATCGCCGATCCGGGACTGGCGATCGAGCGGCACCCGACCCTGCTGGCGCCGATGGCGGCGATCCTCGGCGGCGAGCGCACCGGGCGGATGACGATCTCGCAGCAGACCATGCGGCATCTGCTGGATTCCATCGCCACAAGGCTCGACGAAGCGCGCGACATTTCCCGTTACATGACCGGCCTCCTGGTGTTCCTCGGGCTGCTCGGCACCTTCTGGGGCTTGATCGAAACCGTCGGCTCGGTCGGAAAAGTGATCGACGGGCTGAAGGTCGGCGGCGACGCCGGCGCCCTGTTCGACACGCTCAAGGAGGGCCTCGCCGCGCCGCTCGGCGGCATGGGCATTTCGTTCTCGTCCTCGCTGTTCGGCCTCGCCGGTTCGCTGATCCTGGGCTTTCTCGACCTGCAGTCGAGCCAGGCGCAGAACCGCTTCTATACCGACCTCGAGGACTGGCTCGCCTCCACCGTGCGGGAATATTCCGGCGATGTCGCCTCCGGGGGCGGCGGCGAGTTGCAGGCCGCGGTCGAGCGCCTGCGGCTGACGCTGGAAGAGGGCGGCGCCAGCCGCGGCACCACGGCGGCGATGGCCAATCTCGCCGAGGCGATCCAGGGCCTGGTCGCGCACATGCGGACCGAGCAGCAGATGATCCGCGAATGGGCCGACGGCCAGGGTGAGCAGAACCGCGAAATCAAGAAGCTGCTCGAGCGGCTCGCCCGCCAGCCCGAGAAGAGCTGACGCAGAAATTGTCATAGCGGAGAGACCAATGGCCCTTGCCCGTGCACGCCGCAACGAATCCGGGTTCAACTACTGGCCGGGCTTCGTCGACGCGCTGTCGACGCTGGTGCTCTCGATCGTATTCCTGCTGTCGGTGTTCCTGGTGGTGCAGTTCTTCCTGTCGCAGGAGGTCACCGGCAAGGACAAGGCGCTGGAGCAGCTCAACGCCAAGATCGCGCAGCTCAACGACCTGCTGTCGCTGGAAAAGCTCGGCAAGCTCAACCTCGACGAACAGGTCTCGCAGCTGCGCGCCGGCCTCGCCTCGGCGGAAACCGAGCGCGACCGCGTCAAGGGGCTCTATGAGGGCCTCGCCGGCGCCGGCAACGACGCCGCCGGCCGCGCCAACGAACTCAACAAGGCGCTGGATTCCGAGAAATCGGTCTCGTCGCGCGCGCTGGCGCAGATCGAGGTCCTGAACCAGCAGATCAGCGCGCTGCGCCGCCAGCTCGCGGCGCTGGAAGAAGCGCTCGACGCATCCGAGAAGCGCGACAAGGAATCGCAGGGCAAGATCGCCGATCTCGGCCAGCGCCTGAACGTGGCGCTGGCGCAGCGGGTGCAGGAACTGTCGCGCTACCGTTCGGAATTCTTCGGCCGCCTGCGCGCCATCCTCGGCAACCGGCCGGATATCCGCATTGTCGGCGACCGTTTTGTGTTCCAGTCCGAAGTGTTCTTCGACACCGGACAGGCCCTGCTGCTGCCCGAAGGCCGCGCAGAGCTCGACAAGCTCGCCACCGCGCTGATCGATCTCGACAAGCAGATCCCGGCGGAAATCGCCTGGGTGCTGCGGGTCGACGGCCACACCGACGTGCGGCCGATCACCAACAGCCCGCAGTTCAAGTCGAACTGGGAACTGTCGTCGGCGCGCGCGATCTCGGTGGTGCAGTACCTGGTTTCGCTCGGCGTGCCGCCGCAGCGGCTGGTCGCCGCCGGCTTCGCCGAGTTCCAGCCGCTCGACACCGCCGCCACCGAGGAAGCCTACAAGCGCAACCGCCGCATCGAGCTGAAGCTGACGGAACGGTAGTGACAGTGTCTGGATCGCAAGCCCCCTCTCTCGTCATGGCCGGGCAAAAGCGCGAAGCGCGTCTTCGCGTCGACGTCCCGGCCATCCACGTCTTGAGGCACCACCGAAAAGAAAGGCGTGGATGCCCGGGACAAGCCCGGGCATGACGGATGTGAGCGCCCCATTTCTCTTGCGCCCCTATCGCGCCGAGGACGAAGACGCCGCCATCGCGCTGTGGCTCGAGACCTGGCAGCGCGCCTATCCCGGAATCGACTTTGCCGCGCGCGTGCCATGGTGGCGCGAGCGCTGGCGCGGCGAGCTGGTGCCAAAGGCTTCGATCATCGTCGCGGAAGCCGCGGATGCCCTGATCGGCTTCGTCACCATCGACGCATCGGGCTATCTCGACCAGCTGGTGGTTTCGCCCGCCCGCTGGGGTTCCGACGTCGCGACCCGATTGCTCGACGAGACAAAACGGCTGTCGCCCGATCGCATCACGCTGCTGGTCAACGAGGGCAATAGCCGCGCCATCGGCTTCTACCGGCGCAACGGGTTCGTCGATGCCGGCGAGGACGTCAATCCGACCTCGGGGCGGCCGGTCAAGAAGATGGAATGGAAGGGGTAGTGCGGTTCGCGGCGCATCGCCCTATTCCGCCGTCATACTCCGCGAAAGCGGAGTATCCAGTACGCCGCAGCCTCACGGTTCAATCACTGACTTCTCTGGAATACTGGGTCACCCGCTTTCGCGGGTGACGACACCCGGTATATGGCGCGTCGGTGCGCCGCAAACGGACGCTAGATCCCCTCGAACTGCAGCCTGGCCAGCCGGGCATAGAGACCGTTGGCGGCGACCAGTTCGGCGTGGGTGCCGTGCTCGACGATGCGGCCCTGCTCCATCACCATGATGCGGTCGCAGGACAATACGGTGGCGAGCCGGTGCGCGATCACCAGCGTGGTGCGGTGACGCATCAGTTCCTCCAGCGCGGTCTGCACCAGCGTCTCGGATTCGGCGTCCAGCGACGAGGTGGCCTCGTCGAGCAGCAGCAATGGCGCGTCGCGCAGGATCGCGCGCGCGATCGCGATGCGCTGGCGCTGGCCGCCCGACAGGGTCACGCCGCGCTCGCCGAGCTGCGCCTCGAAACCATTGGGCAGCCGGCGGATGAATTCGCTGGCGTGGGCGAGATCGGCGGCGCGCTCGACCTCGCTGTCGGTGGCGTCGGGCCGGCCGAAGCGGATGTTTTCCCGCGCGCTGGCGGCGAACACGATCGATTCCTGCGCCACCAGCGCGATGCGCGAACGCAGCTCGCGCGGATCGACCGCCTTGATCGGCACGCCGTCGAACGAGATCGTCCCGGAGCGGGGATCGTAGAACCGCAGCAGCAGGTGAAACAGCGTGCTCTTGCCGGCGCCCGATGGCCCGACGATCGCGACTTTTTCGCCCGCTCGCACCGACAGCGAAACGCCGTCGACCGCGGCCGCATCCGGCCTCGTCGGATAGGCGAATCCGACATTGTCGAAATTCACGTCGCCGCGCGCCGGCACCGGCAGGGCCAGCGGCGAGGCCGGCGCCGCGATCTGCGACTTGATCCGCAGGATCTCGAACAGCCGTTCGGCGGCGCCCGACGCCGCCGAAACTTCGCCCCAGACCTCGCTGAGCTGGCCGAGCCCGGCCGCCGCGAACACCGCATACAGCACGAACTGGCCGAGCCGGCCCGGGCTGATGGAACCGGTCAGCACGTCGTGGGATCCGATCCACAGGATCATCACCACGCTGGAGAACACGATGAAGATGATGACGGCGGTCAATACCGAGCGGGCGCGGGTCGAGGTGCGCGCCGCCTCATAGGCCTGCTCGACCTCGCCGCCGAAGCGGGCATTGGCCAGCCGCTCGCTGGTATAGGCCTGCACGGTGCGGATCGCGCCGACCAGTTCGGAAGCATAGGCGGTGGCATCCGCCAGCGTGTCCTGGGCGCCGCGCGACAATCGCCGCACCCAGCGCCCGAACGCCACCAGCGGCACCACGATCAGGGGGATCGCCAGCAGCACGAGACCGGAAAGCCGCGGGCTCGTGATCACCATCATCGCGGTGGCGCCGATGAACAGCATCAGGTTGCGCAGCGCGACCGAGACCGAGGCGCCGACCGCGGATTTGATCTGGGTGGTGTCGGCGGTCAGCCGCGAGACCAGCTCGCCCGAGCGCGCGGAATCGAAGAATGCCGGCGACAGCGACATCAGATGTTCGAACACGTCGCGCCGCAGATCGGCGACGATGCGCTCGCCGATGGTCATCACCAGATAGTAGCGCGAGGCGCTGGCGCCGGCGAGCACCGCGACCACCGCGATCATGACGCTGAAATAGCTGTTGATCAGGGCGATGCCGTCGGGCGTGAATCCGAAATCGATCATCCGCCGCACCGCGACCGGCACCGCCAGCGTGGTGATGGCGGCGACCGTCAGCGCAATGAGGGCCAGAAACGCCCGGCCACGGTAGCGCGCCACATAGGGCGCCAGCGCCAGCAGCGGCCTCAGCCGCTTGCCGCCCTCGGCCGGCAGCTCCGCCTCGATCGGGGAGACCTGCGAAGGCTCCAACTCGCGCCCCGGCGGGGTTTCGCCAGGTCGGTCTTCAAGCCGTTCAACTGCGCTCATGATGTCCTGGACCAATCGATTTGCTGCCCCCAGATAGGCCCCGCCGCCGCCCGAGGCAAATCTGGTCAATACCCCGGTCCGGGAAGATACCGGTCCGGAACGATACTTGGCTTGTTTTGGAGGCTTTGCTGCGTTATAGAGCGGCCCAAATCCGTTCCCGCACAGTTGACAGACAGGCGCCGGCGCGCCGAAGGATATCCCATGAAAGCCGAAATTCACCCGGATTATCATATGATTACGGTCGTGATGACCGATGGTACCGAATACCAGACGCGCTCGACCTGGGGCAAACAGGGCGACAAGCTGAACCTCGACATCGACTCCAAGTCGCATCCGGCATGGACCGGCGGCAGCCAGCAGATGCTGGACCGCGGCGGTCGCGTGTCCCGCTTCAACAGCAAGTTTTCGGGCTTTCTCAAGAAAGATTGAAGGCTTTCGAGCCGCTCTTTCGACGCAGCACAGCAAAACGCCCCGGGAAACCGGGGCGTTTTTATTTCGGGTGTCATTCCGGGGTGATGCGTAAGCATCGAACCCGGAAATGAAGAATAAGGATTATCGCTCGAACGCCGCCTTCAGGCGGTTGAGCTGCGGCACCAGCGGATTGCCGATCGCGGCGCGTTCGATCGCCGGGGCATGGATGGTGGTGTCGAGACGGCGAACCTTGCTCTGCAGCGCCATCGAGCGCGCGATCAGGTCCTGCAGCTGCTGCGGCAGCTTTTCGATCATGTCGTCGGGACCGGGATCGGCGGCCGAGAGCTTGACCTTGGTCTTTTCGCGATTGGCCTGGCTCAGCGTCATCTCGCCTTCCTTCACCGCGCGGTGCAGCAACAGCCACGAGGCGAGCTGCATCAGGCGGGTGGTCAGCCGCATGCTTTCGGTGGCGTAGGTCAGGCTGACGGAACGGTCGAGCGCCTTGGCCTCGTTGCGGCCGGCGCCGTCGAGATAGGCGGCCGTCTCCTCGACCAGGTCCATGCCTTCCCGGAACAGGGTACCGAACGCCGCGGAATTAGTGAGCCTCTCGCTGAACTGAACGAGCGCTGTTTCGCCTTGCGAACGGTCCGACATGGTTAACGCCTCACGCCACTGGTTACGCTGCCGGCATTGATGCGCGCCGGCTTATAATGAACAAATCATTACGCAGCCATTGAGAGGAGTCCAGCCGCAAGCGCTTTTATGGTTTCCAGCGAGGTACCGGCGACGCGCAAAAAAAGAGCCGCCGTTTCCGGCGGCTTTGAAGTTGATAACAGGGAGGCGTCAAACAGAGTGGACAGGAGCCACTCGGTGTCCAAACCAGGACGAGCAAAGTCATAACTGAGAAAGCTTAATCGATCGTAAATGAACGGCTTTATTCAGGGTTTGTTTGCCATGTCGGCCATTGGCCGAGTGTCCCTCAACACGTCATCCCGGCCTTGTGCCGGGACGACGCGATTGGAGATCGCGCTCGCGCCAACTCACGTCTTGAAAAAACTCTGCGCCGCATCCTTCGACGCGCGCTTTTTGGCCATCGCCGCCTGCAGCCGCTCGATCTCCGAATGCATCAGCGCGATGCGCTCGGCGAGTTCCTCGACCGACAGCAGCGACAGGTCCTGCCCGATCTCGTGGGTGACTTTCTTCCTCGGCTTGTCGTCGTCCTCGATCGCCATGCGCGCTCCTCCTTAGTCGAGGGGGCCCTGAGGCGGTTGCCAGCACCGGCGCGGCTGGCTAAGCAGATGCCGCTTCATTTCCCCGCCTTTCGCAAGGACAAATCATGGAACAGCTGCCCGCGCAAATGACCGTTGTCGGCATCAGCAAGCCCGGCGGCCCCGAGGTGCTGGTGCCCGAGACCCGCGCGGTTCCCGCCCCCGGTCCGGGCGAAATCCTGATCAAGGTCAAGGCGGCCGGCGTCAACCGTCCCGACGTCTCGCAGCGCTCCGGCAGCTACCCGCCGCCGCCCGGCGCCAGCGATCTGCCCGGCCTCGAAGTGGCGGGCGAAGTCGTGGCCCTCGGCGCCGGTGCCGTCAGGCACAAGATCGGCGACAAAGTGATGTCGCTGGTGGCCGGCGGCGGCTATGCGCAATATTGCATCGCGCAGGATGCGCAGGCGATGGCGGTGCCTGCCGACCTGTCGATGCTGGAGGCCGGCGCCATTCCGGAAACGCTGATGACGGTCTGGCACAACGTGTTCGAGCGTGGCGCGCTGCAGCCGGGCGAGACCCTGCTGATCCATGGCGGCTCATCCGGCATCGGCACCATGGCGATCCAGCTCGCCAAGGCGCTGGGTTCCAGGGTGATCGTGACCGTCGGGTCGCAGGACAAGGCCGACGCCTGCCTGAAGCTCGGCGCCGACCGTGCCATTAACTACAAGACCGAGGACTTCGTCGCCGAGGTCAAGACCGCGACCTCGGGCGCCGGCGCCAATGTCATTCTCGACATGGTCGGTGGCGATTACATCGAGCGCAATTACGATGCCGCCGCCATGGACGGCCGCGTGGTCCAGATCGCCTTTCTCGGCGGGCCCAAGGCGAATGTTAATTTTGCCAAGCTGATGGTGAAACGGCTGCATCACACCGGCTCGACGCTGCGGCCCCGTAGTAATGCGGACAAGGCGGCGATGGTCGCGGCGATCGAAGCCAGGGTCATGCCGTTGTTGAGGCAGGGGCGCATCAGACCCCTGATGGACAGCACATTTCCGCTGGAAAAGGCCGCCGACGCGCACCGCCGCATGGAGAGCAGCGAACATATTGGCAAAATTGTGTTGGCGGTTTAACCCTCGCGAGCGAAGCGCGACCGGAAACCCTTTGATTTCCTTCGCTTTCATGTCATTTATCCGGCCACGCCGGGCAGTCGACTTCGCTCGGAACCTTGTGTCGATCGCGGAGAACTGACATTGCGCCTGATCAGGTGCCTTGCGCTAACAGCGCTGGGCCTCGTGATTTTTGCCGCCGCGCAACCGGCGCACGCGATCGACGCCGTCAGCGTCCGCGGTGACGCGCCTGCGATCGACCTCACCGCGGTGCTCGATCATCAGCACAGCGACAGTGACCGCATCCAGGTTTCCACCGCGCCGGGCACCGACGGCATCGTCCGCCGCATCGAGGTCCGCGCCCGCGAGGGCGGCCAGAACTGGGTGGTGTTCGCGCTCGCCAACAATACCGACGACCAGCTCGACCGCCTGATCGTCGCCCCGCATTACCGTATCGTGAACTCCGGACTGCTGTGGCCCGATCTCGGCCTGTCGCGCATCGCCACCATCACGCCGTCGACCGGCGATCGCCCCGAGCGGCAGGAGAGCCCGACCGCGGACATCTTCCGCATCACGCTCGATCCCGGCTCCGTCATTACCTTCGTCGCGGAACTGCGCACCGACAAGCTGCCGCAGCTCTATCTGTGGGAACCCGACGCCTACAAGGACAAGGTCAACTCGTTCACCCTGTACCAGGGCATCGTGATCGGCATTTCCGGCCTGCTGGCGCTGGTCCTGACCATCCTGTTCGTGGTCAAGGGCAGCATCATGTTTCCCGCCGCCGCCGCGCTGGCCTGGGCGGTGCTGGTCTATATCGGCGTCGATTTCGGCTTCTGGGGCAAGGTGCTCGACATGTCGAACAACGCCGAGCGGGTGTGGCGCGCGGCGGGCGAAGCGATCCTGGCCGCGACGCTATTGGTGTTCCTGTTCGCCTATCTCAATCTCAGCCGCTGGCATGTGCGCTATTCCCACATCACCGTCGGCTGGCTCGCCTTCCTCGGCTCGCTGGTGGCGCTGGCGCTGTTCGATCCCGCGGTGGCTTCCGGCATCGCGCGGATGTCGCTGGTTTTGATCGCGTTCGCGGGCTTTGCCCTCATCGTCTATCTTTCGACCCACGGTTTCGACCGCGCGGTGTTGTTGATTCCGACCTGGTTCCTGCTGGTGGTCTGGGTGATCGCCGCCGGCATGACGGTGGCGGGCTCCGTCACCAACGACATCGTCGGTCCGGCGCTGCTCGGCGGCCTCGTGCTGATCGTGATGCTGATCGGATTTACCGTGATGCAGCACGCCTTCGCCGGCGGAGGAGCCACCACCGGCGTGGTCTCCGACGTCGAGCGCCGCGCGCTGGCGCTGACCGGCTCCGGCGACCTGATCTGGGACTGGGACGTCTCCGCCGACAAGGTGTTCACCAGCCCCGAAACCGAGGCCCTGCTCGGCCTCAAGCGCGGCACGCTGGAAGGCCCGGCCGCGAAATGGCTGGAAGTGCTGCATCCGCTCGACCAGGACCGTTTCCGCGCCGCGCTCGACAGCGTGCTCGACCAGCGCCGCGGCCGGCTGGTGCAGGATTTTAGACTCCGCACGCCCGACGGTCACTTCATGTGGTTCGCGCTTAAAGCACGGCCCGTGGTCGGCTCCGACGGCGAGGTCTCCCGCGTGGTCGGCACCCTGACCGACGTCACCGAGGCCAAGAACGCCGAGGAGCGCATGCTGCACGACTCCGTGCACGACAACCTCACCGGCCTGCCGAACCGCAAATTGTTCATCGACCGCCTCGGCGCGGTCGCCAATTTCGCCAAGACCATGCCGAACCTGCGGCCGACCTTGATGGTGATCGATCTCGACCGCTTCAAGCAGGTCAACGATTCCGTCGGCATCGCGGTCGGCGATTCCATCCTGCTGACGCTGGCGCGGCGGCTGACCCGGATCCTGAAACCGCAGGACACGCTGGCGCGGCTCGCCGGCGACCAGTTCGGCCTGATCCTGATGTCGGAACAGGACCCGGCGCGCATCACCGCCTTCGCCGAGACCATCCGCAAGACCATCCGCGCGCCGATCGCCTTCAACGACCGCGAGATATTCCTCACCGCCTCGATCGGTCTGGCGCTGTCCGATCCGCAGACCCAGCTGTCCGACGAGATCATCAAGGACGCCGAACTGGCGATGTATCACTCCAAGCGGATCGGCGGCGACCGCATCGACGTCTACAAGCCGGCGATGCGCGCGCGCAAGAGCGACCGGCTGACCCTGGAGAGCGAACTGCGCCGCGCCATCGAGCGCGAGGAAATCGCCATCCTGTACCAGCCGATCGTGCGGCTGGAAGACCGCTCGATCGCCGGCTTCGAGGCGCTGGCGCGCTGGGACCATCCCAAGCTCGGGCGGATGTCGCCGGTGGAATTCATCTCGATCGCGGAAGAAATCGGCCTGATCGTCGACCTCGGCCTGTTCGTGATGGACCAGACCGCCAAGCAGCTCGCGATCTGGCAGCGCGCGATGCGCTCGCGCGAGCCGATTTTTGCGAGTGTCAATGTCTCGTCCCGTCAGTTGCTGCGGCACGATCTGATCCACGACATCCGCACGGTGCTGTCGCGCTCCTCGGTGGCGCGCGGCACGCTCAAGCTCGAGCTGACCGAATCGCTGGTGATGGAAAACCCGGAACATGCGGCGCAGATGCTGACCCGCATCCGCGAACTCGGCGTCGGCCTGTCGCTGGACGATTTCGGCACCGGCCATTCCTCGCTGGCCTATCTGCAGCGCTTTCCGTTCGACACCATCAAGATCGACCAGTCCTTCGTCCGCACCACCAGCCGCGGCACCCGCCCGGTGATCCTGAAATCGATCATCGCGCTCGCCCACGACCTCGGCATGGACGTGGTCGCCGAAGGCGCCGAGACCGATTCGGACGCGGTCGAGCTCTATCAATTGGGCTGCGAATACGCGCAAGGCTTTGCCTTCGGCGAACCGATGGACGCCGACGCCGCGATGCGGCTTCTGACCGAAGAGCGGCTGGAAGCGGCGAGCTAGCCCCTCGTCGTCCCCGCAAAAGCAGGGCCCCATAACCCGCAGCGGTTATAGTAGCGACAGATAGTCCACAACGACCTTTCAAAACATCAACGGCACGGCGTATGGGTCCCTGCTTTCGCAGGGACGACGTCCAAGATAAATTGCACTACGCCGCTACTTGATCTTCTTGAACCGCACGCTCTTGCCGTCGGCCTGCCGGGTCGCGATGTAGCCGCCGGCGAGGCAGGCCTGGCGCTGCGGCATCTTCTCCTGCGGGCTGCGCAGGGTCTCCCACCACGACGCCCGATGCGCCGCGCGCGGCAGCGCCGCATCGATGATCTCCTCGATCTGCTCGAAGCTGAGCACGAACTCGGCGGTTTTCTGCTTTTTCAGATGGTCGCGCAGCGCATCGTAGCCGCGATCGCTTGCGGATTCATCCAGATAGGCCATGGCTTCGGCGAGACCGGCCTTGATGATCTTGTCGAACGCACCCTTTGCCATGCTGCCTCTGTCAATGTTCGGTCATACCGCCTCGGCCGGAGCATTGATCCAGCCCGAGACTCTCTTCGCGGCGCATTCGCCGCGTTCCGGCAACCAAGCGTTAACGCATTAACGGATTGTTGTCGCCATTTAAGCGGGCGGCAACTACTCAGGGCGCATTGAGAACCTGGGAGCGAATGAATGCGATCCGGACGGCGCAACAGCGTGGCCAGACGACCCTGGCGGCTATCGGCAAAGCTGCTGATCGCCTCCTCGTTGGCCACCGTGATCGGCTTCACCGCGATCTGCGCCAGCGTCATGCTCGACATGCGCCGCGGCGAGGAAGAGCTGGCGCGCCAGACCCTGGAGAACCTCGCATCCTCGATCGACGCCGAAATCAGCCGCAACGTCGAACTCTATGACCTGTCGCTGCGCGCGGTGGCGAGCAACATGGTGATGCCGGAGATCAACCAGGTCAACAAGCCGATCCGGCATCTGATCCTGTTCGACCATGCCGCGACCGCGAAGCATTTCGGCGCGATCCAGGTGTTCGATGCGCAAGGGCGGCTGACCATCGACGCCTCGACGCTGGATCCTGTGCCGGAGGACCGCGCCGACGAGGAGTATTTCAAGGTTCATCGCGACCAGCCCGACGCCGGGCTGTTCATCAGCCGCCCGATGCTGCATCACGGCGCCTACGCCATCGTGCTCAGCCGGCGCGTCACCGGCGCCGACGGCCAGTTTCTCGGCGTGGTCGCGGGCTCGATCCGCTTCAGCTATTTCCACGACCTGTTCAGCCGCCTGCACCTCGGCCCCGACGACACCATCACCGTGCTGCGGCGCGACGGCACGGTGATCATGCGCACGCCGTTCGACCTCGACGTGATCGGCAAGAACCTCAGCTATTTGCCGGGCGTGACCCGGGTGCTGTCCGAACCGAGCGGCTCCTATACCGGGTTCGGCGCGGCCGACCCCGAGCCGCGGCTGTTCATCTGGCGCGACGGCTCCAGGCCGCTGGTGGTCCTGGTCGCCAAGACATGGAACAGCATCCTGAGCCTGTGGCGCACCGAGGCGACCCGGATCGCCGCCATCATGCTGTCGCTGATCGTGTTCGTGGTCGCGGTGACCTTGTTCCTGGCGCGCGAAATCGGCCGCCGCGCGCAGGCCGAGGACAAGCTCGAAGAGCTTGCAACCACCGACGCGCTCACCGGCCTGAAGAACCGTCGCAAGTTCGACGCCGACATCGACTCCGAATGGCGACGCGCGGCGCGCCACGATATGCCGGTCGCGCTGCTGATGATCGACGCCGACCATTTCAAGACCTACAATGACACCCATGGCCACCAGGCCGGCGATCAGATGCTGGTCGGCATCGCCATCTGCATTTCGGATTCGGTCCGGCGGGCCGGCGATTGCGCCGCGCGTTATGGCGGCGAGGAGTTTTCCGTCCTGTTGCCGGGGCTGTCGGCGGCGCAAGCGGTGCGGGTCGCCGAAACCATCCGGCTGAAGGTTCTGCAATGGTCCGAGGGCCCGACGGCCGCCACCGTCAGCATCGGGATCGCGAGCGTGACGCCGTCGACGACCACGGACTGGTCGATCCTGGTGCACGCCGCCGACAAGGCGCTCTACGCCGCCAAGGCGGCCGGCCGCAACCAGTCGGTGCTGGCCAGCTTCGACAGGCTTTCGCTGGCGGCGTGAGGCGAGAGGCCTGACACCGTCATCGCGAGCGAAACGGTCCAGACCTCGTCACTTCGCCAGATACTTCTTCATCTCCTCGCGCAGGCCGTCGCGCAGATCGGCGCGAGCCATGCCGAACGCGATATTGGCGCGCAGGAAGCCCGATTTCGAGCCGCAATCGTGCCGCTCGCCTTCGAACTCGACGCCGTAGAAGGCCTGGGTCCTGGCCAGGCCGATCATGGCGTCGGTGAGCTGGATCTCGCCGCCGGCCCCGCGCTCCTGGGTTTCCAGGATCTTGAAGATTTCCGGCTGCAGGATGTAGCGCCCGGTGATGGAGAGATTCGACGGCGCGGTGCCCTTGGGCGGCTTTTCCACCATACCGTCGACCTCGAACAATTTGCCGTGGCGCTTGCCGACGCCGCAGATGCCGTATTGATGGGTCATGTCCGCCGGCACTTCCTCCACCGCGATCAGATTCGACTTCCCGTCGAGCTTGCTTGCGGCCTCGATCATCTGCGCCAGGCAACCCGGCTTGTTCAGCACCAGCTCGTCCGGCAGCACCACCGCGAACGGCTCGTTGCCGACGATGTCGCGCGCACACCACACCGCGTGGCCGAGACCGAGCGGCGCCTGCTGACGGGTGAAACTCACCGCGCCGGCGTCCGGCTGGTCGCGCGCCAGCACTTCCATTTCGGCCTTCTTGCCGCGGGAGAGCAGCGTGGCGTCCAGTTCGTACATGCGGTCGAAATGATCCTCGATCATGCCCTTGTTGCGGCCAGTGACGAAGATGAAATGCTCGATGCCGGCTTCCTTGGCCTCATCGACCACGTACTGGATCAGCGGCTTGTCGACGATGGTCAGCATTTCCTTCGGCATGGCCTTGGTGGCGGGCAGGACGCGGGTGCCGAGGCCGGCGACGGGAAAGACGGCTTTGCGGATTTTCATGGGCTGTCGGAATGCCTTCGAGGGAGTTTGCGGGTGGATATCTGATCGCTTGTTGGTAACCGTTTTGCGACCGGGAACAAAGACGGATGTGCGAAAGCGCGATGCTTCTCGCTGCCTAGAGTAAACACCCGCGGGTACGTCGGTTCCCCGCCCCCTTGTGGGGAGGCGGGCAGGTTCTTGCGGCCGAAGCGGGATCCCGGCCGCAAAATCCCGCCTGTGTTAATCTATTGGAAACCGTGACAAGGCCTCCTGAAAACCGGATATTTCAGGCAATGCGGGTTTGGACATGAAGCGACGAACGGGAACATCGGCGAACAGGCGAACCGGCGCGGCGCTTCTGGCGGCGGCGCTGATCGTGTGCGGCGGCGCGCGCGCGCAGTCCTCTTCCGGCGGCGGGCCGCTGGGCTTCCTCGACAGCCTCTTCACCGGCTCGCTTTCCAAAAGCGGGCAGGCCTCCCCACCGGCGCCGCGGCCCGGAAATTCGGCGGTAGCCCAGGCCGCGGCCCCCGCCGGCGGCGCGCCGCTGCCCTGGAGCGGCGAGGACGGCGCCTCCGGCCATCCGCTGATGACGGCGTCCGCAATCCGCGAAGCGGCGGCGAATTTCGACAATTGCGTCGCCGCGATGTGGCCGGACGCCGCGCGTCGCGGCATCTCGCAGGCCAGTTTTGAGCGCTTCACCGCAGGGCTGACGCCCGATCTGCGCCTGATGGATCTGATGGATTCGCAGCCGGAATTCACCAAATCGATCTGGGACTATCTCGACATCCTGGTGAACGACAATCGCCTGGCCAAGGGCCGCGAGATCCTGGCCAAATACAAGCCGCAGTTCGATGCGACGGAAAAAGCCTACGGCGTCGACCGCTATGCGATCGCCGCGATCTGGGGGATCGAGTCGAACTATTCGACCCAGATGGGCGACCGCAACGTCGTGCAATCCACCGCGACGCTCGCCTGCGTCGGCCGCCGCCAGAAATACTTCAAGGACGAGTTCCTCTCGGCGCTGGAAATCCTGCACCGTGGCGACCTGCGCCCGGAACAGATGCGCGGCTCCTGGGCCGGTGCGTTCGGCCCGACCCAATTCATGCCGACCGCGTTCAAGCGCTATGCGGTGGATGCCGACGGCGACGGCCGCCGCGACGTGGTCGACGATGCCGCCGACCTGATCGCCTCGACCGCCAACAATCTGAAAAAGGACGGCTGGCAGACCGGCCAGAGCTGGGGCTACGAGGTGGTGGTGCCGCAGGGCTTCAATTACATGCTGGCGGACCGCGCCAAGGCGATGACGATTGCGCAGTGGGAACATCTCGGGCTCGCCCGCCCAGGTAAGCAGCCGTTCCCGCACCCCACCGAGAAGGCCTATCTGCTGGCACCGGCGGGTGCCGAGGGGCCGGGCTTCCTGATGCTGCAGAACTTCCGGGTGATCATGAAATACAATCCGGCGGAAGCCTATGCGCTGGCGATCGGCCATTTCGCCGACCGGCTGCGCGGCGGCGCGCCGTTCGTGCAGCCCTGGCCGCGCCAGGAACGGGAATTATCGCGGACCGAGCGGCTGGAACTGCAGCAGTTGCTGGCCCAGCGCGGCTTCTACCGTGGCACCCCGGACGGCCAGTTCGGCGGCGAGACCCGGGAGGCCTTGCGCGGCTTCCAGGCCTCGATCGGGGCGCCTGCAGACGGATTTGCCTCTTCCGACATGCTGGAACGGCTGCGCGGGCACTGAAACGGCGGATTCGGCCCCGAAAGTAACCCTGTGGGCGACATTTGCGCCGCGCCCTTGACGGGGCCGCCCGATGACCGGTTTATGGCGTCGGAATCTGCCCGCTTGCGGCCTGATTCCGCTATTATAGCCATTGCCAAGCGATCCATTGCGACCGAGCCGCATGTCAAAGCCAAGATCCTTTTTCCGGGTGTTCACCGAGACCGACCCGCTGATCGCGCTGGCGGTGGCGCTGGCGCTGCTCGTCGGGATCGCGGGGCCTGCCTCGGCGCAATTCTTCAATTTCGGCGGTCCGCCGCGGCCTCAGCCGCAGCCGCAGCCGCGCAGCGGCGGAATTGGCGGCTGGTTCGGCGGCGACCTGTTCGCGCCCTTCCAGCAGCAGCAGGCGCCGAAGCGCGTCGAAAATTATTCCAAGGCGCCGCCGCCGGAGAAGCGCGAAACCGTGCCGGATCGCAACGTGCTCGTGCTCGGCGACGGCATGGCGGACTGGCTCGCTTATGGCCTGGAGGATGCCTATGCCGATCAGCCCGACATGGGCGTGATCCGCAGGCACAAGACCGTCTCCGGCCTGATCAAATATCAGCCCAAGGGCGATCCGGCCGACTGGGCCGCCGCGGCGAAAGGCATCCTTGCCACGGAAAAACCCGACGCCATCGTCGTCATGCTCGGACTCGACGACCGCCAGGCGATGCGGGAGCCGGCGGCGGATAAATCCGACAAGCCGTCCGACAAGAAGGGCGACAAGAAAGATGCCCGCGCCAAGCCCGACGACGCGAAAGCCGGCGCCAAACCCGACAGCGCCGATGCCCCGGCGAAGCCGGATGACAAGATCGTCGACACGGAATTGTCACCGGACGATGCCCCCGACAGCGACACGCCGATCATCGCTCCGGAAAAGAGCGCGCGATCGCCGAACGGCGTCTATCAATTCCGCGAGGATCGCTGGGTCGAGCTCTACACCAAGAAGATCGAGGAGATGATCGCCGTCCTGAAGACCAAGGGCGTGCCGGTGCTCTGGGTCGGGCTCCCCGCCGTGCGCGGCCCCAAGGCGACGGCGGACATGCTGTTCCTGGATTCGCTCTATCGCGACGCCGCCGGCAAGGCCGGCATCACCTATGTCGATGTCTGGGACGGCTTCGTCGACGAGGCCGGCCGCTTCCTGCAGAAGGGCCCCGACTTCGAAGGCCAGATTCGGCAGTTGCGTTCCTATGACGGCGTGTATTTCACCCGGCCCGGCGCGCGCAAGCTCGCCCATTATGTCGAGCGCGAGATCACCCGGCTGATGGCGGGGCGTTCCGCGCCGATCGAACTGCCGAGCGAACCGGCCACACCCGACGCCAACGCGCAACCCGGCCAGCCGGCGCCGCGTCCGCTGGCAGGCCCGATCCTGCCGCTGGTGGCGTCTTCGGTCGGCACCGATCAATTGCTCGGCGGCCCCGGCTCGCGCCCGGCCGCGGTCGATGCGCTAGCGGCCCGGACGCTGGTCAAGGGCGAGCCGCTGGCGCCGCCGGCCGGCCGCGCCGACGATTTCGCCTGGCCGCGCCGCGAGGTCGGACGCGAGCAGGCCAAGGGCGAAACGCCGATGGCCTCGGTTTCACCTGACGGAACGGTGGCCACACCGGGCGCCGCGCCGAAACCGAAGAAGCCGCTTCCGCCTCCGGTTCAATCGGCCACGCCGTCCCTGCGGGACTTTTTCGGTTTCGGCAACACGGCGAAGAAGCCGGCGCCGGCGCCGGCGCCGCGCGCGCCCGGCGTTCCCCGCCCGCCCGGCAGCGTCGGGCGATCGGCCTCGGTACCGGGCTTCTTCACGCGCTGAGCGGCGACCTCGTCATTCCGGGACACGCGTCTTCGCGTGGACCCGGAATCCAGAGGTTATACGCCCGAGATTCCGGTTTCGCGCTTCGCGCGCTCCGGAATGACGAACGCTGACAATCACAGAATCAACCCGCCATCGACCACCAGCGTCTGGCCGACGATGTAGGACGCCAGCGGCGAAGCCAGGAAAAGCGCGGCGCCGGCCATGTCGGCGGGCGTGCCCAGGCGCTTCAGCGGGATCCGCTCGATCGCGCCTTCCAGCCGCTTCGGATTGGCCGTCGTGACTTTTGTCATCTTGGTATCGACCAGGCCCGGCGCGATGCCGTTGACGCGGATGCCGTGCTCGGCCCAGGCTTCGCCCAAGGTCCGCGTCAGTCCCATGGCGCCGGTCTTGGAGGCATTGTAGGCCGGATTGCCCTTGGTCGAATGGTAGGCCGCGGTCGAGCTGACGATGATCAGCGAGCCCTTCGCGACACTCAACATGTCCAGGAATTTGCCGGCGCAGGCCATCAGGCTCATCAGATTGACCTCGAGCACCTTGCGAAAGCCGGCCATTTCGAATTCGCCGCGCCGGTAGATCACCGCGCCCTGCGCCAGCACCAGCACATCGAGCCGCTCGAACGCCGGCTCGAACTTCTCGATCGCGCCGGGATCGCCGACATCGAGCTGTGCATAGTCGAGGCCCTCGAGATGCGATCCCTCGCTCGCCAGGTAATCGGCGGCGCGAGCCCGCGTGCCGCAGACCTGCACGCGCGCGCCCCTGGCGCGAAAACCCTGCGCGATGCCGTTGCCGATGCCGCTCGAGCCACCGACCACCAGAACCTGCTTGCCGCTGAAATCCAGTTCGTTCATCGTCGCCCTCGAATTGCTTGCGCGTGAAAGCATAGCAGCGAAACTTTCGGGGAAGAAACACATGTCCGATTTCAGACAGCTCAGCCGCTCGGTCGCGGGATCGACGGTGCTCGTCACCGGTGCGGCCAGCGGCATGGGCCGCGCCACCGCGCGCGTGTTCGCAGCCGAGGGCGCTCATGTCGCCGTCACCGACTTTGCGGCCGAGGGCGCCGGGAAAGTGGCCGCCGAAATCGCGGCCGGCGGCGGCACCGCAAAGGCCTGGCGGCTCGACGTCGCCGATGGCGATGAGATCAAGGCCGTCGTTGGCGACATCGCCGGGCATTTCGGCTGCCTCGATATCGTGATCAACAATGCCGGCATTTCGGTGCGCGTGGCGATCGACGACGACGGCTATGACGAAGCCTGGGCGAAGGGACTGGCGGTGCTGTTGACGGCGCAGCAGCGTGTCATCCGGGCCGCCCTGCCCTATTTGCGGAAATCGAAATCGCCGCGCATCGTCAACATCGCCTCCACCGAGGCGCTCGGCGCTACCGCCCTGCACAGCCCGTATGCGGCGGCGAAGGCCGGCGTGACCGGGCTGACACGTGCGCTTGCGGTCGAGCTCGGCCGCGACGGCATCACCGTGAACTGCATCTGTCCGGGGCCGATCGAGACCGCGATGACGGCGCGGATCAGCGACGAACACAAGGCGACCTACGCCAGACGCCGGACCGCGCTCGGCCGCTACGGCTGCCCGGAGGAAGTCGCCCACATGACGCTGAGCCTGTGCCTGCCCGCCGCCTCGTTCCTGACCGGCGCGGTGATTCCGGTCGACGGCGGCCTGATGGCGCGGAACGCCTGAGCCCGGGCATGATAGACGTGCGCGGTCCCTGGCCTGCAAAGCGTTGACATCGCGCGATCGGAGAGTAGTTTTTTGGCCAAACGGAGCGCGGGACAACCGTCTCCGCTCGATCAGGAGAAACGCCATGACGGTCACGATCCGGCAGCTTCACCCGCATTTTTTCGGCGAAGTTTCCGGCGTCGACCTGCGCAAGGCCCTGACGCCGCAGGAGGCCCGCGACATCGAGGCCGGCATGGACAAATATGCCGTGCTGCTGTTCCGCGATCAGGACATCACCGACGAACAGCAACTGGCCTTCGCGCGGAATTTCGGCGAGCGCGAGAACGCCCGCGGCGGCACCGTCACCAAAAAAGAGGATTACCGCCTCACCTCCGGGCTGAACGACGTCTCCAATCTCGGCAAGGACGGCAAGCCGCTGCCGAGGGATCACCGCACCCATCTGTTCAACCTCGGCAACTGCCTGTGGCATTCCGACTCGTCGTTCCGCCCGATCCCGGCGAAATTCTCGCTGTTGTCGGCGCGCGTGGTCAACCCGAAGGGCGGCAACACCGAATTCGCCGACATGCGCGCCGCCTATGACGCGCTCGACAACGACACCAAGGCCGAAATCGAGGACATGATCTGCGAACATTCGCTGATGTATTCGCGCGGCTCGCTCGGATTCCTCGACTATACCGAGGAGGAAAAGCAGATGTTCAAGCCGGTGCTGCAGCGGTTGGTGCGCACCCACCCCGCGCACGGCCGCAAGTCGCTGTATCTATCGTCGCATGCCGGCGCGATTCTCGGCATGAGCGTGCCGGAAGCGCGGCTGCTGCTGCGCGATCTCACCGAGCACGCCACAGGTGCGGAATTCGTCCACGTCCACAAATGGACGCTGCATGATCTCGTGATGTGGGACAACCGCCAGACCATGCACCGCGTCCGCCGCTACGACCAGTCGCAGCCGCGCGACATGCGCCGCGCCACGGTGGCCGGCACCGAACCGACGGTCGCACAGCAGGCGGCGGAGTAGGTTACAGCACATCTCGTCATGCGCGGACTTGACCCCGCGCATCCATCAATCTTCGTGAAATGCTTTTTTCTTAGGGGATGGGTTGCCGGGTCAAGCCCGGCAACGACGGAACATGCTTACGCATGCCCGGCTTCGTTCGACAGCATGCCGGGATCGACCCCGATCTTGCGCAGCGCGCGCAGGTATTTTTCCTCGACGTCGCCGCCGAAGATCAGGTCCGCGTCGGCGTCGCAATGCAGCCAGCCATTGTCCTGGATTTCGGTTTCCAGCTGCCCCGGCGCCCAGCCGGCATAGCCGAGTGCGAGGATGGCATGCTTGGGACCCGCGCCCCGCGCGATCGCCTTGAGGATATCGACGGTCGCGGTCAGGCAGATGCCCTCGTCGATCCGCAAGGTCGCATCCTGGATGAAGAAATCGCTGGAATGCAGCACGAAG
>Ga0302157_10001566_pt1 | contig 27652 bp, 24 predicted proteins | sample I_Bog_N3_3_FD_193502 | JGI IMG/M metagenome (GOLD analysis project Ga0302157, IMG submission 193502) | Peat permafrost microbial communities from Stordalen Mire near Abisko, Sweden - I_Bog_N3_3 | ecosystem: Environmental > Terrestrial > Soil > Wetlands > Peat | place: Sweden: Abisko, Stordalen... | reverse complement strand
CCACTCCTCCATCAGGGTAGTGGGTGGGCCGCTGTTCGTGAGGGTCCCTCCCACCGACCAGCATTCGAAGGCATCCGCACATCCCGTCCCGAGGAGCACGTCGTTGACGCCGGTTCCCGAGCTCGGCGTGTCGACGACGGTCCACCCGGGCGCGGGGGCGGTGGCGGCACCGGCCGGCGGCGGCGGGAGGACGGTGACGGTGCCGGCGGCCACGACCGGGACCGCCACGATCAGGACCACCAGGGTCAAGAGGGTGGAGACGGGCACCCGTGACGATGTCCCCCTCCGCGGCGAACCCGTTCCGAACATCCCGGGAGTGTCGCGCCTGGGCGTCGGACACCGGTGGATGGCTCAGGCGGACCGGACCGCTGCGGTGAGCTGGTCGAGCAGTTCAGGGGTGGCCGCCGCCACCGGCGTGCGCCGGTCGCTGTGGACCAGGGTGACCAGGTCACGGCCCTCCGACTCGGAGAGCTCCGCCCCGGCCTCGGTGCAGATGAGCAGGCCGCCCAGGTAGTCCCAGCTGCCCAGACGGGAGCCCCCGACCACGGCATAGCCGTCCAGGACACCCTCGGCCACCGCACACAGGTCGAGGGCGGCGGCGCCGAGGCTCCGGTACTGGTTCCAGCCGAGGTACCTCGGTGGATAGCCGGAGAACCCCACGATGGCCTGGGAGAGGTCGCGACAGCCGGAGGCGTGGATGGGCCGGCCGTCCCGGCGGGAGCCGCCGCCACGGACGGCCTCGAACCGCACCCCTGACGCCTGGTTGACCACCACGGCAGCCCGGGGTCCGTCGGCGTCGAGAGCGCAGAGGCTGGTGGCGTACCAGGGGATGCCCCTCGAGGCGTTGGTGGACCCGTCCACCGGGTCGATCACCACCGAGACCTGCCGGTCCAGGCGGTGAGGGCCCGACTCCTCGGACATGACCCCGAGGCCGGCACCGTCCAGAACGGCCAGGGCGGCGGCGTCGGCGGCCAGGTCCGACCGGTACTGCCCCTCCCGGGTACCGGCCAGCCCCCAGTCGGCCAGATCGGCCAGGGCGTCGGTGACCGCGGCGGCGGCGGCCACGAGCACGTCGAGCAGGCCCTGGTCGTCCATGGCTCGACGTTACCGGAGCACGGCCGGACCGGTAGGCTGATCCTCCTGTGGCTGTCATCGACGTGGCCGGATATGTGGCCGATCTGAAGGATCACTCGGTCGACCATGGCTTCCACGTCCACGACGAGCGGCACTTCGTCGAGACGTACTCGCTGCGCCAGGTCTGGGAGGTCGAGCTCCACCCCGAGGACGGCTGCGGAGGCCCGCTCGACCTGCACCTGGCCCTCGAAGTCGACCCGCGCACCCTGCTGTCCTTCGAGGACGCGGTGTTCGGCCTGCCCGAGGACGAGGAGCCGCCCGACGAGTTCCACTTCCCGCTCACCTTCACCTGGGCCCTCCCCCCGCTCCCCCACGGTCCCGACCTGCTCCGTCTGGCCATCGACCTGGCCGGCGTGGGTGGCATCGAGCTCCCCCTGGAGGTCTCGGCCATCGACTCCTACGCCTCGGCCACCGACGCCGCCGAGCGACGGCTGAACATCGTGGCCCGTTCGCCGGTGTCGCTGACCCGGATCCTCGCCGGCGAGGAGATGATGTGCGAGGTCTTCGACCGCTGCCTGGCGGTCAGCCGCTACCTTCTCGACTCCGCCGGCAGCTGGTTGGGGTGACCAGGCCCCGGTTACGCCGGACGCCGGGGCGCCTGGTCCTGAGCGGGCTGGCCGCACTGGGGCTGGGAGCGGTCCTGAGTGCGTGCGGGACGAGCGGGACCGGACTGGCCCAGCAGGCCTGCCACCACGTCAACCGGTCGATCGCCCTGCTCTCCGAGGCGGGTCGGGAGACCGACACCTCCGTGGCCGCCCAGCTGCGCCTGAAGGCCTACGACCAGTTGCGCGACGCGCTGCCCATCGCCGCCGAAGCGGCCTACGCCGACGGGCAGTACCAGGCCCTCATGACGACGGTGGCCGAATCCAGCCGGGTCTCGGAGACCACCTTGGTCCCCGCGCTGCAGGCCCAGTGCCAGTCGGCCGACAGCTCACCCTTCGGCCAGGCGCCTCCACCGTCCTCGATCCCCCCGCCGGCGCCGGTCTCGTCCTCCCCCTGAGGCCCGCCAGTCCCGGTCAGGGGCCGGAGGCCGCGCCACCGGCACCGGCCGTGGACGACGGGGTCGCCCCCGGAGCCGACGTGGTGGAGGCGCCCCCCGTCGGTGACACCAGGTCACGGCCGGCCATCTGGAGCCGGCCCACCCGCACCACGTCGGGCAGCACCTGCTCGTCGACCCACTGTCCGGCGGCCGGGGTCGGCGCGATGTGGACACCGTCACCGTCCCGGACCTGGACGCCGTTGAAGTACGTGGTGAAGACACCGCCGGGGCAGAGTTGGGCGCCGAAGTCGTCCAACTGGACGGTGGTGGGGTGCTCGGCCGCCACGGACCGGACGATGGCGTTGTACTCGGCCAGCCGGGCCGGCGAGTCCTCCGGCCACGGTTGGCCGTTGGGCTGCTCACCCGAGTCGAAGCACGGTGAGGTCATGAGGACCATCAGTGCGCCGGTCGACGTCCCGACCTGGACCGCCTGTTCCAGCGACTGTGTGAGGTCGGCATCGAAGGCCGGCTCGCCGATGTGTTCCCAACGGCCCCCGATGAGGCGGTTGTGGACCTCCCAGCGACCGGCCAGCACCACGACGACGTTGGGATGGAACTGATCGAGGTCCTCGTGCCAGAGCGCCGGCCACTGCGATGCCACCGGCGTGGACGTGTTGCAGGCCGCTGCGGTGTTGTAGTCCACCCCGTGCTCCTCGTACTGGGAGCTCCGGAGCACACCGCAGCCGACGATGGCCCCGTTGTCGATACTGACGTCGTAGGTGTCCTGGGGCTGACTGGCCAGCATGGCGAATCCCATCCGCCAGGCCACCGAGTCGCCGAAGATGGCCACCTTGACCGGAGGGCCGCTGTACTGGGGGCCCACCACCCGCACGGTGCTGGCGGCACCGGCCGTGGCCGGCAAGGTGGCGGCCACGGTGACCAGCACCACGGCCAGGAAGGCGCCCGAGGTGGCCAGCCAGGCCTTCCACTCGGTGAGCGTCCGCATGCTGCCCCGCCGGATGGGTACCTCGACCAGGTAGTACGAGGCCGTGGCCACCAGCAGGGTCATCCCCACCCGGACAGCCAGCAGCGGGTAGCCGTAGAGGTGCACGCGGGCCGCGTCCAGCAGAGCGAACAGGGGGAAGTGCCACAGATAGGCGCCGTAGGAGATCTTGCCGACATACCGGAAGACCGGGTTGCCCAGCGCCCGCGCCAGCGGGGCGGCCTGGGCGGTGATGGCGACGAAGATGACCGCGGCCACCCCGACGGCGAAGAGCAGGTAACCGCCCTCGAAGAGGAAGGAGGTGGGCCCGGTCAGACGCGACCACAGGGCCAGGCCGGAGGCCAGGGCCACCCAGCCCAGGACCTGGAGGGCCAGGCGGACCGGGGCCGACTCGATCTCCCAGGCGGTGATGGGCGTGATGCCCGGCCCCCGCCGGCGGTAGTCCCGCCGCAGGGACGGTGGTGGGATGTCCCCGGCCGTCCCGGCCGAGGGGTGGGCCCGGCGGGGCCGGTCCGTGTCGCCCGGTGACGTGGTCGCTACCTCCGGCGCCCGGCGGTACTGGGCCCACATGGCCATGCCGATGGCCAGGGCCGCCCCCACCAGGATGTCCTGGCTGCGGGTGTCGGTGCCCTCGTAGACCCGCATGAGGGAGGCGACGTGGCCGCCGTGGTAGAGCAGCCGCATCTCGATGGCCGAGGCCAGGGCCCCGACCACCGCGGTGGCCATCACCGGCCACAGGCGCCGGGCCGGCCGCAGCCGCCGGCCGAGGTGGAGCATGACCAGGACCACGGGTGGCCACACGATGTAGAACTGCTCCTCGATGGACAGCGACCACATGTGGGCCAGGGGCGACGTCTGGGCCGTCATGGCGAAGTAGTTGCTGGACCCGAAGATGAAGTGCCAGTTGGCCACGTAGAACAAGGTCGACAGCGAGTCCAGCCTGAGGTTGGCGAACTCGCCCGGGGTGGCGAACACCTTGGCGTAGACGGCCACCCCGAGCAGCATCACCAGCAGCGCCGGGAGGAGCCGCCGGGCCCGACGGGTCCAGAACTGCCCCAGGCGGATGGTCAGCCGGGTGGCCCACTCGCCGAGGAGCAGCGAGGTGATCAGGAAGCCCGACAGCACGAAGAAGACGTCGATGGTGAGGAAGCCGCCGGTCAGGGCCCCGCCGTGATACGCCATCACGCCCAGCACCGACAGCGCCCGCAGTCCGTCGAGGGCCGGCACGAACCCGAAGCTGATGGCCCGACCGCGGGCCACCACGGCCGTGGCCGCGGGATCGCCCCGCCTCCTGGGGGCCGCGTGGATGCCAGAACTCATCGGGTTGGGTGCCTCCGCACACGCCGGGGCCGTCCGGTCAGCAGCACGGCCGGCAGATCGCTCATCCCATGATCGCAGACGATGCCGCGAATTCGCACGCGATGGGGCGGGCCGGCCCCGGTAGCCGGTGGCCGCGCACGGACAGGATGGTGCTGGCTGGGCTGGGCGGGGATCGGACCCCTCGGACCGCTACCGCCCCGACGGGGCGCGGTCCACGGCCCGGTCAGCCCTTCGGGGTGTACCCGGCCGGCAGGTTGATGGTCTTCTTCTCCAGGAACAGCTCGAGGCCGTCCTCACCGAACTCGCGTCCGACCCCCGACGTCTTGTAGCCGCCGAAGGGCGACGAGAAGTCGATCGGGATGTTGGAGTTGACCATGTAGGTGCCGGTCCGGACCTGGCGGGCCACGTCGAGGCCGCGCTCGTCGTCGCCGCTGAACACCGCACCGCACAGGCCGTAGTCCGAGTCGTTGGCGATCCGGACGGCATCGGCATCGGTGTCGTAGGGGATCACCGACAGGACCGGCCCGAAGATCTCCTCCTGGGCGATACGCATGCTGTTGTCCACGTCGACGAAGACGGTGGGCTCGACGAACCAGCCCTTGTCGATCCCCTCGGGGCGGCCACCGCCCACGGCGACCTTGGCCCCCTCCTCCTGGCCGATCCGGATGTAGTTCTCCACCCGCTCGCGCTGGCGCTCGGCCACCAGTGGGCCGACCTCGGTGGCGGGGTCGAGCGCATCGCCGACCTTCATGGCCCGGACCTGCTCGACCAGGGCCTCGGTGACCTCGTTGTAGCGGTCGCGGGGGGCCAGGATGCGGGTGAGCGAGATACAGGCCTCGCCGTTGTTCATGATGGCGTTCGGCAGCATCAGCGGGATGGACTCGGCCAGGTTGGCGTCGTCGAGGAGGATGGCGGCCGACTTGCCGCCGAGCTCGAGGCTGACCCGCTTGAGGTTGGCACCGCAGGCGGCACCGATCTTGCGCCCGGCAGCCGTCGAGCCCGTGAACGAGACCTTGTCGACGCCGGGGTGGTTGACCAGGTGCTCCCCGACCTCGCGGCCGGCCGGCACCACGCTGAGGACGCCCTTGGGCAGCCCGGCGTCGGCGAAGATCTCCGCCAGCACGTTGGCGTCGAGGGGCGTTTCGGGAGCCGGCTTGAACACCACCGTGCTGCCCGAGAGCAGGGCCGGCGAGAGCTTGGCGCAGGCCAGGAACAGGGGCACGTTCCAGGGGGTGATGGCGGCCACGACCCCGACGGGCTCCTTGGAGACGATGACCGGGCCCAGCAGCCCGTCCTTCAGCGACTCGAAGGCGAAGGTGGAGCCGAGGCCGGCGTAGTAGTCGAGGATCATGGTCGGTGCGAGCACCTGGGCCATGGTCCCCCACGACACCGGCGAACCCATCTCGTTGGAGATCAGCTCGGAGATGCCCTGCATGTCGTTGCGGATGGCATCGGCCACCTTGGTCAGCACCGCTGCCCGCTCGACCGGCGCCATCCGGGGCCACGGCCCGTTGTCGAAGGCGTCACGCGCCGCGGCCACGGCCCGGTCCACGTCGGCGTTCTGGGCCTCGGGGACCCGGCCCACCAGCTCCTCGGTGGTCGGCGAGACGACGTCGAACACGGCCGACGAGGAGGGCTCGACCCACTCTCCTCCGATGAACAGGCGATCGTATGACTTCATGGGTCCTCCGTGGCTCGGCGCGGACTTCCGACAGACGGCCGCCTCCACCCAGGTGGGAGGCCGGCCCTGGTCAGCACTGCGATTGTAGCCCCATCGGCAATCTGACGCCCCGTCACCTCCGGTGCGGCCACGCTCGCCCGGCCACAGACCGGGCCGGTGGTCCACCGGTGCCGGTCCCGCTTCCGCAGAGCCCGGGGTCGGGCCCCGGCACGCTCCTGTCGACGACGCTCCCGACCATCAGGTCTCCGGCCCGTGGGCTTCGTCGGCCGGTCCGGCCGCACCCTCAAGGAACGCCACGGTGTCAGGATCCACGGGGCCGAGGGGCTCGGGCCCGCCGGCATCGGGTCCACCGGCGTCCGGACGGCTCAGTGGCCCGGGGGCACCCCGTCCCAGCCCGACCGTTCGGCGCACCACGCCCACAGGTCGGACCCGGCCTTCACGAACTGGGCCTCGTCCAGTCGGGTCCAAGGGACCTTGTTCTCCCATCGGAGCCGACGGTCCAGCCAGAACCCTCCGGTGGTGGCCACGGCCTCGGGAGCCGAGGCCAGCCACACCGCCGTGTCGGCCCCCTCGTCGGCCGACCTCAGCAGCGGTCCCATCACCCGGGCGAAGCCGGGCAGGCCGGACCGGATGCCCGGCGTGTCGGCCCATCCGGGGTGCATGGCGTGGAAGACGATGCCCGAGCCGCCGAACCGGCGGACCCACTCGTGCATCAGCACAAGCTGCGCCCGCTTGACCCTGGCGTAGGCCACCGTGCCGTCGTAGTCGGTCGGGCCCATCTCCAGCCTGTCGAGGTCGAACCGCTGGGTGTACATCCCGCCCGACGACACCTGGATCACCCGGGACGGCACCGCCGCCCCCAGCTCGGGGAGGAGCAGGCCGCTCAGGAGGAACGGGGCCACCAGCTGACTGGCCACGGTGAGCTCGGTGCCGGCGCCGGTCACGGTGTACTCCTTCGACAGGGCCCCGGCGTTGTGCACCAGCACGTCGAGTCGGTCGTGCACCGCGGTGAAGTCCGCCGCCACCTCGCGCACCTGGTCCAGCTCCCCCAGATCGGCGATCTGGAACGCCACGTCCGCGCCGGGGGCGGCCGCGCCGATGGTGGCCACGGCCTGCTGGGCCCGCTCGCGGCTCCGGGCCACGAACCGGACGGTGGCGCCGAGACGGGCCACGCCGATGGCCGTGGCCAGTCCCAGTCCGCTGGTGGCTCCGGTGATCAGGACCACCCGACCGTCCAGAGAGGGCGGCGGCCGCCACCCGGCCAGCCTGCTCCTGACGGCGGGGCCGACCGACGAGAAGCTCCCCACCACGGTGGCCTCGAGCAGCTCGTCCACGGCGTCGGCGGCGAGCTCGGCCGCCCGGCTGGAGCTCGCCGGGGTGGACGCCACAGAGGGCTCGACACCCAGCACCCGCCGGAGCCCACCGAGGCCCCGGTCACCGATGCGCCGGAAGGGGAGGGCCAGCGCCCCACTGAACGGGGACAGCGCGCCCCTCAGGCTCAGTTGGGCGTCGTAGGTCAGCACCGAGCCGCCCGACGGCCGAGGGACCACCGTGATGGTGTCCTCCGAGCGGACGAAGGCGTTCTCGGCCACCAGCACCACACGGTGCGGTCGCTCGTACGACTCGATGGCGTAGTCGAAGGGCGTGGAGCGCCCCCCGACCCGGACATCCAGCCGGAAGCGGCTGCCGAGCCCCACCGGGCCCTCGTCGAGGCGCTCGGCCCCTGCCACCCCGGGGTCCCACTCGGCACCGTTCGAGAACTCGGCCATGTAGTCGAAGGTGTCCTCGGCCGATCGGCCCGAGACGACAATTCCCCGGTAACGGGCCATCGGTGCGTCCTCTCCCGTGCTGAACTGGTGCACGCCTGGTACTGGCGTCGTGCTCGTGCCTGCCGGACCGGTGCCGGTCGGCCGCCCCGGAGGGGGCGGGCAGGCTCCCCTCCGGTCGCCACGGGCCGGACGGGCCCCGGCGTTCGGGTGGGCGGGACCGGTCCCACTTTCAGGGCTGGCCCCGACCGCAAATATAGTGGTGGATCGCCTCGTTCCAGCCGGCTTCATCCGACCCGGGTGACGGTGACGAATACCTATCGCCGGATCGTCTACCCGCAAGGAGTTGTCCACACCGATGAGGATCGCCATCGTGGGAACCGGCGTTTCCGGCTTGGTCTGCGCCCATGTGCTGAGCCGCCGCCACCAGGTCACGGTGTTCGAGGCCGACGACAGGCCGGGGGGGCATGCCCACACGGTCCGGGTCGACCTGGCCGACGGGACTCACGAGGTGGACACCGGGTTCCTCGTCTACAACGATCGCAACTACCCCGGACTGGTCACGCTCTTCGGGCAGCTGGGCGTGGCCACCAAGGCCAGCGACATGAGCTTCGGCATGACCGACGACATCAGCGGCGTGGAGTGGCGGGGATCGTCGGTCAACACGGTGTTCGCCCAGCGCCGGAATGCGCTCCGGCCCGCCTTCTTCCGCATGCTCGCCGACGTCGTCCGGTTCAACCGCACGGCCCGGGCCCTGCTGGACGGCCCGGGCGACCCCACCCTCTCGCTCGAAGGGCTCCTGGAGTCGGGCCGGTGGTCCCGGCAGTTCGTCGACTGGTACCTCATCCCCATGGGATCGTCCATCTGGTCCGCCGACCCCTCGACGTTCCTGTCCATGCCGGCGGTGACCTTCGCCCGGTTCTTCGACAACCACGGCCTCCTGACGTACGGGGACCAACCGTCGTGGAGGACCGTCGTCGGCGGGTCACGCCGCTACGTGGAGGCGGTCCTCGCCCCGCTCGGAGACCGGGTGCGGCTGTCCTGCCCTGTCTCCAAGCTGAAGCGCACGGCTGAGGGAGTGGAGGTCCGCTCCGAAGGCGGCCTCGAGCACTTCGACCACGTGGTGCTGGCCACCCACAGCGACCAGGCCCTCGAGCTGCTGTCCGACCCGTCGCCGCCGGAGCGCGACGTGCTCGGGGCCATCCGCTACCAGCCCAACCGGGCCACGCTGCACACCGACACCTCCCTGCTGCCCCGCAACCGGCGGGCCTGGGCCAGCTGGAACTACCACCGCCTGGCCGACCAGCCCGATGCCGCCACCCTCACCTACCGGCTGCGCAGCCTCCAGGGCATCGAGTCCGGTGACGAGCTCCTGGTCACCCTCAACCGGGACGATGCCATCCGCGACGATCTCGTGGTGGCCCGGTTCGACTACGCCCATCCGGTCCTCGACGTGCCCGCCATCGCCGCCCAGCGTCGCCACGAGGAGCTGAACGGGGCCCAGCGCACCTGGTTCTGCGGTGCGTACTGGGGCTACGGCTTCCACGAGGACGGCGTCCAGAGCGCCAGAACGGTGTGCCGGCAATTGGCCGGTGAGGACCTGTGACGCCCGCCGCGCCGGTCCGCCGGCCCGATGCCGCCGACGTGGTCGGCCCACGGCCGCCGTCCGGGACGGAGGAGCCGTTGCGGAGCGGCCTCTACGAGGGTGTGGTCACCCACCACCGCTACGAGCCGGTGGACCATCGCTTCTCCTACCGCATCGCCATGACCTACCTGGACCTGGCCGAGGTGGACGAGGTCTGCGACCTCCATCCACTCTGGTCCCGGGAGCGCAGCAACGCGGTGTCGTTCCGGCGTGCCGACTACCTGGGCGACCCGTCGGTGCCGCTGGACGAGGCCGTCAGGTCCCTGGTGGAGGAGCGCACCGGGCGCCGTCCCGACGGGCCGATCGGGCTCCTCACCCACGTGCGCACCTGGGGCTGGCTGTTCAACCCCATCTCCGTCTACTACTGCTTCGCCCCGGACGGGGTCACGGTGGACCAGGCCGTGGTGGAGGTCACCAACACCCCATGGCACGAGCGCACCGCCTATGTGCTCCCGGGCACCGGGTCCCACCTGGTGGACAAGGCGCTCCACGTGTCACCCTTCCTCCCCATGGACCTGCGGCACCGCTTCGTGGTGGGCGATCCGGGCCGCCGGCTGGTGCTGGGCGTGGACGACCTCCGCGGTGAGGACCTGGTCTTCGCCGCCTCCATGGTGCTCGACCGGACGCCGGTCGACCGCAGGACGCTGGGCCGGGTCCTGTGGCGGTTCCCCCTCATGACCCTGCGGGTCTCGTGGGGCATCTACCGGCAGGCCGCCGCGCTGAAGCGGCGCGGCGTCCCCGTCCACACCCACCCGGCCCGCATCCCCGTCCCCACCCCTCCGGACACGCGGGCGTCGCAGGTGGCGTCGTGAGTACATGGTTCGACGTGGCTGCGGCCCGCTTCCTGACCTCGATGGCCACACGCCTGCGGGGTGGCACGCTCACCATCGTCGACGACTGGGGGACCCACCGGTTCGGGAGCGGGCTGCCCGAGGCCACCATGGTCATCCACGACCGGTCGGTCTACGCCGCCGTCCTCACCGAGGGGTCGGTCGGCTTCGGCCGGACCTATGCCGACGGCCTCTGGGACTGTGACGACCTGACGTCGCTGGTACGGGTCCTCTCCGTCGGCCTCCGGCCCGTGACCGCCGTCCAGGACCGGGTGGGCCAGTGGTGGGGCTCGGCCACGGACTGGGCCCGCCGCCTCCACCCGCCGGACAAGCAGACCGACCGGACCAACATCCAGTCGCACTACGACCTGTCCAACGAGTTCTTCGCCCTCATGCTGGACGAGACCATGATGTACTCCTCGGCCGTCTTCGAGACCCCGGACATGAGCCTGGCCGACGCCCAACGGGCCAAGCTGGACCGACTGTGCCGGAAGCTGGCGCTGGGCCCGGACGACCACGTGCTGGAGATCGGCACCGGGTGGGGCGGCTTCGCCGTCCACGCAGCAGAGCACTACGGCTGTCGGGTGACCACCACCACCATCTCCGACGCCCAATTCTCCTACGCCTCCAAGCGGGTGGCCGATTCCGGACTGGCCGATCAGGTCACCGTGCTCGACTGGGACTACCGCGACCTCACCGGCACGTACGACAAGCTGGTCTCCATCGAGATGATCGAGGCGGTCGACTGGCGCCAGTACGACACGTTCTTCGGTACGTGCGCCTCGCTCCTCCGGGCCGACGGGCTGATGGCGCTGCAGGCCATCACCGTGGACGACCGGAGCTTCGAGCGGGCCAAGAACGGATCCGAGTTCGTCGTGGAGCTCATCTTCCCCGGAGGGTGCATCCCGTCGGTGGAGTCCATCGCCCGGTCGCTCCGTCGCGCCACCCCGATGACCATCATCGACCTGGAGGACATCGGCCGGCACTACGTGGAGACACTGCACCGCTGGCACCAGCGGGTCGGCCAGCACCGGGAGGAGATCGCGGCCCTGGGCCTCGGGACCCGGTTCCAGCGGCTGTGGGACCTGTACCTCTGCTACTGCGAGGGGGCCTTCGCCGAACGCCACATCAGCGATGTGCAGATGGTCATGGCCATGCCCGACTGGCGGCCGCAGCTGGCCGTGCGTCCCTGAGGCTGCACGACCGACCGGCTCCCCGGACAGGTGACCCAGCGGGTCCCTGGGGTCAGGTGACCGAGCGAATGGCGTCGGGCTCCCAGTAGGCCCGGAGCGAGGCGATCTTCCCCTCAGGCGAACGCCGGTAGACGTAGACACCATCCACCTCGACGGCCGAGCCACCCTCGAAGGTGATCCGGATCACCCCGATGTTGGCCACCTCGTCCCCGCAGAGGAGGGAGCGGTCGATGGAGAACCGGATCGACTGGTTGACGGCGATGACGTTGTCGAAGAAGGCGGCGATGGCCTCGCGCCCATGGTGGCCCCGGCCCTCCGGATCGAACATCGACGGGCCGACGGGATCCTCGACCACGGCATCCTCGGCGAACAGGTCGAGCCAGGCCTGGCGGTCGAGGGCTTCGACGGCGGCCATGGAGGCCTGTCCGAGCTCGCGGGCGGTCGTCACGCCCGTACCTTGGCCATCACGTCGTCGGCGAACCGCCGGAGTGCGTCCAGCTTGGTCTGCAGCGCCTCGGTGTCCGGCCCGGTCGAGTAGGGCCACCGGAATCCGACGATGACGTCGGTGACACCCTGCTCCTCGAGACGGCGGACACCGTCCACCGAAAAGGCGTCGAGGGAGATCACGTGCACCTCGAAGTCCCGGTCGTCGGTCCCCTCCTCCTTGCGGAGCTGGGCGAGCTTCTCGAGCAGGCCGGGGAGATCGGCCGGATCCCCGCCCCCGTGGAGCCAGCCGTCGGAGCGCGCCGCCCGGCGGAGGGCCGGGGTGGCATGCCCGCCCACCAGGATGGGCAGCGGAGCCGACGGGGTCGGGCTGATCTTGATGGGTGGCAGGTCGAACACCTCGCCGTGGTACTCGAAGTAGCCGCCGGCCGACAGGCCCCGGACGATGTCGACCGCCTCGTCCATGCGCCGGCCCCGGCCCTCCCAGGGGACGCCGCAGAGCTCGTAGTCCTCCGGCCAGGGGCTGGTACCCACACCCAGAGCCAGGCGGTTGTCCGTCATCACGGCCACCGAGGTGGCCTGCTTGGCCACCAGCAGCGGGTGCCGCATGGGCAGCTTGAGCACGAAGGTGATGAAGCGGATCCTGGAGGTGACCGCCCCCATGGCCGGAATGAGCGAGAAGGGCTCGATGAACGGCTTGTCGTCGAGGAACTCGCGGGTGTGGTCGGGGGAGAACGGGTAGGTGGAGTCGGACTCGAGCGGGTAGCAGATGCTGTCCGGCACCACCATCCCGTCGTAGCCGGCCTCCTCGGCCGCCTGGGCCAGAGGAAGGTAGAAGGTGGGGTCGACCATCGACTCGGCGTAGGAGAATCGCATGCCTACTCCTCCCACTCCACGTGGGCCTGGACCGATCCGTCCGAGGCGATCCAGCCCCTCGACGCCGCGGCGTCGAGCATGGAGGAGAAGCCGGACTCCCAGTCGGCCTCCAGTCCCGTCCCCTCCCCATCCGCCTCCCGCCGGGCCAGGCGGCGGATGGCCTCGGGCGGGATCCGGGCGTCCCCGCTCGGCCCGACCCACCCGGCCCGCTCCGACCGCAGTGCGCGGTCCAGCTCCAGGGTGGCCCGGTCCGGCCCTGGTCCGGCGCCGTCGGTCACGGCCCGGACTGCGAACCGCTTCATGTCCCCCCGTTCACGCAACTCGACCTGCCGTGTGGACAGATCCACTCTCAACTCCATGCTTCGCATCTCCCCCGTCCTCCCTCGAGGTCCGCCGACCTTCGTCGACACCCCGGCTGGACGGCGCACCGGACCCTACTGCGCCGAAACAGGTCCCGGCCCATGCGCGGCACCGGCCGGTCACTCGTCGGGGGCCACCGTGATGCCCTCGGCCTGCAGCCGCTCCGCCACCCAAGCGATGCCGTTGGCCCGGGCCATGTGGTCGGGCCAGCCGGCGAGGATGCGCTCCACGTCCGCCAGTGTGGGAATGGTGCAGATGACGTGGACCACGACACGGTCCACGGGCATCGACTCGACCTCGATGTCGCCGAACGGCGTCCACGAATCGGCCTCCGGCACCAACTCGAGCATGGCGTACAGTTCGCCGGTGTCCTCGACCCAACTGAGCTCGTAGCGGTTCCCTTTGGCATCGAACCAGTTGGTCCCCAGCTCCACTTCCGCCGACTGCCGCCGGCGCTCGTCTGCGCTGTAGAACTGTTCGATGTCCATGGATCTCCTCGAGCCGACCCCGTGGTGGGACGACGAACAGTACCGCATGGCCCGGAGCACCGTCCCGGGACCTGCGTGGCGACGCCCGCGCCGGCGGACCGGTCCGGCCTGAGCGGTGGGAGCCCACCGCCACCTGACCGTGGTGGTCGTGGTCGGGCTCGGACTCTGTGCCTGGTGTGCCTGGGTGAGCGGGTTCCACCGCTCCACCGCGGCGGCCGAATGGACCTGGCTGGCGTCGCTGGTTGCGGTGGTGGCCGTGGATGTCCTCGTGTGGCGGGGGCGTGTCCACCGGCGGCCCGGATGGCGCCTCGAACCGGCTCCCCGGTCGTGGCCCCCACCCGGCCTCGGCCGATGGGGCAGGCTGCAGGGGGTCTCCCCCTGGCTCGGGCTGATGGCGGTGGTCACGGCCTGGGAGGCGCTCGGGATCGACACCGGCACCGACCGGCCCCATCTGACCATCAGCGCGCTGGCCCAGGCCTTCCGTCCCCTGGACGCCGCGCTCCTCTTGGTGTGGATGGCGGCCGGCGTGGGCTACGGGGTCGCCCGCGCCCGCGCCCCGGCGGGTCCACCCCCGGCCGAGGTGGGGGGCGGTGGCCTGCGCCTGGGCCCCGTGGGCGTGGCGTCGGTGCACCCGGTGGGAGCGGTGCCGGCACTCCTGCTCCCGGCCAGCCGTTCCGTGGGTGTGGGATTCTGGCTGGCCGTGCTGGTGGCGGGCGTGACCGTCGACCTCGTGGCCCGACGCGGCCAGGGCCGGCTGGCCAGCGGTGAGGAGTTCACCCGGTGGCTCACGGGCCCTGCGGTGGCCAATCTGGCCGTGATGGCCGCGTGGACGGTGGCCGGCTACCACCTGTTCGCCCGGTGACGCCCGTGCCCAGCCTGCTGGCGCACCGGTGGCGCACCGCCGTCGGCCCGCCACCGCCGGATCCACGATCCCAACCCGCCGTCGCTATAGATTCCCTGCCATGGCCAGGCAGCGAACCTCCGCCCGGGAGCCGCGATCGTGGACCGATCCCTCCCAGACCTTCACCGATACGCAGCGGGTGGACCTCTTCAACGATCCCCGCTGGGAGTCCTCGGTGCGGTCGCGCCGCAGCCCGGCAGGTGGCCCCCGTCGTTCACGGGGCTGGGTCGGCGCCAGGCTGACCGCGGTCCGGCGCCAGCTCACCGGGCGAGGCCAGCACAGCCGCCCCTAGCCCGGTCCGAGCCGAGCCGAGCCGGGCACGATTCCCGCCATTCCCAATCCCATAACAAGAAGGAGCAGCGCCAGACATGTTTGCCAGCAGTTATCCACTTCTCGACCTCTTCCTCACGATGCTGGAGATCTTCCTGTTCATCGTGTGGATCTGGCTGCTCATCGTGGTGTTCGGTGACATCTTCCGCAGCCATGACATGGGGGGCCTCGCCAAGGCCATCTGGGTCATCTTCATCATCATCATCCCGTACCTGGGTGTGCTCATCTACCTGATCGCCCGCGGCGGCAGCATGCACGAACGGGCCGTCACGGCGGCAAAGGCGCAACAGGATGCGTTCGACGCCTACGTGAAGCAGGCGGCGGGCTCCTCGAGCAACGTCGACCAGCTGGCCAAACTGGCCGACCTCAAGGCCAAGGGCGTGCTGAGCGACGCCGAGTTCGAGGCCCAGAAGGCCAAGCTGCTGTCCTGACGGCCCGCGCCGGGTCCTCGAAGGAGGACCCGGCGCGGGCGCACCACCGGGTACGGGTCGAGCCGGGCCTCGGGGGCACCCGCCCGGTGGTCAACCGACCGGGCTACGCCTCCCGGGACGGTTGCCGCTCCTGACCCACCGGCTGGGGGTCGAAGGAGAGCGATTCGAGTTGCGCGCCAAGGTCACGGATACGACTCCGGCATTCATCCAGTGAGCGCTCCAACCCGTCGCTGACCGGTGACCGTCGCAGGTCGCCGACGGGGTCGGGAGCTGACCCGGGTTCAATTTTTTCTGGCATGGCCTCTCCTCGTTGCACTGTGGTGCTGTGTCCTGCCCGTGGTGGCGCTCGGCTGACCGGCGACGGGGGATCTGGCCGGTGGTGGGCGCAGGATCGACCGCCCGGCCAACCCGACGATCAGCTGGCCCACGGGGTCCCGTCGGCGTGTGACCCACGTCGCGGGTCGATCAATACGAGGTTCCCGGTGGCGACCGGAGCCGACCGACGTGGTCCGGCACAGGTCTCGCAGAGCTGGAGTCCATCGGCCAGCCTCGTCACGGCCCTGCGCCCGCACTGGGAGCACGAACGGTTGATGTACACCTGGGGCTCGGACACCAGGCGCGTGTCGGAGATCTCCTCGAGATGGGCCTGGACATCGTCGCGGATCAGGAACATGCCCTCGTCGGACCGGTGGACGAGGTCATGGGCGATGAGCTCAGCCATCAGTGGCCTGAGCCGCTTCAGGCGGTGATCGCGGGGGCCGGGTCCGACCGCTGGGATGCGGGGTCGTGGTGTCGGATGATTGTCCGGGAATCCCGAGCTCATCTCTCCATGGTGGCGCACCGTGGATGACAGCCGTCAGTGCCAAAGGTCACGATCGGGGACGCCTCGGCAGCCCCGCTCCACGAGGTAGGGGGCCTTCGGCCCTGTCGCTCCGGTGGCCCGACCGTCAAGATGGGAGGAACCGCACCAGGGACCTCGATCCCGGAGAGGATCGCCATGGCTGTCAACGACCACGAGGCACCGGCAGAGGACCCGTTCGACCAGGGCCCGGAGGACGGAGGGGCGGTCGACGCGCCCGACTGGGATGCGTCCGAGTGGTACGGGGCAATGCTGGTGGACGTGGACGGCAAGAACATCGGCAAGCTCCAGGACGTCTACGTCGATGCGCAGTCGGACACGCCACAATTCGGCACGGTCAAGGAAGGACTCCTCGATCGCCATCTGACCTTCGTCCCCTTGGTCGGCGTCCATGTGGGACCCGGCTACCTCCAGGTGGAGGCGACCGAGGCGCAGGTGAAGTCGGCTCCCGAGCTGAAGATGCACGGTGAGGAACTGACCCAGGATGCCGAGGCGGACCTCTACCATCACTTCGGGTTGAACTACACCGCGCCGGACACCGTGAGCGGGCGGCGGCTGGCCCGACGGTGATGCTGTCTCCGTGGGTGGGCGGGGGGCGGTGTTCCCCTTCACGACATCGGACAACCGGGACCGCAACAGGGCGATCTGCGTCGCTCGGGGAGGCGACCCATGTGTAGCCGAGTGCTCTACGTGGGCGAGGACGGCCTGGTCGTCACCGGTCGATCCATGGACTGGATGATCCCGACCCAGTCGAACATCTGGGCGTTGCCCGCAGGTCTGCACCGGGATGGGGCTGCGGCGGTCAATTCGTTCTCCTGGGTGTCGGCCCACGGAAGTCTGGTCACGACGATGTACGACGGGGTCACGGTCGACGGCATCAACGATGCCGGGCTGGGGGCCAACGCTCTCTACCTCTCCTCGGCGACGTACCCGAAGCGAGATGCCGCCACCCCCGGCCTCAGCGTGGCGGCATGGACGCAGTACGCCCTCGATATGTTCGCGTCGGTCGCCGAGGCGGTCGAAGGGCTCAGTGCACCGCCCTACGGAGTGGTGAGCCCACTGCTTCCAGGGGGCCATGCAGCCACCGGGCACCTGGCCCTCTCTGACGCCACCGGGGACTCGGCGATCTTCGAGTACCTCGACGGTGCGTTGGTGGTGCACCATGGAGCCGACTTCACCGTCATGACCAACGACCCGACCTACGACCAGCAGCTGGCCCTGTGCTTCTACTGGGACGAGGTCGGGGGCAACGCCATGCTGCCCGGCACCGAGCGGCCCGCCGACCGCTTCGTGCGTGCGCGGTACTATCTCAACGGTTCGACCCCGACCGGCGATGCCGAGCACGGCCTGGCGGAGGTCTTCGCCATTGTGCGCAACGTCTCGGTGCCCATGATCCGATCAACACCCGACAAGCCCAACGTGGCACCGACCCTGTGGCGCACCGCAATCGACCACCGGTCATTGACCTACTACTGGGAGAGCACGAGCCAGCCCAACGTCTTCTGGACGGAGCTGGCCAACGTCGATCTGTCCCCCGGTGCGCCGACCAGGCGCCTCGAGGCCGAAGAGGGGCCTGCCCGTGCCGGCGAGGTGTCGGGCGACTTCGTCGAAGCTCAGCCCTTCTCGTTCCTGCCCGAGGTCTCCTGAGGCTCACGGTCAGGCCACACGCCTCCGTCGCTGCGCAGCCTGGGGGGTGGAGCCGAGATGTCACGCATCGACCGGAACTGTGTCAAGCACCTACCGGGACTGTGTAAAGGATCACCCGGAACTCATTCCTCAACCACCGCGACCGAGGGATCAGGCGGGGGCCCGATTTGGTATCCAGGCGCTCCTCGACGTCGCGGATCGGTGCGTCGTGCCTCGTCCGTCATCGTGGCCGGTGCTCCGGATTCGACGGGGTGAGCGGAGGTGCGACACCCCGATGCGAAATTGTTGGGACCGACGGGGCAGTGTCCCCCGACCCTGGTGGCCCACCTCAACGATGCCGAAGCCAAAGCCGAGACATCGCCCAGGGTGCCGCTGCTGATGGCAATCAGGGACACACTCGCTCTCGGGTTGAGGGAGGAATTGTGAGCTACCGCGATGTCGGGGTTTCAGCGGCGACTGCCGCGATGGACAAGCACCGGGGCGGCGAAACTGGCGAGGCCGGCGCCGCACGTGTCGTCGTGGTCCTCAGTGCAGCACGGCCCACCAAGGAATCACGGGCCACCAAGGAATAGAGTTCCGTGACGACATGATTCGAGTTGCCCATCGAGCAAGAGTGTCCATCCGCCAGCTCGCCGATATGTCGGGCCTTGGTCGAAAGGCCATCACGGCGATCGTGACGTCACACCTGGGTTTGGTGGGGCAGGCAGGGATCGAACCTGCGACCGAGGGATTATGAGTCCCCTGCTCTGACCACTGAGCTACTGCCCCTGGGCGGGTCATCTGTCTCGTTGAGAGTTCCATCCAATCAGAAATCAACTCGCTGAGGTTCGGGGTCGCTCCGGTCCTGTCCAGGGGTGCACGGGGTCATGGGTTCGAGCGGGTGCCCCCTCCACGTCGTCGACGTCGCGCCAGCGTGCCCGCATCAGAATGGTGGCGCGGCGGACGAGGACAGTGACTCGCCGTGGTCGGGAACAGCGCAGGAAGAGATCCGACGCCGTCAGGCCACTCCGTCGAGACCGGGTGAGCCGGCGAAGGGCTCCCAGCGGGGCGGAGCGAGCAGCGACCGGTAGTTCGGCCGGATGGGCCGTTCGGCCAGGGCATCGAGGGTGGCGATGGACATCGGCGGGGCGAAGTAGAACCCCTGGTAGGTGTCGCAGCCCAGGCGGGCCAATTCGTGGAGCTGCTGCTCGGTCTCCACTCCCTCGGCCACGACGGTCATGCCCAGTCCGTGGGCGAGATCGATGACCGAACCGACGATGACGGCGCTGGGTGCCAGCTCCCCCAGCCCGGCGACGAAGGCTCGGTCGATCTTGATGATGTCCACCGGGAACCGGGCGATGTCGCTGAGCGATGAGTACCCGGTGCCGAAGTCGTCGAGGGCCAACTTTACGCCAAGGCTCTTGAGGTCGGCGAGAATGCCGATGGCGGAGGCACTGACCGAGGCGCTCTCGGTGACCTCCAGCGTCAACAGGTGCGGGTCGACACGGGAGGCCCGCAGTGCCTCGGCGACCGTCTGGACGTAACCGGGTGACCGCAACTGGTGGGCAGACACGTTCACGCACATCTCGAGCCCACCACTCCGACACAGACGCTGCCACGATCGGCCGGCGGCCAGGGACTCCTCCAGCACCCACAGGCCGATCTCGACCATCAACGAGGAGTGCTCGGCCAGCGGGATGAGCGTGGTCGGCGACACCAGGCCGCGGGTGGGATGGAGCCACCGCACCAGGGCCTCGACGCCCACGATGCCTCCGTCGGAGGCGGCGACGATCGGCTGGTAGTGGGCGTAGAGCTCCCCCCGGGCCGCGGCACCGAAGAGGTCGCGCTCCAGGCTGGCCAGGTTGTCGGCGAGGCGCCGCTCGTGCCGGCTGTCCCGGCGGGCGAGGGTGGTGGTCCGGCTCTCGACACGACGGTGGTCACCGGTGACACCCCGCGACAGCAGGGCGGCCACGCTCGTGTGCTCGTCGACGAAGGCGATGCCGGCGACGGCGCTGACCGTCGCCTCGACCCCGGACACCACGAACGGGCCCTCCATGGCCGACTCGATCCGGGTGGCGAACGCCGCCGCGTGCGCCGGCGTCTCCAGGCCCTCACACACGATGATGAACTGCTCGTCGTCCAGGTGGGCCACCGTGTCGCCGGGACGCAACATGCCGACCAGCCGTCTGGCCACTGCCGCCATCAGCTCGTCGGCCATCTCCTGTCCCTGCATCCGGGTGGTCGAGTCGAATCGCCCCAGGGTGACGAAGAAGACGGCGGACGACCGTCCGGTGCGTGCACCCCGCAGGCACAACTGTTGCAACCGGTCCGTCAGGATGCGCCGGGTGGGCAGGCCCGTCACGGGATCAAAGAGTGAGAGGCCCACCGCCGTGGTCGTGACGTCGTCGGTGCGGGCCTGGGCGCTGCACAGGTAGGCCGCGGCCACGTCGGCCAGGGTCTGGGCCGCCACCATCGACCCTTCCGAGAGCGGGCCCGGCCTGTCGCAGTAGAGATCGAGCGCCCCGATGCGGCGACTGCCCCGGCGGATCGGGAAGGTGAAGACGCCGCCCAGGCCGGACTCGAGCGCCTGGGTGGCGAATACCGGGAACCGGTCGTCGAGCCGGAGATCGGGCACGGCCACGGCGAGCCCCGACTCCCATGCCGCCAGGCATGGGCCCTCGTTCAGGGTCGTCTGGAGCTCTTCGAAGTGCCGGGCCCGGTCATCGGAGGCGGCCAACGTGTGGGGATTGACCCCTGCCGAGATGAGCGTGACCCCGGCACCCGTGACCGGAACGACGTCGAGTACCCGCTCGGTCAGGTGGGCGAGCACGGCCTCCAGCGGGAAGTCGCCCGCAATGGTCCGGACGAAGTCGCCCAGCAGATCCGCCAGATGCCTGTCACTCGCCATGTGTCCGTACCCCCGCAGATGGAACCATCCGACATCCGCGAGGTCCGGGCAGGTGACGCTGTACAGGACAGTAGCACCAACCTTCCGGTGTCTGCCCGGTGTCTGCCCGGGGGCCGCTCCCGGGTCCTGGACCGGCGGCTGGGCCCCGGTCACCGGGACCTGGTCCTACCCGTGGTGCGGGGGCCGCTCGTCTGCCTGGCGTTCGGCCCAGCAGCGGTCGCAGTCGTCACAGAACGGGGCCCCTCCTGAGGGTGGTCGCTCGGACCGTGCGTGGGAGCCCGGGTGGCCACAGATGCCGCATCCCGGCGAGCCCTTGGCGTCCATGGCGAGACAGTAGAGCACCCGTGCGTCGGCACGGGGGCAGACCGGCGGCCTCGGGATGTCAGGTGTGGGTCCTCAGGGCCTGAGTCCTCGGGACCTGAGTCCTCGGGCCAGCAGTCACGTCTGGGGCACCGGGGCGAGGGAGGTGGACTCGGTCTCGGTGTCCGCACCGGTGACCCGTATCTGCCGCTCCACGAAGGCGAGGTAGAAGGCCACCGAGAAGGCCAGGCTGGTGAACAGGCTCATGACGAAGAAGATCCACGGGGCCCGCAGACCTCGCCGCCGACCGTCCACGATGGTCCACAGGGGCAGCAGCACCAGGTTGACCATGATGTAGTCCTGTGCCGCCGAGTCCGCCGCCCAGTTGGCGAAGAGGGCCTTGGTGTAGCCGACGTAGGTGGCCGTGTGCCCGTACTGGTGGGTGTAACGGATGTTGAAGTACCAGCCGAGGCCGAGCGAGACGAGGGCCAGGACGTAGTAGAGGCCCTCGAGGAACGACGGCCGGCCGGCACCCCCGTGGACGAACAGCCGTCGATTGATCCAGAAGGCGAACGCCGTGGAGACGACGCCGAGGACTCCGTAGAACAGCAGTGATCCGGTCATGTCCCTCCCTGGGTTGTCGCGCGGGCACGCCGTCGCCGACGGAACGGTGCACGCCGGAAGCCGTTCCTACACCCTCGGGCCGCGCCGTGCGCCGACCGCCATATCCCGCCCCACGCGGCCACGCCGGGCGGACGGGGTGCGCAGGGGTCCCGGCCGGGGATAGACCCAGGCTGAGCTGGGGATACTCACCACTGGGACACGCTCCGGGGGAGAGACTCGAACTCTCAACCTAGCGGTTAACAGCCGCTCGCTCTGCCGATTGAGCTACCCCGGAAGGACCTGCGCCCGAGCGGCCTGCGCCGCAACGTGCCAGTGGACATTAGCCCGTGCACACCCCCACCACGGCGAGGCCCCACCTCCGCCCCGGGGGTCGGAAGTGCGCGGCCGGGCCCGGCCGGGCACAATGGTGCGGTGAAGTTCCGCATCGGCATGGGTCTCGGCTTCCTCATCGGCTACGCGCTCGGTGCCCGGGCCGGTCGCGACCACTACGTGGCGATGGTCCGGGTGGTGGGACGGGTCGGGCGCTCGGGGCCGGTGTCGGGGACGACCTCACTGGTCACCGACAAGTCGAAGGCGGCCGGCGTTCTTGCCATCGAACGGCTGAAGGACACCATCGGGGTCCGCCTCGGCTGGCGTGACGGGGACGATGCCGCCGATGCCATCGTGCTCGACCTCGCCGAGGAGGTGGCCCTCGCCATGAGCAACCGGCGCAACCTCCCGGTCCAGCGGATGCACCACCCGACCGCCGCCGCCCAGCCCGGTCACACCGGGTCGGTGACGGGAGTGGCTCAGGCCTCGTCGAGGTAGTCCCGCAGCAGCTGGGCCGATTCCGGCCTCCGCAGCTTGGCCAGCGTCTTCGCCTCGATCTGGCGGATCCGCTCCCGGGTCACCCCGAACGCCTTGCCCACCTCTTCGAGGGTCCGGATCTTGCCGTCCTCGAGCCCGAACCGCAGACGCACCACGTCCTGCTCGCGGGGGGACAGGTGGCCGAGTGCCTCCCGCACGGCATCGTCCAGCATCATGCGGGCGGCGGCGTCGTCGGGCACCACCGCCTCACGGTCCTCGATCAGGTCGGACAGGCTGAAATCGTCCTCGTCGCCCATGGGCTGCTCGAGTGAGACGGTGTCCTGGTTGATGCGCTGGATCTCGCGGACCCGCTCGATGCTGAAGTCGACACGCCCGGCCACCTCCTCGGCGCTGGGCTCACGGCCCAGCTCCTGCAGCAGCTGGCGTTGGGCCCAGACCACCTTGTTGATGGTCTCGACCATGTGCACGGGGATCCGGATGGTCCGGGCCTGGTCGGCGATGGCCCGGGTGATGGCCTGGCGGATCCACCAGGTGGCATAGGTGGAGAACTTGAACCCCTTGGTGTGGTCGAACTTCTCGACCGCCCGCATCAACCCCAGATTGCCCTCCTGGATGAGGTCCAAGAAGGCCAGGCCCCGGTTCCGGTAGCGCTTGGCGATGGACACCACCAGGCGGAGGTTGGCCTCGATGAGGGCCTCTTTGGCCTGTTGGCCCCGACGCACCAGCATCCGGTCGTTCGAGCGCCCCGGATAGGGCTCGCCGGCGCCGCCCACGAAGGACGCCAACCGCTCGGCGGCCTGGTTGCCGGCCACGATCCGTTCGGCCAGCTCGACCTCCAGCGCGGCGTCGAGGAGCTTGACCTTGCCGATCTCCTTCAGGTACATGTGCACCGGGTCGGCGGCCGAGCCCCGGAAGACGTCGGAGTCGCTGTAGCCGTCGCTGGAGGCGGTCCGGCGGGGTGCCCGCTCCTTCTTGCCCGGGGCCCGTCCCGTCACCGGATCAGCCGGCGCGGCGGCGGACCGCCCCCGGGCCGGTCCCGTGGTCGGCCGGCCCGGCTCCAGCGCCACGATCCGGGCCGCTGTGGAGGCTTCGCCGTCCTCGGGGGCCGGTGAGACCGCCGACACGTCGTCGGGCACCCGCTCGAGCAGCAGTGAGGAGAGGTCCTCGGCGGCCTGGGTCGACAGCGGCACGATGGTGCTCTCCCCGGTGTCGTAGGTGAACTCGATGCCGGCGGCCCGGATGCGGTCGACCACCGCCGTGATCAGGTCGGCGTCGAGCTCCACCGAGCGAAGCACCGTCACGACGTCGTCCTGGGTCAGTCCGCCCAGGGCCCGGCCCTTGCGGATGAGGGCGTCGAACGCCTCGTCGGGGAGCCCGGGCGGGTCGAGGGTCTGGAGCGCGTCGCCCGACCCCGCTCCCGCCGGCACCGCCCGGCCGGGCGCCGGTGCACCGGTGGCCACCGAGGCCACACCGGTCTCGTTGTTGGCGATCACGTTCCCGCCCCCGAGCTGTCGATCGTCGATCTCACCACGAGCCAGGCTACCAATCTGGCCGTCGCCGCGACCGAGGCGCCGGGATCGTCGAGCTCCTGCACCCATCGGGCCACGTCAGCGGCCTCGGAGGCCGCGGCCGGCGATGTGCGGGCCTCGGTGGTGATCAGGGTGAGCTCGTGCCGGGAGGCGTCCCTCACCAGTTGCAGCACCACCTCGTCGGGTTGTCCGGTCGGCTCCTCGACGGTCAGGCGGACCAGCAGCTCCCGTACCTCGGGGGAGGCCCCGTCGACGGCCTGGCGGAGGTCGTCGGCGTCGACCAGGGCCTGGAAGGCGGCCCGCTGGAGCTCGTCGCGGAACAGGCAGGCCTCCAGCCGCTCGCCCACGTCGTCCGGTCGGTGGATGGCCAGACGCAGCGCCTCGAGGCCGGGTCGGAATTCGCGCACCGGGCGTCGTCCACCACGGCCGGGACCGGCGGCGCCATCGGGCCGGATGGAGCCCGGCCCGATGTCGGGGCCGTCGGCCTCCCACCCGTCGTCCGGCTCGCGGATCCAGGGGTCGTTGGCGTCGACCGGGGCCGGGGTCGCCGCCCGGCGACCTGCCGGCGCTCCGGAGCGGCCCCGTGACCGGGCGCTGCCACCCGACGCCGGGATGGGCCGCGGACCCTCCTTCCGGAGCTCCTCGAGGCGGTCCCGCAACAGCAACGGCTCCAGCCGACAGCGCTCGGCCACCTGCATGACGTACTGGTCCCGCACCAGGTTGTCCGGATGCTCGGCCACGGCGGCCAGCGCGGTGTCGGCCGCCTTGGCCCGGCCCTCCGGTGTCGAGAGCTCGCCGCCGTCGAGGATCCGCTCCACCCGGAACTGCAGGAACGGCTTGGCCCCCTCGATGGCCGCCCGGAGTCCGTCCGGATCGGACCGGGCCAGCTCGCCCGGGTCGGACCCGGGCGGCAGGGCCGCCACGGCCACGTTGATCTCCAGCCGGCGCTCCCACTCGTAGAACCGGCCGGCCGCCGCCTGGCCCGCCCCGTCGGCGTCGAAGGCCAGCACCACCTTCGAGGCGAAGCCGCGGAGCAGCTTGACGTGCTCCTCGGCCAGCGCCGTGCCGCAGGTGGCCACGGCCCGTTCCACACCGGCCCCGAACAGCCCGATGACGTCGGTGTACCCCTCGCACACCACCACCTCGTCCCGGGCGATGATGTCGTGCTTGGCCCAGTTGAGGGCGTACAGGGTCCGTCGCTTGGAATAGATCGGCGTCTCGGTCGAGTTCTTGTACTTGGCGGGGTCGGCGCTGCCGGGCAGGACCCGGCCCCCCAGGGCCACCGGATGCCCGGACGGGTCGCAGATCGGGAAGAGCACCCGGGCCCGGAAGGCGTCCTGCAGCTTCCCCCGGCGGTTGACGAAGGCCAGCCCCGCCCCCACGGCGATCTCCTCGGGGAGGGCCAGCGCCCGGCACAGCTCGTCCCACCCGTCCGGCGCCCACCCCAGGCGGAAGCGCCGGACCACCTCGCCGTCGTAGCCCCGGCTGCGGAGATAGTCACGCGCCTGCCCGGCATCGGCGCCGACCAGCAGCCGCTGGTGGTACCACTCGGCGGCCTGCTCCATGGCGTCGCGGAACACCTGTCGGCGCTGGCTCTCCCGCCCGGAGTTGGCGTCCTCCCGGATGGTGATGCCGGACTTGTCGGCCAGCCGGCGCACGGCGTCGACGAAGTCGAGGTGCTCGACCTCCCGCACGAAGGTGATGGCGTCACCCTTGGCCTGGCACCCGAAGCAGTAGTAGAAGCCCTCCTCGGCGTTGACGCTGAAGGACGGGGTCTTCTCCCCGTGGAACGGGCACAGACCCACCCAACGGCGGCCCTGGCGCTTCAGCGCGGCGTGCTCTCCGATGAGGGCGACGATGTCGGTCGCCTCCCGCACCCGGGCCACGTCCTCGTCGGGGATGCCCATAGGCACCGACGGTACCGCGTGGGCGCCTCGACCGATCCCGGGTCGGGTCCGGCACGGCCGGACACACCGGCCGGCGAAGCGGCCCGCGCAGCGGCCGGCGCAGGCTGTTCGGCCTCAGCGTGCCGCTTTGGACCTCGACCCGGCGGCGCCTGTGGGCTTGGACTTGGCCTTGGTCCGGGCCTTGGCCGCCGACCGGGCACCGGTGTCGCCGGCCAGGACGGCCTGGGCCGCCGCCAGCCGCGCGATGGGCACCCGGAACGGCGAGCAGCTCACGTAGTCCAGCCCGGCCCGGGCGAAGGTGGCGATGGACTCCGGGTCGCCCCCGTGCTCCCCGCACACCCCGATCTTCAGAGTGGGCCGGGTGGCCCGCCCCCGCTCGACCCCGATCCTCACCAGCTCGCCGACACCGTCGGGGTCCACCACCTCGAAGGGGTTCCGCTTCAGCAGGCCCTGCTCCAGGTAGGCCGACATCATCCGGCCCTCCACGTCGTCGCGGCTGAAGCCGAAGGTCATCTGCGTGAGGTCGTTGGTCCCGAAGGAGAAGAAGTCGGCCTCCTCGGCGATGTCCCCGGCCCGCAGTGCGGCCCGCGGCGTCTCGATCATGGTGCCGATCAGGACCTCGAGGGATCCGGAGGCCTTGGGCTTGGCACTCGATGCACCCGAGCCCCGACCGGTCGTCGCCGCCGCCTGTCTGGCCGCCTCGACGGCCCCGGTGACCCACGAGCGGGCCAGGGCCATCTCCTCACGCGACACGGTGAGCGGGATCATGATCTCCACGATGGGATGGCCACCGGCGGCCGACCGGCCCAGGGCCGCCTCCATGAGCGCCCGGACCTGCATGGCGTAGAGCCCGGGCTTGATCACCCCGAGGCGCACGCCCCGGGTCCCGAGCATCGGGTTGAACTCGTGCCACGCCTTGGCTGCCTCGAACAGGCGGGACTCCTCGTCGGTCAGCCCCTCGGTGGCCTCCTTGATGGCCAGGTCCTGGGTGTCGGGCAGGAACTCGTGGAGGGGTGGATCGAGAAGCCTGATGGTGACCGGGAGGCCGTCCATGGCCTCGAGGATCTCCTCGAAGTCGGCGCGTTGGGCCACCCGGAGGGCCTCCAGGGCCTCTTCCTCCTCCTGCGGGGTGGAGGCCAGGATCATCCGGCGCACGACGGGCAGCCGGTCCTCGGCCAGGAACATGTGCTCGGTCCGGCACAGGCCGATGCCCTCGGCCCCATGACGGCGGGCGTTGGCGGCGTCGGGCCCGGTGTCGGCATTGGCCCGCACCCCCAGGTGGCCGGCGCGGATCTCGTCCGCCCACTCGAGGATGATGCCGAACTCCGGCGGGGTCTCGCCCTCCGACACCGCCACCTGGCCCAGCACCACCGTGCCGTTGGTCCCGTCGACGGAGATCCAGTCACCCTCGTTGACGACGGTGTCGCCGACGGAGAACGAACCGGCCGAGATGCGCAGGGACTCGGCACCCACCACGGCCGGCTTGCCCCATCCGCGAGCCACCACGGCGGCGTGGCTGACCAGCCCACCCCGGGCGGTCAGGATCCCCTCGGCCGCCAGCATCCCGTGGACGTCCTCGGGGGATGTCTCACTTCGCACCAGCACCACCCGCTCGCCGCGCTCGGCGGCAGCCTGGGCGTCGTCAGCGGTGAGGTAGACCCGTCCGACGGCCGCACCCGGCGAGGCGCCCAGGCCCCGGGCCAGCACGCGA